>JAABUQ010012866.1_pt1 | contig 10287 bp, 8 predicted proteins | sample 5560001 | NCBI WGS metagenome assembly JAABUQ01 (sample SAMN10711888, study PRJNA513371) | rock metagenome | isolation source: Antarctica rocks | place: Antarctica: Victoria Land, Finger Mt nord | collected 2015-12-18 | reverse complement strand
GATGCGGCCGACGACCGCCACGGGCGACGTGTCGAGCTCCGGCCACTCGCGCGCCCACGCCTCGCGCACGCGGTCCACATGGTCGCTTTGATCGCTCTGACCAGGCGCGCGCTGCCCGTCGCCGCCGGCGTTCCCCGTCCCATCCCTACCCATCTTTCTAGTGTACGCCGCGCGCGCCATGTGCTATTCTACGCACAAGGTTGCTTCAATTGAAGCGATCCACGCTTGAACACCCACAAGCCGCATACCGTCCCCTTAGCCGCGAAAGAACAAGGAGATGACCGATGCCCGACGCGTCTATCTCGCCCGTATCGCCCGTGAGTGACCCTGCGACGCCCATCCATGGCGACCTGAACGGCCTTATCGCCCGCGCGTCCGACGGCGAGCACGGCCTCGCCTGCGCCCTGCTGTTCGCAGCCGCCTCGCTCAAGAACGACGCCGGCGAGGGCGGGCTGACCGACACGCAGGCGGACATCGTGCGCGGCTGGAAGCGGAGCCTTTTGCTGTCCGCCCGCGACCGCCTGCGCCGCGTGGCGAGTCTCGCCAACCTTACGATCGCGCTGGGCGGGACGCCGCGCCTGGCCCGCCCGGCGTTCCCGCAACCCGCCGCGGTAGGGCCGGGCGGGGCCGGCCCCGCGCTCGTTCCCTTCTCACCGCTGGTCATCGACCACCTGGCGGCGGGCGAGCGCGGCGTCCTGGGGCTGGCGCCGGACGCGCGGTCGGGGGACACGCCGATGACGACGGCGGACCTGTATGCCGCCATCGCCGCCGCTATCGGCGCGCTGCCCGCGGCGGGACTTGTCGTCGGCGCGGGAGGGGGCGTGACGGAGCGCACGCTTGACCTCGGGGGGTCGCTCGTCGCCGTAACCGACCAGGCCTCGGCGCTCGCCGCCCTCGACGCGTCTGCCGCGACGGGGACGGCGAATGCGGGTAAGGGACCGGACGCCGGCGCCACGATCGGGGCGGAGTACGCGGCGGCCCTGGCGGACGCCCAAAAGGCGGGCACGCCGTTCGAGCCCGTGCGGCCTGTCGCGGCCGATCCGACGCTACGGTCGGGAGGAAACGCCGCTGGCGCGGGCGGCGCGGGCGGCGCCGGCATCCTCGACTCCTCGACGCGCGCGGTGGCCGCCCTGTTCGTCGACGCCTACGACACTTTCCTGCTCGTCTTCCGGCAGACCCTCACCTCCGCCGGCGCGTCGGACGCCGGCCGCGACGCCCTGGGCGCTATCGCCCCGCGGCTGCTGGACTCGGCGATCCGCCCGCTGGGCGACGCGCTGGCGCGCATGCCGCTCGACGGCGCGTCGCCCTCGGGCCTATGCGCCGGGTCGCCCTTCGGGGATGTCGCGGGCGACGACGCCCTCCTGCCCCCTACCTCGGCGCTTACAGAGATCGACGGGCGGCTGTGGCGACTGGCCACGACGGCGACGACGCTGTGCGCTACGCCCGGCCTGCCGTCCGAGGTTCGGGAGGCCACGGCCGCCCTGCAGGACTTGGGCTGCCGGCTGGCGCCCGCGGACGGCCCCGATGGCGCGGCGGCCAGGCTCACGGCGCTGCGCGACAGGCAGTCCGGCCTGGAGTGCGCCATCCAGGCATCGGTCAACGGTCCCTACCTGGTGACCAACGCGGATACGCTGACGACCTGGCTCGGCGAGACGATCCCGACGTGGCCCCAGATGGCCCTGTGCCGCTGCGGCCAATCGAGGCTCAAGCCGTTCTGCGACGGTACGCACGCGCGCGTCGACTTCACCGGCCGCAAAGATCCGGCCCGTGTCCCCGACCGGCGCGACGCCCACTCCGGCACGCAGCTGACGGTCCTGGACAACCGTGGGACCTGCGCCCACTCCGGCTTCTGCACCGACCGGCTCAAGACCGTGTTCCACCTCGGCGAGGACCCCTTCGTCGTCCCCAACGGCGCGCGGATGGACGACATCGTGCGCGCCGTGCGCGCCTGTCCCTCCGGCGCGCTCAGCTACGCGCTCGACAACGTGGAGCTCCGCGACGGGGTCGACCAACAGCGCCCGCCCGCCATTGAGGTCTCCAAGGACGGACCCTACCGCGTCACCGGCGGCATCCTGCTACAGGATGGGCAGGGCGACGACGAGCCGCGCAACGCGGGCGCCTCGCGCGAGCACTACAGCCTGTGCCGCTGCGGCCACTCCCAGAACAAACCCTTCTGCAGCGGCATGCACTGGTACGTCAATTTCCACGACCCGGAGGCGCCGGCGGACCACCAGCCGACCCTGTTCGAGTGGGCGGGCGGCCTGCCGGCCCTCACGCGCATGACGCGCCTCTTCTACGGCAAGTACGTGCCGCAGGACCCGCTGCTCGAGCCCCTCTTCGCGCACATGTCGCCCGACCATCCCGAGCGCGTGGCGGCGTGGCTGGGCGAGGTCTTCGGGGGGCCGAAGGAGTACTCCACGCGCTACGGCGGCGGCACGTCCCGGGGCGGCTACCAGCGCATGGTCTCGCAGCACATCGGGGCCGGCCTGACGGAGGAGCAGCGGGCGCGCTGGGCGAGCCTGATGACACAGTCCGCCGGGGAGGCGGGTCTGGCCGCCGACCCGGAGTTCCGCGCCGCGTTCGCCGCCTACATCGAGTGGGGCTCGCGCCTGGCGATGGAGAACTCAACGCCGGGGGCGCACCCGCCCATGAACATGCCCGTGCCGCGCTGGGACTGGGTCTGCAACGCGACGCCGTGGGGGCGTATCTCGGCGCTGGCCCCCCAAACGACGAAGGAGGAGAAGACCATGACCTTGCCCGCCGCGGACGAGCCGTTGCATTTTGAGGCGCACATCAAGCCGCTGTTCCGCCCGATGGACCGCCAGTCGATGACGTGGGCCTTCGACCTATGGGCGTACGAAGACGTATCGGCGCACGCCCCGGCAATCCTGGACCGATTGCGCGCGGGGACGATGCCGTGCGACGCCGCGTGGCCGAAGGAGAAGGTGGAACTCTTCGCGCGCTGGGTCGCCGCCAGCGCGCCGGAGTAGCCGGGGAAGGCTAAGGTAGCCCACCGGCCGGCGTGACATGTGGCATCCATCAAGGGTGCGCCCCACGATCGTGAGACGCGGCCTGGCCCTTTAAGGCCAGGCCCACGGCGCTCACCGTCACAATCGCAGGGCATATCCATCCAGCGATCCATCAAGCGGCTATTGACATGGACAAACCAGCCGTGCATACAGTTGTGCCGATAGAATGAGGAGGGTTGGGGCCGGCGGGCGCAGGCCCAGGTTCGAGGGGGCGTCGAGGACGACGATCCGTCTGTTCATCGCTGATTCCTTACTGACTCTTTGTCGCGGCGTGCCGCTGGCGGTAGGCGCTGGTCTTGGCCCTGTTGCCGCAGGCGGCCATGGCGCACCAACGGCCGCGCCCGTTGCGCGAGCCGTCGTAGAAAACCCAGCGGCAGTCGACATGGCCGCACATCTTCAGGCGCGGCCAAACGCCTGCTGCCGCGGCCAGGGTGGCGAGCCTTCGAGCGAGTAACATCGCCCCTTGCTCGCTTTCGCGCGGTAAACCATACGGCGTATCGCTTGACAATGTATAGTGGTATGTGTAATGATGTACTTGCTCATATATAGAGCATGATATGGGATAGCGGACGTCAGTTCCCGCGTGATGTGGGGTGGAGGGCGGCCGCTGGGAGAAGAGTGCCATCATGACCACCGAAGCGACGACTACATCCACGCCCACCGGCCTAGCGACCTGGGCCATCGACCCCGTCCATTCGATCGCTGAATTCGGCATCAAACACATGATGATCGCGACGGTGAAAGGGCGCTTCGGCGCGCTCACCGGCACGGTGCAATTCGACGGCGCGGACCCGGCCACCGGGTCGGTCGAGGTGTCGATTGAGGTCGCGTCGATCACGACCAACGAGGCGCAGCGCGACGGCCATCTGCGCTCGCCCGATTTCTTCCACGTCGAGCAACACCCTACGATGACGTTCCGCAGCACCGGCGTCGAGCATGTGGAGGGAGACGAGTATCGCGTGCGTGGCGAGCTCACTATCCGCGACGTGACCAAGCCGATCACCCTCGACATGACGTACGAGGGCCAGATCACCGACCCGTACGGCAACCGGCGCGCCGGCTTCGCGGCCGAGACGACGCTCAACCGCGGGGACTACGGGCTCACCTTCAACCAGGTTCTCGAGACCGGTGGCGTGATGGTCGGCGACAAGGTCAAAGTCTCTCTACACATCGAGGCCGTCCGCCAGGGCTAACATCGCGCCGACTTTTCACAAATCCTGGCGTCTCCGTGCGTCACACCGTGGGGAAAGCCAGGATCGAGAGGACGGTCTGGTCGGCCAGGATCGTCATGGCCTCGTAGCCGGCTAGCCGCGCGGTCCACGCCGGCCCGGCCTGGCCCATAGCGTAGGCGTCGGCCGTCGCCAGGTCCGGGCCGGCGACGGTGACGGAGACGGAGAGGACGCCGGCCGGCGGTCGGCCGGTGTGCGGGTCAAGGATGTGCGCGCCGCGCTCGTACGCGCCCGAGGTAGCGACGGCTAGGTCGGTCGCCGCGACCACCGCCGCCACCTTGTCGCGCAGGGTCGGGTGCTGGATGCCGACGCGCTAGTAGGGCGCGGGCCAGGGGCGGCCCCGTACGCGGATGTCCCCTCCGGCGTTGATGCTGTAGTCACGCGCGCCCGCCGCGTCCAGGATACGCGCGGCCCGGAGAGACCTCGCGATACGACTGCGGCATCCACGGGCTTACAGGGTGTGGGCGCCACGGGCCTGATTGACCGCGGCTTGCAGCGACTGAGTGTACGCCTCGCTGGTCATGGTGGCGCCGCCGATCAGGTCGACGTTGGCGCTCTGGGCCTGCAGAACCTCGCTACGCAGCATCGGGATGGCCTGATTGTTGATGAACGCCGAGCGATCCCGCTCCGTGGGCGCCGAGGCCCGCACATCGGTGATGCGCTTGCCCTTCACGATGATAGTAACCTGCACCGGCCCCCAGCGCATGTCTTCGCTCGGTCCCGTATATGTGTAGGCGGATGTCTTCGCCGGAGCCTTGCGCGTGGCGGCTTTGTGCGCTGTCGGCGTGGCCGTGGCCCGCGCGGCCACGCCGGTAGCCCCGGCCGGCTGATGCGTGACGGTCCAGGCCGCGCCGGCGGGGATGGCGATCGCGGCGGTCGCGAGGATGGCGGGGATCGAGCGATGCATCGTCTGTTTTCCTTTCCTAATTCCGTCCTGATCTATGAGTGGTATGTGTTAGAGGGCGAAGCGTTCGGTGTGGATATATCTGGGCGGGACCCCGGCGCGGCGGACGTTCAGCGCGGTGGCGCGCATCATCGCGGGCGGCCCGCAGATATAGATCTCGCGCCCGGCGATGTCGGGGACCAGTTCGCACAAGTGCGCGGGCGATAGATAGCGCGCGCCGCTCGGATCGTTGTGGTCCCCCACGACGTAGCAGAGTGTGATACCGCGCTCACGCGCCAGCCGGTCGAGCTCGTCGCGGAAGATCAGGCCGTCGTCCCGTAGCGCGCGATAGATCAGCGTGAGGTCGCCCGGCTTGCCGGGCATCTCTTCGACCATGGCGCGGATCGGCGTGATGCCGATGCCGCCCGCGATGAAGGCGACCCGCTCACGCCGGCGCGCCGCGTCGGTGAAGACGCCGAAGGGTCCCTCGGCGGCCACCCGCGTGCCCGGCGCGATGTCGCCGGCGCGGCCGGTGAAGTCGCCGGCGTCCTTGACGGTGATGCGCAGCGAGCGGCCGTCGGGCGCGGCCGAGAGCGAGAACGGGTGCGACGCCCACCAGCGGTCGCGCGTCAGGAAACGCCACAGGAAGAACTGACCCGCGCGCGCATGGAGCCGGTCGAGGCGGCGGCCGGTGATACGTAGCGAGACCACACCCTGCCCCTCGACCGTCACCGCGGCGACCCGCAGGCGGTAGTAGAACGCCTGGTACATCGGCAGTGCGAGCCGGAACAGCACGAGCAAGGCCAGGGTGGCCACGTACAGCCCCGTCCAGTAGGTCGCGGCGCCCGCGTCGGCGGAAAACTCGTTGCCGGTCGGGACCTGGTGTACCCAGGCCAGCGCGATGCCGGCGTAGACGGTGAGGTGGACCAGGTACCAGGCCTCGTAGCGCAGGCGACGGCGTACGATGACCAGCGAGGTGACCACGACGACGATCATCAGCGCCGTTCCGACCGTGGCCGCGACCATCCCCGTGTAGCTCGTGAGCAGCGCCGATACCCCGGCGGGGATCGAGATGCGGTCGTTCGCCGTGTAGCCGAGCGTGGTGAGGACGACGTGCGCGAGCACAAGGTAGAGGCAGACCTTGCCGTTGAGCCGGTGCCAGACGGTGAGCCGGTCGAAGCCGGCGAGCCGCTCGAGCGGGAGCAGGCGGGCGAGCAGCAGGACCTGGATCAGCGCCAGATAGGCGCCGAGCAATCCCGTGAGCCGCCCGAGGCTGGTGAGCAGGTCGCCCGCGCCATGCAGGGCGGAGACATTGCCGCCGCGCGCCCACAGCCAGACGATCACCGCCGCGTTGGCGACGGCCACCGCCGCCAGAGCCCACGCCGTGGCCGTGCGGTAACCGTGACGCCGCGCTATGCCCCCGACCGGCGTCGTCGCCGTCACGGGCGCGTTATTGACGAGCCCAAGGTCCATTGTCTCTCACCCCATCTCGATGACGCCAGCTTCGCCATCGACTCACATACTTTCAGTAAAGCAGCCGTGTCTAAGAAAAGATTAAGAGCGCCTGTTCCACGCGACACCCGTTACCCCTCCTCGGGGCAGGGCACAACCCTGTCCACCGCTACGCGCGCCGCCGCCAGCCCCCGCGGCGCGTGCCCGCCGTACCCTGAGCAACCTGGGATAGCCGCGGCGGACGCCCGGAACACCAGGCGGTCGCCGGCGATGAAATTCACGGCCGCGGCCACGGCGGTCCCCAGCGCCGACGCCGCCAGTGTGTGCAGATCAGCGCGCGCGACGATGAAGACGCCCATGTTGAGCAGGGCCGTACCGGCGACGGAACCCTGATACGTGGCCCAGCGGGTCAGGGCCATACGCGGCGTCCGCACACGCGGTCGCCGGTCGCGCCAGGTGTATAGGTAGCTCAGGACGAAGTTGACCTGCGTCGAGAGCAGCAGGGCCACGACGTCGGCCTGGACGGGCGGCCAGCGCCTCGCGGTCAAAATGTGCAGAATCCCGAGCTGCACGAGCGCGGCGAGGCCCCCGGTCAGGGCGAAACGCAGCGGGCGCGCCGCTCGCGACCACATGGGAATCCTCACGCCGCGCCTCCGTCGCCCGCCGCTCCACGTTCCACATGCTGGGCGCCACGCGTCCGCGCTGCGCCCAACAGGCGCGCGATGCCGCCGGCGAAGCGCGCCTGTGGCGCGCGGGCGATCCGCGCGTGGTGGAGCGGCGGATTGGCGGCGTCCGCCGGAGGCGCGGGCTGGCATGTAGAGCCGTGGGAGCCGTGGGAGCCGTGGGAGCCGTGGCGGCGCAGCAACGCCGCCAAGCGCGCACGGAGCTCGCCGGCCTCGATCGGCTCGACAAGGTAGGTGTCGCAACCGGCGTCGAGGCAGGAGACCGCGTCGTCGACCGTGCCCGCGACATCAAGGACCACGAGGGGGACGCGGCCGCCGGCAACGCGCAACCGCCGGCACAGCGCCGGTCCGTCGCCCCCTAGCAGAGGGAGCAGGAGCAGGACCAAATCGTAGCATCCCCTGGTCAGGCGGTCGCGCGCCGCATCCTCGTCCGGCGCCATGTCGATATGGGTCAAAAGGGCCTCGAGGGCCTGGCGCGCGACAGCGCCGTGCGCCTCCATGCGCCCGATTACCAGGACGCGCGCCCGCCCGGCGCCCGCCGCCGGCAAGAGCCCCGCCTGTCGATCGCGCCCGCCCATACCGATAGGTATGCTCATAACGGTCCACGGGGCCGCTTGTTCGCCGGGCGCCCGCTTACGCTCGTCCATCCAGACATCCTCCATCGCCGCTTTACACTGTCAATACATCTAGCGTAGGAAACGACGCTAAGAAGTCCGTAAGCTGCGGCTAAGAGTAGGCAGAGAAGAGGCTAAGAAAAGGCTGAGAACGCGTTTGCCACGTTCATCAGGAGCGCCGGTGGGATCAGGAGACGGCGGCACGGCCCGATTGGGTACTCACCAAACAGGTACTTGCGCGGGGGGGGAGATAGACGTAAATGCAGCTATGACGACATCCTCCCTCACCACATCCTGGAGCAACTCCGCCTGGACCGCCAGGCCGATCATCCTGTATGCGCTGCTCACAACCGCGGCCTGCGTCGCCGTATGGTTAGCAGGCTGGACATCGACCTCCTTCGCCCTATCCTGCGCCATCGTGGCGTTCGGGGCCGAGCGATGCTCCCTCCGAGCGCGCCAACCGCTGGCCCCGAACGCGGCCCCGGCGTGCTATATGCTAGCCGCCCTCCTGCTCCCAGCGCCCTGGGCCGTCCTGATTGCCGCGACGGCTGTCATCACGAGCTACCTGAGCGTCCGAAAAACCCCGCCCTGCGCCCGCCTCGCCGCGACGGCGCATACGACGCTGGTGGTGGCGGCCTTCACCCTTGTCGCGCACCTCGTGACCGGCGACGCGGACGCGCTACGCCGTTTCGCCGCGCTCGTCCGGTCGCGGCCGTTGGCGACGATAGAGCTTGGCGCCGGCCTGCCCGCCCCGCCCCTGCACGGCCTGGGGACGGACCTCCAGACGCTATTGGCGCTGATCGCGAGCTACTATCTGCTCGATACGCTCCCGCGCATGTTCGTCGCCGCCGCCGTGCGGGGCGCCAGCCCGTTGCGCGCCTGGGGAAGCCTGTATGCGCATGTCACGCTCCCCTCCCTGGGTGTGCTCGCCGTGGGCGTCTTGGGCGCGGTGGTAGCGCGCACATCCCCAGCCCTACTAGCGCTAGCCGGTCTCGTCCTGGTCGTCCCGCACCAGGCGTTCTACGACGCCTGGGCGCGCCGAAACGCGGAGGCCGAACTCCAGGCGCGGCGCGCCGAAACAGCGCGGCTACGCGAGGAAGCCGATACGGCGCGCGCGACGGGGGCGCAGGCCCGGCTGGAGGCTGTCCTGGCATCGGTGCAGGTTCTGGCACGGCGTGGGAGTTTGGCCGAAGTGACGCAGGCTCTGACCCAGGTGGCGACACACTTGACCCCGTTTCGCTCCTGTACGGTCGCCCTGTACGATCCTCAGGAGGACATCTTTGTGGCGCAGGGTAGCTTGAATGAAACGGCGCCGGGAAACGCGGCGCCGCGGGATGTCGTCGCGGCCTGGATGGACGAACGGAACCTGGTGGGATACAGCTACTGGGTGCGGCCCGCGCGCGCGACCGGCGCTCACCAGGCATGGTATCCGACGGACCACCTCTTAATCCCCCTGCCGCTCAAGCAGGGAGACGTGATCGGCTACCTTGCTCTGAGCCACCCAAGCGCGGGCTACATCCCCACGGCCGCCGACCTCGCGCCAATCGAGGCGGTCGCCGCGTTGGCGGCCAGCGTGGTGGACCGCCTGCGCCAGGCCGAGATGGCGCTGCAACTCGCGGCGACCGACGGGCTGACCGGGCTTTTGAATCGGCGCACTATCGAGGAGCGCCTGCGCGACCGGCTAACGCGGGCGCAGCGCCGGTTCCGCCCGCTGGCGCTGCTCATGATCGACCTGGACGATTTCGGCGGCATCAACAATACGCATGGCCATCAGGTCGGGGACGCGGCGTTGCGCCTGGTGGCCGGCGTCATCCGCGCGCAGTTGCGGGCGGGCGACCTGGGAGGCCGCTACGGCGGCGATGAGTTCGTGCTGGTCTTGCCGGAACTCGACGCGACGCGCGCCCGCGACGTGGCCGAGCGCCTGCGCGTGGCCCTGGTGGCGGCGACGACCGAGGCGGCGGCCGAGGGAACGTTGCCCCTGATCCACACAAGCATCGGGGTCGCGGCCTGCCCGGACCACGGGAGCGATCCGGCTACTTTAATGAAGGCCGCCGACGACGCGCTATACCAGTCCAAGCGCCTGGGCAAGAACTGCGTTTCGCTCGCTCCAGCGGCGTAAGCGCGCGTCACTCGCGGTATGGGACAACCCTTGCGCACATGCTCCCGGTACGCGTTAGCCGGTCAGGGCAGCCCGCGCGCGTGTACATACCGGCCAGTCCTTGGAAAGGATACGCCGGCGCCATGCCCTCACCCCCCGCCCCATGCGGATTGGTCTCCCGGCCCTAGCCGCGGGCCGGCAGCCCAACCGGCCTCTCCCGCGCGCGGGAGAGGGGGAGCCCTTTTGGAGCGTCGGGGGGGGGGGGGGGGCGCGGGGGCCCCCCCCCCCCCCGGGAAAAC
>JAABUQ010012865.1_pt1 | contig 10288 bp, 13 predicted proteins | sample 5560001 | NCBI WGS metagenome assembly JAABUQ01 (sample SAMN10711888, study PRJNA513371) | rock metagenome | isolation source: Antarctica rocks | place: Antarctica: Victoria Land, Finger Mt nord | collected 2015-12-18 | reverse complement strand
TACGAGATTCTCGTTATATCATATTATAGGAAGCGAATGAGCGACTTGGTCATTGAAATTCTCTCGTTCACGGGATGCCCGAACGCCGAGCAAGCGCGGTCGAATGCCCAGGAAGCAGCAAGACAGGAAGGGGTGGTTGCCCAGATGGCCGAGGTTGAAGTGGACACGCCGGAGTTGGCGTTGTCACACAAGTTCCTTGGGTCGCCCTCCGTCCGCGTTGATGGTACGGATGTCGAGGAAGAGGCCGAGATGCGCCGCGAGTACGGCCTAATGTGCCGTGCCTACAATGACGGAAAAGGGTTCGTCGGCGTTCCCAGCATTGAAATGATTAGGGAGGCAATTAAACGACGTAGTACCGACCCGACGATCTGAAACTTCAAATCCGGCGACGCAAAGGGAACCACCGAAAAACCCGGTGTCGCAATTTGGATTCTGCTTGTTGGCATCATGAAAGCCGGTGGAATAACCGTTTCACGGTGTTCTTTTTTCCGGAAAGGTGTGGCTGAATAAGAAGGGCATGGCTCGCTCGGGATTCCGCCCGCTCACAAAATTCGGCGTAGAGCCGATATGCACCATTATACGGTCGTGAGGTAAAGATCGACGGGCGAATTGCAGCACACTGGAGGCTCCAGCGGTCTGAACGCACCAAGGGCCCCCTAATGAGCTGCGATGCTCTCCCGGACGCACCGGGAATTGTCATGGTCACCGAACCGCAGGAGTTCTGCGCCGACGATCTTGCCGCAGTAACCGCGACGATCCGTGTCAACGGCGATGAACATTCAATGCGGTACAGTGTTTTGCGTGAATCTTCATCGGTCGGCAGTGACATCGTCCCGCTTATGCTATCTACGCGCAGCGATGTATTTGTTCCACTGGCCCTGCTGGTGGCGCTGCGGGTCGGGCAGCCGTTGCAGTTATCGGGACCCGTGTCTGCGCGTTTACTCGCACAGATTCCAAGAATCGAAGATGTTTGGCATGCCTGGCGCGATTTTCCCCGCGTTCCGGTTACCGCAAGCTCGGAAACCCCGACTATCCTTAACTCGTCCCGCGGCGTAGCCTGCTTCTTTTCGGGCGGTATTGATTCTTACTATACGCTCCTCAAACATCGTGACGAAATCACGCATTTGATTTTCGTATCTGGTTTGGACATTCGTTTAGATGATCGTTCGTTACACGACAAAGTAGTGACCGTGCTTCGCGATGCTGCCGCGGAGTTTGGCAAGCAGTTCCTAGAAGTCAAGACTAACGCTAGGCAATGTTGCGATAAGTTCTACCCTTGGGGCGAGGCTAACGGAGCTGCGCTGGCGAGTGTCGCACTGCTGCTATCACCGATTCTGCGCAAAGTCTACATTGCCGGAACTGGTACCTATGCGACGCTATTGCCAAGTGGAACGCATCCTCTGTTGGATCCGCTATGGAGCACCGAGGAAACAGAGATCCTTTCGGATGGCTATGAAGCAACAAGGTTCGAAAAATGCAAGGAAATCGTACGCTGTGCAACGGCAGTGCGAACGTTGAGGGTTTGTTGGACAAATACCAATGGAGCGTACAACTGCGGTAAATGTTTCAAGTGCCTGCAGGCGATGGCCATGCTTCGCGCTCTAGGCGCGTTCAGCGCAGCCCGAACATTCGACACCAGCCTAAATTTGCGGGCGCTGGCTCGCGAATGCGCTCCTTCGTATAAAGCCAGGTCGCTTGCACCGCTATTGCAGCGCTCCATGTATCTCATGCTCGAACACGTCGAGCGGGAGGGACGGGATTCCGCGCTAGCGAGTGCCTTACGCGATTGCATTCGAGACAAGTATCACCGCGGGGTGTGGCTGCTCTTGAATCCCATTGCCCGAATAGTGCGACGGCTTTGTCGCATCTTTAGCGTTCGCCGGTGAAAAATGACGCTGAGGAGCTAGACTCGACGTCCAACTTCAAGACCCTGGTTTCGCAGTTATCCGAGCGGCTTCTAACAGTTCTACAGGGCGTGCTGCCGGCGGGAAGTAAATGCGCTCTTCTCGACGTGCATATTTGCCCAAACGTCGGCGATAACGCGATTTGGCTTGGAGAACGGCATATCCTACGATCCATAGGCGCCAATCTAGTATATGCCGCCGATCGCGCTTCGTATTCCAGGCGCGAGCTAAGCGCCCGACTCGAAGATGGCATAATCCTGATTCAAGGCGGCGGCAACTTCGGGGATCTCTGGTTAAGCTCTGAATTATTCCGTGAAAAGGTGATAAGCGAATTCCCGGACCATCGCATCATTCAACTTCCCCAGAGCATTTGCTTTAGATATAAAGAGCATCTGAATCGCGCCAGAGCAATCTTTAATGCGCACCCTCGGTTCATGATACTCGTTAGGGACACGCGAAGCTTGTGGCTGGCGCAGAAAGAATTCGCGGCACCGTCCCTGCTTTGCCCCGACATGGCCTTTGGGCTGGGGGTGCTGGATCACACTTCCCGTCCGTCCATGGATGTGCTCTGCCTTCGTCGAACCGATATCGAGTCAGCTTATCCGTTAACAAATGGCAGCGATGAATGGCGGTTGGAAGCACTTGCCGCACCCAAGAAGATCAGGTTTCGGCTTGTTGATTTGATACGGCCCAACCGCTTCAACATCTCGACGATGATTGCGCACCTCGCTAAAACCATCATCCCTACCGTGGCTCGCTTTCGCCTTCCAATGGCCTTGCGCTTGCAGCTTTACGACCTACACTCTCGTGCGCGGCTTAGGTACGGACTCGACATGCTCGGCGCGGGAAAGATTGTCATCACCGATCGCTTGCATGGGCACATCTTGAGTACGCTGGCCGGTATACCGCACGTCATCATATCGGACCGTTACGGCAAGGTGCAACAGTTCTATTCGACGTGGATGACCGCGAACGATCTCGTCCGAAGTGCAAACGGTCCAAAGCAAGCGTTCGCCGAGGCGGACGCTTTGGCCAGGAGGGCGCCCCCTGAGACCGCCAGTGATTAGTTTGCGCGGTATCGGAAAGCAATTTCCGGAAACGTACGACTTTAGGACATGGATCCGGCACCGCGGGCGAGTGCCGCAGCGGCGTGTTTTGACCGACATCTCTCTTGAAGTAAACAGCGGAGAGATTTTCGGGCTTCTGGGTGCGAATGGGGCCGGCAAAACCACGCTTCTGAAGCTTCTTGCGACTCTCGTACTCCCGACCGAAGGCACCATTACCATAAATGGCTTGGACGTCGTGAGCGATGCGGATAGAGTGCGCCAAATAATCGGATACAGCTCAAGCTTCGAACGAAGCTTTTACTACCGTCTGACTGCTCTCGAAAATTTAATGTTCTTTGGCGCCTTACTTCCTTCGCGTCATGAAGGGCTCAAACGGCGAATTGAAACTGCTGTCGCGATAGTCGATCTGCAACGGGAGATGCACCGGCGATACTCGGCCTTGTCAACGGGAATGCGACAACGGCTGACCTTGGCTCGCTGTCTTTTGGGCGACCCAAAAGTTTTGCTGGTAGACGAACCAACCCGGGCTGTTGATCCCCTTCAATCTCAACGCTTGCGCACTCTGTTGCGCGAAGAGCTCGCGATCCGTCAGGGCAAAACGATCATTATTGCAACGAATAGTTTGGACGAAGCTTGGGAAATTTGCGATCGCGTTGCACTGTTGAGTCAGGGAAAGATTATTACCATTGGCAAACCAAACGAATTACGTGAAGGACTGGACTATCCTCAGCGGTACCACGTCGTGGTCGATCGGTTTGATGAATCGTTACGCGCTCGCCTCGTTGCGGTCCCTGGCCTTGAGTTGACAGCCATCCTCGCGAGCGAAGCAGAGACATCTCTGCAAATTCAAATCCGAGCACAAAGCATCAATGGTTTGCTGCAGGCATTAAACGGAAACGGCATTCACGTCAAGAAGATAGAAACTATCCATCCCGCGACTTCCGAGGTGTTTTCCGAGCTGATCCAGGAAAACGGCTTATGACTGCCGTGGCAGCTATCGTGAAACGCGATGCAAAGCTGGCACTGTCGTATCCCCTTAGCTTCTGGGCGCAATGGATCGGCATTTTTACCAGCGTCGTCGCCTTTTGGTTCATTGGCGAACTAGTGCATGCTTCGCCGAAATTGGGATTTGGTGGAAGACCGGGTGGCTATTTCGACTACGTTATCGTAAACGTGGCTTTCTTCTCCGTTCAAGCTACCGCTTTGCAGAGCTTTGCACAATCAATTAGGGGCGACCAGGTGTACGGCACTTTAGAATGCATGCTTGTAACGCCTACGAAACTGACATTGATCGTGATCGCTTCTTCACTGTGGCCTTTCATCGTTACGTTGTTGCAGGTATTTTGGTATCTCTTCTTAGCATCAGCGCTTTTTGGACTTCATCTGGGGGGTGCCAATGCGTTGTCTGCCGCAGTGTTTATTCTTTTGATCGTCGCCTCGAGTGCACCGATCGGCATACTGAGCGCTGCAACCATCATGAAGTTTAAGCAGGGCGTTCCGACAAACTTGCTGGTGGGCGGCGCAGCATCGCTCTTGAGCGGTGTTCTGTTCCCAGTTGCGCTATTGCCGGTGCCGCTGCAATACGCTTCCTGGTGTCTCCCAATTAGCCACGGATTGCGCGGCATGCGCGGCGCCATACACGGAGCTCCCTTAAGCCACCTTTCCTCGGACGCAGTGTGGTTGGTGGTTGCCAGCCTGGTTCTTTTCCCGATTTCACTCCTGACGTTCAAACACGCAGTGACGCGAGCGAAGATTGATGGAACGTTAGCAGATTACTGATTCACAGAGCACTATCACCTCAACGAAACTTAAGGTTTTGGGAAGGCCGAGGGACTGAATCGGCAGTGCGCGGCTATGAGAAGCTCTGGGCACAGCAAACAGCAAGGGGGGGCCGCCAAAGGCCGCCATTTGCGGGAATAGGTCCCGCCACGGGGTGGACGGGTGCACCATCCCCCAGTGCATGCCCGGGGGTACAATAAGAGAACACGCGTCACTCTGGGAGAACTATGTGATTACGCGCGACCGCGCATTGGCGGTTCTTCGCTCGCGACCCACCATTAGGCACGTGGCGCGCAGCGTACGAGGCGCTGTACACCAATGGTTCCCCCCTGCGCTGGCCCCGGACGTGCAGAATGCGGTTGACGCTATTCCCCCTCTGGCAGAATTCGTTCGGGATGCGCGCCGTACACTCCGCAGGCGTTCGTCGTTTCGCCGGTTTCTCCGCACAGCGCCGGCGTTCGCTCGGCTTTTGCGCAGTGACTTTCTATCGTCATACCTCAACGCTGAGCTTGCAAAACTGGCATCCGATGAAACGCCGCTTGGACGAACCGTTGGCTACGGCCGAACTCTTCGCATTCTGACGGTCCCTGAATTCACGCTGAGAATACTATTTCTACGCAGTAGCGAATCCGATGAGCTGACGACAACAACGCAGCATACTTTTTTGGCCGCGGTCGGCAGTGGCTCGATTGAGGTGCAACGCTTGCGAGTGCCCCGCAAACAACAATGTGGAATCTTCGACGCTTCAAGCTGTCTGTCTCTGGCCGAAACCCGAACCTTGCGCAGGGGTGATTTCCTCGTTCTGGGTGCGGGCAGACACGCGCATGCCTTTACTCCCGACGTGCGAAACACGATTGCGCTGATACTGGAGCATTCCCAGAGTGAGCCACTGAGTTGGCAGTACGACCGCACGACCCTGAAGTGCCTGCGAGCTGCACCTACGGATCTAGCATTGTCCCGGATCAAAGAAACGGTGGGGCTCATTAGCGCCCTGAACGAGCCTCGGTTCATTCCGCACCTTAAGCGTTTGTACAATCATCCATCGCACTTTGTTCGTTGGACCGCAGTCCGGACGATGTTGCAACTCTCGCAACCTGAAGGGCAGCGCCTATTGCGCAAGGCCTGCGCGGACCCTCATCCACAATTGCGCGAAGCGGCCCGAACGCTCTTAGTAAAGGGAAAAGACATTGGCGTTAACGCTTGAGACTCAGAATGAAGCAACTATTGACTTGGATGACTACGTCCGCCACATCGAAACACGTGTCGACGTTGACGACCCCGAGAGCTTGGCGGCTTCTGCACCAATGTTGAAGGCGCTCGCTAACAACCGCGCACTCATCGCTGATTTAGTCGATCGTGAGCTGCGCGATTGGCGCGACTTTCAAGCCGGAAATGCGTACATCGGGCGCACGTTGATGCTTGCCCGGCGCGAGCGATTCTTTGTGCGGGCTAACATGTGGGTGCCTCTCCCACGGCGCATGCCCACAACGTCCCGGTACAACAGTGCCTCAGAATATGCCATTGCGCACGACCATAACTTTTCGTTCATGACGGTGGGATATTTGGGATCCGGTTATGAGACGGAGATCTACGAGATTGATCCTCGATGCTTTGTCGGAGCCGAAGGGGAACGCGTCGACTTGGGGTTTCTAGAACGCACCCGGCTTCCTGCCGGGAAAGTCATGCTGTACCGCGCCGCCCAAGACGTGCACTCCCAGCATTTTCCCGAAGAATTCTCGATTTCCATCAATCTGATGGTACCGACGCAATCTGCGAAGCGCCCGCAATTTTTCTTTGACTTGGGACGTGGAGTGATCACCAGTCGCGTTTACACCGAAGAAGGGCGCGGCCTCGCACTCTGCGAGTTGGCGAAGCACATAGGCAGCAACACAACGGCAACTCTTTTGGGAGACATTGCCCAAACGCATCGTAACTCATACGTGCGCACGGCAGCATTTGAGGCGCTAAGCGCGCGTTGCGCAGGAGCCGCCGATGCGATACGCGAGACCGTTCTATCCGATCCGCATCCTCTGGTTCGAAAAGCGGCCGAGCAGGCCTCTGCCCGGCCGGGGGACGATTGACCTATATTCAGTCTCTCGTATACACGCTATGATGGGGGGACGTTTCTGAAAAAGCTTCCCTGGCATGGCATGCTTCTTGAAAGGACCGCACTAAATGTCCGAACGGCCGTCACATTATGGACAGCCTGAAATTATCGATTCGTTCGAGGAACTTGAGGTGCTTGGCGACGCTACGGGCGTCGGTACGGCTGGGGGTACCGGCTCCGGCCTGGTTCCTAACGAGGTCTGATTTTCTCAAAAAGACGTAACACAGACATCGCGACTCTTGAAAGGCGCTCTACGATGCACAATTCACCTTCTAACTACCAACAGCCTGAAATTATCGACTCATTCGAGGAACTTGACGTTCTGGGCGATGCTCCGGGAATCGCGGTCGGAGGCACCGGCTCGCAAATAAGCAGGAACGAAGTCTAAAACTTCCCGGCCGATCACCACGTTTTGCGTAAAGGAAACCCCAAAATGTACAACCAGCATGATCCGCAGTTAAACTACGAACAGCCTGAAATTATCGATTCGTTCGAGGAACTTGAGGTTTTGAATGACGCGCGCGGCACCGCAATGCTAACTACCGGCTCGCAAATAAGGGTGAACGAAGTCTGACCATCTTTTAAGACGTTTCCAGGGCATCTCCGTCACGAAAGGACGAAGAAAATGGCTAATATCGACAAAACCGGCTCATCCTACGAACAGCCGGCAATCTTAGATTCTTTTGAAGAACTGGACGTGCTGGGCGATGCGCGCGGCATTGGAATGGCAGCTTGCGGCTCGCAACTCTGCGGGAACGAAGTTTAAGTCGAAAGGGTTACCGTGATGGCATAAGCGCCGCGAATATTGCGGCGCTCATGCCATCGACAGCGTGTTTGGTGATACGGGCGGGCCAGAGCGCCCAGTCAGAGATCGTCTCGGGCTTCTTTTCGAATGCGACGTGCGTGAGCAGCGCGAAATTGTGCGGGGTTAGCGCGAACATCGCGTCGGCCATAAACGCGTGAGCGCGCAAATACCGCGGCAGATCGCTGCGGCGTAACGCCCAGTCTAAATATCGTTGCACGCCGGCGTCGGCAGGCCACCGAAGGTCGGCCACCCAGGCGGCCAGCACGAACGAGGCATTCAAGCGAATCGGATCGCGGGTTTCCCGTCCGATAAACTCCCGCAGTTCTGAGCATTCGGTTGAGTTCAGCCGTCGCAGGTGCTGGGCGAGGATAAAAATGTCGCGCATTCGGCGCAGTCCAATTGCGTGAACGCCAAGGTGCAGCGCCGAACCGAAATCGTCAAGACACAACACCTTGCCAAGAGCGCCATCAACTGGCCGCAGATGCCGTTCCGTGGCTGCCCAGTCGAGCACCAGTGAGAGCGAGCCGGGCGGCGCAAGCGCGCGATGAACTTCGATCGGATAGCCGCCGGTATTCGGAAAGAGGGGCGCCGCATGATGATGTGCGCGGCGAATCCGATCGATTTTTTTCGCCGTGTACGGCTGAGTATACCCGGCGGCGAGAAATGCACGACACGCCGCGTCGATGTCCTGATCTTTCAGCAAGACGTCGATGTCGTCGGAAGGATGGTCGCTCGCTTGGGGATCGCCAGAATACAAGCGGGCAGCGCCTTTGAGTAGCGCAAAGGGCACGTTGATGCTTTGCAATACGCATATTGCCGCGTTGACTTGCTGCTGCATCTGCAACGCGCGCAGCTTCGCGCGAATGCTTTCCTTTTGAAGGCCGTTGCGACCAGACGACCGTGCAAGAACCGCGGTGCAGCGATGACGTTGCGCCAGGGCCTGCACAGCCGGCTGCAGCGGAAACGGCCCACCTGCATCGCGCAAGGCGGATCTCAATGCCGCAATAAAGGCCGGTGTGTCGCGTGGACGACTGCGTGCATCCAGCTTGCGCAGAGTCAACATGAAGCGTCGGCCTTTTGAAGAAATCACGGAGCGGACGCCATGAAATCGGGTGAAGGTGCGTCCCCAAAAATGGAAGGCCGCTCCGTCGATTCGGAACGCCTGCGGCGTCGCATCAGACCAAACAGCGCATGCAATGCCAACCACCTGATCGTGGGATACGGTTTCGACAATCGACGGCTGGCTATCTCCGGCTGTGTAATATATCTCATTTGTTAACCCGATGACGCGGTGACCGACCAGCGCGTCGCCGGCGCGGAAAACGATGATGTCCCCACGTTGGGCGGTGCCCGTTAAGGCGCGAACCTCCAGCGCCATAGGGTCGCGCAGCAGCGGCAGCATGCTCGTTCCGTGAACCGGTAAGCGCTTTCTCACCAATGTTTTTCTCTTAATCCCGCGGAGGCGTCGCGTAGAATCGTCTGCTCGATGAGCCGTGCGGTTCGGTCCGGACTTCCCAAATACAATCGGTAGCAGTGCACGTTGGAAAACAACCGCAGCAAACGGGCGAAGCGTTCGATGCCGCTGGCGGAACACTGTGCCCACTGCAGAGTGCCACGTACGGCAGCTGTCGCGGGAACCGATTCCACGGACGGCTCGGTGCCGTTTCGGGCGAGCAAGAACAGACTTCGCAAACGCCCTGCGGGTGGTGCGTGCCAACTTCCCAGGAGCCGGCGATAGTCGGCGTTTTCCCAACTGCCCCGGGGACGCCGGCGCAGACGTTCGGTGAGCTCGTCACTGGCGCAAGCGCTCTCTCCAGTCAACAAGGCTAGGCCGCCCTTACGAATGTTGACTGCGCGCGGAAAGGGCATCACCCGATCATCACCCAGTACGACGCAGCGTTCGTCCGTATATAGCTGCAATCCACGCCGTGCGCAAGCAACGGCGGTGGTCGTTTTGCCTGCATTGGAATCCCCGACGATGGCGCCGACGTTACCAGAGGTTCCAACCGCCGCGGCATGCAGCGAGATAACATGGGGTGTCGTGAAAAAGAAAGAACTGATTGTAACGGCATCGGTGAGAAACACGAACGCTCGGGTTGACAATCTTCCATGCGGCCAACCGAACACGCCCCTTGCCGTCGAACCAAAAACGATGCCGTGCGAAGACCCTCGCAGGGCGAAAGCATCGGTGTCTCCCTTGCTTTCTTTGCTGAGGAGCTGCCAGTAGCGGGAGCGGAACACGCTTGCGGCTTTGGCATCGTCGAAACCGACGACCCACGTGCAGCCGGCGATGCGCAGCGGCACACGAAAGGGTGCAGCACGGCAAAGGGCGGCAACGTGGCTAGAGTCGAGGTTCAGCGGCTGCAACATTTCTGCTCTAATCAGCATTGTGAGAGCGCTTCTAAAACAACTCGAGCGCTGTGGTTTGGCTGGCCGAGTTTAAGCGTGTAAAAATCGATCGATGAAAACACCGTTCGCAGCGTTGCAATGTCACCGATCGTACGAGTGGCACCTTTTATTAGCGGCAACAACCGAGCCGTGCCCACGGTTTTGTTCAACGCCCCGATCTGCGCGGTGGCGCACGACGAGGGTTCCAGGAAGATAACGGCTCCCAGGGAAGAGGGCG
>JAABUQ010012862.1_pt1 | contig 10291 bp, 16 predicted proteins | sample 5560001 | NCBI WGS metagenome assembly JAABUQ01 (sample SAMN10711888, study PRJNA513371) | rock metagenome | isolation source: Antarctica rocks | place: Antarctica: Victoria Land, Finger Mt nord | collected 2015-12-18 | reverse complement strand
CGTGCCCGCCTTGATGCGCCCGTGGATCGTCGCCATGTGCGCCCGCATCGGTTCGTCCATGTCGCCATGCACACGCGCGATCAATGTCGCTGCCGTGAACGCGGCGAGGTATGGCTCGACACAGACGTGATCGACGCCGCAATCCGCCGCAACCTTGCAGACCAGTGCCATCGCGTGTAAGCCGTCCATATCGAACGTGACGGTCGTCCTTTCACCGCTCTCTCTCGATATGGATCTGCCGCGTCGCGAGGTCCGCGTCCAGCACCCGGAGCCAGTCCATCATCTCCTTGATGTCGAAGCGCACGGAGAGCACGTCGGAATCGCCGAGCGTCGCCGCGATCACTTCCGGGTCAAGCTGCGAGAGGGATCGCACCGCGCCGAGCGCTCTTTTGCACCTCGCTTCCAGCGCGGCCCGTTGCTCCGGGATCGCGAGCGCCGCCAATGTCTCCGCATGGCGCGCTTGCCAGTGGTCGCGGGAGCCCCAAAGGAGCCGTTGGTACCAGTCCGCCCGCGATCGCCGCCGTACGTGGCCGAGGATGCCCCGATACTCACCTTGCTTTGTTGTCGTCGTTTGGGTCGTCATTGCACTCTCCCTATCCTGCTGGGGCCGGACCTCCCGGCCCCACAAAGCGTCCCTATCGCTGGCCGGCTCGTCGCGCCTCCGCCTCATCGGTCCATTTCACGCCGCCGCCTCGCAATCGTCCGGCGTCGTCAACGCGTGGCACATCGCCATGCGCTCAATGCGGAACGACTTCACCTCGCGCCGCAGCGTGCAGTAGCAGCGCGCCGTCAGGTTATTGTCGGCGGTGAGGGTGATCGCGAGCGGCCAAAGGCAGCGGGCGGCCTGCGCGCCCTTCGCGTCGGTGTAGAGCGTCACGACGGCTGACCCGTCGCGCATCGCCATCATCACCCCTTCCAACGTGCCGTAGTCGGTGCGCCGCTCGTTGAAACTGTGGTACAGGCAGATCGCCGTGACCATCAGGTTCAGGTCCGTCTCGGGGGTGATCGTGGCCGACAGGATCATGCCGGATGCGGCGGTGACGGTGCGCGGTGCGGTAGACTGTGCTGTGACCATGGGAACCGTTCTCCTTTGGTTGCCCGCCCTGTCGGTGTTCGTCGCACCGGCGGGGCATCTTCGCATCTCGGGGACCGTTCCCCTTGATGTATATCAAGTCTATCATACGCGTTGACATTTGTCAAGGGGTATGCTATCGTACGTACGTGGCGAACTGAGGCGGGGCTATGGAGAGGAGTCGGCATGTATCTATCGCTCACGCAGGCAGCGGAACTGCTCGGTGTATCGCGGCAGCGCGTGCATCAGTTGATCCAGCGTGGCGACATCCATGCCGACCGGCTCGGACACACGCTGATGCTCAGGCGCGACGAAGTTGAGAGATTCCGCCAGGAGCGCGACGAGGCGAGACAAGCCGCAACGTCGCAGAAGGGCGCCATAACGACGTAATGCGCGCGTGCCAAAACCCGCTGTTAGTAGCAGCGGGCGGCGGTGGAACAAGTGAGGAGTTCGAGATTATGGTATCGCCAGATGCCCTCTTTGGCAAGCCCCTAGATCGTTATGTGCCGGTTACGGCCCGCCGCGCGATCGTGCAGGGCCTTTTTGCGCATGACAAAAAGCGTGTTTTGGACACCGTCGCCCCCCGTGTGAGCAGGCCGGGCGGGGCGAAAAGGCGGTGGGCGGGCCGCTCCGTCACCATTCAGGAGGAGATGAGATGACAGCTGATGACACCATGGCGCGCTGGCGCAGGCAGAAACCCTACCTGCTGACACGGGACGAACTGCTGAGCGAACTCGCCGCCGCCGGGGCAGATGTCACTCCCCGCCAGCTGCGGGACTGGTCCTCCGAAGCGGGCGTCCTCCCCCGTCCTGTCAGACAGAAACCGCCGGGGGCGACGACGGGGGGCGCACGCGCCCTGTATCCCCTGGTCGCGCTCTATCTCGCCCTCGATGTGGCAAGGGGGCTGAGCATCGCCGACGCTCGGGCCACCTTGCAAGCCCGCACGACCCACTTCGAGCGCTATCTGGAGGCGATCGAAGAACGGCATGGCATGGTGCCCTTCGCAGTCGTCGAAGCGACGTACCCCGGCTGGCCCCAAAGACCGGCCGCGCTCAGGCGCGAGGCATTGGCGTACGCGAACCGGGTGGGGGAACACCTGCGGCGAGCGGGGGAAGCAGGGGTGCAGGTCGGCCTTCGGATCTACGTCCAGACAGCAGCCAGGGAATTCGAGACAGAGATACCCATCGAAAGGCCAACATCGCCAAAGGAACGCGACCCCTCGCAGACTGGCGGTGGCAAACACTAGGGTGTTTCTCTACTTTCGGTGGCAATCACTTAGCGTAGGACCATAAGATTGACAAGCGCTATCAAAAATGATATGCTGCCCTGGGTCGCGAGATCGTGGAACGCAAGGAGGCCGAGATGGACATTCGACACGAACGCTTCAAGGGTCCGACACGCGATGCAGGGGTTTTGGTTCGCTTGACGCAGGAGGAGCGGAAACGATTGCAGGAATTTGCATTGAGGCGGGATCTGCACGCGGGTCAGGCCGCGCGGTGGATTCTCAACGAGCGGCTGGCAACAGCGAGCGCTGAGGACGGGCCGCACGATGGTCGTGCGCCGCACTGAAAACCAAGACCGACCTTCGCGGGGTCGGTCTTGGCGTCGAGATTGGAAAGGCGACACCATGGTACCATCTTCGACAACGAAATTCTACGTCGTCCGGCAGCACTGGAAGCACCGCCGCGCCCACGGCACCGCGCTCGCACTGCTGGGCGGTGCGTCATGAGGACCCTGCCAAGCGACACCCGGACGCGGATGCAGACGCTTTTGAACGAAGGTGATCGAGCCTTCTTTGACCGCAACCCGAGTGAGACAGAACGTCGCCGCCCCTATTTCTTATGCGAAAAAATCGACGGCGCTGGCGAGCCGGTCCGCTACGTCATCGTCTCTCGCGATGTCTCCCGCCGCCTCGTGCGGCACTTCCTCGCCGAGACGGCGGGTGACGCATGAACACGAGCGCGATACCCGCCGAACTCCTCGCGCTCGGCCAGATGGTCGCGTGGCGTCCCGAGCGGCGCGGCGAGAAGATGACGAAGATCCCCGTCAATCCCCGTACCGGCGGGCAAGCGAGCACGACCGACCCCGCCACGTGGGGGACGTTCACCGAGGCGGACGCGGCGGCGAGCACCATCGTCGGCGGGGGCATTGGGTTCGTCTTCGCCACGAACGATGGCTACACCGGCGTTGACCTGGATGCTTGCCGCGACCCGGAGACGGGGGAGATCGAGACGTGGGCGCAGGCGATCATCAACGGCCTCGACTCCTACACCGAGATCAGCCCGTCGGGGAGGGGCGTCCACATCATCGTCAAGGCCATCAAGCCGGGCGAGCAGTGCAAGGTGACGCAGCCGCACATCGTTGAGGTCTACGACGCGGCGCGCTTTTTCACGCTGACCGGCGACCACCTCGAAGGCACCCCCACCGCCCCTCAGGATCGTCAGGACGAACTCGCCGACCTCTACCGCCGCCTCTTCCCCGAGGTCGCACCGAACCGCCTCACAAGCCCTCGCAACACGATCAGCCTGGACGATAGCGCGTTGATAGACAAGGCGATGGGCGCGAAGAACGGCCAGTTGTTTCGCGCGCTCTGGAACGGCGACACATCAGCGCACAACGGGGACGACAGCGCGGCCGACCTCGCGTTGTGCAGCCTCTTGATGTTCTGGACGGGCAACGACCCGGCGCGGACCGACCGGCTCTTCCGCCGGTCGGGTCTCTATCGAGCGAAGTGGGAGCGGTCCGATTACCGCGCAAAGACAATGGAGAAGGCGAGGGCAACCGAGGTGTACACCGAGCCGAGGACGCGCACCGAGCCGAACGGTGTCCACTCCGCCGAGCCGACCCCGATCCGTCCCGACGCGCGCGGCGGGGACATCGACCGGAAATTGAATGAGGTCGCGAATGCCGCACGGTTCGTCCGGCAGCACGGCGACCGCGTCCGCTACTGCAAGTCGCTCGACACCTGGTTCATCTGGGACGGGACACGCTGGCAGGCCGATACGCGCGGCGCGGTGATGGAACTGGCGAAGGCGACCGCCGCGCGCATCTACCACGAGGCGGCGGACGCGCCCGAGGCGATGCGCGATGAGGTGGCGAAGTGGGCGCGGCGCTCGCACTTCCGGGCCGGGCTTACCGCAATGGTCGCGCTGGCAGAATCCGATCCCGCCGTCGCCATCCTCGACACCGACCTTGACCGCGACCGGTGGGTACTCAACTGCATGAACGGCACGCTCGACCTGCGGACAGGCATCCTGCGACCGCATAACCCCCCCGACCTCATCACGAAACGGGCGCCCGTCATCTATGACCCCGATGCGACCTTGCCGCTTTGGGATGCGTTCATCGCCACGACGACGGGTGGTAAGGAAGACTTCGCGAGCTTCCTGCGGCGCGCGGCGGGCGCAACGCTCGTCGGCGAGAATCTGGACGAGGTGATGTTCCTGCCGCATGGCGGCGGCGGCGGCGGCAAGTCTACGTTCCTCGAATCGCTGAAAGGCACACTCGGAGAATACGCGAAGACCGCCGACTTCGAGACGTTTATCAAGAAGCGCGGCGACGCGGGCATCCGCAACGACATCGCGCGGTTGGCCGGCGCACGGCTGGTCGTGAGCATCGAGGTTGACGAGGGCAAACACCTGGCGATGGCACTGCTCAAAACCTTGACGGGCGGCGAGGACACCGCCGCGCGTTTTCTCTACAAAGAGGCGACGGAGAGCCGCCCGACCTACTCGCTCTGGCTTGCCGCCAACCATGCACCGACGGTGCGGTCTGACGATGACGCCGCCTGGCGACGCATCCTCCGCTTGCCTTTCACACACCTCGTTCCGAAGGAGAAGCGCGACCCGGCGGTCAAGGCGACCCTGCGCAACCCGGACGTCGCAGGCGCGGCGATCCTCGCCTGGGCGGTACGCGGCTGCCTCGAGTGGCAGCGCGACGGCCTCAACGTCCCGGCGCTCGTCGAGCAGGCGACCGAGCAATTCCGCCACGAGATGAATCCCATCAATGATTGGGTGGATGAGTATTGCGACCTTTCCCCGCAAGCCTGGACGCCGACCGCGCAACTCTGGAAGGCATACCAGACGTACGCGCATGAGGAAGGCGGGGCACGCGGCATCTCGAAACAGGAGTTCACAGAATATCTCAAGGCGTTGGGATGTGAACCTGTTTTCAAGCGGCCGCAAGGGAAACCCGCCCGTGGTTGGCGGGGCATCGCGTTCAAAGACGGCAACGGTCCACGAGGGGATGCGCTTCCAATTGACCCGGAGGGCGATCCACCCGATAACATCGAAAAGGTATACGGGTATACGGGGGTATACGGCAGTGTTGGTAAAGTCGAGCCTTGTATCCCTCGTGAAGAGGAAGTTACACACTTGGGCGTATACCCCCGTATACCCGTATACGATCCTCCCGAACCGGATAACCCATCGCGTGAACCATCCGTGAACGATGTGAACCATTGTGAACCGAAAAACGGGGTAGTCTCGCGGGATCGCGCGAAGTTCAATCTACCCCTAAATACGGTTCACAATGGTTCACATCGTTCACACGATCCCGAGAGACCGCTCGCCGCAGACGATCTGCCCGACCGCGTGGCGTTGCGGCAATGGGCGGACGATGAAGCGCTGGGCTGGGAAAACCGGACGTTCCCCGAGGCGGCGATCCGCGAAGCGACCCGCCGGTACTACGCGCTGACGATCCCGCCGACCGTGCCGCGCGACGAGATGGCGAAGATGATTCTTGCGGCGATGAAAGGACTGCCGCAGACGAAAGGGAGAGCGCAATGAGCGAGGTGTACTACCTGCGGCCGGAGCGGGTCCGGGAGGTCCGCCGCCTCGTCTCAGAGGGAGATGAGAACTGGTTCCGGCTCCATCCCGGCGAAGGTGAGCGCGACCGGCCGGTGTTGCAGCACGAGATGGATAGTCTGGAACCCGGCATGGATCGCGTCATCGTGCGGCGGATACGCGCGGGCGAGTTCATCCGCAGGGCGTACCGATCGAAGAAGGGAGGTCGCTGAGATGGCCTATCCGCCATATCCCACGGGAACTATCCCCAGTCCGCCGCAGGTCGCCAGAGGCGAGCATCGCGCCGACGGCGATGGCGGCGACCGGGCGGACAAACGGAGGCCCCGTGCGGCATGGCGTCCGCACGGGGCAGGATTCAGGAGCGGATCAATGAATTATACCACGGTGAACGTTCACCGTCAAGGAAAGGACAATGATGGTATCTGTTCAGGGTTGGGGGGAATCGTTCGGCAGATGACATCAATGCCACGAGACGATGCCCACCGCTAGCGGCTTGGTGTCACTCTTACCACAAGAGAGAGGGCAGAAACACGACACCCGAACGCTGTTCAGCAAACCGTCCCCTTGACCCTGAACAGATACCAATGATGTTGACCGCAGAACCGACCGCACCGACCGCAGAACCGACCGAGGCCACGCCCGAGGCGGCGCTGGAAGCGGCCCGCGCCACGGTGCGTGATCTGGAAGCCGCCCTCGGGGGCATCCCGACCCAGTACAGCACGGCGGCAAAAGGGGGGCAAGCCGACACACTCAAGGAGCTCCGGTATCGCCGCGTCGATTTGGAATCCGCGCTCGTTGTCGGTCGGATTCGCCTGGTGCACGCGGAGATCGGCGCGCTCCGGGAGACGCAGGCGGCCGCCAGGCTCACCGAGGCGGCGATCACCCGCGAGTCACAAGCGGCCGAAACGGCGCTGATCGCGGCCAGGCGATCTTTCGATCAGGCGACGGCGCGGAGCAACGAGATCGCCGGGCGCGGCGACGCGTTGCGCTGGGAACAAACACACACGAGAGAGGCTATTCTTCTCGCAGAAGATAGATTGACCGCGCTAATCACCGCGCCGATGCCGGACTGAAGAAAGGACCTCCCACAATGACGATTCTTGGTAATTTGACGGTGGCGCAGCGGCTCTCGTTGGCCGAGAGGTTGGTGGGATTGACCGACGCCAAAGAAGATCACCTGTGCACCCCGGAGATGCACATCCCCACGGAGCAGCAGCGCCCGCTGCTCGAGGAACTGGAAACGGCGGGGTTCGTCCACTGGGATCGCGCGCAGCACCGGATCCACCGGGGGCCGGAGCTCGAGAAGCCGCCGGAAGTGGCAGCCTATGAGGAGCGTCGGGACAAAATGTTGCGCGCCTCGCCGGTCGGCAGGAAACTGCTCGGCCTCGACACCGGCCCGTCGCCGGACGCGCGGGGCGGGCTTTCCCCGGAGCGGAGGGCGCAGCTGCTCGGCGCTTCCGGCCTCGGCCGGGGCCTGTTGCGGGGCGAAGCGAAGGCCGCGGACGCCAAGAAGGCGTAGACGCAATCGCGACCGGCGCGGCCAGTGCGTCGGTCACATCCATCGAAGGAATGACCATGGCCCGTCAATGTCTGGTTTGCCAACACGAACAGAAAGCGGCGATTGATCGGGCACTCGCGGCCAACACCGCGATTCCCGCCCTCGCCGCGTTATACCGCGTTTCCAGCGATTCGCTCTTGCGGCATAAGGCGAACCACTTGCCCCAAGCCGTGGCCCGCGCCGAGGCGGCGAAGGAAGTGACACGCGGCGACGACCTGCTCGATCAGGTGCATCGTTTGAAGAGCAAGGCGATCTCGTTGCTCCTGAAAGCGGAAGCGGCCGGTGACTTTCGCGCGGCGCTAGGGGGCATCCGCGAGGCGAGGAATTGTCTCGAACTGCTGCTCGAAGTCGAGGGCGACCTCAACCGCGCGACGAATGTCAACGTCCTGATCGCAAGCCCTGATTGGATAGCGACGCGTGGCGCTTTGCTCACTGCGTTGCGACCGTTCCCCGAGGCCCGCGCGGCGGTGGTCGCCGAACTGCTCAAATTGGAGGCGACGAATGACGCTCGCCCATGACCTCGCCGCCGCGTTGACGGATTCGCCCTACGAGCGCTTCCAGGCGCGGTATCGCCATGATCCGGTCGCCTTCATTCACGACGGCGTGTTGTGGCGCGCCGACGAACGTCCGACCGCCTACCAGGACGAAATCATCGCGGACTTGCACATCTATGGGCGCGAGACGGTGCGCGGGCCGCACGGCCTCGGCAAGACGATGCTCGCCGCCCTGGCGATCCATCATTTCGCCCTGACGCGCGACGGCGACGATTGGAAGGTGCCGATCACCGCCTCGGCATGGCGGCAACTGACCCATTTCCTCTTTCCGGAACTGCACAAGTGGGCACGGCGGCTGCGCTGGGACATCATCGGCAGGCCACCCTATGACCCGCGCACGGAACTGTTGCGGCAATCGCTGAAACTGCGTACCGGCGAGGCGTTCGCGGTGGCGTCGAGCGACCCTGCCCTGATCGAGGGCGCGCACGCCGATCACCTGCTCTACGTCTTCGACGAGGCGAAGGCGATCCCCGCGGAACTGTTCGACGCCGCCGAGGGCGCCTTCTCGGGCGCGGGGGGCGAGACGACCCGTGAGGCGTTCGCATTGGCGATCTCCACGCCCGGCGAGCCGCAGGGACGCTTCTACGACCTGCACGCGCGCAAGCCGGGATTCGAGGACTGGCACACGCGGCACGTTACGCTCGCCGAGGCGATGGCAGCGGGGCGCATTAGCGCTGAGTGGGCCGAGCAGCGCGCCCGGCAGTGGGGGGCAACCTCGGCGGTCTACATCAACCGTGTGGCGGGCGAGTTTGCGGCGTCCGATGAGGACGGGCTGATCCCGCTCGCCTGGGTCGAGGCGGCGAACGAGCGCTGGGCGGCGTGGAAGGATGCGGGGGGTCAACGGGGCGCGCTGACGTGCATCGGCGTGGACGTGAGCGACACGGGCGGCGACCGGACGGTGCTCGCGCTCCGGCACGACGAGGTGATCGCCGAACTGCGCTACAGCAGCAAAGAGGAAACAATGGCCACGGCCGGGCGCGTCTCCGGCATCCTCACGGCGAATGACACGGCGTATGCCGTCGTGGACGTGATCGGCATCGGGGCCGGTGTCGTCAGTCGGCTGCGGGAGATGTTCCCGAAGGCCGGGCGCATCGAGGCGTTCAACGCCGCCGAGCGGAGCGATGCGAAGGACCGGAGCGGCGAACTCGGCTTTGCGAACAAGCGGGCCGCCGCCTGGTGGAACCTGCGTGAACTGCTCGACCCGGCTGCCGGTGCGACGATTGTCCTGCCGCCTGATGATACGCTCACCGGTGACCTGACGGCGGCACACTGGCGGGTGCAGTCGGGTGGCAGGATCCTCGTTGAGTCGAAGGACGATATTCGGGCGCGAATTGGTCGCTCGACCGATGCCGGGGACGCGGTGGTGCAGGCGTTTGTGCCGAGACCAAAGCCGGTTGGCCGCCCCTTCGAGGCCGTCGCCGGTCCCGCGCGCCCCACCTTCAAGGGGGCCTGGGGCGCTGACCGATGACGGCGGTCCGTGATCTCCTCTGGCCCGCCAGTCGCCTCGGCGCGCAACTGCACATCGGCGCGGAGGAACTGAGCGCCGTCGGTTTCGGGCCGCCGCGTCCCGTCATCAACATCCGGCAGTAGCGGACGCCACCGAGGGTCAGACTGGGGTGTAGCCCAACCGGACTGTCAGGCCGGGGATGAACGTACTGGCGAAACGGGGCGATGCGATGCCCTGCTCGTGCAGGAAACGGGGGATGGCCACGCTCCAGTATTGGCGACTGAGCAATCACATGAATACGGCGGGTGGTACCGATGGCGGACGGCTTTGGGACATGGGAGAGCAGTGACGGAGTCCTCATCGGGATGGGCGGCGCGACCGGCCTGATGTGGGCATTACTTTCCGTGTTTGTCGGTGTCCAGTGGTGGAACGGCGCACACCTCCCGCGGTGGGAGGAGTTGCTGCGGGGCGTACTGCTGTGGCCGTTGTTCGCTGCCTTTCATGTGCGGATACCAGGCGCCGACGTCTTCTGGCTGGCAATCATGACTGGCCTTGTCACGGGTTTGCTCGGTGGGTTCCTCTTCGTGCTGCTCCTGCGCCGCTCAAAGTAACAAGGTAGCCTGGACACTCGGTCACGTCTGACCTGCACCCCATAGAGGTTCAACCCGTCGCCGGGACGGAAGACGCAGCCGAAAGAGTAATCAAACAGGCACCTTATGGGTTCCCTTGATGCCCACTGGCGGTCCGCCGGCGTTTCGCCGCGCCTCCTGCCCGTCGTTGTCCGTGCCTACCCACTCCATTAAGGATGCGTCGCAGGCGAGCGTGCTCCTTAGCCGTCGCCGAGTCGGTGGATAT
>JAABUQ010012861.1_pt1 | contig 10291 bp, 9 predicted proteins | sample 5560001 | NCBI WGS metagenome assembly JAABUQ01 (sample SAMN10711888, study PRJNA513371) | rock metagenome | isolation source: Antarctica rocks | place: Antarctica: Victoria Land, Finger Mt nord | collected 2015-12-18 | reverse complement strand
TCCAAGACGGCGATGGTCTCAGGCATGTGCATCGTCATGTGCGCTCCTGGGATCAGATGACAAACTTGACGCCCTCACGGGCCAGGCCGCCGCCGATCCCGACCGGCGTCCCGTCCGCGCGCCAGCAGGCCGCGCCGAGCAGGGTGCCGCCGGGCTGGAACGCGATGGCGTTCATACCGCCGGCGATGCGCGGCATGGCGGCGGCGCGATGGCCGCGGGCGGCGAGCGCGGGGGCCAGGCTGTCGTGCAAGGCCGTCTCAAGCTCCAGCACGTGCCCTTGGGTGAACACGCGCGGAGCCTCGACCGCCTGCTGCAGGGACATGCCGTGGTCAACCAGGTTGATGATCGCCTGCATGGCCGAGGCGAAGATGCGCAGTCCGCCGGGTAGGCCCAGGGCGTAGGCGGGCCGCCCGTCCCGCAAGACGATCATCGGCGCCATGGACGTGAACACCCGCTTGCCCGGCGCGATGGACAGGGCATGGCCGGGATGCGGGTCGAAGTTGAGCATGTAGTTGTTGCAGATCAGCCCGGTGCCCGGCACCGAAGCCCGGGCGCCGAACAGGCCGTTGATGGTCTGGGTGGTGCTGACCACCATCCCGCGCCGGTCGGCGACGGTGACGTGCGTGGTGTCCGCGCTTTCCCGCGGGAGCGGGCCGCCCGCGGTCAGGCCCGGCGCCCACGCCTTCGCACGCGCCATGTCCAGCCCGGCGCGGCGCTCCGCCGCGAAGGCCGGGGAGATCAGGCGCGCGGTGGGCACGGCGACGAAGTCCGGGTCGGCGGTGGCCACCGCGCGGTCCGCGAATGCGGCCTTCATCACCTCGGCCAGCAAGTGGACGCTGTCCGCGGAGCCGAAGCCCATCTCCCGGATGTCGTAGGGTTCCAGCATGTTCAGCATCTGCGCGATGTGGACGCCGGACGAGGCGGGCGGGGGCGGGCCGATGATCTCATGGCCGCGATAGCGGCTGCGGACCGGCTCCCGCGTGCGGACGGCGTAGCGCGCCAGGTCCTCCTGCCCGATCAGCCCGCCAGCCTCCGCCATGAAGGCGGCCAGGGCCTGGCCGAGCGGCCCGCCGTACAGCACGCCGGGGCCGTCGGCTGCGATGGTCCGCAGGGTGCCGGCATAGTCCGGGCGCCTCAGGCGCGTGCCCGCCGCGACCGGGGCGCCGCCGGGCAGGAAGGTGGCGGCGAGGTCCCGGTCGCCGGCCAGGTCCGCCGCGCAGTCCTGGACGCAGGTGGACAGATAGGGCGTGACCGTGAACCCGGCCTCCGCCAGCCCGATGGCGGGCGCCATCACGTCGGCCAGCGGCATGGTCCCATGCGCCGCCAGGGCCGCGCACCAGCCGGCCAGCGCGCCCGGGACGGCGACCGCCAGCGCGCCGACGGTGTTCTGCCGCCCTGCGGTTTCCTGGTAGTCCGGGAGCGTGTCCGACACCGTGCGGTACATGTCCGGCCGTGCCCCCGCGGGCGCGGTGCTGAGGCCGTCGATCACGGTGTGGGTGCCGTCGGGCAGGCGGATATGGGCGACCCCGCCGCCCAGGACCCCGACCATCATCGGCTCGACCACCGTGAGGGCGAACAGCGCGGCGATGGCGGCGTCCACGGCGTTGCCGCCGGCCAGCAGGACCTGCGCCCCGGCCCCGGTCGCCAGGGGATGGTTGGTGACGGCCATGCCGGTGCCGGATGCCGGCTGCTTCTCGCACTCGAAACCGAAGGTGGCCAGGGGATGCCCGTCCTGGATGACCGCGCGGTCCCGTCCGTCCGTCACGTCCGGGAGACCGTGCGGGTGAAGCCGGTCAGGCGGTCCACGACCGTGACGGCCAGCAGCGTCAGCACGATCAGCACGACGGCCAGGGCGGCGACCAGCGGGTCGGCCCGGCTTTCGGCGTAGCGGAACAGCGCGATGGGCAGCGTGACCAGGCGCGGCCCGACCAGGAACAGGCTGATCACCGTCTCGTCGAAGCTGACCAGGAACGCCAGCGTCGCCGCCGCGATGATGCCCGGCGCTGCCAGCGGCAGGGTGACGCGGACCAGCGTGCGGGCCGGGCTGGCGCCCAGGGTGGACGCGGCTTCGGCAAGGTCGGGCGGCAGCGCCGCGAAGGCGGTCGTCATCAGGCGGACGACGAAGGGCAGCACGATCACCAGGTGGGCCAGCACCAGGCCGGGCCAGGTTGCGACCAGGCCCAGGGGTTGCAGGACCAGCAGCAGGCCCAGCCCGATGATGAGGGTGGGCAGCAGCAGCGGGGCCGACAGCGCGGCGGCCACCCCGGGCGGCGCCGTGCCGCGGGCCACGGCCAGCGCTGCCGGGACCCCTGCCAGCAGCGCCACCAACGTCGCCACGGCGGCCAGGATGGCGCTGTTCCGCGCCGCGGCGAGCATCGCGCCGTTGTGGAACAGCGCCCCATACCACCGCAAGGACCAGCCGTGCGGCGGAAAGGTCAGGAACGGGTCGTCGGACACGCTCATGACCGCGACCAGCAGCAGCGGCGCCAGCAGGAAGGCGTAGCCCGCAGCGGCTAACAGCCGGGTCATCGCACCGCGGTCCCAGCCGCCCGGGCCGACGCGGTGCCCTGGCCCGCCAGGAGTAGCAGGAGCAAGACCAGGGTGAACACCGCCAGCGCCGACGCGCCGGGCCAGTCGAGCGTCTGGGTGGCGCCGTCGTAGATCTCGGTTGCCAGCACGAAGACGCGCCCGCCGCCCATCAGGTGCGGCGTCACGAAGGCCGAGATGGACAGCACGAAGGCCAGCATCCACGCCGACACGGCCGCCCCGGCGGTCAGCGGCAGGGTGATGCGCCAGAACACCAGCAGCGGCGGGGCGCCCAGCGTGGCCCCGGCTTCCTCCAGCCGGCAGTCCAGCCGCCCGAACCCGGCCAGCAGGGCCATGACGGCGTAGGGCATCACGCTCTCGGTCAGGCCGATGCGGACGCCGGTCAAGTTGTTGATGAGGTGCGCGGACGGCAGGCCCAGCGCCCGCAGCCCGGCATTGACCAGCCCGCCGTCGCCGAGGATCACCAGCCAGCCGATCACCCGTGCTGTGCCGGACACCAGCAGGGGCGCGACGGCGATGACGGCCAGCACCCCGCGCCAGCCGCTCCGGCTGCGGAACAGCATCAGCGCCATGGGATAGGCCAGCAGCACCGCGGCGGTCGCGGCGGTGGCGGCCAGCAACAGGCTGTCGCGCGTCAACGTCCAGACAAAGCCGTCGCCGAGCAGCTTGGCGTAGCTGTCGCCCGACCAGGCCGGGATCAGCTCGCCGCCATCGCCGGTGCGGTTCAGGCTCATGCGGAGCAGCGTCAGCATCGGCCAGGCGAAGGCCAGCCCGAGCACCGCGAGCGCCGGGGCACAGAGGGCCAGGCCGCCGCCCCATGCGATACGCTGGGTCATGCGCCCGGTTGTCGGCCCAGTTGCCTGCCCGGTCACGCGGGGAACCACAAGGTATCCGCCGCAGCCCACCCGGCCCGGACGGCTTGGCCCGGCTGCAGCCCGCGCCATGCACCGCCTTGCGTGCCAAGCTCGACCGGGATCGGCACGGCGCCGTCCTGGCCCAGGGGCGCCACGCCCACCTGGACGACCTCCCCGGCATAGGCAAGGCTTGCGACCGTGCCGTCCATGCAGTTCTCGGCCTGCTCCCCATTGGACAGCAGGCGGATGTGGTGCGGGCGGACAAAGACCTGGACCGCCCCGCCTTGGCCCATGCCGCCTTGCGCCACGCCGGACCCCAGGCCCGGCGCCAGCAGCCGCGCGGCGCCGACGCGGATGGCGCCGCCGTCCAGCACCCCGGCGAACCGGGCGCTGCGCCCGACGAAGCCGGCAACGAAGGGTGTGGCCGGGCGCTCGAACACCGCCTCCGGGGTACCGAGCTGCACGATCTCTCCGCCGTCCATCACCGCGACCAGGTCCGCCATCGCCAGCGCCTCCGCCTGGTCATGCGTGACGAACAGCGTCGTCGTGCCGGCGCGGCGTTGGATTTGGCGCATCTCGACCCGCAGCTCCTCCCGCCGCTTGGCGTCCAGCGCCGACAGCGGCTCGTCCAGCAGCAGCACGTCGGGTTCGATGGCCAGCGCGCGCGCCAACGCGACCCGCTGCTGCTGCCCGCCGGACAGGGCGCGCGGACGGGCGCCGGTCCGGTCCGGCAGCCCGACCAGGGCCAGCGCCGCCGCGACCCGGCCCGCGCGCTGCGCCTTCGGCACCCCGTTCATCTCCAGCCCGAAGGCCACGTTGCCCGCAGCACTCATATGCGGAAACAGCGCGTAGGACTGGAACACCACGCCCATCCGGCGCTTGTGCGGCGGCAGCGCCGTGATGTCCCGCCCGCCGACAAGGACCCGCCCGGCATCCGGACGGTCCAGCCCGGCCACCATGCGGAGCGTCGTCGTCTTGCCGCACCCCGACGGTCCGAGCAGCGCCACCAGCGCGCCCTGCGGCACCGCCAGGTCGATCCCCCGCACGACGGGCGTGCCACCGAACGAGCGGGTGAGGCGCTCCAGGACCAAGTGGCCCCCGCTCATCGCCCGGCGCTCATCGCCCGGCGCTGATGACCTCGCGGCGCCAGCGCTGGTTCCAGCTGTCGCGCAGGCGCAGCATCTCGGGCCAGTCGATCGGCACGACCCTGGCCTTGTTGTCCGCGGAGGCCGCGGTGCGCGCGGCCGCCGCGGGGTCGATCTGTGCCGTGGTGTTGGTAGGCGCGTAGAACATGCGCTCGGTGAACGCCTTCTGCGCCGGCGCCGACAGCGCATAAGCGATGAAGGCCAGCGCGGCATCCCGGTTCTTGGCGCCCTTCACCAAGTTGATGGTGTTGATCTGGAACGCTGTCCCCTCACTGGGCAGCATCACGCCGAGCTTGCCCGCCGAACGGTCGTGGTAGAGCTGCCCGCGGGCGTTCCAGCCCGTCGCGGCGGCCAGCGTGCCGTTCAGCACCAGGGTGTAGGGATCGGGCTGCGGCTGGAAGGTCTGCACCGCCGGGCCGAGCGCCTTCAGCCGGTCGAACGCGCCGTCGGCCTTCTTCCAGTCGCCGGAGATGGAGTGCGCCAGGACGGCGGTGAGGGCGAGGCCGATGATGTTGGGCGGCGCATCAACGGCGACGCGGCCCTTCCAGGCGGGGTCCCACAGCACCTGCAGCGACGTGGGCGCGGGCACGACCTTCGCCGCGTCATAGACGACGACGAGGTGATCGAACGTGACTCCCGGCCCGCACGCGCCCCCGGCGGCACGCGCCCCCGGCGGCACGCGCCTGCGGGTCAAGCTGGTCCAGCACGGGCAGCATCGCCGGGGTCACAGCGGCTCGACCAGGCCCTCGCTGCACGCCAGGGCGGCCGTCGTCGTGTCCATGATGACGACGTCGAGCTGCGGGTCGGTCTTCTGGGTGCGGAGCTGGCCGAGCATGGCCGCCGAGCTGTCGCCGCCCACGTACTGCACCGACGTTCCCGCCGCGGCGAAGGGGGCGACGACGGTGGCGGTGTAGTTGTCCTCGAACACGCCGGAGTAGCTCAGCACGCGCGGCGGCTCCGCCCATGCGGGCGGCATCAGCGCCGCTGCCGTCCCGGCCAGGACAGCGGCGGCCAGGCCGGCCCTCATGCCAGCACCTTGGCGGTGGCGCCGGACAGCGCGCCCAGCTTCTCGCCGCGGGCGACGCGGTCTTGCGTCTGCAACCCGCGCTGCTGTGTCTCGATGGCGCGGCGCGCCTCCTCCTCCGCCTCGCCCGGCGGCAGGACCAGGACGCCGCTTTCGTCGCAGATGACGGCGTCGCCGGGCATCACGACCACGCCGCCGATGCTGACCGGCATGTTGATGCGCCCGCCCAGGTCGTAGATGCGGGTGGTGATCGGCGCCAGGCCGCGCGACCACATCGGGAAGGCGGAGGCCTGGATCTCCTCGATGTCGGTGGTGGGGCCGTCCACGACGCCGGCCGCGGCGCCGGCGGCCTTGGCCGCGACCGTGACGCCGCCGCCCCAGCAGGCGTAGCGGTCGTCGCCCAGCCGGTCCACGAGCAGCACGTCGCCGGGCCGGAGCAGGCCGAGCGCATGGTGCAGCGCGGTGGAGTCCGGGCCGGGGATGGCGACCGTCACCGCCGTGCCGGCGACACGGGGGCCACGGACCATGGCCTGGATACGGCGGTCGCAGAAGCCCCAGTGCCGCCAGTGCCCGACCGTGGCGGTCTCAGCCTGACGCAGCAGGGCCGCGACCTCCGCGCTGATCTGGGCCGGCATTGGACCGATCTCATAACGGGTCATGACGGTCTCCTTGAGGATGGGGAGGTCAGCGCGAGCGGGTGCATGGCGACCCGCGTCAGGGTGGCACTGAAACAGGATGGCGTGCCGCCGCTCCATCCGGCAAGCCCACCCGGCAGCCCGGCCACAGCCCGGGAGGTAGCGTGAGATTTATGCGTCATGTTTACACGAAAGTACGCATGCAGCGGGTGCGGGGTCAAACGGGTTCATGCCGCCCCGGTCCGCGCCAGCGTGGCCCTGCTGGTGGACGGCACGCGCCCGCCGCCCGAGGCCGCCCAAGCGACTCTGCGGCGGCCCCGCCCGCGCCCATTCCCCTTCGCCCCGGCCTGGCGATAGCATGGGACACGCGACCTGGACCCCATCGGAATGCCACACCTGCTGCACTCGACCGCCACCGACTGCCGCCCGCACGCCGTCCCGGCCACGCGGGCCGCGTGATGCTTGATCCCTCGGGCCGCGTGGTGATGGTGTCCGGCGCGTCGCGCGGCATCGGGCGGGCGGTGGTGGAGCGGCTGCTGGCCGCCGGGTTCCAGGTCTCGGCGGGGGTGCGCGGCCCGCGCGGCCTGACCGGGACGGACCGGCTGATGGTGCAGCGCTACGACGCCGAGGACACGGCCAGCGCCACCGCCTGGGTCGCGGCCACCGTGGAGCGCTTCGGCGCCCTGCACGGGCTGGTGAACGCCGCCGGCATCAACCCGAAGTCGCCGCTGATGGACCCGGACGAGGCCGCGCTGGACGCGATGTGGCTGGTCAACGTGAAGGCGCCGATGCGGCTGATCCGCCTGGCGATGCCGCACTTGAAGGCATGCGGCACCGGACGGGTGGCGAACCTGTCGTCGCTGTCCGGCAAGCGCGTGCGCAACGTCAACGTGGGCTATGCGCTGACCAAGTTCGCAATGGTCGCGCTGACCCATGCCGTGCGGCGTGAGGGCTTCGACGACGGCGTGCGCGCCACCGCGGTCTGCCCAGGCTTCGTCGCGACGGATATGACGGCCGACGCAGCCTGGCCCCGTGACGCGATGACGCGCCCCGAGGACCTGGCGGTGCTGATCGAGACGCTCATGCGCCTGCCCAACACGGCGGTCGTCGCCGAGTTGCTGGTGAACTGCCGGCTGGAGGACACGCTGTAGGCTTCCAGTGAAGGGCGGCCCGGCCAGGCGCCAGCCCGATCTATCCCGCGCCGGCTCCGCTATCCGGAAGTTGGGAAAGTATCTCGCCTACAGGGCGCAAATGGACGGTCAGCACGGCGACCGCGGCTTCGGCATCGTGGGCAGCCAGGGCCGCCACCAACCGCCCGTGCTCGTCCAGGATCAGCTTGCGGCGGCCGGGACTGATTGTGACGGCGGTCATCGCGACGCGCTCCTGCCGGGTGTTGAGGGCGTCGTACAGGCTGATGATGACCTCGTTGCCGGATGCGGCGACCAGTCCCTGGTGGAACGCGGTGTTCAGCCCGACATGCGCCGCCAGGCTGCCATGCGGATCCCCCTGCATGGCGGCCAGCGCCGACAGCATGGCCGGCGGCACCGGCTGGCGTTCCGAGCACAGCTTGCGGGCCACGTGGGCCTCGACCATCAGCCGGGTTTCGCAGACCTCGATCAGCTCCTGCACGGTCACGGCACGGACCATGGCGCCCCGGCGGGGGAGCAGGTCGATCAGCCGTTGGCTGTGAAGCTGCTGGAACGCCTCACGCACCGGGGTGCGGGATACGCCGGTGGCAGCCGAAATCTGCTCTTCCTCCAGGAAGGTGCCAGCGGCGAAGGCGCCGCTCATGATGCCGTCCCGTACGAAGGCGAGGACGCGGTCCCGTGCGGGGATGCGGGGTCCGGCGGGGCCGGCGGGTGCAGGCGTGTTCCTCATGGCGCCACCTCTGTCAGTGTACCGGACGGTGCGCCAGCCGGCGCAGCCAATTCGTCCCAGCCAGCGCAGCCATTCGTTCCGGCGGCACAGCCGATTTGCATTGCATGCGCCGTGTATACGTGATGCGATGCCGTTGGGCCGAAGACAATCAGGAGACCCCATCCCTTGACCTGGCGCGTGGGCGTGGATTCCGGCGGCACCTTCACCGATGTCTGCCTGTTCGAGGACGAAAGCGGCGCCATCGAGGTATGGAAGGTCCAGTCCACGCCGGACGACCCGTCCCGCGGCATCGCGTCTGGGGTGGAGGAGGGCACGGCGCGGGTGGGCGCGAACGCCGGTGACATCGGCTATTTCGGCCACGGCACCACCGTCGGCACCAACGCGCTGATCCAGCACAAGGGCGTCAAGACCGGGCTGATCACGACGGACGGCTTCCGCGACCTGTTGGAGATCGGCAGGCAGAAGCGGCCTCACCTCTACGACCTCCAGGCCGAGAAGGCGCCGGTTTTGGTCGCCCGCGACCTGCGGCTGGAAGTGCCCGAGCGCGTCCGGCACGACGGCACCGTGGAGACGGCGCTGGACGAGGACGCGCTGCGCGCCGCCGTCCGCACGCTGCGCGGTGAAGGCGTCGCCGCCATCGCCGTGTGCTTCCTGTACGGCTTTGTCCGCCCGCAGCACGAGGAGACGGCACGGCGCATCATCGCCGAGGAGTTCCCGGACGCCTTCGCCTGCACCGGGCACGAGGTCGCGCCGGAGTTCCGCGAGTTCGAGCGGCTGAGCACCGCCGTGGTCAACGCCTATCTCGGCCCGGTCATGCAGGGCTACATCGAGCGCCTGGCCGACCGGCTGACCGCGCTCGGCCTGCGCGTGCCGCCCAACCTCACGCAGTCCAACGGCGGGGTGATCGGGTTCGGGCAGGCGGCGCGGCTGCCGGTCCGCACGATCCTGTCGGGGCCGAGCACCGGCGTCGTGGCGGCGCAGGCGGTGGGCGGGCTGGCGGGCTTCAATGACCTGATCACCTTCGACATGGGCGGCACCAGCACGGACGTCGCCCTGTTGCAGGGCGGGGTGTGCCGCCTGAAGAGCGAGGCGATGGTGCACGGCTACCCGATCAAGGCGCCGATGCTGGACATCCACACCGTCGGGGCCGGCGGCGGCTCCATCGCCTATGTTGACAGCGGCGGGCTGCTGAAGGTGGGGCCGCGCTCGGCGGGCGCATTCCCGGGGCCGGTCTGCTACGGGCATGGCAGCACGGAGGCTGCCGTCACCGACGCCAACGTCGTGCTGCAGACGCTCAACCCCACGCACCTGCTGGGCGGGCGCATGGCGGTGCGGCAGGACCTGGCGCGGGCCGCCATCGGGCGGCTGGCGGCGCAGCTCAGCATGGGGGTGATGGAGACGGCGCAGGGCATCATCTCGGTCGTCACGGCGAACATGGCGCGGGCGATCCGCGTGGTCAGCGTGCAGCGCGGGCACGATCCGCGCGACTACGTGCTGACGGCGTTCGGCGGCGCCGGGCCGCTGCACGCCGCCCGGCTGGCGCGGGAGTTGGACATCGGCCGCATCCTGGTGCCGCGCAACCCCGGCATCCTGTGCGCCATGGGGCTGCTGCTGACCGACCTGCGCGCGGACTTCGCCAGCACGCGGCTCACGACCCTGGGCGCAGCTGCCGTCCCGGGGATCGATGAGGCCTTCGCCGGGCTGCTGGCGCGGGCCGCCGAGTGGTTCGAGGGCGAGGGCATCGCGCCGGGGCAGCGGAGGCTGACGCGCACGGTGGACATGCGCTATGCCGGGCAGAACTACGAGCTGGCGGTGCCGGTCCCGGACGGGCGGATGACGGCGGCGACGCTGGACCAGCTTGCCGCGGGGTTCGCTGCGGCGCACCAGCGGCTGTACGGGTTCGTCGCGGACGGCGAGGCGGTGCAGCTCGTGACTTTCCGCGTCGAGGCTGCCGGGCTGGTGCGGAAGGCCGAGTTCCGGCCCCAGCCGGATGCGGGGCCGGACGGCTCGGCGGCGGTAGCCGGCGCGCGGGACGTCTGGTTGCCGGAGGCCGGCGGGTTCGTGGCCTGCCCGGTGTACGACCGCACGCTGCTGCGGTCCGGCAACGCGGTCGCCGGGCCGGCCATCGTCGAGCAGATGGACACGACCACCGTGCTGCTGCCCGGCATGACCGGCCAGGTCGATCCCTACCTGAACCTGATCCTGGAG
>JAABUQ010012860.1_pt1 | contig 10292 bp, 8 predicted proteins | sample 5560001 | NCBI WGS metagenome assembly JAABUQ01 (sample SAMN10711888, study PRJNA513371) | rock metagenome | isolation source: Antarctica rocks | place: Antarctica: Victoria Land, Finger Mt nord | collected 2015-12-18 | reverse complement strand
GAACCCTTTGGTTCTTTCCATCCTAACAAGCTCAGGCAATACCAGCCTCAGGAGTTTACCAGCAGTGTCTTATTCGGGTGAAGATCACTTCAGGATGTTCCTCTTGTGCGGTGTCAAGAAAGCCTTGCACATCAGAACGTATAGCCTTGTGCATCCCAGCATACCAGTGTGGAACTAGCACCTGTTGCACAAAATCGTAGAGTAATCGTTCCTGTCGAGACGTATGAAGCAGGAGAGCGACACGAAATGTATCAGGATTCGTATCAGAAGCGAACGAGACAAGGTCGTCTAGTACCCAGGTGGGCGGATTCCAAAGTACAAGTCTCCGACGCAGGATGCCCACAATAGTAGCTCGCGTCTCACGAGAACGCTGCGGTAAGACACCATCAACGAGGGCTTTACTTGTTGCTGAGAGATTCCTCAATTGTGCATAGGTGGTAAGAAATAGTTTCGCCTCTTCTACAAGTCCCGCTTTTGATGCTAATTTTGGACTGTATGTTCCTGTTGCTCTCCAAACAGTCTCTTTCGTCGCTGCTAAATATGTCACGCCCTACGCCTTTCGGTACCAAATAAAAGGGAAGAGAAGGTAAAAATACGTTGCAACGGTCATTATACAAAAGAGTGGAAGATGTTGCAATCGAATATTTCTTATGAGCAGAACTCTATCTAGACATTCATTTAATACGCCTGTACTAAACGATTGTATGATCCTTCCTAAAAATAATGCAGAAAGTCGTTATGTGTAGTAAATTTGTAAGTATTGTACTAAAATACGAGAAAACGACACTACGTGAGTAATTAATTTCTATAGTTATATAAATAGAAATAATGTTCTAGTATCACAAATGTATAGGCTCAATTGAATAGAGAGTAGAAGGCCAAAAAGAGGTGGCAGTGGTAAGGAGTGTATGTCTATGGAACGAAGAGATGGAACGCAACCTGTTGTTGGAACAACGCTACAATCTTCAAATGCGTCTATCCTCATCTACCATTATCTGGAAGAGCATGTAGATTCTCTTTTGAAAACCCTACATACTTTCATTATAAGCTTGAATGTTGTGCGGTACGGAAGCGAAACAGTAGACGAACTGGCGCAAGAACTTCTCAGTGAGCTATTTACAGAGGCTTTAGCTCATAGTGAGCGGTATGATAGCTCGCGTCAACCAGGAGCGTGGCTCTATGGAGTCGCGTTGAATGTCGCCAGGAGAAAAAAAGCTGAACGCATACGAAACTATAAAGAGGTGTCTTTTTCGACGCTCCAAACTCAGGCCGAAAGCGACGAAAGCTTCTTTGAGCGTTTCGCGACTCTACTGAACGATAGCCCAGAGCAGGATATCGTAGCAGAGCAGCAGGTTCAGTTTCTTCTTTCACAGGTCTCGGAGGACGATCAGCAGATACTTCGTCTCGCTGTGATTCATGAACTTGATACCACGAAAATAGCACAGTTGCTCAGCATTAAGGCTCCTGCTGTCCGTCAACGTCTTCATAGAGCTATCAATCGACTACGGACTATTTTAGACGCGCAAGGAGGAGAGAACAATGTCTAATCAACAATCCACATTTAAGCAGCGTCTTCTCCGTGAAAAAGCTCTCTACCGCTATGCAAATGCATTAGAGCGAGGAGACGCTGATACACTTGCCACTATTTTACATGAAGCGGAGTCTGATGCAATCCTAGAGCAACAAATTACAGAGATGCATGGAATGTATCTTGAAGAAAAGCACATGGAGATGGTAGCGCAGCATACTGAGCAAGTTCAACAGATGCTTCGTCAGCATATTCCATCAGGCTTTGAGTCAATGATAGATGATATAGCGATACCCTCACTTACCGTTGGAGATGTGGTAGCGCGTCTCCAATCTGATGCTGCGGTGCGAGGACCAGTCAAGCAAGAGTTAGTGACTGTCGTACAACAGTTGCGCCAAAATATAACACCACTTCCTCAATCATTAAGCATTCGTGGTGTGCAAAATTTGTTTACCCAGATAGGCGTTTCAGTCAGCGACCGTTTTCAAAAACTCTTTCGGGAAACGGCTATCTTTCTCTCAATGGGACGAGAACAAGGAATCGCGCAACTTGCAGCTACACGTCGTCAGCAACAACAAGCCAAGAAGCTGAGGCAAGAGCAACAGGTATCGGAAGAGGAAAAAAAGCCTGAATACGAGGAGGAGCAGTAACCGCTATGCCTACTTCTATTTCTTATCCGACCATTGCAGAGGCCATCGTGAAGCTTTATCGCCTTGCAGACATTCCAGTTCCATCTACATCGCAACACATTGTCTACTTACATGAATTGCTAGGTTGCTATAATCTCACTGTAACCGAGCTACCACAATTGACGCGCCAAGCTGCGGCAAACTTTCTCTTGCAACATGGGGTAGTGCTTAAGCCTGGAGGAGCAGCGAGCCATGATGCTTTAGCGGGCTTTCTCTATGTGAGTATGCACTTTGGAAGTATGTTTGTCGAGCAGGATGATCCCGTTGTCCGACGACGTTTCTCAGTTGCTCATGAGTTGGGTCACTACCTGCTTCATTTTCAGCCGTTACTGCAGTATGTTGCGATGAATGTAGGACAAGAGGTATGTGAGATTATGGAGGGTTTACCTCGCGCTAATGAAGATACCGATCCTGATAGTTTGCCAACTGGCACACTTCTCTCACAGCAAGACGACCTGTTACTCCTTCTACCACCATTTGAGCAGATGGAGCGCGAGGCAAATCGTTTCGCAGCTGAGCTACTGATGCCCTCAGATATATTGTTTGCACTTGCAACACAATCTTTTTCCTATCTGCGAGGCGAAGAACTCGTTTGGAGGCTTGCTACTGAGCTACTCGTGAGTCAGGCAACTATGCGCTGGCAACTCTACCATCTTGGTTTGATTACGCGTCCAACAACAGAGCAAAACAAACATGCTGTGTGAAAAAGATAAGGGAAATGAGAGGAATAGATGACGTATGGGACTTGATTTTCTTCGTAACTATGGGGGACGACGGGTACGAAATTATGAGGCACAACCTGTACTCTTAGATGATACATTGATGAGAGGAGAGGTTCCAGAGGAAACGGCTGTCAATCTTAGTCGAGAATATCCTCATGATGAGTGGCATTCTATTGATGTGAACAATGTCAATGTTCCCCTTGATTGGCCTTTTCGTCCAATGCGCTTCGTTGACGGGAAAGATGTAGGGCGTACTGTTGCTTGGCTACAGACTCGTGAGGGCTATCCTGTTCCAGTACGCCTTTCTGAGATAGGCTCAGTGGTGATGCACAATCAGGATGGTCAATTGCGTCGAGAGTTTGAGTGGGTCGAGCGCGTCGTTTCGTTAATGGTAGACCCCTTTCCTTGGGATGAGATTGAGAGCTTTGCTATAGCACTTCAAAAAGCTCGTTTTCGTTTGCTGCCCTGTCGTGAGCCGCTTCATGGTATGTCCTACAACTTTGAGGAGATGCGAGCCACTACACAGTATCGCACAAACGACGAGATGAGTCGTCTCGAACGACTGGCACTCGCACATGTACGAGATATTCCCACGTTGGTAGATGGGCGACTCGAACCACATGTGCGAGCCTTTGACGAAGAACGAACGCCTGTAGTTGGTCTCATCAAAAGACACAAGCAGAACTACCTTCATGCTCAAGGATGGCATGTCTTCTACGAGCTACAGCCGGGACAGCGAACACCTGCATTTTTGCTGATAGAGAAAAATATTCGTGTCATTTCCTGGTACCTACGGCTCACAGGCTCGAATGGAGAACTTCCTAACTGGGGTATCGTCCGGCTAGAGATACCAGAAGCTTTTTTTGTCAAGACACTTGCTGAGGACTCTGAGTACCTCAACTGTCTTTCACACCTAATATGCGAATATCGCTGCCACGACCGGGAATATAGTCGCGCCCCTGTTTCTATTCATCCGATACAACGTGCTGAGGAAAGTCTGGGATCGTTGTTTTCACAAAGCGAAACACTTATTCAACGCTTTTACCATCTTACTCATCTTTAATGGAGAGAACAAAATGTATCCTTTAAAAGAACATGATACAACAGAAAATAATGGACATACTCTTGTGGGTAGTATAGTGCGTGGCGAACAAGAGGAAAACAAGGCAGATACATCTCAAAGTGGTGTAGGTAGTATTACAAAAACATGTATTGGACGTGTTGGCGCACCACCACAGCAAGAGGCCACTAGCGACTCTTTCTGTTTCTGGATACCGCCTGATGTCCTGGTAGAGCAGACGCAAATTGTTACCTGCGAGAGTGTTATTGCAGGTAACTCCTATACATTTTATGCTATCGTCGATGAAGTACGCCGCCAGAGCCGTAAACGCAATATGGGTCATGAAGTAGACGAAGCGGATGGCGATGTTAGCTATGAACCACCCTTCAAAAGCGATGGCTTCACATACGCATTAGCGAGTATTCTCAAAACACAAGTTCTTACACCACCACAAGAACGAAGTGAGGTATGTCTTGCGGATGCAGAGGGTGCTAGTATTGCTTATGGTGCAGACGAAATAGCACGCCCTCTAAAAATCGGCCTTATCAAAAATGGAGTCAATGTAGTAGCTGGACCAGGCTCTATTGATATGGACTACTTGTTAGGTGCAAATGGTGGACACATGAATGTAAACGGTGCGGCGGGTCGTGGAACAAAATCGAGCTTGCTACTCGTCACAATCTGGCTTTTGTTACAAGAGGCTCGCCTTCAGCAAAGGGAGCGTCCATCAGATCCGAACGGCTTACGTATCGTGCCCATCATTCTCAATGTCAAAAACTATGACCTGTTTTATATCGACTATCAAAGCACATCTTTTCAACAAGAGCAACACTTGGAAGATTGGAAGAGTCTCGGTGTAGAGCGACCAACTCCTTTCGAGAATGTCTCTTTTTATACAGCACAACAGGCACAGAACGCACTTCCCGTTTCGACGGGGCGAAATAGAGGTGTAGTGCCATATAGCTGGAGTCTATGTGACGTAATAACTCAATCTCTGTTTGCCTATCTTTTTGCGGAGGATGATGCGAACGATGGTAACTTTGGAGCGTTGGTGTTGGATATAGAAAGCTGGTTGACGCAGGAAGATACAAATGGAAAAAAGACCTTGCGGAGTGATACAAAGCAGCCAACGACGTTTCAAGAACTCCTGACTTGGATAAACGGACAAATAAGTATGTCTGAAACAGATCGTTCCCTTCGTAATCATCACTTCTCGACGTGGAAGAAACTCTACCGCCGTCTCTTTAAGCTTGTTTATGAGAGTAAGGGGGTGCTACGTCGTGACGACTATCGGGGTAGTCCACTCAATATAGCGAGACAGGACACAAGTGATCCTATTGTCGTAGACCTGAACGCTCTAGCTGGCGTTCCAGGAATGCAACGCTTCGTTGTTGCAACCATCTTTCGACAGCTAGTAGATGCACGTACTGGCTCTCATGCTATCCCTGGCCTCGTTTACCTGGTGATGCTAGATGAGTTAAACAGATTTGCTCCGCGTGGAGCGCATGATCCCATTACTCAGCTAATCGAGACAGTAGCAGCCGAAATGCGTTCACAAGGAGTTATCCTTCTTGGCGCACAACAACAAGCATCAAAGGTGTCTGAGAAGGTGATAGAAAATTCTGCTATTCGTGTGCTGGGAAGAACAGGAACGCTCGAACTCAACAATCCCGTTTGGCAATTTTTGAGTGGAAGTGCGAAACGAAAAGCTGCCAACCTCTCACTTAACGAAAAGTTGGTGATACAAGACAACTTCCGCGAGCCGATGCATGTACGTGTTCCGTTTCCTGCGTGGGCGATGAACAAACGTGAAGCACAAATAAATAGTGTTGCAAGTGCTGAGGATGATGATTTGTCGAAACTCATCGATGAGGCATAAAGAAGGGACAGGACAATGAGAATTTTACATACTGCCGATTGGCATATGCAGGACCGCTTAGGACGACAGAGTCGTAGCAAAGATATTGAATGTGCCCTTGAACAGATTGCTGCTTACCTGGAACAGTATAGCGTTGACGTGATGATTGTCGCTGGCGATATCTTCAGTGAGCAATGTCGCACCGAGCAGACACGGGAAGCTGTCGCTACTATTAAGCGCGTCTTTTCCCCTTTTATTGAGCGAGGCGGCTCTATTGTCGCTATCAGTGGCAACCACGACAACGAACTCCTCTTCGATACGCTGCGAGATGTTCTTGAACTTGGAACCCCACAACGTACTTCAACACAGCGTACACAATCGACAGGACAACTTTACATTACCGCTAAACCTTGTACATTGAAACTTATCGGAAAGGATGGAATAACAGTTCAGTTCATCCTTATGCCCTATCCCACACCGCGTTACTACCTGAACAACACAAAATCGAACTACAAAAACGTCGAAGAAAAATATCAGCATATTCGAGAGAGCTACCAATTTGTACTGAATGGACTATTGCAAAAGTTAGATGTCCAGCTTCCAGCTATCTTAGTAAGCCATATCCATGTCCATGACGCACATATTCATTCTAACTATGGGTTAGGCGATGAAGAGACTATCATGGTCCCCTCAAGTGATATTCCGGCTCACTTAGCGTATGTTGCTTATGGGCATATTCACCTTCCGCAAAAGGTGTTCAGTGGAGCAGAACATATACGATACTCAGGGAGTATTGAGCGTATGGACATCGGTGAACGCGAAGAAAAGAGCGTTGTGCTGTTCGATATAGGCACAGCAGGCTTAATTGATAAACCCAGTCTTCAACCCCTCAAAAGTAGGTCAGTGTATCACGTCGAGATTACCGATCCTGATACGCAAATACCTACACTTATGCAAGAGTATCCAGATGCAGAGAATGCTCTTATCAAATATACGCTTCACTGGGATGCACAAAAGCATAACCGTGAAGAGCTTTGTCGCGCGATAGAAACAGTGTTTCCGTACTGGTACGAACGAAATTGCCTGGAAGTAGGGCAGAGCCAGAGGCAGAAAACGGTTTTTTCACAGCAAAACCTTCAGGATGTTGTCAGTACTGTGCGTGACTATCTTACTACGAACCTTGCTGAGAATTCTCAGCAAGAAGCATTGCTAACATTAGCAAACGAGATACTCGCGCAGGAGGTTTGGAAATGATTCCAGTACGTGTTTACCTTAAAGGATTTATGAGCTATCGGGACGAGACCGAATTTCGTTTTGATGGAGCATCGCTCTGGGTGCTTGCGGGACGTAATGGTGCCGGAAAATCTGCTGTCTTTGATGCTATTACCTTCGCACTCTATGGAGCGCATCGTGGTGGCTTACAAAATGCTCAGGAACTTATCAACCAGCAGGTAAACGAGCTTGTCGTTGAGTTCGATTTTGCTATTGGTGACGAATTATACCGCGTGAAACGAACTGTTTCGCGCAAACGCGTATCGGCGACCTTCCAAGCGTTTTCTCTGATGGGTGCTAATGCGGTTCCCAGAGCAATTCCAGGAACTGACAAACGTGCTGAATTCACGAAATGGATAGAGGAAACTATTGGCCTTGGTCTTGAGACATTTACTGCATCTGCTATGCTGCAACAGAACAAGAGCGATCTGCTTTTAACTGCGAAAGCGGCGGACCGACACCAAATGATCGCGCAACTCGTTGACCTTTCGGCATACATTAAACTTCATAAGTTCGTGGATGACCAACACAAGAACGCGAAACAGCGCGAGAAATTTTGTCAAGATGAACTAAACAAAATCGAGCCAGTCGATCAGACGGAACTTACTGCGCTCGACGATAAGATTGCTCTGTTGAATGAGCAAGCGAGCACGCTACAGGCGCGAATAGATCGTTTGAAGGTGCTTAAAGAACAGTCAAAGCGATGGAGCACCTTGACTAAACGATATGAAGAGGTACAACAGAAGCTAGCTGAGATAGAAGCACTCCTTTCTTGCAAGGAAGAAATAGAGCGAGATGTAGAACGGCTTCGGACAATACGAATAGTTCTTCCGCTTCTAAGTCGCCTTGCTGAGTGTCAGGAAAAGTTAGAGATAAAAGACGTGCTGATTGCACGATACCAGGAGCAAATAGAGGATTGTAAGCAGCAGGTCGCACAGGCGAAAGAGCAACAAGCAAAGGCAGTACTGCATGTTTGTAATTTGAGGGAAGAGCAAAAGCTTCATCGAGAAATATTAGATAAGGAGCAACAAACACTTCTTATACTTAATCCTCAAATGGAAGATATGAAGCATGTAGAGGAAAAGCGTATCGAGTGTGAAAAGCTGAATAGCGATTTGAAGCAACTTCGGTCTGACATCGAACAACAGCTGTCTACCTTACAGCAAGAGGTCAATGATTTAGATGCATTGCGACACGCCTCACCTTGGCTCAGACAATATGCTAGTGCTCGACAACTTTGGCAAAATGCACAGAGTACGTTGCAGGAAGTACACATTGCCTTTGAGCAGTTTACTCCACTGTTAAACATCAAAAGAGATGAGCTACAAAAGATCGAAATTCATTTGATTATTGTTCAACATGTTACTGAAGAGGCTCGTCAAGAGCAGACAAGTGCAAAAACACTGCTTGACGAGGCAGAGAAACATCTTGCACACTTCAAAGAAGTGGACGGGCAAACGAACTGTAATTATTGTGGTCAACCCTTGACTGCTGAACATCTCGAAAAGGAACGCGCTCGTTTGGAGCAAGAGGTCCAACGCGCAAAGGATGCATTTGCTAATGCACAGCAAAAGTACAAGGCAGCCACTCAGCAACAACGGGAACAAGAAGCGGAGAAAAAGCGTCTTGAAACTGCGAAAAATGGGTTAGAGGAGCAAAGACAAGATGCAAATGTTAGACAACGAGAAGCACGAACTTCACAAGAGACGGCTGAGAAGCAGGGTCGCAGTGCGCTCGATACTCTACCCGATGCATACAAACTTCGTATCAGAACTAATTCTACAGATGATATTGTCAATAACTTCACTGGTGACTATCCAACACAATCAGAATTAGACTTATTTACCCAACAAGTTGCGGCACTTACTAAGAAGCAAGAACAACTACAAAACCTTCAGGAACAGAACGGGGAACGTGGTGTCCTGCTGGTAAAACTAGAAGCTGTATTGCGGCAGTTGCACCAGTTAGAAGATATATACGCGCCCCAACAAATACAAGATATTCGTTGTCGGTATCAAGAGGCGCAGGTCAATACTGCAACTGCCAAAGGGAAGCTAAAAGAGATAGATGGTGCCTTGCCGAAAGCGGAGTATACACTTGAGGAAGTTAAGAACTTACATCAAACTGCTCAGGAAAATGTGCAACGTCTCACAAGGGAACAAGAAATAGAGCGAACTCGCAGAGAAGCCCTCTATGATAATAGAGAACATCAACGTACAGCACTTCCTAATGAATGGCAAGAAAAGGTTGCAGAGACTAGCGTTTCACTGTGCCGCTCTTATACTGAAACCTTGCAACAAGAAGAGACACAACTTGCGGGAACCGACGTACAATTTGACCAGCTTTTGAAGGCGCAGGAAGAACAAAGAGTTCAGGTGAGTATTGAGGACCAGACGAAGCAAGATATGGAAGAGATAGAGCAAGATGCTCGTGTTTTACTCTCAAAAATTGAGCAGGAAGAGCAGGAGATGCACCTCTTGCTTACTAGCAACATAACGGATCAAAATAAGCTCGAAGCTGAGCGACGAAGCCTGAAGCTTCGGCGAGAACAACGCGAAGATAGGGAGATGCAGCGGCGCGACGTTGCTCATCAGGCAGCACTCTACAAGCAATTAGCACACTTGCTTGGGCCAGAGCAACTACAAAACCACCTTTTGCTACAAGCCCAATCAGGCATTGTTACTTACGCAAACGAAATACTAGGTCGTATTTCAAGCGGAATGTTACGAATCGAGTTGAGCCAGAAAGAAGAAGGTACAGGGGGAACTCGAACTAGGACACTCGATTTGGTGGCATTCAACAGCGAAGTAGGAACGCAGGCATTACCTGTCACATACCTGAGTGGTAGCCAAAAATTTCGCGTCGCCGTCGGCCTCGCATTAGGCATTGGTCAATATACCAGTTCTGGAACGCGACAGATCGAATCGGTCATTATCGACGAAGGTTTTGGTAGTCTGGATAAAGAGGGGCGCGAAGAGATGATTCAAGAGATTCGCTTGCTCAGAAATGTTCTCAAACGTATTATCCTGGTTTCGCATCAGGAAGAGGTCGTAGATGCATTCGATAATGGTTATCAGATCGAACTTGTTGATAAAACGTCAAGAGTGCGTTTACGCTAACCACAAAATCTGTCGAGAAACCAGGATGGACGAATGGCCTCCTG
>JAABUQ010012859.1_pt1 | contig 10292 bp, 10 predicted proteins | sample 5560001 | NCBI WGS metagenome assembly JAABUQ01 (sample SAMN10711888, study PRJNA513371) | rock metagenome | isolation source: Antarctica rocks | place: Antarctica: Victoria Land, Finger Mt nord | collected 2015-12-18 | reverse complement strand
AGCTTCTTCTCGAGCGCGGCCTGCGTCTCCGGTGTCGAGTACTGGCCCAGGATGAGCTGTGCCGTGTTGGACGGCAGGGCGTGGGTGGCGGCGAACACCAGGAGCGACATGACGAGCAGCACGAGCGAGACGGCGCCAAGGCGGCGGAGGGCGTAGCCGGCCACGGCGTCAGGGCCTTCTCATCGCTGATCGTGGCCGCGGCCGGCCATGCTCAGGTCGCCACGGTGGCGAGGCTGATGTCCACCAGTTGCAAAGGCGAGGGCGCGAAGCCGCTTACCTTCTTGCTGACCCCGCAGGCGAAGTTCTTGACATAGACGACGCAGCCGGGACCGTCATCGGCGATGATCTCCTGAAAGCGGGTGTAGAGCTTCTGCTGCTCGGCCTTGTCCGTCGTGCTGCGCGCAGCGGTGAGCAGCTTGTCGACCTCCTCGTTCTTGTAGTGCCACAGCGTGTTGTTCCACGAGCCGCCGGAGTAGTACCAGGGATACAGCTGCAGGTCCGGCGTGGTGCGGCCGAAGAAGTTGTCGACGTTCAGCGGCACCTTGCCTTCCATCTCGGCAAAGAACTTGTCCTGCGGCGCCACCCGCAGCGTGATCGTCACCCCGGCCTGCTTGGCGGAGTCGCGGAAGGCGGTCGCCAGCCGCTCCAGCGTGGGGTCGGCGGATGGGATGTACATCTCCTGCGTGAGGCCGTTGGCATAGCCGGCCTCGGCGAGCAGCTTCTTGGCGCCCGGGATGTCGGCCGCGAGCGGGATCGACTTGTCGAAATAGGGGTGCGTCGGCGGCAGCGGGGTCACGGTCGGCGTCCCGTGGCCAAAGGTCGCGATGTCGGTCAGCATCGGCTTGTCGACCATCTTGATGAACGCGCGGCGGACGCGCGGATCGTCGAACGGCTTGAGGCCGTTGTGCATCACGATGCCCTGCCACGTGCCGCTCGGAATTTCCATCACGGTCGAGATGGTGGAACGTTTCAAGCGGTCCGACTGCTCGGGCGATAGGTCGTAGACGATGTCGATCGAGCCGCTTTCCAACCCGGCCACCGACGTCGATGCTTCCGGGATGATGCGAAACACGGCGCGGTCCACCTTGGGCACGCCGGCGATGAAGTAGGACGGGTACTTTTCGAGCGTCATCTGGTCGCCCGGGCGATACTCGACAAACCGGAACGGCCCGGTGCCGACGGGCATGGTGGTCAACGTGCCCATGTGCGCTTCACTGACGATGGCGGCCTGGTAGCCGGCGACCACGGCGGGCAGGTCGGCATAGGGGATCGACAGGTCGAAGCGGACCGTGTGCGGGTCGACGGCAGTCACCGCCGTCACGATCTCGAAGTTGGCGCGCAGGACGGAGCCGACCTCCTTGTCCTGCAGGCGTTTTAAGGTGAACACGACATCGTCCGCGGTGAACGGCGTGCCATCATGCCAACTGACGTCGGTGCGCAGGTGGAAGGTCCAGCTCTTGAGATCCGCGGTTGGCTCCCAACTGGTGGCCAGGTCCGGGATGACCTGCAGCTTGTCGTCCTGGCGCGTGAGATGGCTGAACACGGCGAGGATGTAGTTGTATTCGAGCCCGCCCACGCGGCACTTCGCCGGATCGAGCGTCGCCACCGGCACGGGGAATGCGACGCGGAGGGTGGACGGACCGGCGGCATGGGCAACGGCGGGACGTGCCGCTGCCGCCGCGCCGAGGACGAGGGCGCCGCGGCGGGTCAAGCCGTTGCTGGTCGGAACCTGGGCCATGGCCGGCGCTCCTATTATGAATGGGACAAGACCTGCAATGATCGTGCCAGGATCACGGGCGCGGGAGGCTACAGCAGCTCCGGCAATGCCGCATCGACGACGGGCCGGTCGGCCGGGTTCCACAGCGTCATGTGGAGCCGTGTTGCATGGATTTGTCGGTGGCGCCGCGGCCAGAGGCAATGTAGGAAGTTTGTTCCTCGTCTGACTCCCGGATGCCCACCTTGCCGTTCAAGCTGAACCAAGACCGCCATCGCCGGCGTTGTCAGGTTGGCAGGCACGGCCGAGCCATGGCAGCGTGCCGGGCATGACGACGTCCCCCAATCCCTACCGCGGCTTCCGCTTCCCGGCCGAGGTGATCGAGCATGCGGTCTGGCTGTATCACTGCTTCAGCCTTAGCCTGCGCGATGTCGAGACCATCCTGGCCGCCCGCGGCGTGGTGGTCAGCCACGAGAGCACTCGCGAGTAGGGGCTGCGCTTCGGCCGGCTGTTCGCGAACACCCTGAAGCGGCGCCGGCCCAAGCCGGGCGACAAGTGGCACGAGGCAAGACGCATTACCTCTGGCGTGCAGTCGACCAGCACGGCCATTTGCTCGAGATCCTGGTGCAGAGTCGGCGCAACGCGAAGGCGGCTAAACGGTTCTTCCGCAAGCTGCTGGCGGCCTGCAATACGTCCCGCGTGTGATCGTCACCGACAAGCTCAGGAGCTACGCCGCTGTAAGGCGTAAGATCCTGCCTGGTGTCGAGCCCCGGCAGAGCCGGTATCCGAACAACCGCGCCGAGATGTCGCACCAGCCGACACGGCGACCAGAACGGCAGATGCAGCGGTTCAAGTCAGCCCGCTATGCCCAGCGCTTCCTGTCCACCCACAGCCGCATCCACAACCACTTCCAGCTCCGCCGCCATCGCCTTCCGCACCTGGCGCGAGGTGGTTGGCGTCGCGCCCGTCGCGTGAGACCATGATCAGCTATCAGCCCTCGGCGGCGCCGAGTTCAAGCGACACCGGACCGGCCGTGGTCACGCCTCCTTTTTCACGTTCCACATCAGCGGCAGGCCTTTCAACACGCCGCTCACCGTCTTGCGATAGGCGGTCGGTTGGTAATATTCCCCAGTCGGCAGGTAGGGCACGTCCTGGAACGCCTGCTCCTGGATTTGCACCGCGATCGCCTGCTGGGCCGCCATGTCCGGCGACTGGAACCAAGCGTCCCGCAACTGCTCGAGCTTGGGAGAGTTGCACCAGCCGAACCACCCGGCCTCGCCATTGCCACGCAGGCCGAGATGCGTCGCCGGAGTGAACTGGTCCACGCCGAAGAAGCTGGTGAAGAACACGCTCCACCCGCCCTTGTCGACCGGGGCCTTGCTGGTCCGGCGCTGGATCACCGTGCCCCAATCCGTGCTTTGCACGTCCACGTTGACGCCCGCCTGCTTCAGCATGTCGGCGCCCACCTCGCCCAGCGCCTGCAGGGCCGGCAGGTCGGTCGCGACCATTACCACCGCGCGCTCGCCCTTGTAGCCGGCGGCGGCGAGGTCCGCCTTCACGCGGGCCATGTCGCGCTTGCCTCCCAGCACCGACACCCCGGCGTTGCTGGCCAGCGGCGAGGCGGCGGCGAAGAAGCCGACACCGTCCTTCCACAGCGAGTGGTCGGTCCCCGCCACGGCCTGCATGAAGTCGGCCTGGTTCACCGCACCCAGCAGCGCACGCCGGACCGCCGGGTTGTCGAACGGCGGCTGCAGGTGGTTGAACCGCACCATGCCCGGCACCCCCGTCGGGTCCAGCGTGTCGGTGGTCAGGCCGCCGTCCTGCCGCAGCACCGGGAACAGGTCGAGCGACGGCTCCTGCCACCAATCGACCTGGCCCTGGTGCAACGCGGCCATGGCGGTCGCCGGGTCAGGGATGGCGCCCCACTCGATGCGGTCCAGGTGGGCGATCTTGGGCCCGGCGGTCCAACTCGGCGTGCCGCCCGGCCGCGGCACGTAGCCCTCGAACCGCGTGTAGACGCTGAGCGCCCCCGGCACCCGTTCGGCCGCGACGTAGCGGAACGGGTCGCTGCCGACCATCTCGGTGATCGGCTGGTAAGGGTCGGTGCTGGCCAGCCGCTCCGGCATGATCGCGCACATGACGCCGGCGACCTTGCCCAGCGCGTCCGGCAGCAGGGGAAAGGGGCGCTTGAGGCGGAAGACCAGCGTCTTGTCGCCGGCGGCCGAAAGCTCGTCGGTGGCTGCCATCAGCGCTTGGCCGAACGCATCCCGCTTGCCCCAGCGGTTGACGCTGGCGACGCAGTCGCGGGCGAGCACGGGGGCGCCGTCGTGGAACTTGAGGCCGTCGCGCAGCGTGAGCCGCCAGGTCTTGCCGTCGGGCTCGGTGGTGAACCCGTCCACCATCTGCGGCTGCGCCTTGAACGCGCCGTCCTGGCCGAACAGCGTGTCGAAGACCACGAAGCCGTGGTTGCGCGAGATGTAGGCGCTGGTGACGACGGGATCGAGCAGCGGGACATCGATCTGCGGGACGAACTTCAGCGTCCTGGCGGCCTGCGACCGGGCCACATGCGGCGCAGCAAGCGCGGCGGCGCCGGTGGCGAGCAGAGTGCGGCGTTTCATCATCGGGAGGCCTCGGTTCGGTGTTGGCCGGGGCGCAGCAAGAACGAGGCCATGCCCAAGGCCGTGCCCCGGGCCGCACGAGCCAGAAAGGTCGGTCTGCTCCCGGCTCCAGTGCTCACCCCACTTCGCGCCCAGGCCGGTCGTTGCAGGCTTTTCATGCGCTACCCGAAAGCGGACGTTGGCTCAGGCAGCTATCTTGCGTCGGGCGCCCGGCTCACCCCATCAGAGGGGCTGGCCGTCGTCTCGGCCCGGCGCCCCGCTTCGGGCAGCCCGTGCGACCCCTCGGATCCCGGGCGGTTGCGCAGCCACCACGACCAGTCCTGCGGCAACAATTCGAACGGATCGTTGTGCGCCAGCTCGCGCGCGGCCCAAACCGGCCAGTGCGGGTTGGCCAGCGCCGGGCGGCCCAGCAGCACCAGGTCGATCAGCCCCTCCCGGATGACGCGGTCCGCCACCGCGGGCAGGCCAAGGTTCCAGCTCACGCCGACCGGGATGCCGACCTCGCGCTTCACCTGGGCGCCGCGCTCCACCATGAACGCCGCCTGGTCGAACGGCACGTCCTTGATCGCGTCGGTGTTCATGCCGAGGCTAAGGTCGGCCAGGTCGAGACCGTGCTCCTTCATCACCTCCACCGCGTAGACGGCGTCGTCGAACTGGACGCCCTTCTCGTTGAAGTCGTCGGAGCCCAGCCGCATCGTCAGCGGCAGCCGCTCCGGCCAGACGGCGCGCACGGCGTCCAGCGCCTCGCGATGGAAGCGCAGCCGGTTGTCCAAGCTGCCGCCGTACTGGTCGTTGCGCTGGTTCGCCAGCGGCGAGAAGAAGCTGGCGCCGAGATAGCCGTGGGCGAAGTGCATCTCGAGCCATTCGAAGCCGGCGGCCAGCGCCCGCTCCGCCGCGCGGGCATAGGCGCGGTGCAGCTCGGCGATCTCGTCGGCCGACAACTCCTGCACCGGGTAGGTGTAACGGCCGCCATAGGGGATGGGCGACGGGCCGCGCACCTGCCAGCCATCGGGGTGCTCGGGCGCGATCTGCAGCTTGCCCTCCCATGGCCGCTGCTCGCTCCCCTTGCGCCCGGTGTGGCCGAGCTGGATCGCAGGGACCGCGCCCATGTCCTTGATGATCCGCGTGACGCGCGACAGGCCCTCGATCTGCGAATCATCGTAGATGCCGGCGCAGTGCACGCCGGTGCGGCCGTCCGGCGTGATGGCGATCTGCTCCGGGAACACCAGGCCGAAGCCGCCCGCCGCGCGCGACCCCATCAACATGATGTGGAAGTCGTCCATCTTGCCGTCGACCGACCGGTACTGCGTCATCGGCGACATGGCGATGCGGTTGCGCAGCGTCACGCCCTTCAGCGTGAAGGGGCTGAACAGATCGGGCATGGACATTCATTCCTTCAACGTGGTGTCAACCGGGCCGAGAACGCGCCCCAGTGGGAGTGTGCGGCAGGGAGCCGTCCCTATCCGCGGTCATAGCGGGGGCGACGGACCCGTCCGCGTTTAGTGGAATGTCCACGGAGTGCTCCCTGCATCTCTCACAGCGATGTTGTAGTCGAGCTGAAGCAGCGGTGCCTAGCCTGGATGCCACCGGGCGTGGCCCCGTCCGGTGCCGCGAACAGGCCTTGCAAGACAAGCGCTGCGAACAGCAGTGGAACCGGTCTCGGGCGGTCGCCGACGCTGAGCGGGCGACGCAGCGGCACTACTCGGCCCGGCGTTTCCACTCCGCGACGGGAATACGCGGGATTTCGAACCGGTCGCGGGTGCGGCTGTACCAGCCTCCGCCGTGCATGCGGCCGACCAGGTCCAGTTTCGGCGTGTCGACGTAGCAGCGCTCCGCGTCCTGAACGGCCTCATCGGCTATGTGCATGCACAGGATGCGGCCGATCACCAGGTCGCGGCAATGCGGCAGTTCCACAATCTGGTACAGCTCGCATTCGAAGGCGACGGGGCTTTCGGCGATGCGCGGCGGCTTGACCAGCATGGACGGCGTCGCCGTCAGCCGGGCCTCGATCACTTCACTCACGTCCGGGGCGAAGTCGATCGCAGTGACCACCATGTCGCGCGCGATCGCATCGCTGACGAGGTTGACGACGAACTGGCCTGATTCGCGGATGTTGACCGACGTGTCCTTGCGCGACCCGTTGTCGCGCCCCTCAATGCTGATGCTGATCAAGGGCGGATCGCCGCCCACGCCGTTGAAGAAGGAGTAGGGGGCGGCGTTGACCAGCCCGGCCGCCGATTGCGTGACAACCCACGCGATCGGGCGGGGCAGGATAGTGGAGACCATCAGCTTGTAGCGGTCCTTGGCTGAGATCTCCGCGAAGTCGAACTGCATGAAGGCCACCGGACTGTTCGACCGCAGTGTCGTCTTGCCGCACCGCTTCGTCCACCCGGCAAGGGAAACTTGCACCGCACGAAATAGCCAGTGAGGTGGTTCAACGCTGAGCCGTCGTGGCAGGCCACGGGCCCAGGCTGGGTCCTCCGCCATCTCGCCTGCGGGCGTCTCGTGAAGCCCCCCCACAACGACTTGCCATGGTCTTGGTGCCCGCCTGCTTTACTTTCGGCGCGTCCAGGCGGACTCCAAGATGATGAACGCTCCTGCTGGCGGGCCCGACGCCCCGCGAACCTCCGTGCCAGAACCCGCTGCCTCCGAGCCCCCTCCGGAGGGGGCTTTCGCGCTCAACTGGCAGCGTACCCTGTTCGTGATGATGGGCATCCAACTGGGCATGAACATGGGCTTCACCGTGCTCAGTCCAGTGATGCCGCTGTTCCTGCCTGAGCTCGGCGTCAGCAACCCGGCTCGGGTCGAGTTGTGGGCCGGGGTGCTGTCGGCCGTGACGCCGCTGGTCGCCGCCTTTGCCTCCCCACTCTGGGGGCGGGTGGCGGACCGGCGGGGGCGCAAGCTGATGGTCCTGCGGTCCTGCTTTGCCATTGCGCTGTTCATCGGGCTGATGAGCCTGGTGGGCAACGTGTGGCAGTTCATGGGGCTGCGGGCGCTCATGGGAGTGTTCGCCGGGTTCAACGCGGCGACGATCTCGCTTGTGGCCAGCCAGGTGCCGCCAGGGCGGCTGGGCTACTCGCTCGGCTGGCTCAGCACCGGACAGTTGGTGGGAGCGCTGATCGGGCCGCTGCTGGGCGGCTTCGTCGCGGACGTCACCGGCTCCTATCGGGCACCGTTCATCGTGACGTCGGTGGTGTGCGGCCTGTGCGGCGTGCTGGCCTACCTGTTCGTGAAGGAGAGGTTCGTGCCGCCATTGGCCGGAGCTGCGAAGGCGACGCTGTTCCAAAGCTTCGCGATCCTGTCGCGCTCGCCGGGGTTGTTGCCCTTGTTCGTGGTGCTGCTGCTGGCGCAGTTCGGGGTACAGGCCGTGCAGCCGGTCGTGACGCTGTACGTGAAGCAGTTGCTGGGTCCGGTCCCGGCTCTGGCCACGCTGGGTGGGCTGGCATTTTCCGTAACGGGGATCGCGGACCTGATCGCCTCGCCCTTTTTGGGCCGGCGGTCGGATGTGCTGGGCTACCGCCGCGTGCTGCTGATCTCGCTGGCCGGCGCCGCCCTGGCCAGCGCGCCCCAGGCCTTCGTACCGGGGTACTGGAGCTTCGTGGCGGCACGGTTTGGGTTGGGATTGTTCGTGGGCGGCATCCTGCCCACGGCCAACGCGCTGGTCGGGCGGCTGGCACCGGAGGGGGACCGCGGCACGGTTTACGGCGTCACCGCGTCCGCGATGTTCCTGGGCCAGTCGCTGGGCCCGCTCTCAGGCGGCGCCATCGCGGCCACGCTGGGGCTGCACTGGGTGTTCCTGGTCACGGCCATCCTGCTGACGGCCAATCTCGCCTGGGTCTGGGCCAAGGTGCCGGAGGTCCGGTAGGCAACGGGCCGAGTGTGGGAACCAATCCCGATCCAGTCGTCGTTCAGCGGCGCAAGCGCGAACGTCTGCTCAGGCGCTCCCCTTGCCGTAAGCAGGTAGTCCGCATCCGGCCACCAAGCGCCGTAGCGAGTCATGCTGTCTCGGTTCTGTTCACGGTTGCTTTTCAACTCCGGCATTGAACACCTAGAACTGAATGACTCTGGAACACACCGGACGAGTGCGAGGCGTGGGTGGCCGTACAATTCGGCTAACAAATACTACCGAGCGGACAGGTGCGGTTTTGTGTAGTGAGAGTAGCGGTGGTGCGCATGCTCCAGCATTTGACGCACCACAAGGAGAATGTCCCATGAATAGTAAGCTTTTGTTGAGCCTGCCCCTGATTGCCGGGCTTGGGCTGTCTGCCTGCACAAACCCCTATGACCCTGGACAGCGCGCTGTCGGGGGCGGTCTCCTTGGCGCAGGAGCCGGTGCGGCGCTGGGCAGTATCGCCGGAGGCGGCCGGGGGGCGGCCATCGGGGCCTTGGCGGGTGGTGCGCTGGGTGCCGCCGGTGGTGCGGCGACCACGCCGGTGGCGTCGCAGCCATACTATCAGCAGCAAGCCCCGGCTTATCGTCAGCGTCCATACGGGTACTGACCGCTGCAAGCATGTTATACCAAGCGCCCTGACTATTGACTGGTCCTGGTAGGCTGGGACGTTGCGCGCAACACATGGACTCGCGCTTCGGAAACCGGTCATTCATCAGGGCGGCTGGTATTAGGACCATGGCGGCGGCTTCCTCAGCGTCGCGACGGGCCAGGCGGCGGTGCGCGAAGCGTTCCCGGCACTGCCTGGCGAACTTGCAGTCCCGCACGGGTTCGCGGCGGGCGAGGAACGTCCGCCTTTGCCGGGCTGTGGCGGCCCTGGGCGGGCACCCGGCCAAGATGGAAGGCAAGCACGAGCTGTTCGCCTTCCTGACCACGGAGCCGAACGCCGTAGTGGCGCCGATCCACCCCAAGGCGATGTGCGTGCTCCTCGCCACGGCGGGGGAGCACGACACCGGGCCGGCGGCGCCGGCGCAGGAGACCCTCGTACTGAGGCGGCCTTGAACGGGACGCTGAAGATCGGCGCATCAGGGTGGAAGCATGATGGCTGGTGCCGTTCACCTACGCGGGCGTCCGGCGATCGGGCGTTGATGCCCATGTGGGCGACGAAGTGCGCCGGCATGTGTCGGAGACGAGGACGCCGCCGGTTACGGGACGGATCGGCCCCATGCCAAACTGCGACGGCACGAACCTGCGCAGTCCCGACGCCACCCGTGCGACGCCGCCGGCGGGCCGGTTGTCGGCGACGCTGTGAACCATGATGTAGGGGCCATCCGCGGACAGCGCGCCATCGAACCTGAAGTCGCCCACGACGGCCTGGTAAAACGCATTCTTTGGCATGGCGCTCCCAATCCGGAACAAGATTGTGGTGCTGTGTTCAAGGTATGGCCCAAGGTATGGCCAAGGAACGCTCAAGCGCCTTGATCGCCCGACGTGGCACCAGCCTCGTTCTCCGCGCATTCCGCCTTTTAATGCCTTGGCAGCGGCACCCAGGCGCTTTGGTGCTGCCGTTGTGACCCGCTTGCTTGGGCGCAGGGGCGGCTGGGATGGCGCGTGCGTCTGGCCCCTCTGCCTGCTCCGGACGCGCCCGCATCAGAGCCGCTTTTGCTTCCATCCCCGCCATGTGGGTTCGGGTTGCCACAAGCTCGCGGTCCATCTGCCTGAACTTTCGGTCCAGGCCTGATGCCTGGTTGCGGCGACCTGGAGCAGGGTCGGCGTCCATGCCTGACGTGAACGCCTCCATTTCGGCCAGCGCCGCGGCAATGGCGGACATACGTCCGCCGCCGCCAGAGTGCGCGGCGTGCGCGAGCTGTCGAAGGTCTGGATGCGCGGGAAGGCCACCCGCGCCAGCACCCCGTCCGGCGGCGCCCACACGTGGCCCTCGTCAGATCAAGCCAGGGGAGTTCCGGGGCTCCTACGTCCACTACGGCGTGCGCGAGCACGGCATGGCGGCGGCGATGAACGGCATCGCCCTGCATGGCGGCCTCATCCCCTATGGCGGCACGTTCTTGTG
>JAABUQ010012857.1_pt1 | contig 10292 bp, 11 predicted proteins | sample 5560001 | NCBI WGS metagenome assembly JAABUQ01 (sample SAMN10711888, study PRJNA513371) | rock metagenome | isolation source: Antarctica rocks | place: Antarctica: Victoria Land, Finger Mt nord | collected 2015-12-18 | reverse complement strand
TCGGAGCGAAAATGCCTTTGGGGCGACCGGCTCAGCCTGCCGAACTCGCTCCCATCTATGTGGTTTTGGCTTCGCAGGAATCCAGTTATGTGACCGGCGAGGTGTATGGAGTAACCGGCGGAAACCCACTTCCGTAGAGTCCTTCTGAAGGGCCTCTGTGACCTGACGGGGTGACAGCGAGAATAAGAAGCTGTTTGTAAACTAATATTAAGAAGCTCTAAACGTTAAATGATAGGAGTTACAAAGAGTTCTGAGTAGAAGATGCTACGGCGAAAAGTGCTGAACTCCTTATCCTACAGCCCCAGAACACTCTTAACATTAGTCTATAAACAGCCTCTAATAGTTATGGGTTAAGTGCCACTCTTGAGGTAAAAAACTATGACACATACCAAAAACCAGGAATCTGTCTCACCTAAGGGTAAGATCCGCTATGCAGTTGTTGGACTGGGCTGGATTGCCCAGGAGGATGTACTGCCTGCTTTCGCCACTAAATGCGAAAATTCTGAATTAAGTGCATTTATCTCAGAAGATCCCGTTAAAATTGAAGCCCTGAGTCAGAGATATGGAGTACGGCACAGCTACTCTTACAATGAGTTTGAAAAGTGTCTTAACAGTGGCGAAATCGATGCTGTTTACATTGCACTTCCTAACCATTTGCACTGTGAGTATACCGTGAGGGCAGCCAAAGCAGGAGTCCATGTACTTTGCGAAAAGCCAATGGCAGTCACCGAGGAAGAGTGCGAACAAATGATCCGCGCTGCTCATGATCACAACATCAAACTTATGATTGCCTATCGCTTGCACTTTGACAAAGCCAATATGGAGGCAGTGGAAATTGCTAAGTCGGGACAACTCGGCGATGTTCGTATTTTCAATTCCGTGTTTACTCAACAAGTTGTTGAGGGCAATGTGCGATTGGAGAAGATTGCAATTGGTGGCGGCACGGTTTATGACATGGGTGTTTACTGCATTAACGCTGTCCGTTACCTGTTCCAAGATGAACCAACTGAAGTCTTTGCAGTGAGTGCTAACAATGGAGAGAAGCGATTCGAGCAAATCGACGAAATGACCAGCGCAATCCTGAAGTTTCCGGGAGAACGATTAGCAACTTTCACCTCCAGCTTTGGGGCAGCTCCGGTCTCTACTTTTCAAATTGTGGGCACTCAAGGCGACCTGCGGATGGATTCAGCATATAGCTACCAAGGAGAACTGAAGCAACAAATCACTATAAATGGTCAAACACAGGAACGCTCATTCCCATCTGGCGACCAATTTGCGGCAGAAATCACCTACTTCTCTGATTGCCTGCTAACAGATAAAGAGCCAGAACCATCTGGGGTGGAGGGACTGGCAGATATTCGCATTATTCAATCTCTCTATCAGTCTGCCCGTACAGGTAAACCCGTACAGCTTGGGGAGTTTAAGCGTCAGCACAGACCAACAGCTGCACAAGTGATTCAACGCCCAGAAACTCAGCCACCAGAACTTATCCATGCTGCCGATCCTTCGGGTCAATCATGAATGGTTGCAGGTATAGACTACAGATAAATAGGGAGTCTCGCAAACAATGGTTGAGCAGCAGTTGGAAGTAGACAATACATCTGTGTTTGAGCAGTTGTGGGGTGTGACAAACGAACTCCGACAGAAGTTAGACGCTCGATTTGAGCTACAGCCAGATGTGTCTACGAAAAACCTACAAAGCTACTCTGCCGCGACTGGAACAGCCAGAGGTTCGCTCAACACCTTTTCCGGTTCAGAAATCGATTGGCTGGTGCATTCTTGGCTGCGCGATCCCGAATCGGGCTTTAGCAATATGCATTTGACTATCTGGCTAGGACCACAGAGTCTCGTTCCTCATCTTGCTTATGCGTTTGCTACAGTTCCGCATCTTTTCTTTTACATGGACTATATTCCTCGAACCGACCTGTTGACCGACCTGGAATACCTAGACCGTTACTATGAACCTATCAACCAAACCTATCTAGCGTTGCAGGCAGATGCGCGTCTTGAGGCTTATGTCAGCAAAACTCTGTATATCCGTCAGGCTCAATCTCGTACGAGTTTGTGCTACACATGCCCTGTCATGGATGAAACACTCTCTCTCTTACGCACTGTTGCTTGCGAAATGATGGATCGGTGGCTGATTTGGGTGGATAAAGCTGCTCCAGTGGCAGAATCTGAGCATGCTGCTTTATCTGAGCGTGACTTAATTGTGCGACGGGCGATCGCCGAACGCGACCCAGATAACAAAATCGCTGTGCGCTTGTTTGGGGCAGAAATGACTGATAAACTAGTCCGTTCGCTCTGGGGTGGCGATCGCATCCGTATTACTCCCTAAGTCGGTTTTAACCGACTCAAGCTGTTAGTATTCAACCTGTGTTCAGGTGAGCGCTCCAATCATTCTGAGACAAGCAACTCGACTACCGTAATGTTGCTCCCTCTATGTCTGGAATCGTATCAGGGCGGATCGCTCTCCCACTCGGCTCGGCCGCAAAGATATCCGCTTGAGTCAGAATTCCTCTCCAAATTCTGGCGAACAATTAATAGCGTGAAACATTGCACCGCCTGGGCTTCGGATTGTAGCGAGATCTCCCAAACGCGAGATTTCCGAACCTTGGCGTTGCTGAAGAAATTGTCCAAGCTCTGGAGTATAATTAATGGCGCGAACAGTCGCAGCAGAAATAGATTTTGTTAGATAAGCCGTTCGCGCCATGTTTTCTTAATTCTCCCCGTCATAATTACCAAATTGCTGCACTCACCAGACAATTGGTACCAATCCCGGTGCTGTGATGTTTTGATCGCAGGTCAACACTCTTACTGTTTCGCCTTGATTTTGCAAAACAAGCGCAGTAGAAACGATCTGGCGATCGTGCATTTCATGAATTGTCCCTAAATTGATACTTTGGTCAATTACAGCCCAATCAAGCGGATAAACCATAACACGACAATCAGCACTCACCGCACTTAATAAAGCAGTGACAGAAGGAATCGAAGTTTTGCCGCGCTCCACAATCCAGACTGCCTCTGCTAGCGCGATCACAGGTAGTATCAATTGACTGTCAGCCTCTGAAAGAATGGTTCGAGCATTCGCTCCCAGACGAGAATTCCCCTCCAGAAACCAGATCAACGCATGGGTATCAACAACATGCTTCATCGCAAATTATGGCCAGTCCATCCCATTGTCCGAATCGCCCATAAATTCAGCAGATCGGAAGTCTTCCTCCGCGGATGAGTTCAATCCGGCAAACATCCCAAACCGCATGATTGCCTTAGCTTGCGGAGTAGATTCCGCTTGCAGAAACGTCACAATTACTCGACTTTCCGAAATTCCCGTCGGCACCTCAGTCAATTCGACGGTTCCATTTCTGTAAATCCCCTCGATCGCTTTCAGCATCACTATCACCTACCCAAAAATCTACTTCTATTAATCATGGCTCATTCCTTCTCAAACGGCAGTCCTTGCAAATGCCTGCGGTACTGCTTTGCAATCCAGGGCAAGTCATCGGCAATCCGAGTCACTTTCCGCATCTGCCGCTCCTCATGAATGCCCGTCTCATCCTCCCAGCGCACCCGGTCTTCCTCCTCAAAAATAATCTCTCGCCCATCCACACCCCGCACCAGCACAGGCTCTCCCCGTCGCCCATGCCCGACCTTCTCAGCGATCGCCATAAAGACAGGCTGCTGCCTCAGCCCTTCTGTGCCACTTTGCCTAAACTCGTGGGCAAAAACGCCTCGGCAGGTAAATCGATGCTGGCAAGCAACTCCATCTCCCGCAACAGCCATCCACGCACCGCCTCCATATCCTTACCGGGATTACCCAAAATCCCATCGGGCAGCACAATCGCCATCTTCCCTGTTCCCGGTTTCAGCAACTTGCAGCACAACTCAATGAACAAGATTTCCGGCGGTACCTTCCGGTGCAAAGAACCCCGCAGTCCTTGCCCTGCCGATCAATACCCCAAATCTAAACTTTTACTTGAGGTCCAGGTTTTCAGAAATCTCCTGTAGCAGCTGGTTGAGTCGAGCGATCGCATCATCTGAGGGCTGTGACTCTCCACCTACTTCAATCTGAATTTTGAACTTTAAATCAATACCAGCAGCGGCGCTTTTAATCTCGGCAATTTTCTCAACGAGATCTTGTAGTTCATGGGTTTGTAAATAAGCTGCTGCTACTCGCTGATTATTCGGCTTACCTACCGACACACTGGTTTGGTAAGCAGATGAGGGCTTATCAGAAACAGTTGACTGTTTAGCTGATGATTGCTGAAATGGTGATTGCTCAACTGGTGTTCGCTGACTTGGTTGTGACAACTGGAACTTAACAGATGAAGCACTAGCAAAGTTGCAAGGCCAGCTTTGAGAATCTGCAGTCAGCTCGAAACGACGGGTGCGGAAAGCCCCCTCAATTGCATCCCCAACGGTTAGCCAAGGTAACGGATGCCCAGCTTTTTGGATAAGGGCTTCATAAATAGCTAGGGCAGTTGTTGTGCCACTGCTCCAGACTTCTGGTAGGTTGTCGGGTAGTACGTCATTAATTGAAAGAGGCGGTAGGGGTGGTTGCAATTGTGCGTCCTCTGCCAGCACCCCAGTGGGTATATCTTCAGCAAAAAAGCACGCTTCCCCGCTTGTCAAGCACAATTGGCTGTTTCTCACGGCTTCGGAGACAGCAGTATCAATTACAGATCGTTCCACGCTCGGAATGGGCAGCGAATCGGAGTATCCCTCACGGGGAATCTGCACGACATTGCTACCGGAGAAATAATCATAAAGCTGATTTAATGCTACGCAATTACTTTGCCACAGGTCAGGTAGTTGTCCTGGCAATAACTGGGAGGAAGACAGTCCGCTCAAGGTAGCGAATTCTGGCAGCACCGCTTCTAAACTAGAGTCTTTCAGGGCAACTTCATCAGGTCTGACCCGCCAGAAGGTTTTGAAGGAGCGATCTGGTCGCATCAATCGCAGCACAAAAGTTCCTTCGGCGCAACCATTAATCAATGTGTCTAGAATTGACTTGCTGTTGAGCATCTTTGGTAAGTTGGGGCGCTGGGCAAAGGCTCCTACCAAATCGTTGACACGGCGAGATGGTTCATCCTCTCGCCATAGGTCGTAAGCGCCGCCTGGGATAATGGCATCAGCTGGGATAGGGGTTTCTTGAATGCGGGATTTAGGTTCAGATTTGATTAAATTAAACAGTGGTCCGCTGCCTACGTTGATCTTGAATGCCTGGGTTTCGTTATTTTCGGCAACCGTTACCACAATGCAGTAAGCCTGTTCCACTAAAGCAGGGATTTTCTGTTTAGAGTCCTCCAAGTTATCCTTAAGTCTCTTTTGGCGAGAAGCATCAATTTCTTGATTTTTGAGTAACTCTTGCACTTCTAGCCAACCGAGATATTTTCGAATATCGCTCTTTGCTGCATCTAAACCATTGCGATCTGGAACTGCTAAGACAATCACATTACGGTTTTTGGCGCGGGGACTGTCAGGGTTGGTTTCGTTGATGAACTTTTGGGCATAGGCACTAGGATTGCCAGAAGTTGAGGCGGCTTTGGGATCGAGTACGGCGTAGTGGAAATTGCCGTCGTCTTCAATATCCTTGGAATATTTGGGCAGCGAGTGAACCTTTGCACCAGCAGCAGCAGCCCCTTCTGTCAGCCTTTTGAGTTTTTTTATTTCTTTGAGTAGCTCCTCCTCCACTCTTTCATCGGATACCCGATGTTTGCAAGCTTCATCGTGCATCTGTTTAAGGTTGGGTTTTGAACCCAAACGCCAAAATTTCGGCAGTTCTTTTCCGCCAGGCGTTGAGTCACTCTCTGGCACCATCTCTTCATCTAGGAACCACGAAGTACTTACCCAATTCAGCAGTCCTTTTTCTAGCTCGATTTTGTCGGGGCTAGTGTGTCCTAGTAGCAAGAGCAATTCTCGCGTCAGTGCTTTTTGACCGATGGGTTGAGAATGTAAGAACGTGGCAAATACTGCCTGTTCGATTTCTCGATGCTTGATCCCAACGGTTTCTAATTGAATCTGCCGCGCTTTGGCTAATTCTCCCTCAATGATGTTATTCCAATCCTGGCGCTTGCCTTCGTATTCTTCGGTGGTAGCAATGTTGGTTAGTTCCCGTGCCGCCTCGGAAAGCGAAGCTTGATTGGGATCGCCGATGAAGACATTTGCGCCAACCAGTGGGGTTTTATCCCAAACTTCGGCATCCCGCAAGGCAAGGGTAAAAGTTCTCAAGACGCCACGAGTGCGCTGAAAGCCATCCAACTGCGTCCATTTGCTATAAAAGATTTCGGTTAAATCGGGGTGAAATGGGTAACTCTGGAGAAAGCGTTGCTCTGCTAAATTCTTCTCTTTATTCGTTTGCTCGTCTAGATTGGCGATGCCTTTGAGGGCGGCGACAACTTGGGGAGAGAATTTTGTGCGATCTCGGATGGAATCCGGTGTAAATAACCGCCGCCGCAGCACTTCTGCTACATCATCTTTGCCCACTGGCTGCACTCGTTCTTCCTGCTGTCGCTGGAAAATAGCAGCAATATCTTGAGTTAGTTCTCTGCCAAATGGGTCGTTTTTACTGGGGTCAGACGCCAACAAAGACGCGACAATCGCACAGCGGTTAACTTTGGTGACAGCTTGGGTAAGGTATTGGAAAAAGTTAGTCAGCTTAGTCCGCCACTTCTCATCAAGTCCCACTTTACCGTGGGTGTAGATTAGCACTTCATCAATGAGAATCAGGGTTGAAAGCCCTTGCTGCTGTGGCATTACCAGCAAATCGGTTAGTAGATTCTCAGCAGGGGTGCTGTCTCGTTCCTCATCTTTCCCATCGGCATTGAGTAGCTTTAAACCATCGGCACCAGCGATTTGGAAAGCCAGAACACTCCAAGGATTTTTCAGCCAGCGCGACTCTCCATTGGGACTGTGGACTTCCATCCCTTTCTCGACATCTAGCTTATCAAAGGTCAGGGCGGCGATTCGTGCCTGGGGAGGGGTGATGCCGATGTGGGTGGTAAATTCTTCTACTGCTGGTAGGTCGGGGAGATTAGCGGGGTCGTTGACGAGGTGAAACAGGGTGATTAGGGTGTGAGTTTTACCTCCCCCGTAAGTTAGTTCCAACTGTCGGATGGCTTTTTCACTCTGACCTGCAAGCCGCAGAATCACATCTTTAGCTAACTCCCGCAGGGCAAAAGTGGGGTAGGTGAAAGCGAAAAATTCTGCTGGGTCTTGGTATATGGGTTTAGCTTTGCCCATGATTACGTCATAGAGATCCGCAGCAAAAATTGCCAGGGAAAGTTCTCCCGATTTCAGATCTTCGCGCAGTTGTACAACTTGATGCCAGGATTTCCATGTAATTTGATTCATAAAGCTTTCCTTAGTGTTTCAATTTGGTAGGGATAATTTCTTTTAAAGAATTAAGTTAATTAGCAGTGGAGTTAGTCAAATTCTTTAATTATGGCTGCCATAGGAAGAAACAAAGAAAGTTGATTATCTTGAAAGGGAATAAATTCGTGTTTTAGATAAAACTTTTTTGCCTGTAAATCTATGGCGTCCACTCTTACCGCATAAATACCAATTTCTTGAGCAGCACGAACGGCACGCTGAAGGGCATCTACCAATAATTCTGAACCTAAACCTTGTCCTTTGACTGAATTATCTACAGCTAGCTTGCCGATTAACATTGTATGGGATGGGATAAGCAGGCATCCCACGTTGGCAAAAGTCGGGAAGAGACTCGTATTCGATTACGCTAGCGCTAGCTGTATAGTAACCGTCAACTTTTAATCCTCCTGATGCGGAAACTGCCACAAAAGTTTTAGCAATACCTTTAATGTAATTTTGCCTGGCATATTTTTTGAGATAATCATTTAGAGTTTGGTAGCCACAATCAAAAGAATTTCTTTGGTGTTTTTTATCAATCGGCTGAAACTCCCATCTTTCCTCTCTGTCACTTTCCATATTTCTCTCGATATTTTTCAATCGCAGACTTGAGTTTCCCTTTCAGTTCTGGAGGATTTTCCATAACTGACATAAACAAGTCGCGATCGCGATTAGATAAAACTAGCTTTTCGTGGGAATCTATATCTTGTCTAGCTGCTGGCAATAAGTGAGATAGAGTGTAAGCACTGAGAGAAACTCCTTTAATCGCTGCAGCACGTTCTAATAGTTCCTTTTGTTCTAAAGTCACTCTCAAATCAAGTCTGCTGTCTTTTGATTTGGTACTTTCAGACATAATCAATCACTCAATAACTAACTAGCTTGATGTCAAGGTCTTAGCTTCCAGCATAGCTTTTAAGGTGGACATTGTCCACACAAATTAGAACCGTTGAAGTGGGTTGAGAGGTTTTTAGGTTGCCAACCGTATCAATTATCGTTAAACCGCAACGCCAGCTGATCTGTACCGCTTCTGGCGGCAATGTGGTTGCTGATGCTTTCGAGTAAGGCGCGTTCGTCACTGCTAGCTTCCGCCATTTCAATCAAGGCTTGCAGCAATTGGTGAAATAGAGCATTACGCCGCAGTCCTTTATCATCTAGAAATTCGTCAACTTTAACCACATCTCCTGCTTTCCACAGGTGCATCAAGCGGTGAACTTGATCAATTAGAGGAACGGGACGACCGCCAGCAGCTTCGAGACCCATTGTTTTACGCTTGCGCTGCTGCCAAGGTTTCAGCTTGACTTTGCTTCCCGTACCCTCTTCAGGTTTGGTATCGGCATCTTCAGTTGTTTCTTCCTCATCGTCGTTCTCTTCTGCTTTTGATTTGCCACCAGTTCGCATCAAGATGTCGAATTGGTCAGCTAAAGCATTGTCTGAAAGTCCGCAGGAGACAGCGTAAAGGATGCAAGCACCAACCGGAGCATCTTCCATGCCGAAGTCGTGGCGGTGAAGGAGGTAATAGGTGGTGATTTCATCTAAATCTGAAACATTTTCGCCACCAGTAGTTTCAGATAAAACTCGTCCAACCACAAAGTCCAAAACTAGGCGGCGCACTTGGTTTAAGAATTCGCTGACGCTCAACAGTTTGCCTGGTTCGCTGGCTTTTTTGACAACAGGATATTTGCTGTAGGCTTCCATTGCCGGACCAGTAGCTGCCCATACAAAGTCGGGTCCGCGAATGCCTGCATCCCAAAACTCGCGCAGTTGGGTAGTAATATTTTGGCGCATTTCTTCTAGGACGCGGTTATCCCATCCGGGACGGGCTGTGGCAGGACGTTTTTTGCAGACTAGCCAGACGGATGAGGAGAGTGCAGCTGAGGAAATAGCTCTCATTCTGGAAGTCTGTTCAGTTTGAATAGGCCAGCTACCGTCTACAATAAAACCAGCACGGATAATAGCTGAAACTAATGTTTCCCATGCATCAGGTTCTTTGTGGGCAAAGACAATAACTAATCGACCTTCCGGTTTAAGTGTTTTGTAGCAGGATTGGAAGACTCGAAACATTCCATCTTCATAATTAGCTTTAGATTTTGCTTTATCTCCGCCGAAGCGAGCAGCATCATCTACCAATTCTCCATCATTATTCTCATGATTCCACTTGGGTGATAAAGCATCTTCAAACACTTCATCAATATCAGGAAATAATCCATATAAAGTTCTTCTAAGCCAAACATAAAAAAAGTCCATTACAACAGAGTAGCCCAAAGCATTGTAATAGGGAGGGTCAGTAATAATAATGTCGATATCATTATGTTTTGTCTGGATTGCTGATAGTTTCTCTATTTGTGGTTTAGGTGATACTAACGACCAATGACTATATGTATCAAGCGCGGTGCATATGCGCTCATAACAAATTAGGTAACTACCAGCAGCAGTTCCTAAAATATTGCCTTCAGCATAGTCCCAAGAAACAGGTAAAACAAACCGAACAAATGAATGGTTTATAGTTGTTGCATCTAGCTTCCATTGAGTATTACAGTTCGCAAAGTCTAGAAGCCTACTTATACCACAAGCTAAATATGCTACTATTGCTTGTCTCCACTCTACTGAATAGCTTCTTTCCTGCATTAGTTGGCAGATAGAACGAGTGTGTTTAGCAAGAGTGAATAATGCAGAAATTTGACGGGAATTAAAAAGCTTACAAAATTTATCTATTCCGTAGTCAACGCACCACGTATTTCCTTTAGCATCTTCAATAATTGACTCCATCGGCAATCCAAAAGGAATATCAGTCAACACATGCTATATAGCATTTCCCGGTCTAGTCAGGTACAATTGAGAGATTGGCGTCTATTATTCTCAGAAAGAAATGAAGGCATACTCGCTCGACTTACGTCAGAAAATCATTGATACTTACGCCGAAGGTG
>JAABUQ010012856.1_pt1 | contig 10293 bp, 9 predicted proteins | sample 5560001 | NCBI WGS metagenome assembly JAABUQ01 (sample SAMN10711888, study PRJNA513371) | rock metagenome | isolation source: Antarctica rocks | place: Antarctica: Victoria Land, Finger Mt nord | collected 2015-12-18 | reverse complement strand
GACGCTGGATTGTCAGGGGGAGTTTTGTTAGCTAGGGATTTGGTTTGGGGGGGGAAGGGGAGGGGGGGTGAAGTTGCCCCTTTGTGGAGGGAGCCGGGGGGGGGTATACAAGCTACTAGATAAGGTGTAGATGCCGAAGATGTATACGATGAGGGAGGCTGTTTGGGTTTTTAGCGGGTGTGGAGAGGGAGTAGAGGGAGGGGCGTACAGAGACGGAATGCTAGGAAGAAGAGGAGGGTGATTGGGTGGGAGGACAGGCGCCAGCTTAGGTCGCCTACTTGGGGTTTGCGGGCTGGCTCTGCCATTTTGCTGTATGTTCAGGAGTTTGGGTTGGAGCTCCGAATTGAGTGTGGCTAGCTGGGCATGATTGTTCTGGCTTTTGGGGGAAGGGGATTTGTTTGGAGGTGTTTAGCTGTCGTGTCTTGAGGTTGTAGGGCTAAACAGGGATATTTGAAGAAGGGTTTGGATGCCATATGGTACTGGATATAGGGACTAAAATGCGCCGCATCGCTGGTTTGGGCTTCTGCGGCGAGTAGTATATTAGGGTACTGCTGTCTAGTGTGATGGATAACTCGGTATATCATATCTAGTCTGACCTGTTGCTCTCCATGAGAGATGACTGCGGACATGGAGTGAGCGCTATCAGATCTTGGAGAAGAAGCCCCATATCTTCAGCGCAGTGTGAACCTCTCCATTACACGCCAAGGAAATTGTTGAACGAAGATATGCCTGTCCAGAGGCTGCTGAGGACTCGCTACTTAGGTCTTCATATCAGCAGTTTATCTCTCTTCTGTCCGGCGACGCGACAATCAGGAACCTCGTATTAGGTCAATGTAAAATCTGTAACAGAGCATGGATCAATTAGTAATAGTCCACTCGCAAGGAGCAAAAAATATCAAGCTGTTGATCCAAGTGGAGAAATATCAGAGACCCGACTCTAAGCATCGACGGCAGCACATCCGGTCTACTCTAAGGTTGACGGCACTGCCATGCCTTTTCCGGCTCTTCCTAAAGAATGAAATGGGCTGTTGGTTCATCATGTATTCAAACGACGCTTGGTGTATACTTGGATAGAGCACCTCTTACCTGTGTATCTGGGCACTGTATGTCATACGATTAAAGCTGAAGGAGGGGAGAAGGCGCGTGATTTTAATCAATTGAATCAGTTGATATTGCACACAGGATGTGCGAGTTGATGAATGTTGGTTAGTGCGAGTGGTGGCACTGAAGGGCTTTTGCATGCACGGCTTTATCGATAAAGCCAGGTTAAAGCTAAGTGGCCCGGTGCCCCTTGTGCGACCAGCTTCATCTTTCATCAACTTCAATGTAGCCTAGAAATACCTTCCCTTCCATTGTTGGACTCGCTGTTCCAACTCTTCTTTCTGCACGCTCATTGCACCAGCTGCAGACGGCTTCTTGCCCTCAACGTAGGCACACAACATGCCTTACAGACCTTAACAAAGGTCACTGGACCCTATCGGACCCATGCTTTGAGTCATGGCTCTCGTTGATGTTCCTCCAAATCACCGTCACCTTTGCTCCAGTCTCCTTTCAAAATGCAGTGCGAGATTTGCCATCGCTCGGCCAGCAGCCGGCTGCCATTCAACTGCACCATCTGTGCCCGAGAAGCCCTTTATCAACCACGGATAAGACTTGCCGAGTCGTTATTACAAAACAAAGGCCTAGAGAAAGAGGTAGAGCAAAGCACATCAGCCCCACCACCACCGCCGAGGAAATCCAGAGCCTCAACAAGCAACAAGGGTCAGGTGTCAAGTCCAGCATGGCAAGTTCAGCGCATGAAAGCAGAACAGACAAATTCAGAGGAGAGGACAGGAACGACACTTGATCACATTAGAGTGTTGCAAGAGGAGATCAAGCAAATGAAAAGCGACGTCTCCGTGAGAAAGGCTGGGCAGCTAAGACGACGTGCAGAGCTTGCTTCGGCGAAGGTGGAGCTTTCGAAAAGCCAGACCGTGGCCCCCGAGCCAGCGGACAAAAGCATCAAGCGCACAGCACACAGATGGGACATTCTACACAGCAAGACGGCCGAAGCTCGCTTGTTCCTCTGCAGAGAAGCCGCTCAGCTCTACCATCTGGAGCAGCACAAACGCCGCAAAGGTTCATCGGAGAAGGATGTTTATACCATTGGGGGAGTACCGATTCCGGATCTTATGGAGCTGAACCGTAGGTGCGCCTCTTATTCATCTGGATAGGATACTGATGATATGCTAGATGCTTCACCGACTCAAGTCTCAGCCTCGGCTACAAATCTTGCCCACCTCGTCCACCTCGCTTCCCATTACCTATCGGTGAAACTCCCCGCGGAGATTACATTACCACATCTCAACTATCCTCTTCCCACCATGCTTTCGCCCAGCTCTTCCTACACCTCGCGAAACCTATTATTCCCAGGGACAACACCCTCTCACTCGTCTCACAGCAGTCCTTCGGCTTCCCGACGCACAGATCATAAAATCCTTCCGCGGCCACGGCCACTACACCTAGACAAGAACCTCTCAGTCCTTGCGAAAGATGATCAAATTGCCTATGACTCCGTGGTGGAAGCGATCACTTTCTTGGCATGGGATATAGCCTGGCTATGCAAAACGCAAGGTCTTGATGTGGGAAGCGCATCATGGGAGGAGGTGTGTCCGATGGGGAAGAACCTGTGGCAGTTACTGTTCTCCTCTCCCCAGCGCCCCCCTATCTCAAGAGAAGCCTCAAGCAAACTTTCCGCACAGAAGCCTCCACTCTCTCATATGCCACCATCGAAAAGCCAACCAAGCACCGCAGAAGATATGAAAGGCCCACCCCCTTTAGGTCATTTCTCCCACGGAACCACCTACGGCTTTCTAGCCTCGGCGGTAGGAAATGAGTACATGAACGGATGGCGTCTACAGAACCCAATCAAAGTGATCGAGAAAGTAAAAGCGATGCTGTTGGCCGAGAGGACAGGCGCTGAATGGGAGCTTTTGGAGGGTAACGAGTGGGAGGATGAAGTAGCTGAAGCTCAAGCTTCCGGTATGCAGCAGGGAGGGCAGGCTTTTGGTGTTGGGGAGACGGGGGTGTTGGTTAGGAACACTGAGGGTTTGAAGGGCGTAGAGGGAGGGGGGACGGGGGAGAAGGAGGACGAGAGGGAAAAGGGGCAGAATGGGTGGATGAAGGTGAAGAGTCGATAGCATTGTGGTTGATTGTACAAAGCGCGATATGCTCCGTGGACCAGGTGGAGCCCACAGTAGCAAGATACTTTGACTCCTTTGGCTATTTTAGGCCTTACATGTTGATGCTGAGCTAGTACGGAGTACTTATTATCATCTGCAAAGAGGCTTTGTTCACTCCGAAGAGCCTATTTTATCCTACAATAATGACGATCATTACTAATACTCTTCATCCACTCGGCCGAGCCTCAGCAGGAGAACGACCATGGCCGTAAATGTGCAACAAAAGCCTTCACGCGCCCTACTGCGTGCGTATGCCCCAACAGGATCGTTACCACTATATCACCAACAGAAGGATTGCACGTTGTTGGCATGAAATTTGTTTCACGCGTTTCATGTGACTGTGTGTCTTACTCCGAGAGGGAGAGTTACAGTCGAGGACGTAAGACTTGTGGGATGTGGCAGAGGAGGTGAGATGCAAGATTAGATGAAACAGTGAGATTCTTGCCTCAAGGCTGCTGTATTTTGGCCGTTCATGAAGAAATGTAGATGGCGTCCTCAGTGCATTTGAAGATTACAGCGCGTACTGTTCTTGTGTCGTTCTCGAAGGCTTCCGGCCTACAAAGCGTAGAGCACGTCGGGGTTGCAAAACGCTTTCAGGGGGTTTTGCCTGGGCAATCATGCTTTTCGGTTGTGCCCAGGCGCTTGTGTTTCATACACAGCAGCTAAGGGCTCATTTGCCGGCGCGCATCCTCGTCGCATTCTTCACCCCCATTAGCATTTCGCAGGGCAAAACAACTGTTGTTTACATACCACTGGTTGTTCATTGCAGGACTCCATCAATGTGTGTTGGCCAAGCAGATTGTGGGTCCGCCTAGGACAAGACAACGTGTGGGAGGCGGATTGGACGAGGATGCACCCTGCGCGATGGCGACATGGCCCCGAAATGCCAGGGCGCCAGCATGCATTAGGCAAGCAATTGGGTCTTGGGGCCAATATTAAATCTCGGAGATCAGGTACACGATTGTAATAATTCTGCCAACGGGGAGGTCTGCTTCGTACGCGTGCTGTTAGGGCTTTTGCTCGATGAAACAGAATACGCAGCCTCGCTCAACGCTCATGATTGCTTGGCGAAATTTTTGCATAGCAAGACCAAGTTATTCCAGACAAGCTAAGAGTATTTTTTACGCGCGTTGGATTGGGCGTACCGAAAAGTCCCTGTTGGCACAGGAGATTAACTGCGATTGTTTCCGGTTTAGCGCCCTGTTGCCGTTTTCCCCCTGGATTCCCTCACATCCTCTCCTCTGTCTTCTTTCTCCTTCTCTCCATCGTTGCTATTGTCGCTGTCGCTGTCCTCAAGCCTTTCACGCGATCATTCCAGACAGTCATCAAGTCACTCCTTTCTTGATTTCTGTCGCCTTCGAATAGCGCCACTGATTCACCAAACCATACACTCTTTTATACCACAAAGAAAATCAATCGAACCGTGTTGACCACTCCACCAGCAAATTTAGGTACGTGATGAAACGGGATCCATTGTCTTTTAATAACCCTGCTTTGGTCTCATCCATTGTACCATAAATATCTGCGACGCCTGAAGTCTCTGTGGCTTCTCGTTCATTCATGCTCTCCTTTGTTTCTATTCTCCTCGTTCTCGAACCTCAAGCGCAGTATCCGAGAGATTTCGCAATCTGCACACTCCTACGCTTCTCTCCTCTCGCTACTTCTACGACCCATTCTTGAACGCGATTCCCTCATCTACCCACACTCATTATTGCACCTTCACGTTGCTATCAACAGTCTTTACCTGATAACAGCATCGGTCACTGACACGGCTCCGCAGTCTTGAATCAAACGTATCGCATTTAGCATCCACGTCTGTTGCCAACATCGTTCTATCATACTCATACCGCCGGATCATCTTCAACATGCAGTTCTCGATTCAGGCTTTGGTCCTGGCGACCATCGCCCTCGATTGCGCCGTGGCTCAACCGGCTCACAACCGACACCAGCACAAGCACAGGCGAAGTCTAGAGGAGGTCGTTGAGAAGAGAGTGGACTACGCCGCTTTGGACTGGACTTCAATTTGTGCAAACGGAGCCTGTGGCTCAAAACCCAGCGCTGCGCCCGTCGTCGCTGGCGAGAAATTTGCCCCCGCCAACACCCTTGCCAATCCGACCTCTTCAGCATCCGGACCAGGACCAAAATCAACTGCGGCTCCAGCGTCTGGTGGCGACGGTTCATGCAGTAACCTCGCTGACGTTTGGACCACTGGCGACAACTCCGGGAGCGTCGGCAAGACTGCCCCCCAAGCAGGCCAAACATGGAGTGAACTCCTTTCCGGCGGTTCAAAAGAAAAACGCGCCACCTACGCTCAAGACACTTCCGTCGGCAACGTCTGCCCGGGTGGCATCTATGGCAGGAGTATGGCCCCACTCAAGTCCTGTGACAACCCGAATAAGTATCCTTACACTCTCAAATTTGTCAACTCTGGTGCCCCTAGGAGTTTCCTTCTCTGGAACAAGATTGGCTCCGACTGCACTTCCATGAATGGCTTTGAGTCGAATGCATTCTTCAAATTTGCCCTCAAATCTCAGCAATCCGCTATGTTTGCCTTTGCTAAGGATGTCCACATTGGATTTGGCTTGGATTGCGGCAGGGATAAGGGTAGCGGGGGTCTTCTTTGTAACATCGGCGAAGCCAACATCGTTCCCAAGAACGACACCAATCAGGACGGACCATCCTCTTACGATGTCTCCTATGTGACTTATGAGGACTACAAGGCACAGGGCAGTAATCCAACAGAAAGCCCTATCAGCATAGTCGCCGAGGGTACGTCAGGGGGTCTACCGTACAGTGTCTCTGACGCGACCCACTGCAACTTCTGGCAACCTACCAGCTCCAAAGCAAACTTTGTCTCAACTCAGGGTGACCCAGGTGCCAAATGTACTGTCATCCCGCCGCTCGACGATCCGGCCGCAGAGTTTCATCTCGTCGCTACTTTTAGCTAGATGCGTGGTCTGGAAGTACGTATCAGAATCTCCAAAGCAAATCCGAACAAAGCTGACCACGCGTCTAGTGACTTTCCATTAGTCTGGAAACTTGTTGGGGGCATGTGCATTCAGATAGAGTATTGATATACTGCCGCCATCTACAACATGTATATCTCTATTTGTGCCTCTCGCGGGCGGGGTAGGTCTTCATTGGATATCTGGCATTCCTAGCGGTCTTTCTCGACGGTTAATCGTCTACGAGGAAGCCCTTGGTACGCTAGCGTCGAGCTCTTGCATATCATCATGTCCATTAGCCGCGATCTGGTGCGTATTCCAATATACATATTGATCTCTAATACGCGTGCCATCATTCCCGATTGCTTTCATCCAATGCATTGTGAATTCAACCATGTCACCCAGTGCAACAGCCTCGTCTGAGCAATCCCATTGAGTCTAAGCCTTCCGACCAATAGTTGCTGCATGGTGTTGCACAGCTGTTTGAACTGTTAATTTCCTCGCTCTGAAACCACTGCCAAAACGATGTGGTACTCCACATCGGGCCTTTTCCATGATCACATCCCATTTGTAGTATGCAACATTTGCTGCTCAATAATGTTCATCTCCAATTCAAAAGAACACGGAATTAATGCTGGTGGTGAAGCCATTGCCTGAGAAATGATAATATCCATTTCAGACGAGTGTTATGAGGAAGGCGCTAGCAAGATGAATAAAACGAGCACGTTGTGTACCTTCCACTCCAACCCCCCTACAACACAATCGTTTGAACAAATCGAACAGCACAGTCCCTACAGATTCTCTCATCCTATCACACTCATTTCACTGACTTGGGCGATACATACTTACACCGAGCACAATGGTTCCCCTTATAGCTGCTTCGTGCACGCTGGTTCTCACCCTCACACTCACTACAAGCGTCTCCGCCCAAGCTTGCGCCGCTGGTTCGGCGCAGGAGATCCTGGCCAATTGGTACTGCTCCAAGGTCAAAGCCATCACGTACACCAACTTTCCTGGCAATGGATACTACAACAAAATTACCGGTATGGACGCGAATACAGGTCAGTGCACGAGCGAGCTGTATCACTACACCGGCTCCCTCAGTCCTTTGAACGAGGAGGTAAGCCTCGACATCAAATGCTCTCGATGACAAGTTGCTGATACCAATATCTGGTGGAGCTCTCGTTGCATGTCCGTGGTCCGACCTGGTTAAAACAAATGGCCGTCTATGTTCCGGACGGAGTTTCCAGCAGCAAGAAGCGAGACTTCGCTCCAACCTACATCGACCGCAAAGAGCACGGACAAGAGCATGGCGGCCATCATCACTACTTGCACAACCGACATGGAAAGATGAGAGACATTCAGGCACGTGGCCAGAGTGAACGCGGTGTTGGCGACCTCGTCTCCGCATCCATCAATGGCAAACTGGCGACTTGGATCAACGTGTACCCTGGCCAAGGAGTTGCTACACCTGTACCATCGCCATCGTTTGTCGACTCAGCGACAGAGGTTATTGGCACATCAGCGCTGCTCAGTGCTTCGGCTAAGACTGCCCAGGCGTCAATTGCCCCATCAACGGCAATGCCTCAATCAAACGTAGACACTTCACTTGGTAGGAATGGCGGCGGAGGCTGGACGCGGGAGGCCTACTACAATGCAGCTGGTGGAACAGCCGACGGAGTCACATTCTTGAATCATTTTGGCGGCTTTGGGAGTGGGACCGCTGATGGTGGATCCGCGTTTGTGTCACGTATGAGGTCTACAACTCGGTTGACTGGCTGATGATTGGAATAGCTTTGGGGCATCCCTTTCCTACGCCTCCTCCAATGGTCAGTCCGGCGCAGCCTCGTCGCAAGTCCTTTCGAACGTAATGCTCGAAGATGATGCCGAAGTCATCATCATGTCCGATCGGAGCTGCGACGACGGAGGTTGTGGTTATACTCGCCCTGGTGGCGTGGCGTACCGTGCGTGTACCAACCTAAATTAATTCTACTTGGCTTTCAGGCCACTGACGCATGACAGATGGATTTTCCGGCTCGCGTAAACTCTTCCTGCTTGAGTTCAGTATGCCTCTCACGGGCAAGAGCGGGTTCAATGGAGACATGCCAGCCATCTGGCTTCACAACGCCCAGATCCCCCTCACCTCTCAATATGGGAGCAATCCCGACTGCTCGTGCTGGACGTCGGGGTGCGGCGAGTTCGATCTCTTCGAAGTTCTGGACGCTGGAGATATGAGATGCAAGAGCACCTTGCACATGGCTCCAGCAGGAGGGTCAAGCGACTGGTTCCTCCGTCCCACCCAGACGACAATCACTGCAGCCGTGGTCTTCGCTGGCGACAACGAGGCTGCAGCGATACGCGTCCTGAACGGGTCCCAAAACTTCGACGATTTCTTGGAAGGGGGTTTAGTCGACGGATGGGTTCAGGAGCATTCCAGCATGTTCAAGATGGGAAGCTGAGGAAGTCAAGAGCATGGGGAATGGGGCAGGTATGGCTGATGTTGGGGGCGGGCGCTCCGAGGTTGGGTAGAGAATGCAGGCCTTTGGGGAGGATGTGAAGCAAGCTCTGGAAGCTATGTACCCATGCGCTCGCCGTCTATATGCCTGGCTGCTACATGGAAGCCATTATTGCTCGACGGGTTAGATCCCTCACCAGCATGTAAATATCGAAGCAGTAGTAATTCTAAGCAATGAGTACCTAGGCAACCGATCCACCATTGACCTTATAGAGAGTATTGTATTTTGCATTGAACAGTGCGTGTTCAATTAAAGAGCGACAACTTAACATGTCACTATACCCCGTGTGAAGCCACTCCCGCGAACCGAGGCTGTTTCCAGCCGTCCGGCTTCCCCAACGTCAAAGAACATCCACCTAATACAAACCCACAAGCAGACTACGTACCACAAAGACCTTGACCTCTTGATATCTACGACGACTGCCAAATTACTGCAAATTGGTCAGTCGTTGGCATAACCATGATAGGCAGATGGTGAAGACGGGCCTGAGGTGCTATACCTTCATCTCAACATCGCCCGAGCAGCACAAAACCGACTCTCCAATATTTCGAAGGAAAAGTAAATCCCGATCCACGAGATTATCAATCAAGCCACCGCTGCAGAGAGGTGCCAGCTCTCACCTGTGCTGACATGTTCGCCGAAAAGCACACAACACCCGCCGGCATGGCATCAGTGTCGCCGCCCAAGCCTTGGGAGAAGGCATACGGAGCCGGTAAGCACCCCAACGCAAGGCGTACATCAACTCGCTCTGTTTGCAATTCAGTGCTGATGGTATCCTACAATAGCCACGCCCTCAGCCATCCCATCTTCCACTCCTCCTTCACAAACCACCTCCACTACCGCAACCTCATCGACCACCCAACCCCCCGCCCTGCCCTCCCAACCCCCAACTCTAAACTCAGTCGTCAACCGCACAGCCTCGAACTACTCCCCATATGGCGCTGCTAATCGCTACGGTGGCACCGGCTACGGCAGCTCTCCCTATGGCGCCTCCCCCTACGGCTCCTCCCCGTATAGCTCGCCCTACTCCCGCTTCGGCGGGATGGGCAACAGCATGTTCGGAGGCGGGATGGGGGGTGGTATGTACGGCAACAGCATGTATGGCGGCGGTATGGGCGGAATGTATGGAGGAGGCATGATGGGCCAGCCGGGGATGATGGGGCAACCCGATCCCAATGATCCGAACAGTCTTACAAACACGTTCAGCCAGAGCACGCAGGCTACGTTCCAGATTATAGAAAATCTGGTTGGGGCTTTTGGGGGCGTGGCGCAGATGCTGGAGAGTACTTATATGGCTACGCATTCGAGTTTTTTCGGTACTTGCCCTCACGTTCCCCCAAACAATTCTCCGCAAAAAAACCTGCTGACATGAATGGTACAATAGCAATGGTCTCTGTAGCAGAACAATTCTCCACCCTCCGCACCACCCTCGGCTCCATCCTCGGCCTCTTCACACTAATGCGCTACCTTCGAACTCTCCTCGCCAAAATAACCGGCCGCCCCCCCCCGGCAGACGCCACATCCCTGACCCCCTCCGCATTCGCCTCCTTCCAAAGCCACCCGGCCGGCTCCCCCACCCTCCCAAACGGCCAACCCATCCCGTCCAAAAAA
>JAABUQ010012855.1_pt1 | contig 10294 bp, 8 predicted proteins | sample 5560001 | NCBI WGS metagenome assembly JAABUQ01 (sample SAMN10711888, study PRJNA513371) | rock metagenome | isolation source: Antarctica rocks | place: Antarctica: Victoria Land, Finger Mt nord | collected 2015-12-18 | reverse complement strand
AGAGCATGATCGCGAGCAGCGCCAGGCCGAGAAGCATCGCGCCGAGGCGCGACGCGCTGACCGTGCGCCTGCTCCGTCGCACGACCGCGTCGGTACGCGCCCTATCGGGAGCTAGTGTCGTCGCCATTCCGGACCTCCGTGGACCGCTATCACTACGCGCTCATAGGGCCGTGGCCACCACATCCCGCGCGCCGACGACCCGCCCCCGCTCATGACCAGCTTTGCTCACGGCGGACCGCGGCGAGGTACCCCATGGCCAGGACCAGGGTGATGAGGACCATGATGTTGCCGACAGCGGCGCCCTGACCGAAGCTGAAGTCGCCGAACGACAGCTGGTACGACAGGATCGAGAAGGTCTGCGAGGCGTTCGCTGGCCCACCGCCGGTAAGCACGTATGGCGCGTCGAAGACCTGGACCGTGTAGATAAGGCCGAGGATGAGCAAGATCGAGATGACGGGCCGCAGCATCGGCAGCGTGATGCGCCAGAAGCGGACCCATCGGTTGGCGCCGTCGATAGCGGCCGCCTCGTAAATCTCCGTGGGGATACCCTGCAGGCCGCTATGCAGAATGATCATGTTGAACGGGATGCCGACCCAGACGTTGGCCAGGATGACGACGGGCAACGCCAACTGCCGGTCGGCGAGCCACGCGGTGTGGGGTGGCACGATGTGCGCGATGTCGGAGAATAGGTAGTTGACCAGCCCATTGGGATCGGTGAAGAGCCACTTGAACGCGGAGCCGGTCACGATAAACGGCAGCAGGAACGGCAGGAGCATCAGCGAGCGCATGGCGCCCGCCAGGGGGAAACCGCGGTTATAGTACATAGCCAGGAGCATGCCGACACCGAACTGGAAGACGAGCGAGAGCACCGTCAAGATGGCGGTGTTGCGCGCCGCCGCCTGGAACGTCGGCGACTGTATCACTTTGGTGTAGTTGGCGAGCCCGACCCACGGCGCGTTCCCGCTGATGAACGTCGCGATGTTGACGTCCTGCAGGCTGAAGATGATGTTATAGACGATCGGGTAGGCGAAAAAGACGAGCAGGTAGACGGTCGCGGGAAGCACGAACATATACCGGGTCAGGTCGGATCGCCGGAATCGCGCCCGGCCCCGGGACTGACGCATTGCGACGTTTCTTGTCCCTACGTGCGTGCTCATGTCTCCTCCACATCGTGTGTCGGGCCACTGGGGTAGGCGAGGTACGCGTATCCTCGCCCCTCCCCTGGGTGCGTGCCGTCGCGACACCTTCGTGCGGCGGCGCGCACTCAGGGGAGGGATGTCGGGGTCCCTGACGCCTAGCCTACAGCCCGCTGATCGTGCTTTGAGCCGTCTGCAAGGCTTGCGCGGGGGTCTGGCTGCCCGAGAGCGCCGACTGGACCGCCGTGTAGATCGCTTCAGACGCCTTGGGATACTTCGGGCCAAGCACGGCGGCGCGCGCCTTCGATGTCGGCAGGATGCCGCCGAAGACCTTGAGCAACGGATCGCGCTCGGTCATCATCCTGTTGGCCGGCTTGTAGGCGGGCAGGTACGACAGAAGCGAATCCAGCTTGGTGATGTACGTCGGGTTCTGCATCCACTTGATGAGATCCCACGCCGCCTTCTGCTTGTCGGGCGTCGACGCGGGGACCGTCCAGACCTCGCCGCCTAGGGGAGAGGACGGTGGCATGCTCGCCGTCTTGCGCGGCATGTAGGCGACGCCGAAATCGAGGCCCTTGGTCGACCGCAACTCGGGCAGGTTCCACGGCCCGTTGAGCTGCATGGCGGCGTTGCCGGCGACGAACTGGTTCTCCACTTCGGTTTGACCCCATGTGAGGCTGCTCTTGGACACCGAGCCGTCCTTGACGAGCTGCGTCCAGAAGGTCAGCGCCTCGACGCCGGCCTTATCGGCGACGTGCATGAGATCGCCGCCGTTGCCCCAGAAGACCGTTTCCCACTGGAACGTGCCCTCCTCATTGGAGTTGGCCGAGAAACCCATGCCGTAGACGTGGCCGTGCGTCAGTTTCTTGGCGTCGGCGCGCAACTCCGCCCACGTCGTCGGCGGATTGCCGATGCCCGCTGCCTTGAGCATCTTCTTATTGTAGTAGAGCGCCAGGTCGTTGTTCCCGATCGGGACGCCGTAGAGCTTGCCCTGCCACGTCGCCGTGCTGAGCGAGCTGCTGTAGTAGTCCCCGAGTTGCGACCAGCCCTTCGCGTACGACGTGAGGTCGGCGAGCGCACCGGTGGAGGCGAAGTTCTGCACTTGCGGATTGTCCAGGATGAGCACGTCGGGTAGCGTGTGCGTAGCCGCTTGCTGCAGCACCTTGGGCAAAAGGTCGGCGAACTGCACGGTGGTGCGCTTGATCGTGACGCCGGGATGCGACGCCTCGTATTGCTTGCGCAGCGTATCGATCGCGTTGCAGAGAGGGTCTTTCGGGCAGCCCGCGAAGTAGTCCTCCCAGGTGATGGTGACGTTGGTGGCGGCCACGGCGGGGCGCGCGGTGGCTACGCCAGCCAGCGGGAGCGCGAGGGCGAGCGAGGCTAACAAGGCGCGTGAGGTGCGTCGCAACATCATGACAAGTCTCCCCTACGTTCAAATAATCTGCACAAGAGTCCGGGCGCCGAGACATCGCCGGCGCGGTCAACGGGCGCGGGGACAGGCTATCGAGCGGAACCTACCTCCTCTCCGCCCCTTGGAGGCGATGCATGGCCCGTCGTCGCCGCGGGCCGGTGCGTTTCCCACCCATCGCCCCGCCCACCGTCAGTGGACCGGTCGGTGCCCTCGGCGAGCGGACTGGAACCGGCGAGGTGGGCGGGGCTCGTGCTGCCACGCACCACCAATTCGGCGGGGAGCAGGCGCTCGGGGTTGTCGGGGCGCCGTCCCGCGAGCATGGCCAGGAGTACGTCGACGGCCTCCGCGGTGAGCGCCTCGGCGGGCGAGCGCAGGGCAGTGAGCGGCGGGTGCGCGAGCGCGGTGAGCGGCGAGTCGTAGAGCGCGACGATCGAGAGGTCGTCGGGGACGCGCAGACCGTGCTCGGCCAGGATATGCAGCGTCGTGGCCGCCTCGAGGTCGCCGACCGTGACCAGCGCGGTGACCCGCTCCACCCCGCGGTCGTCGAGGAGTGGGCGGAGCGCCTCGTGCAGGCCGGAGGCCGCGTCGACGGACAAGACCCGGCCGGGCGGCAGCGGCAGTGCGTGCGCCGCGTGCGCGCGTCGGAAGCCATCGAGCGCGTGATAGTAGAAACCGTAGTCGGGCGCGCCGCCGAGGAAGGCGATGCGCCGATGCCCGAGGGCAACCAGGTGGCCTACCGCCGTCTCAGCCGCGGCGGCGAAGTCGACGTCGACGCGCACGAGCCCCGCGGGGTCGCGCGTGCGGCCGATGGCCACGACGGGCAGGTCCACGGCCCGCAACGCCGCGACGCGCGGGTCGTCGAGCCGTACCTGCATGAGCAGCATGCCGTCGACGTGTCCGCCGCGCGCGAGCCGGACGAGGTCGGCGGCCCCCGGATCCCGCGAGATGAGGCAGAGGAGCGTGTAGCCGTGCTCGCCCAGGCGGTCGGCCGCGGTGCCGACGAACTCGAAATACGGACCCGAGGAGAGGGCGCGCGGGCGGGCCGACAGCGGGAGCGCGAGGCCAATCGTGCGCGTGCGCCGCAGGGCGAGGGTGCGGGCAGCGGCGTTCGGCTGGTAGCCGAGCTCGGCGGCAACGGCAAGCACGCGCGCGCGCGTTTCCGCGGAGATCGGGCGCTTGCCGGTCAGGGCGTGAGACACCGTCGAGGGAGCCACCCCCGCGCGCCGCGCTACGTCGCCGATCGTCGCCATCGCCGTTCCCCCGCGTCCCATCAGTTGCTATCAAAGCGGTTTGACACATCTTAGCACGCCCCGTCCCAGATGACAAGCGTCAGCCGAGCGCCGGCAACCGCACCGTCACCGTGCGCGGCCGGACGCCGTCGAAGCGGACCAGCGCGCCGCCCTCGATCGCGCGGAGTTCCAGGGGTTCCGGGGCCGCTCCGTAGAGCACGAGCTCGACCGTCCCCGGCGCCGCGCCGACGTCGACGGTCAGCGTCTCTCCCGCGCGCCGGTAGGCGACGGAGATGTCGGGGCGGTCCTCGTCCTCGATCGTGTAGGCGGACGCGCCGTCCGCCGCCGGCAGGTATATCTCGAGCGTCAGGGGATCGTACGGGCGCTCGCCCGTGTGCTGCGCCACCGGCCCGTAGGGGAGGACGGCGCCCTCCTTGACGTACAGCGGCAGGGTATCGAGCGCCGCCTCGACGTCGATCCAGCGGCCGCCCTCCAGCGTTTCCTTGGTCCAATAGTCGATCCAGCGCCCGCGCGGCAGGTAGACCCGGCGGCGGTTGCGCTCGTCGAGGATGGGCGCGACGAGCAGGGCGCGGCCGAACAGGTACTGATCCTCGATCGCATAGGTCGTCGGGTCGTCCTGGTAGTCGAGCACGAGCGCGCGCAGCAGGGGCAGGCTACTCCGCCCGCACTCCCGCGCCTCGGTGTAGATGTACGGCAGCAGGCGGTAGCGCAACTCGTCGTAGCGCCGAAAGATGGCCTCGGCCTCCTCGCCGTAGGCCCACGGCTCGCGCGGGGGCGTGCCATGGCAGCGCGCGTGCGACGAGAAGAGGCCAAACTGCGCCCAGCGCACGTACAGGTCCGGGCTGGGCACGCCACTGAACCCGCCGATGTCGTGGCTGTAGAACGGGAAGCCGCTGAGCCCGAAGCCCAGCGCTGCGCGCAGCACGCACGCCAGGTCCTCATAGCGCGCGATGCCGTCGCCCGACCAATGCAGGGGGTAGCGCTGCGAGCCCGCCCACGCCGAGCGCGCCCAGATAACGCCCTGCCCAGGCCCGTGGAAGTCCTCGGTGGCCTCGAAGACGGCCTTGTTGTAGAGCAGGGGATACAGGTTGTGCATCGACGCCGAGGACGCCCCCTCGTAGACCGCGTCGGGTGGGGCGCCCTCACCGAAGTCGGCCTTGATCGCCGCCACGCCCTGCGCGAACAGGGCGCGGAACTTGTCCTGGACCCAGGCCACCGCCGCCGGGTTGGAGTAGTCGATGAAGCCCGCGTCCTCCTGGAAGCCCGCGTAGACGTACGGGTGGCCGTTCTCGCGCCGGGCGAGGTAGCCGCCGTCGCGCCCCTCCTCGTACATGGGCGAGCCGACGATCATGTTCGGCCACTGCCACAGGCAGACGCGGAAGCCCTCCGCGCGCAGACGCGCCAGCATGCCCGGCGGGTCGGGGAACTTTTCGCGCCCGAAGCGTAGATCGCACTCCCAGTCGCGCTCGAACCAATCGGTGTCGATGTGGATCAGGTCGCAGGGGATGCGGTGCGCGCGCAGCTCCCGCGCGACGGCCTCCACCTGGTCCTGCCGGTTGTACGAGATGCGGCCCATCCACAGCCCGAAGGTCCACTTCGGCGGGACGGCCGGGGCGCCGGTGATGCGCGTGTAGCGCGGCAGGATCTCCGCGAGCGAGGGGCCGTAGACAAGGTAGAGGTCGAGCGCCGCGGCGTCGTCAACCGTGACGGAGAGCGCGGTGTGCTCCAGATCGCCGACGTGGTAGCCGACCGCGTTGGATGTGTTGACGTACAGGCCGTAGCCCCGCGTGCTGACGTGGAACGGCGCCCGCTTGTACGCCGCGGGGACGGCGTTGCTGAACACCTCCTGCAGCCAGAGCCGCTGGTGCGTGTCGCGCTTGTCGAGGCGGCCGAAGCTCTCGCCGAAGCCGTAGATGTGCTCGTCGTGGCGCAGGTCGAACGAGGCGAACACCCGATCGGACGCCGCCCCCGTCCCGCGCGCGACGCCCAGGGGATAGGCGTAGCGGTGGTAGAAGATCCAGCGCTGCTCTGCGGGGTTCCACTGGCGCTCGGGGCGGCGCAGCGGCTCGATGTCGAGCGGGCGCGTCGCCCAGACCACGTCGCCTGCGCGGTCGAGGAGGGTGAGTTGCCAGGGCTCGCGGGCGACGACGAGACGGAGCGCGCCTGTGTCGACGGTCACGGACGACTCGTCCTCGGACACGGCGATCGGCGCGGCCTCGTCGAACCGGCCGACGACCATCGGCGTCTGCGTGTCAAGGATCTCACGGCCGGGGGTATAGCGCACGCGCAGGGTCTCCGGCGTCAGCACGTCGACCCTCACCGTCGCCGGGGAGCCGGCGACGGGAGGGCGGAAGGTTGTTTCGCACACCGTGCCGTAGTAGTCGTAGAGGTGCGGCTCGTAGCGGTTCGTGGCGCAGCGCAGCAGGACACTGCTCCCGTCAATCTCCACGCCCTCGAGCCGCGCGACCAACTCGACCGGCACGCTCTCGGGCAGGAACGTCGGCAATTCGTACGTCGCGACCATCTATCTTATCTCTCCATTCTCATCTCGTCGTGATGCTGTCGGGCGGCCTCGATGCGCCGCGCGATCTCGGGCCATGTCAGGCCGGACGTGCCCGGCGATTCCGGCAGCGGTCGCTCCGTGCTGTATGCGGCGGACACTGTCATGGCCTATCCATAAGGCTGGCGTCACGACTGGGCGCGTGGGCAGGTCAGGTAAACGCGAACGAGACATCCTGACAGGCCAACTCCGCGACGACGGCCCGCAGCAGGTGGACCGTCTGCACCGCATCGCGCAGGTCCATGGTGCAGACGGGTGAATGCGAGTAGCGGCGAGCAATGCCGATGCCCCCCGTCGGAACGCCCGCGCCGGACATATGGATCGCCGCGGCGTCCGTGGTGGCGATCCCCAACCCCGTGGCGCGTTGGAAGGGGATACCGGCGCGCTCGGCTGCGGCGACGAGCAGCCGCTTGACGGCGGGGTGCGTAATGTGACCTAACGGATCGCCGCCGCTAAGCAGTAGAAACACCGGTCCGGCGCCCAGACGGGTTGGCATGGCCTCGGGGTCGATGTCGGGCGTGTCGCCCGCCATAAAAGTATCTAGCACCAGGGCGAGGTCGGGCGAGAGGCGCCGCATGGCCACGGTCGCGCCACGCAGGCCGACCTCCTCCTGGGCAGCGATGAGCACCTGGACGGTTCCGGCCAGCGCGCGCGCGGGCAATCGGCGCAGCGTTTCGATCAGGATAGCGCAGCTGATGCGGTTGTCGAGCGCCTTTCCTGAGATGCGGTTGGGATTATGATACTCCCCCAACTCGCTCAAGTACGTGACCTGATCACCGATCTCGATACCCAACGCGGCTACCTCGGCCGCGCTCTCGGCCCCCACGTCAATGTACAGATCCTCGATGGGCGCGACTCGGCTGAGATCCTGCTCCGTCTGCATGTGGACGAGCTTGCAGCCGATCACGCCGAAGCGCCCGTTGACCAGGACCTTGCGGCCGACCAGCAGCGCGGGCACGGGGAAGCCGACGCGCTCAAAGCGTAGGAAGCCGTCGGCGCGGATACTCTTGACCACACAGCCGATCTCGTCGGAGTGGGCGCTGAGCAGCAGGGTGGGTCCGGGACGGTCCCCACGCCGCGTGGCGTAGAGGTTGCCAAAGGTGTCGACCTCGACCTCGTCGGCTACCTGCGTGAAGAGCGGCCGCAGGTAGGAAACGACGCCTTGCTCGAAGCCGCTGATGCCCGCGATGTCGTTGAGCGCGCGCATATGCCCCTTGATGTGGTCGCGTAACTCCTCGAAGGTATCGGCGGCGGCGTCCGGCATAAAGCTCATCTCCTTCGTCTACACCTCGTCACCGCGACGAGCCGGTAGCGCCGGTGGGATACACGGCGCTTAGTCCCACCACATGCGGGGCGTGGTCGTGATAACCTCAGCCCTCGTCGCGGTAACGATCAGGTCGTCCTCATAGCAGACAAATCCGACATCGGGGTGCGACAGGCCCTCCTCGATCGCCAGGACCATCCCCTCTTGCAGCGGGGTCTCATCGTCCTGCATCAGCCACGGTGCCTCCCAGGTTAGCCCGATGCTATGCCCCCAGTGATCGGCCATCTCCGTGTAGCCCCGGGCCAACGCGCCCGACTCCGCGATGTAGCGGTCGCCCGCGGCGCTGGCCTCGCGGGCCGTCATCCCCGGGCGGATGGCGGCAATGACCGCCTGAACACCACCCATCGCGATCTCGAGCAGGTCGCGCTGCGCCGACGTCGCCACGCCGCCGACGACGCCGGAGCGTCCGACGTCGCAATAGTAACCGTCCAGCGCGGTGACGCTGTCGATGTGCAGAAGATCGCCCGCGCGCAGAGGACGCGCCGCGTCGTACCCGGTCAGCGGCGTCGCGGAGAAGAGGGGACTGTGCGGCCCCGAGCCGAAGGCGAAGCCGTACAACGCACCTCCCGCCGCAACGATCTCCGCCGTCGCGCCAGCCGCGGCCGCGGCCTCGGTCGCGCCGGGGACGGCCGCCCGCATGATGGCCTCGACGGCGCGTGAGCCGAGCGCGCCGGAGCGCCGTACCGCGGCGAGCTCGCGCGGGCTCTTGACCAGCCGCAGCCCGCGGAGGATGTCGTCGGCCGGCGTCAACGCGAGTCCTGGGAGGACGCGCAAGAGGTTCTGGTAGGACAGCAGTGTCATGGCATCGGCGCCGACCAGCCCGACGGGTCGATGCGCCACCCCCTTCTCGCGCAGCGTGTCCCCGACGAGGCGGGGCAGATCCGCGCCCACGCGCACATCGGCGACGGTCACCTGGTCGGGACGCCAGTTCGCGGCTGGCAGGAGCAGGGCCGGCTCGCCATCGGTGGGCAGGACCAGCGCGCAGTGGCCCGTACTGGCCCAGTGCGGCGGATTGTCCACCACATGCGAGAAGGCCATATAGTGATGTGCCAGGTAGTACACGTCGGCGTAGCGGTCGCGGGCGTGTCCGCCGCGCGACCACACCAACAACGCCCCGAGCCCACGTTCCGCCGCCGCGGCTGTAGCGCGCGCGCGCCGCCCGGCGCACTCCTCCGCCATGCTCGGCTCCATATCGATTCTCGTGTCCTCACCCATACCCTCATCCTTGCTCGTTAACGCTCGCCAACTCGTCGCGCATCTCGTGGTTCACGCGGTGACGCCGAATTCGCGCCGGAGCAGAGCCAGGAAGTAGCGCTCGCCCTCCCGGACGAGGATCTCACCCTTCGCGCGGCTGCCTTGAGTGGCGGCGGAGAGCACGCCACTCGCGGGGACCATGTCGGGTGGCGGGGGGATGACATCGTACCCGGCAGGGCGGCGCGGAGCCGCGTCGTCGGCGATGAGATCCGCGCGTACGAGGTCGGGCCGTAGATAGAGCAGCGCGGATGTTTCCAGGACCGAGGCGTGCTCGATGGCCCAGCCGGGGAAGCCATTCGGGAACAGCTGCGCCATGTCTTCGGGGCGTAGCTCGGCCAGCCAGTCTTCGACCAAGACGATCTTGGACCGCCCCGAGCCACGGTCGCGCACCGCGAGATCGATCCCTTCATAGACCAAATTCTGGTTCTCCAGGTGATCCTGCACCACCAGGATATGCCGCCAGCCATGGCGCAGGAACTCTCCGACGACGTCGTGCACCAGCGCGATCAGGGTCGACGCCGTGAGCGAGGTCGTCCCGATGAAACCCTGCCCCCCTCCGCTTAGTGGGCGCGACTTATAGCCGTACGTCAGCGACGGGGCCAGCACGAGCGGCGTTTGTGCGGCGACGCGCTTGAGCACTTCGTAGGGACACAAGACATCGGTTCCCAGCGGGAGGTGTGGCCCATGCTGCTCGGTCGCCCCGACGACCAGGGCGATCGGCTTACCCTCCTCAACGCAACGCGCCACCTCGGGCCACGTCATCTCGGCCCTAATCAAAGGGGCGAGCATCTAGTCAGCCTCCCGGCGTTCAGGATCAAGTGCGCGAAGCGAGCCGCGTTTTCGCGCGACAAGCGTGCCTATTGCTAACGTTTGCACTCAGGCCCGTGGCTCTCACAATGGGGTTATACTAGCACACAGCATCAAGGAAGCGCAAATAGGCCGAGAATGAGAGGACAGATACCTCGATCTGTTGATAGGCTCGAAGAGCGCATGGTAGGGTTATGCAAACGTTAGCACATAGGAGGTCCCATTGGGATCCGCTGAGATGGCTATTTTTGGCCGAAAGATCGGCATGGTTCATTTTGTGCCTGGAAATGTGTTGACAGTTCGGGCGCGGCGGATCGCAAAATCGTGCGTGGCAGCCGCCCCGACCGCGCCTGAACTGTCATCAAGTATCTGAACCATGCCGAAAGATCATCAGATAATAACGATTACTTCGGCACGATCAAGCCCTCGGTTCGGAAGCGTCAGGATTCGGAACGCAATTGGGCTGTAGCGCACGGCAACAAGCGGTGGCCCCTACCTGATGTCGCCTACGCTGCCCGTCGTACCGCGCACACCACGCCCCAGCGCTCCTGG
>JAABUQ010012854.1_pt1 | contig 10294 bp, 11 predicted proteins | sample 5560001 | NCBI WGS metagenome assembly JAABUQ01 (sample SAMN10711888, study PRJNA513371) | rock metagenome | isolation source: Antarctica rocks | place: Antarctica: Victoria Land, Finger Mt nord | collected 2015-12-18 | reverse complement strand
CAAAAAGCTCTTGAGCTGTTGCTACCGCTAATGGCGCTGTTGCCCTTATTAGCAGAACTCCAACGCTTACGACCCTTAGCCAAATCCTACGGATTGGATATCAATCTGACCTGGTGCAAGATCTAAGCTTAACTTTTTTATCTTTTTTATCTTCGTCCACAAAACCTGTTTGAAAGTGAAAAATGAATTCAGTTGCGATTGGCAGGAGACAGCCCATGATGCTCCTACGAGAGTGCAACACCGAACCAACGAAAGCTACTGTTCATGCCGGTTCACTTGAGTAACGCTGCTCGGCTTATAAGTATGGCACTGGTCTTACGCAGAGGATAAAAGGGAGAAGATGGCGCAAGGGAAGAAAGAGTACGGTGTGGTCGGCTTCAGCCAGATGGGGGAGAACCTCACTCGGCAGGCTTTGTGCAAAGGAATGCGCGTTGTCGGACATATGCGATTGCCTCCGGCAGTGCCCTTCGGGCAATCGCAGGTTGCTTTGGATTTGCTTGAAGCTGGTCTGGTCGAGATCTTAACATTCGCCGACTTCAAGACAAACCTTGCACACCCGCGTGCAGTCTTCATCGATCTCCTGGCAGGCCCAGAGGTCGACTCAGTCGTTGATGAGCTTGTCTTGCACCTTGAGTCTGGGGACATTGTTGTAGATAGTAGTTCCTCCTACTGGGGCGACTCTATCCGGCGTCATCATCGGCTCAAACAGTCCAAGGGAATCTACTTGGTTGACCTTGGCATCTCAGGCGGTATCGAAGGAGCTCTCTACGGTGCCTGCTTTATGGTGGGTGGTGAGCCTAAGGCGAGCGCTCTAGTTGAGCCGATTCTCCTTGAACTTGCCATTCCTGGCGGTTATCTCCATGTCGGACCCCCTGGCGCGGGACACTTTACTCAGCTCGTCCATAAAGGAATCGAGTTCGGGATGCTCCAGGCAATTGGTGAGGGAATCGATCTCCTGGAACACTACCGTGACCGATTGGATATTGCTTCTGTTGTACGCTGCTGGTGCCAGGGGTCAGAGATTCGCTCCTGGCTGCTCGAACTGTTGTCGGAGGCCTACCGGACTCAAGGCGAAATAGAAGAAATTCCTGCTTCTATCGAGGACACAGACGAGTGGAACTGGCTGATCAACGACGCTATCGAGATGGAGGTTGCGGTTCCGGTGATCTCACAGGCCGTGATGCAACTCTTCGCCTCGCACGATCGAAAGGAGTATGGGGCTCGCGCTATCACAATGATGCTTCACGAAATCCGTGGCGACCCGTATAGCAAAGCCGTCATCAATATCTGACTAAAGCAGCGATACCAAAGAAGAAAGAAAATGAGCATGAACAAACCAACTGTACGCACGATTCTCGTCATTGGTGCAACGGGTGCAATGGGACGCCCGATCATCCGCCGTCTCCTTAATGAGGATAACAACTGGCACATCCGCGCGTTGACTCGCGATCCGCAAAGCTCCCATGCACAACAACTGCTCGAAATGGACGCGAACCGAGTTGAACTTTTCAAAGGTGACATCAACGATCTCGCAAGTGTTGCCGCAGCAATGAAAAATATCTATGGTGTGTTTTGCAACACCAACTTCTGGCAAAGTTGCACAGTGAGCAGTGAACGCGAACAGGGATTGCGAGCGCTAGAAGCAGCCCGTTCTGCTGAAGTGCAACACTTCGTATATTCATCACTCAATTCCTGTGTTACCCTCTCCCACGGTCGCATTCCAGTTCCCCATTTTGATGCCAAAGCTGCGGTTGAGCATGAAATTAACTGGCGACGTTCTGAAGAATTTATGCGTCAGGAGGCAGACGGTTGGTATTCGCGGCACGTCACGGTACTTGTGACATTACCTTACATCGAGAACGTTAAGCAATTTGCGGTGCCTGAACAGGGGACGCTGAGTGATGGGCGTGAAGGAGTGATCTTCAGATTGCCATTGGCTGATGCACCCTGGTCAATGGTGGCGCTTGATGATATTGCTTTCTTCACTGCACACATTTTCGCTCATCCAGAGGAATGGGGTGGTCGAACACTACCTATTGGCAGTGACAGCCTGACATTCAAGGAAATTGCGGCTACGCTGGAGCGCGTCACGGGCGTTCCGGCTGAATACCGTCCAATGACGCTTGAAGAGTATGCTGCCCTCGACATTCCCAACGTTCACGATCAGGTCAATATGCTGCGATTTTTCATTGAGTACGGACTGTCACGAGATTACGCATCGCTGCAAAAAATTCATCCTGACTTAATGACCTTCGAGACGTGGCTGCAAAAAACAGGCTGGCGGGGCGAGCCGGACGAAGTGCAGAAAGATGCGATGACGGGTAGCAAGAAGTAGGAGAAACAAACGATGAATTCTAAACCCACCATTCTCGTGCTCGGTGCGACTGGCAAAGTCGGTGGTGAAACGGTGCGTCAACTGATAGCTGCAGGTGATAGCTGCGTGCTTGCTGCTGTGCGATCGCCGGAAAAAGCCCAGTCATTTGACCAAGGTGTTGAAACTGTCCCGCTCGACCTCGATCGCCCAGAAACTCTTGCTCCTGCACTGCATGGTGTAGACCGAGCGTTACTACTCACCGGCTATAGCGTAGAGATGCTGCGGCAGAGCAAACGGTTTATTGACGAGGCGAAAAAAGCGGGAGTACAGCACATTGTCCACATTGGCGCATCCAGCGCACCAACTAATGAAGTTGCCCACTGGGGCTGGCATCAGTTCATTGAGGCGTATATCGAACGCGCTGGCTTTAGCTTTACTCATCTGCGTCCGGAATCCTTTATGCAGAGTCTCACAATGTTTGGTTGGCTCAACAACGGTGCGATCGCGCACTACATTGGTAACGCCCGCTGGAGTTGGGTGGACTGCGATGACCTCGCGCTGGTTGCAACCGAGACACTCCGCCATCCAGAAAAGTATGCAGGTGAAATTATTCCGCTTGGGTACGACGCTCGTACGTGTGATGAAGTTGCTGAAATTCTCACAGAGATTGTTGGTCAGCCCTTCCATGCTGAGGCTCACTCACCTGAGGAATTTTTGGAGAACATGCTCAAAGCAGGTGCCGACCCTGCCTACATTCGCTGCGTCTATACCCAGTTCACGCTCAACATTGCAGGCAAGATCCCGAATGCAGACGTGACATTTGACAACTTTGAAGCCATCACAGGTCGCCAGCCTACTACTTGGCGCGAGTTTGCTGCCAAACATCGAGCTGAATTCGCTTACTGAGACACTCAACTTCGTCAATCTTAGGAGCAATGGGATGTGGAAGTTCGGAGTCGATTTGCCTTCTGAGGTGTATCGCACAGCCGCGAAGTACACGCTGGACGGCGTTGTTGAACAAACAAGCTGTCCGACGCTCGTGTTGAAGGCGGAGACCGATCAGTTTTTTCGGGGCGAGCCTGAGAAACTCTACGAGGCGCTCCGCTGTCCCAAGAAGTTGGTGAGTTTTACAGAAGGGCGCGGGCGCACACTGCCAAGAGGGAGCGATGCTGCTCTTCCACCAGCGACTTTTCGATTGGATGGACGAAACCTTGGCTCTGGGGTCAAACAATGAGCATTCATTGGCGCGCCGCCGTAGCAGCAGAGATTGAGCTATAAGCAAAGGGAGGAGAATGACAGTGTTCGGATTCGGTAAAGATAAACCTGAAGCGCCCGCGGTCATCCAGAGACGGGCTGACGTTGAGCCACAGCTCTTTGACACCAAAGCGTTCTACGGTATGTTCACCCGCCGGATGGCGAAGGTGAAAGACATTAAGCTGCGCTACGTCACCGGAGGCGCGGGCGAGCCGCTCGTGTTGCTGCACGGCTGGCCGACAACATGGTTCGAGTGGTGGCGCGTGATGCCGACGCTCGCCGAACAATACACGGTGATCGCGCCGGACTTACGCGGCTTCGGCGACTCGGAGCGCACTCCCACAGGTTTCGACAAGGCGACGTTTGCAGACGACATCTACCAGCTCGTGCGCGGCTTGGGCTACGAGCGGGTGAGATTTATCGCGCACGACTGGGGAGTGTCCACGGCATTCCTGATTGCCCAGGATCATCCCGAGTTTGTTCAGAAGCTCGTCGTCATGGATCACAAAATACCGGGACTCCACTTCGAGGGCGAGGAGAATTTTGACACGATGGAGGCGGGACTGTGGCAACTCGGTTTTCTTGGCGCGCCGGATGTACCCGAGACGCTGTTCGCAGGGCGCGAGCGTGAGTTCTACGAGTTCTGCCTGCGTGCCTGGGCGTATCAGCAGGGCGCGCTTGATTCGGAGACGGTCGGCGAGCTTCTGCGCACCTACTCGCTTCCGAGCACGACGCGCACCTCCGCCGGTCTCTGTCGCGCGCTGGGAATTGATAACCAGCACTTCGATAAATACAATGGACGCAAGCTGAAGATGCCCGTGTACGCAATGATGGGTCGAGAGTCGATCACGAAAGATTACGTCCACCGCCAAATAGGTCCGCTCGCCGACGACTATCGCGCGGCGATCTTCGAGGAGACCGGGCACTTCGTGGCGCTCGAATTGCCGCGAGAGTTCTTAGCGGAGGTGCTTCCGTTCCTGAACGGTTAACCGACACGACCGTGACAGCGAGGTATCAGCAGCACGCGATCAACCCGCACACATTTGACAAGTTCCTGCGCACCTACTCGCTCCCAAGCACCATGCGGACCTCTGCCAGACTCTGCCGGGCGTTGACCGCCGACGCGCAGCACTTCCAAAAGTACAACGACCGTAAGCTCCGCATACCCGTCCTAGTCCTGATGGGTATAGTTAGATAGTCAATCGGTCAAAACTACTGAACTTGCATGCGAAGTTGGCTATGACGGAGCTAAGCTTGGTCATTGCGGCACAAGCGGCATGTCCTAATCGATAATCTGGGCTTGCTGTTGCAAGTAGTAGTTAGTCCCGCCAATGTGAGTGAAAAAGCTGGAGCACTGTTGATTCTGGAGAAAATCTTCGGTCAGTTCCCACGGCTAAAGATTTTCGCAGACGGAGGCTATGAGGGTAAAGACTTTGCTTAAAAAGTCAAAGACGATCATCACTTAGACTGGGAAGTGGTTGAGCGCAAGCAGAGTAAGGGTTTTCAAGTCTTACCTTGGCGGTGGATAGTTGAGCGAACTCTAGCATGGATAGTACGGCATCGACGACTGACCATCGATTATGAAGCTTTGCCTGCCACTTCCGAAGCGTTCATCTATGCTGCTATGGTTCGCATCATGGTCAAACGAGTAGTGTAATGATTGATACTTATCAGATATCCTCTGAGAACTTTGAAGCGATCGCAGGTCGCCAGCCTACTACCTGGTGCGAATTTGCTGCCAAACATCGAGCCGAATTCGCTTACTGAAATGATCAACTTCGTCAAACTGACGAGCAATGATAAAGATAATTAGGAGCAAAATGATCGTGGCAAACACGTCATCAACCCCATCATCTAACAACTCCCGCGTATGGTTCATCACAGGCTGTTCATCCGGCTTTGGACGCGCACTAGTTGAAGCCGCGCTTGCACGTGGTTACAAAGTTGTCGCCACCGCACGCAAGCTCGATAAGATCAAAGACTTTGAGCAGCAGTATCCTGACACAGCGTTAGCAATTGCACTGGATGTCACTCAACCAGACGAAGTGCATGAAGCGGTCAACAAAGCGTTATCTAAGTTTGAATCCATTGACGTGCTTGTGAACAATGCTGGCTTCGGCATGATTGGTGCAGTTGAGGAAGTGCCGGATGCGGAAGCTCGTCGCTTGTTCGACACCAATGTCTTCGGACTGCTTTCCGTCACACGCGCCGTGCTACCTATGATGCGCGAGCGCCACAAAGGGCATATCATCAACATCTCATCGGTCGGCGGATTTGTCTCCGTGGTTGGCTCTGGCATGTACTGCGCTAGTAAGTTTGCCGTTGAAGGCTTATCTGAGGCGCTCGCCCAAGAAGTCGCACCAATGAACATTCACGTGACCATTGTCGAACCAGGACCATTTCGTACTAACTTCGCTGGTGACTCGATTGCCAAAGTTCCCCCAATGGATGCCTATGCAGAAACTGTCGGCAAGCGGCGCGAACAAGTCGAACAGATAGACGGTAAGCAACCTGGCGATCCGGTTCGTGCAGCCGAGGCAATGCTGCAAGTGGTTGAAAGTGCGAATCCGCCATTGCGCTTAGCGCTAGGTAAAGCTGCCGTCGAGGGCATACGCCACAAGCTTCATTCGGTCGCTGAAGAACTGGATACCTGGGAGAAAACCTCACTATCTGCAGATTTTCCAGAAGGATAGATCCGTCAAAACCAAACTCGATGCTTGGAAATAGGCTTCACTTAACTACGGCATTTGAAGGTACGGCGGTTGGGTGGCTGCACGGTGGGCGCGGCGCGGAAAGTGAGGAGACAAAAGTAGGCCCATAGGTAAGCGTGTCGGTGCCCATCTAGACGAGTAAATGCTGATTTTAGAGGAAAAAATTATTCCTGTTCAGCAACAAAGGTTTTAATGCAGATTGAGGAATCATGGAGACAACACAAACAATGCAAGCTGCTTGGTATGAAAAACAAGGCGCTGCACAGGATGTCATTCAGTATGGTGAAATGCCAGTGCCAAATCCTGGTGTGGGCGAAGTTCGAGTCAGAATTCATGCCTCGGGTGTGAACCCATCCGACACCAAAACTCGCTCTGGCTGGGGTGGAATGGCAATGCCGTTTAGGCGTGTTATTCCTCACAATGACGGCGCAGGCATCATTGACAGCGTGGGTGAAGGGGTGCCAACCTCCCGGATTGGGGAGCGCGTTTGGCTCTATGAAACACAGCGAATACAAGGGTTTGGCACGGCGGCTGAATACGCTGTGGTGCCGAGTAACAAAGCTGCTCGTCTGCCTGATAATACCAGTTTCCCTGAAGGAGCCTGCCTCGGTGTTCCAGCGATAACGGCGCATCGTTGTGTATTTGCCGATGGGCCTGTAAAAGGACAGACAATTCTAGTCACTGGTGGTGCAGGTGCAGTTGGTTACTATGCCCTACAACTGGCGAAATGGGGTGGCGCAACAGTAGTTACGACTTTGAGCCGTGATGAACAGGCAGAACTTGTCCAAGCGACGGGTGCAGACCATATCATCAACTACAAAAAAGAAAACGTGGTGCAGCGGATTAAAGAAATCACCCAGTCTGAAGATGGACGGGGAATTGATCGCATTGTTGATGTCAACTTTACGGCGAACCTGCCAATTACGGAGGCAGTGCTGCGACCAAACAGTGTTGTCGCGTCCTATTCGAGTGCCAATCCAGATGATCGCCCCGCGCTACCGTTCCTGTCCATGCAACTGAATAACATCACTATACGCCTGGTGCTGGTTCACACAATGCCTAATGAAGCAAAGCAGATGGCAATTCGCGATATCACCTCTGCTCTTGAAGCTGGCGCATTGCGCCACAACATTGCTCAACGCTTCTCGCTCACCGAAATTGCGGCCGCCCACGACGCCGTTGACAGCGGTAAGCTTATTGGCAAGGCGGTCGTTGAGATCGTGTAAGAGGGCAAAAGATGACAACCGGCGAATTGGACAAATTCGTTTGGAAACGACTCGACGCTATAGCTTGCTAACAGCATCTGATCGCGTCGCTGCCATGGAAGGCTTACAGGTGGAACATTAATGTCCGGACGGATATTAACTGAGTCTGAGCGAGAACGCTTGGAGCAATTTCCCGCTGAAATTACTAAGCATCCCCAAACATCTTGCTGTTGTCCTGCAGCGACAGTAACCGTAGCAAGTTCAATGACCATCGTTATATTGCTCCTAATTCTTCCAAATGGCGTGATAAGACAAGTTCTTTGAGACCCTGAAGCGGGGCTAGATAACCCTGCTTCAGAGCTTCAAGCGGTAAGTGAGGGTACAGAAGAGGCTGAGTGCTTTGAAAGCTCATTCACCAGCGCCGTCATCCGTTCCCCTACTCCAGCTGCAGAGGCAGGATTCTGCCCAGTTACCAAGCGCTCACTCACAACAACATGAGCCTGAAAGTTTGCTGCTTTGGAAAATTTAGCCCCACACTCCACCAGCTTGGACTCAAGTAGAAACGGCACGACTTCGGTTAATTCAACTGCCGCTTCCTCCTGATTTGTGAAAGAGGAAACCGTCTTCCCAGCAACAAGAGATTTGCCATTAGAAAGCTTGATGTTAACTAATCCAGCAGGCCCATGGCAGACTGCCCCTACGACACCACCCTGCCCATAAATGGCAGCAGCAATCTGGGCAAGCTGCTCATTATCAGGGAAGTCCCACATAGTTCCATGTCCCCCTGTATAGAAGATAGCGTTGTACTGGTTGGGGTCAACCTGTGTAGGGGTAAGGGTTTGCTCCACTTGGGCTACTCGCTTGGGATTTTCGAGAAACGCTTTGTTCAAAGGGTCTTCTAGGTCTATTCCAGTCATAGGGGCTTTCCCACCTTTGGGACTGACAAAGTCAATTTCAAAGCCAGCTTGAGCAAACACTTCATAGGGGTGAGTGACTTCTGGAAGATAGAAGCCTGTATCGTTACCAGTGCTGCCAAGCGTACTGTTACTGGTTAGAACAATCAGAATTTTTTGGGGTTGCATGATCTATTCCTCTTACGGTGAATTGATGATCTAAACCAGGCTCAAGTTACCTGTTGCTCTCATCGTAGGAGGAGTTTGTCTAAAATAAAAATTATAAAAGTTAGGTATCAATATAAATAAATTTATGGTTAGTCTGGAGTGGTACCGCAGTTTTATTGAGGTCTATCGAGTCGGGACCGTCTCAGGAGCAGCTCAGGTACTCCATCTGACTCAGCCTGCAGTCAGCCAGCACGTAGCAGCCTTAGAGTCAGCTCTGGGATACCCTCTGTTCCAAAGAACTCCAAGACGGATGCTTCCTACTGAAGCAGGCAAGCTGCTTTACAACCAATCTGCTGCCGTTGAGCAGCTTGAATCCATTCCTACTAAAAATGCAACAGCTGAGACCCCACTCTTGATTCGACTGGGTAGCCCCCAGGAGTTCTTTGCCGAGCAAATCCTGTGCCAGTTGCCACAGGACGAGAAGATTCTCTACAAAATTCAGTTCGGTTTAGCTCAGGAACTAATCGAGCAACTTTTGACAGGGCAGTTGGACTTAGTCATTGCCACCCAGAAACTGGTTCGGTCGGATACCAAGTACCAACTGCTGTTTGATGAAAGCTTTTGGTTGGTTGGCCCCCCAGCTCTGAATATTCCAGTTTCTAAGGAACTTCTGCAAGAGGACCTGACCGTGCTGGAGCAGTGGCTCAGAAAGCAGCCCTGGATTGCTTATAGCGAGGAGCTTCCGATTATTCGCCGTTTTTGGCGTGTTGTTTTTGGCAGAAGGATTAATATCAACCCCAAGTTGATTATCCCGGACTTAAGGATAATTCGTCAGGCTGTTGAACATGGCTATGGTTTTAGCGTCCTGCCTGATTACCTTTGTCAGGATTGGGTAGAAGCTAAACGTTTGACCCTCATACTCAAGCCAACGAAAATTGTCACCAACCACATCTGGCTGGCTTGCAGAAAATCTGAAAGACAAACTTACAGGACCAAGCTAGTCCTGGAGTCTTTGGGTTTAAATTGAGAGATTTGTCGGTTTATTAAGGCAGTATCAAAAATCTTCCCTTTTCCACACTTGATGGTTCAATTCAGCTCAGAGGTTGCGGACAGAGTTTCCGGAATAATAGCAGCATAATTAACGGAATTCACAGTTTTCTTCTTGGACTTTTTCTGCCAATGTGCGCGAGATTAAATCGACCGAAGCCCTGATCTTTAGTAATTGGACTTTGGACAAATTTGTCCAAAGTCCAGTAGCAGTTAGGTGAATAGCTGAGGTCAAGCGCTCTAGTTGGGTGTGTCTCTGTACAACAATGCGATCGCACCAAGCAGCAATACGGCACCAAGCAGACTGAGTGGCCCAAGTCGTTCGCCGAAGAGCAGCCAAGCTAGTGCTGTCGAGGTTAGTGGTTCAAGGAGCGTCGCAATGCTAGCAGTTGTAGCTGTGGTGTAGTGCATACCACCAAAGAACAACACATATGCCAGTGCTGTTGGGATTAGTCCCAGGTACACTAGTAACACCCAGCACACTAGCGGGTAGCTGACAACAAAACCAGTAGATAGCGTAAAGGGTAACAGTACAGCAGCACCAGCACCAAACCCAATCGTGAGTGACTGGAGTGGATGGTAAGCTAATGAACCTCTAAAAGGTATAAAATGGAAGCTTGAAAGACGCAGAGTGAATTGGACAATGCCTACAGAAGGGTTCCTCAATCAAGAACAGAAAAAACGATTGCAAATGGCAGTGCG
>JAABUQ010012852.1_pt1 | contig 10295 bp, 18 predicted proteins | sample 5560001 | NCBI WGS metagenome assembly JAABUQ01 (sample SAMN10711888, study PRJNA513371) | rock metagenome | isolation source: Antarctica rocks | place: Antarctica: Victoria Land, Finger Mt nord | collected 2015-12-18 | reverse complement strand
ATGCTCGGACAGCTTCACGGCCGTGAACATGGCCTCCGTCCATTCCATTGGCCCATTCTACATCCCGGCGAGTGCTGCAAGAACGTCATCAATGTTCCGCGCGTTGAAGCCATCGTAGAGCTGTTGCACTAATTCTGTGTCGCTTGACATTTACGTCCTCCGGCGAAGCTACTTGTCCAACAAAGAGTGAAGTACGAGGCCGTTAGCCGCTATCGCACGCAGGCGTGGCAGTAGCAACGCTTTGGATATCCATGCGCACGATTACACCGTCCTCGATCTGGTGCGTGTGTTCGAACCAGCCTTTCGAGATGGGCAAACCGTCAAGCGCACGCACAACTTGTCGAATGCGGACGACACTTTTGTTCGGCGCAAGCTCGGTGATCTGGACAGGTTTATCGTGCGTGCGGATCTCTGCCCACTGATGGATCCAGTACGATCGAAGTGCCCCTTTTCCGCGAAGTCTGGCGGTACCGTTCGGCCAATTAACATGTTCGCTGACCAGCGCGAGCAAGGCTTCACTGTCCTGATGATTGTAGGCGGCGTAAGCCTTCAAGAGAATCTCATCATTGGTCAGCGCCACAAAGTCTCCTAACATCTCGAACCGTCGCGCCCTTGGCGCCTCCATCGGAGCGGCCGCAACATCGACCGGGATTTCAAAGCCTTACCATGTGTATTATACACATACGAGGTGTGTATAATACACATGTGAGGTGAGCGTGTCAAGGCAACCATCGTACAATGATGCGGAAGTCGCTGCCCGAGCTACACCGCTCGGTGCTTGATATCGTCAGCATCTTCAATAGTCCCGAGCGCGACGCGGCCATGTTGGAAAGCGCCGGCCTTACGATCGAACGCGCACTGTTTCCGCTGCTGGTGCTAATCGCGAAGTACGGCCCGACCGGTATAGTTGATCTGGCATCACGGGTCGGACGCGACCATACCACCGTCAGTCGGCAAGTGGCGCGGCTCGAAGAACTTGGCCTCGTCGCTCGTAATGTAAACTTAGGCAATCACCGCATGCGTCAGGTATCGGTGACAACACAAGGCAAAGTTGCGACAGAGGCCGTCGATGCGGCCCGCGAGTGCTTGGCCTTGAAGATGTTTCGCGATTGGAGTCGCAGCGATTACGACCAGCTCTTACGACTGACGCGGATGTTGGCGGACGGTCTGGACGAGACTCCGGCACCGGGTTCGAAGCTTGCAGAACGGATCGGTCGATCTGCGCGTCCGGCACAATCAACATGACTTTGTAAAATGAACCGCGGCTTGTCCGATATCGCGCAATCGGGAACCTCGTTCGCTCACTACCAGAAGCGTCTCTAAAGGGGTTGTTTTTGGGATGATGCTGATCCTGGGCGGCTCCATGGCACGTTGACTCCGGAGTTACATCTGGTTCTCGCCGCCGTCGACGTACAGATTGGCCCCGAGGACATAACTGCTCTGCTCGGAGGCAAGGAACGCCACCATCGCGGCGACTTCCTCCGGGCGGCCCATCCGGCCCATTGCAACGCCTGCGGCGAGGCTTGCCTTGACACCGGGCGCGTTCTCCTCGCCAAAAAGGCCCGTGATACCGGGGGTGTCGATGGGACCTGGCGAGATTGCGTTGACCCGAATGCCGCGGCCCTTGAGTTCGTTGGCCCAGGTTCGAGCAAAGGACCTGACGGCCGCCTTTGATGCCCCGTATGCGCCGAACCCCTCGGCGCCGTGATCGGCAGCGGTGGAGGCATTCAGGATCACCGAAGCGCCGTCATTGAGTAGCGGCAACGCCTTCTGCACGGTGAATAGCGTGCCCCGCACGTTGATGCCGAAGGTCTGGTCGAAGTGCGCCTCGGTGATTTGCTCCAAGGCTGCGAGCGAGGCAGTTCCGGCATTCGCGAACAGCACGTCCAGGCCCCGGCCGCGGGCGCGGACCGCGTTGTACAACCCGTCCAGGTCGGCGAGATCGAGATGTCACCCGTCACTGCGGTGGCCGACTCCGCGCCGATGGCATCGACGGCCGCGTCCAACTCGGCCCGGCGCCGACCGATGATGAAAACGTGCGCGCCTTCGGCCGCCAGTCGTACGGCCGTCGCCTGGCCGATGCCGGTGCCACCCCCGGTGACAACGGCGACTTTTCCTTCAAGCTGTCTCATGTTAGCAATCTCCAAAAGTTCTGAACCGATCGGTACTGATGACACTGTAGCACTTCAGTGCCGATCGGTCCAGAACGAGGTATAATCCAATCTATGGAGGGCGGCGAGAGAGCGAAGAATGGACGACCAAGAGGGTTCGATGCGGACGAAGCTCTCGAGCGCGCCATGCGGGTCTTCTGGGAAAAGGGCTATGAAGGCTCAAGCCTGAGTGACCTAACCAGTGCGATGGGCATCAGCCGCACTAGCATGTACGCGGCCTTTGGCAATAAGGAGGATCTCTTTCGTTGGGCCCTAGAGCGCTACACCGAAGGCCCCGCCGAGTACGGGGCCCGAGCCCTGCAAGAACCGACCGCCCGGCAAGTCGCCACCGCTTTTCTTAATGGCTCCGTCCGCGCCACCACCCGCCCAGACTGTCCTGCCGGATGCCTCGGTGTTCAGGGCTCCCTTGCCGCCGGCGCCACTGCCCGCAACCCCCGCGAAGCCCTCATCGCTTGGCGCAACGGGGCCGCCTCCCGTCTTCGCGAACGGTTCCAGCAAGCCGTCGACGAAGGCGACCTACCCTCGGATACCGACCCGGCTCTGCTTGCGCGCTACATCATGACCGTGTCGAACGGTATCGCCGTCCAAGCCGCCGGCGGCACCACCCGCAGCGACTTGCAGCAGGTAGCCGACGCGGCCTTGAGAAACTGGCCGCCCGCTTGACGCGGCTGCGGGGCGTGTTGAACCGGCGCTTCGAAGTGAACGAATCAGGACCGCTATTGGCCGGCGACATCACCTACTGCCGATCGTGGCCGGCAATGGAAAATATCACCGCTGATTGTTCAGGTGTAAGTTGCTCGAGCAGGTGACGGCGAACGGCCTTACCGTCAGTGGCGCGTCCTATGCGCATGCCCTTGAAAAAGGGTCGTTTGCGGGATCGCTTGACAGGCGATGGAGCAGAGCCTCAGCCCGTAACGCTGCCGTAGGGCCGCGTTATGATTTCCATGTTGTGGCCGGCCGGGTCCAAGAAATACAGACCACGACCGCCGTCATTATGATTGATCTCGTCAGGTCGGCTCAGGTTGGGTCGTGCGTAGTAGGTCACACCCGCGGCCTGGATGCGCGCGAGGCAACCGTCGAACTCTTCCTCGGACATGAGGAAGGCGTAATGCTGCATAGTGATCGTTTCGGCGCTGGTCGCGTAGTCCAGGGTCACGCCATTGCTGGTGTTCACAGGAAGAAACGGACCCCAAGCCATCCCGACCTCTAGGCCGAGGATGCGTGCCAGAAACTCGGCAGAGACCTGGCGGTCCTTCGCAGCAACGATGACGTGATTCAAATCGACGGGCATGAGAGTGCCTTCTCGGGCATCACGACAAGCTTCCTTGGGCGCCTACGACGCAAATCAAACCGGTCGTAAATGGTCGTCTTACGTCGGCGAGGATGAGGTCCTATCGACTACGCCTTGCGCTTCGCCGCGCAGGCGGAGAGGGCGGGAGCGATCTGCTACGTTCACGTTTGGAAAGCGATGGTTCACGTGTTTCCGTCGAACCTGTCGGCGCTGACGGCAGCAGGCCTGGACGATCTCAGAAGCCACCTGCGCGGCGCTCTTGAAGGACTATCGGCATGAGGGTGCCAGCCCGTTTCGCGAGGTGACGCTGCTCTCCACCGCCACGCGTGCGCTGCTGGATGCGATGAGTCGCGAGCACGTTCGCCGCCTCGTGTGTATCACCGGCGCGGGGCGGGTGACAGCCGCGGCCATGGGGGCTTTGTCCTCGACCAGACTATCTTTCCTCTTCTATTGCGCAAGGTCTACGCCGACAAGGATCGGCAGGAGGCGCTCGTCAACAGGCCGGCGCGCGGCGACGTGCGAGCCTTGACTGACCTCCCAGGCTTTGCCGGCGGCGAGCGCTGGCGGCTAGAATCTCGCGGCCATCGGAATGTGGCAGATGCAGCAGAAATTCCTGAAGAGATGCGGCCAGATACTCAAGCCCTTCGCCGCCCGACGCGGGCTGCGCTGGGAGCTCAATGTTGACGAGACGCCCTTTGAGTTGTGGACGATCGATCGATGAAAGCCCGCCCCCGCGCGAGTTCGCCGGCAGAGATCCGGTGCGGTTGGTGCGGAAGATATCTCTGCGGGCGCATTCCGGCTGCAGCGTCTTTTCGCAGCGCTGGTTTGCTGCGCGGAACGTTACCTTCTCCGCGTACCGACAACGCGAGAAGCCGGGCAACATTCCGGCCCTTGACACGCCGGTCAGGGTTTCACCGTCCACGGTAACATCGAAAGATAAATTGAGCCGAATTGGCTTTCGGATCGCCTGCTTCCAGGTTAGCCGGTTCCCGGTCAACGTCGCGCCCATCAGCGGTACAGTCTCGGAGTCGCCACGTGCGTTTCCGGTAATGGAACCGTTGTTCTCTGTTAAGTCAAGGACGACCGCGATGATCCCAATCGGCGTCGCGATCGTTACATCCCAAGTCCCCGCGATGATGTGTCGATGCTCGCTCACTACATCGCCGCCGCATCACGACCATCGCAGCGCCACACGGTTCCACGGCGTTCGTACTCAAACAATTCTTCGACAGCGAGCGCAATACGCGGGCCGACTTCTCGCTCAAGTAAATAGAGCGCGAGGTCGAGACCTGATGTGACGCCGGCCGCGGAAACGAAGTCTCCGTCGTCGACGATCCTAGCGCGAACCGGAATTGTACCCGTAGCGCCGAGCAGATCCATCCCGAGATGATGCGTCACGGCGCGGCGACCTTCGATCAAGCCGGCCATTGCCAGTGCGAGGGACCCACCGCAGACGGTCGCGACCGTTACCTGCGCGTTCTCGAAGGCGCTCTTCATCAGCTCAGGGAGCAGGGTCCTCGTCGTTCGCGCTAGGATCGCCGGTATTGTCTCGTCAGTACTCCCGTCGGTTGGCTCCGCTATGCGGCCGGCAGCGCCTGGCACGATGATCACACCTTCACTTTCGGGATCAAGAGATGCGGTCGCTTGCAAGACGAAATCTCCCGAGCCTGAAACGACGGCTCGCGCCCCTTCAGCGGAAACTAGCGCGACGGAAAGCGCTCCAGCAGAAACTCTGCCGCCCGCCCAAAACACCTCGTATTGGTGCGACCACGTCGAGCGGATCGAATCCGTCAAATAGTACGATCTGCACTAACATATAGGAACCATGTGTTCTAGGAATCTCACCCGCGCCGACTCTGGGTGCGGTCCTTAGGTCGCGTCGAAACGTGCGCGCTTTTGAATGCGCGACGGTACGCTGCAGGGCTCGTGGAAAGCAGCCGGTGGAAGCGATCTCGAAACGTCGACACGGAATCGAAGCCAACTTCCGTCGCGACCTGTTCTACGGAAAGGTCCGTCGTCTCGAGAAGCTGTTGAGCGCGTCGCATGCGCGCGCTTAGCACCCATTGGCCAGGCGTCGTCCCGGTCTGCTCTCGAAAACGCCGGCCAAGGGTGCGTGTACTCCAACGAGCGCGTCGCGCAATCTCTTCGAGATTCAGCGGCTCAGCGAGATGTTGCTCCATCCATCGAAGCACCGGGTCGAGCGTCGTTCCGTACGCATGGACCTCGTGCATGATGAATTGAGCTTGACCGCCGTCGCGTTCGAGCGGCATTACTGCAAGTCGCGCCGCGTTCGCGGCCACCGTCGCGCCGTAATCGCGTCGCACCATATGTAAGCACATGTCGAGGCCCGCTGCAGCGCCCGCCGAAGTGAGTATTTGGCCGTTATCAACATAGAGCACGTTCGGATCGATGCGTATCGCGGGATACCGTTTCGCGAGTTCCGGCGCCGCGAGCCAATGCGTGGTCGCGCGCAGGCCATCGAGGAGCCCTGCCGCCGCCAGCACGAAAGCCCCCGTGCAGATCGAGGCGATGCGGGTGCCTCTCGCGGCGACCTGGCAAAGCGCATCGATGATTTCTCGAGAAACCGGTGTCGTCGGATTCGCCACCCCCGGGACGAGCACCGTGTCGACGTTCGCAAGTTGCGTCAGATCCCACGATACACGAATGTCAACCAGGCCCGCTTTAACGTGCTTTGCCTCACCGCATACAAAGATGCGGTAGGCTTCGTCATGATGTGCGAGGCGGACGCGTCCGAAGATCTCGCACGGTGTAGCCAAGTCGAAGGGCAGTACACCGTGCATGGCGAGGACGGCGACGGTACGGCCTTTACTATTGCTCATGAGTTATGCCGCGCCTGATTCTTCTGAGCATCGAGCCCATCAGAAGCGCCGCGAGAACGACGTTCATCGCGGTCTCACGGCGCGTGCCGCTGATACGCGCGGCAGCCCAAGCAACGAACGCGAGGTAGAGAACAACAATCACGAACACGATTCCGGGGGAAAGGACAGCGAGGAGCGCACGGGGCCCGATCCCAAGGCGGAGCACGTACATTGCACTCATCGTTGCGGCAAGCGCGAGGCGTTTCGCCCACGTCACCATGCGTAGGTGATTGTTCGGTGCGCTCATCATCGAAGCAGCGGCCTGCCCCACGGAATTGCTGCGATCATCAGCACGAGTGCTGGCGTGAAGACGAGGGCGAGAATACGCTGGCGGACGGCAGGAAGCGGCGTACGGGATGCTACGACCTTCCCCGCGTGCACGAGAACGACGACCGCGATCGTCACGATCGCATGGGGCAAGAACGCGACGCGCGTCGCTGCTGCGGCAAGTACGAGCAACAGTAATCCGAGCGTCAGTTGAATATCGAGTGCTCCGACGAAAACGAAGGCGTTCCAATGATCGGCCATCGTCCATCGTCCGCCAGATATGCAGCTTCGTACGGCGCGAATAACACATGCGATTCCCACGAGGAGGACGACCCATCGCCAAGCGTCGTGTAGGGTTAAGAGGAGCGCAAGTCCGGAAGCCATGTTCCATGATGATGCCAGTTGGAGACAGGAACCACGAGTGGCTAGACTGACGATATTCGCCTGATTCTAGCCACAAGGAGCACACTTCCTTTGGGTCTAATGCGTGACGGTCAGATGGGCTGCCCACATGTCCTGAAAGGGGCCTTTACGGAATAACGCACGCGGAGGAACCTTATGCTTCGACGCCCGCATCCGGCTCGAAGCGGTAAGCGTTCCCTTCTCGCATAATGCGCCCCGCAGTTGGTCCGGCGAAATGCGTGCCGATCAGCAGCGTCTCGGTGTCGGCAAGCTTGTCAAGGAACGCTCGCCGCGTGACTTCGGCCGCCTTCGCGTCGTCATCAAGATCCGACGACCACTCGGGGTGGGCGACCTGACAGGGGTGATGCATTACGTCTCCGCCGATCACGATACGTTCGCCGCGCGATTGCACGATAAGGCTATTTTGACCGGGCGTGTGACCGGGCGTCGGGTCCGCTGTCAATTCCGGGACGGCGACAGTTCCCGGCACATAGAATGACGCAAGATTGGCGATCACGACTGGCGTGATGGAGTCGGCGAACATCGCGCGCCGAGCGGGGCTCGTCGACGCGTCGAAATACTCGTAGTCACGGCCTCCAAAGTGATAGACGGCGTTCGGAAACGTCGGGACCCACTTGTCGTCTCGACGGATCGTGTTCCACCCAACGTGGTCCAGATGCAAGTGCGTGCAGATGACGTGATCTACCGACTCCCGGCTCCAGCCCGCATCTTGCAAAACGTCGAGTACCGGCGTCGTCCTCATTGAAAACAGCGGTAGGTCACGGGTCTTGTCGTTGCCGATGCCCGTGTCAACGATAATGCGAGCCGAACGTGTTTGAACAAGTAAGAAATGGACGCTGCCTCGCAACTTGCCCTCGGGCGTCGCAAACGGCCCGATCCACGGTATTGCAAGTACCGAGGTTGGGTCTGCATCGGGTACGATCTTACCCGCGTTCTCGCTTGGAAACGTAAATTCGACTTCGACGAGCTTTGTAATTTTGACGTCGCCGACACGCCAGGTTTGGTTTGCCATTGACGGGACGTATTGGAACCTAGCGGAACACCCCTCTCGCTTCGAAAGTCGCTGAACCCGTCCTCGATAACCGTCGTTTGCAGGCCTCTCGCTCACTTCGGCTTCGGCACGTCTGAGCTGCATGGCAGAAGCAGCGTCTGAGGGAGCTTATACATCTGACGAACTCGAGCCCATCTGGAACCGCGTTAAGCCGGCCTAACGAAACCGCCGGTCATAACGTGTAGATCGTCAGCTGCAACAAATGGTTTGGTCTGTTGCTCGCTCTTATCCCTTGCGTCGTAGACGCCGCTGGCTTTGCGCCATTGGCGTATCAATCCTGCCCGCAGCGCGGTAAGCAGCCCCGGTTTCAGCAGCGCCTTATTCGTCCTCGTGCTCGCGGAGATAGGCTACGTCTGCACGGTCTTGCAGTCGGTCCGCGGCCGTCTTGTTCGCGATGAGGTCGTCACGGCCGATATAGTTCACGCTGACTCCGCCGTATGTCGAGGTCACACGATTTTTCCAAGCCCGTTCAAAGCAGACATCATCGATCGTCGTGATGATGTCGATTTGATTCGGCGCGCGCCCCATGATAAAGAATGTCTGCGGCACGGTGAGGTCCTCGACGGTGAGGTCTTGGAGCGGCGCGCCGAAGGCCGCAAGGGCATGCACACTTTTTGCGCGTTCGCGGCGTCCGTGCCCACGAAGATATCGATATCCTTGGTCGCACGAGCGCGACCGTGAACGGCGAAGGCATAGCCTCCGACGATGAGATACTCAGCGCCCTCGCCGTTCAACGCGCGCAAGAGATCGATCAAGTCGGGGTTGAGGTGCATCCGTCCCTCGTCGTACCGCAAGCTCGCACGTCAGTTGCCAAATGAGCTCCGCGCGTTCGTGAGGCTGAAGCGACCGCTCTCTCTCGCGCTCGAACCGGCGCACCTCCTCGGGTGAGCGCGCGACACGAGCGATCATCGTGTCGCGACGATCGTTCGCGCGTGCTTCGAAGCTCTCGTCCACAACGCTTGTTTCGACGGTGCCGTGGCCGTTCTTTTTCGCGCGACGTGGACCACGATCCAACCCAGGGAACGCAAGGATGCGCTTGCAGAAGCCCGTCTTCGCCTTCTCGCAGTCGCAAGGAACCGGATTTAGGTCAGCTCGCGGTCTTCGGCCACGACGCCGGTGCGATCGCGGTCTCTGGATCGTCGGCGCAATCGACTTCCCCTGAATCCGCTCGATTTTATTGGCCATCGTCATCCCGACGAGTTGCACGGGTGGCGTTAGAAGCGATTTGAAGGGCTTGACTCAAGTAGTACAGTGATACAGAGGTGCGAAGTGTCGTCAACGGCCGAGGCATTTGAGCCTATTGAGGTTTGTGAGCGAGAGCTATCAGCGACGGACGGCAATGGTACCTTCCCGATCGTGGTTTCTATAGCTCGACCAAGGAAAATCGCCGCCGCCGATGGCCGGCATTACTACGAATGCACGTTCTCCATCAGTCATCACGCCGAAGTCTTCGAGAGCGTGAATATGGGCGAAGATAGCATGCAGGCGCTGACGGGCAGCTTCATGGGCATTCAGCACTATCTCGGGCGCTTTCAGGATCTGAAGTGCTACGGCACTCCCTACGAAGAGTTCGAACTATACGTTGTAGTTGAGGACGCCGCGCGCCGTCGGGAAATTCGTGCTATCGTTGACGATGACGGGTATGCCGCATTGGAGCGTAACGCGGCGGAAGCGATTAGGCAAAGACGCTGCAGCTGATATGGAAGCCTTCGAAAGTGACCATTTCGTCTACTTTTGGTGGACGGAATTTATCTCGGTGCGGGTCCGACCGACGAACGATGAGTGTTGCTCGTCGTGATCGCTGCAGATGCCGATGACAAAGCATCTGGTCGCGCTCAACGAAGCCATGAGCGAGAGCGAGAGCGAGTTGAGCTGGATTGAGCTCTTTGACGATCTCAAGAAGCGGGGCTTACGAGCGCCGCAGTTGTGAAAGCAGGCTCACCGCGGAGGGGCCTAAGATACGGTCCGGTCTCGTGGGATAGCAAGCAGGGTCGGCCATCGATCTTTTGGTCGAGCTTGACGCCCATGGGGTCATCGGATGTGTCCGACCCGTTGGGACGCCTCTTTCGACACGTCCCGTTAAGAACATATCTTTATAGCTATACTTGGTTCAGGTATCCGTTCTGGCTCCCAACATATCTGCCTCATGGCAATTCTCCTGACCCGCCGGCGGATACCATCCTCGAAGCGGATCTTGGCTGGAAAGACGGGCG
>JAABUQ010011607.1_pt1 | contig 10295 bp, 9 predicted proteins | sample 5560001 | NCBI WGS metagenome assembly JAABUQ01 (sample SAMN10711888, study PRJNA513371) | rock metagenome | isolation source: Antarctica rocks | place: Antarctica: Victoria Land, Finger Mt nord | collected 2015-12-18 | reverse complement strand
ACGCGCATCACCGAACCCACCAAGATCTTCCTGAACCATGAAGCCGACCTCTCGCCAACGCTCAAGGCGACAGAATCACAGCTCAGATCTGAGAGAAAGTCATTCCGCACTTATGCGAACCCCGTAGCTCGTTCGGGGCATAGATGATCCGGATGTGGCAGTTGCCGGTGATGCTCTGGTGCGGGCCGTAGGCCTGGAACAGCTGTTCGCGGTTCTGCGCCGCGAGGAAGAACTTGATGCCGTAGCCTGCGGACTTGGGCAGGCTGCCCTCGATGACCTCCATGCGGCCGAGCGACGGGAACTCGTCGAGCAGCGCCAGCAGCCGGTGCCGGTGCGGCATGATCGCCTGGCCGTCCTCGTAGCGCAGCTCGACACCCATCAGCTGGCGCATCGCCATGGTGAGCAGCAGGCGCACCAGCGGGCGCAGACGCTCCTTGTCCGCGCCGCGGGTTACGATGTAGAGCGACACCGGCTTCTCGCCGTTCATCAGGTCGATGAGCCGGAAGTCGCTGCGCGCCGTGTTCCGCGCCACCAGCGGGTCGGCGAACAGCGTCATGTAGACCTTGGCGCTGCTCAGCACGCTGCCGCGCTCCTTCACGGGACGGTCGAGCATGTCGCGGCCGGCGGCGGCCACGACAGGATGCGCGCTGTTCAGCATCTCATCCCACAAGGCGTCCGCTTCGCGCTGCGGGTCAGACAGCATTCGTGCGAGGTCGGCCAGCATTCCGACCGCATTCCGCGCCAGAGCGAGGTGGCGGACGTGCAGGATCATGCCGGTGATCAGCGCGAAGCTGGTCTTGGTCCAGTGGTCCTTGCCCTCCAGGCCTTCGCCCTTGGGGTCGCAGATGGCCTGCGCGACGTTCTGCGCGTCGCTGACCTCGAACGGCGTGCCGATCCGCACCTCCTCCAGGAAGTTGAACCCGGCGCTGCCGTCCACCGCGCCGGGCTCCCAGCGGATGACCGTGTTGCCCCCTCCGTTGGCATTCCAGCCGCTATCGCGGCCGGACCCTTCGCCAACGCCGCCCTCGGCCGCACGCCACCCAGCGGTCAGCGCCCAGAGCTCGCCCTTCTCGTCGTAAACGAGCGCGCTTGCCGGCCAGGACAGCAGCGTGGGGAGGATGTTGCCCACGCCCTTGCCGCTCCGGGTCGGCGCGACGACGATGGCGTGCTCCGGGCCGTCGTGCCGCAAGTACTGGATGCGTCCGGCCGGGTCGGTCCAGCCGCCGACGTAGATCCCGGCGTGCGGCTTGTCCCGGCGCGCGAGCAGCCCCGTCCCGCGGATCTCCGCCTCGTCGGTCATGAAGCGGGCGCTGCCGTGCACGTCGCCATGCTTGATCGGCTTGCGCCGGGCGTTGGACATGGATAGGCCGGCGAGCAGCCCGGCGATGGCCACCCCCATGAAGCCGACGCTCATCCATGAGAAAGTGCTCTTGGCATTCGCCGCCCACGGCGCCTGCATCCACTGCGCCCAGGACCACGGCGCATAGACGTGCCCGAACCAGGGGAAGCCGAGCATCGGGTGGTAATGGACGCGGTAGGCGACGAACTGCGTGGCGGCCGCGCTGACCGCGACGGCGGCAGTGACGAGCCCAGTCGTGACCAGCAACGCCTTGCGGGCCGCGGTCATTGCACGACGGGCCCGAAGCGGACCGGCTGCGTCCCGCGCGTGCGGCCGTCCACGTAGGGGCGGAGGACCATGTCCTTCGTGACCTGGATGGTAAAGCGATAGCCCGGCCGGATGCGGACGGTGTTTGGGATCGCCAGGCCCGAGCGGGCGACCTCCTGGCCGAGTGCGCCGAACTGCTGGCCGAGGGAGCCGGCGATCAGCTGCTGGCTGTCATAGCCGCCCTGCCCGCGCCCCTGAGGCTGAGAGAGCTGGATGCCGGCGCCGGCCACGGCGACGATCAGCGCGTTGCCGAACTTTTCCCACAAGTGGTGGTCGACCTGGTCGTGCAGCCCGGCGAAGCCGGCTTGGTCAGCCGCGGGCATCGCGCCGATCGAGATGCTGGAGCTATCCGGGAAGATGATGCGGTTGATGACCGAGGGGAGCCGGTCCTGCCCGGCCGACACGACGTTGTCGTAGACGCCGACGACCTTGGAGTTCGCCGGGATCAGCCGGTAGCGGCCGGTGGCGCTGTCATAGACGTCGGCGACCACGCGGCCGACCATCCGGCCCGGCGTGTCGCTGTCGGCGCCGCCCTGCATGACGACCTGGATGTAGTCGCCTGCGGTGATCAGGTAGGGCGACATCGGGTCGCGCACGGTGGCGATCAGGGTGTCGTTGCTGCCGTCCGAGCCGCGCTGACCCAGGAAGGCCTGCTTCTCCCGGGCGCCGGTCGCATCCGGCAGCGCGGGCGGGCCGCCATAGCCGTAGGCGCCGGGGTAGCCGCCCGCGTAGGGCGCACCCGGGGCGCCCAGCTCCGGCCCCTGCCCTGCGGCCTGCATCGATGCCGCCTGACCGGACTGACCCGCGCCAGGGCCGGCCTGCATCGCCGCCCCGTCGCCGCCCGCCACGGTCGCGGCGGACGTATCCGCGCGCATGGCGGCGTTGGTGGTCTCGTGGCGTTGCCGTTGCAGGTCGGCCAGCTGGGCATAGTAGACTTGCCACGCCTGCCGCCTTGCCTTCGTGGCGTCGTCCTCCGCCTCGCCCTGCTTAACGCTATCGGACGGAAGCGCGGGCGTGTCAGCCGGGGTGGTCCGGTCCGCAAACGGGTTCGGCGCCGTGCCGGGGACGTTCGCCACACCAAGCCGGGCCAGCACGACACCATCGTCCGGGGCTCCGTCGAGCACGGCGGCCCGCCCAGCCTCGCCGCGCTTCGCATCGACGACGCTCTGGGCGACCTGCGCCTGGGCGCGCAGGTGATAGGTATAGCCGACCGCGCCGAGGGCGGCAGACACAGCCCCGACGGCGATCAAGATCGGCACCTTGTTGAGGCGCCGGACGCCGAGGCCGCGCTTGGGATGCGGCGGCAGGAAGGACGGCGAGCCGTTAGCGCCGCTCATGGCGCGGCCTCCGCGGTGCGGATGGTGAAGGGACCGCCGGGCTGGAGCCCGCCGATGCTGTTGCGGATGAAGAAGCGGTTGCCCTCGATCGCACCGCCGTCGATCGCGAGGCGCACCAGGTTGCCGGTGCTCATGGGCGTGATCCAGTAGCGCAGCGGGTGGGCGCCGGGTGGCGCGGTGCTTCCCGCGTCCACGGTCGCAAAACCGCGTTTACGGAGCGCCGCAGTCAGCGCCGGGGTGAGCATGTTGCCTGATTGTTCCGATGAGAGAGGATCGAGGGCCAGGGTGGTGGAGGCCACGGGAAGGCGGGACGCCATGAACTCGGTGATCCCCGCGGCGAGCACCTCGGCATCGGCGGGCGTGGTGATCGGGCCGACATAGGAGGTTGCGAGCCCGCCCGCGCATCCAGCCAAGCCGAGCGCCGCGAGCACGGGGAATAGGGAACGCCAGGGTCGGATCATCGCGAGCTCTCCCGGGTGATGGTCACCCGCGTCTCGCTGCCGCCGACACCGGACACCAGCGCCGCCTTGGACAGCACGCTGTCGACCACGAACCTGTTGCCCATCTGCCGGTAGTTGACGACCTGGCTGCTGGGCTTCGAGAACCAGCCGCCATCATTGGCGAGTGCCACCAGCGCCGGGGCCTCCGCGCGCATCGCAGCCGGCGTGAACTCGATGAAGGTCTTGAGCCCGTCCGTGTAGACGCGGACCGGCTTCCAGCCGGGATTGTCGCCGGACAGCCGGAAGCCGAAGTCGAGGTTCGCGGCACTCTCGCCGGTCGCGAGCGTCGAGGCCGCGGCACCGAAGGAGGCGTTCATCTGGTAGGCGCCCCACGCCGATTGGGCATCGTCGGGGTAGTCGAACGCGACCCTCGGCATCCATTGGTGCTGGGTCGAGACCAGCTTGACGCTGTAGACCCGGCGGTTCGTGGTCAGAACCATGTTGGTCACCAGGCCGGCGTCGGTCGGCTTGATCATCACTAGCGTCGTGCGGCTGGCGCCGTCGCCGGACATCCCCGGCATGACCTTCCAGCGCACGCTGTCGCCGAGCGTCACCGGCGGCTGCACGACCTCGCCCGGCTGCAGCTCCAGCGCGCACACCATCAGAGGCGCGCACACGACGGAGGGCATGGTCGCGCCGTAGAGGTAGCGCACGACCCCGTCCGCTCCGGTCGTCGGCATCTGCCGGCGGTTCTGCCAGCGGCGCGCAAGGGCTGCCCCATGCGCCTCCTTGGCGTCGAGCGGCGCGGAGGGTGACACGAGGACGATAGGCGGCGGCATCGCGGCCGGGAGGACCGCACTGGACGTGCCCGGTGCAACGCTGGACGGCGCAGCGTGCGCCGTCGCCGAGGCGTGCGCCGCGGCGTCCGTGCCGCTGGCGTCTGCCGCGGCCGAGGCCTGCGCCTGGACGATCGCAGGAACCTGCGTCACCTGGGCGTAGGCGACGGCGGGCAAGGCGGCCAGCAGCGCCGGCCCCATAGCACGACGGCTAACCGCGGAAAGGACGGGCCTCACGACCGTGCTCCGACGCTGTCGAGCTTCTGCCACTCGATGCTTTCGATGAAGAGGCCGATCGGGTTCGCGAGGATCGTGGCGTCGTCGGCCGGCGGGTTGATGCTGATCGTCACCACGCCGCGGTAATCTTCCCGCGGCAGCGGCGTGCCGTCCCGCCCGCGATGGTTCTCCGTCCACTGGATCTGCCAGGCGTTGGCCGAGAGCGGGATCACGGAGTTGACCTGGACGCCGACCGTCTCCGTCTTGGCCCGGTCGAACGGGCTGGCGGCGGCGTAGTACTCGTTGATCGAGCGGTAGGCGGTGCCGGTCCGGCTCATGATCGCGTAGGCGTCGCCGATGATGCGGCGCTGCGCCGCGACGTCGGTGAACACGGTCCGCACGTCGGAGATCCAGCGGCCGAGGCGGGCGCGGATCACCCGGGGGTCGGCCGGCGCCATCACGTCGGCGCGGCTGATCGCCAGCGCATCGCCCAGCTTGTCCACCGCGACGACATACGGGACCGCGTGGCTCTGCGCGCCGATCCAGGCGATGCCGCCGACGGCGAGCGCCGTCACCCCGAGGCAGCAAAGCGCGGTCATGCGCCAGGTATCGCGCTCGGACGCCAGGGTTCCGACCTGTTCGTTCCACTCGCGCCGCGCAGCCGCATAGATCGCGGAGTGCGGCGCGTCGGGGTCGATCCTGACAGCGGTGCGGGGACGCTTCATGGGGCGTTGCCTGTTGTGTTGGAGTTGGCGGGCGGACGGGGCGCTGCCATGTCGTCGGCGAGCAGGCGCCGCCGGTTCCCGAGGTCGTCGGCCATGCGCCAGGGTGCTAGTCCGTGGCGCGAGCCGGACCCGGCCAGCCGACGGCCCACGTCGGAGGCTGCTGCCGAGGCGAGGTTCTTGGCGGTCCCGCCGACCAGGCTGGCCGCACGGGCTACACCGCTCTGCGCCGGAGCGCCTGCGGCTTCGCTGGCGCCCAGCTGTTCGGACGCGAGCCGGCCGGCCTGGGCCGCTGCTGCACCGGTCCCAGCGACGGCCGCCAGTCCGGCGACCGTGCCGGCGGTCGCAGCAACCCCAGTTGCGACGATCGCGCCACCTTCCCCAATCGAGGCCCCGCCGATAGTCTGGGCGATCCAGTCGGGCAGAACTTTGACCATCAGTGCCAGGATGAAGCTCGCGGCGATGACGGCGCCGGCACCGGGCACCGTGAAGTCTTTGAGTACATCGAGCATGTTGCGGATGAACTGGAGCGCGGCACCCGCGAGCAGCTCAAGCATCATCAGCTTGGCACCCAAGGCAAAAGCCTGCCGCAGGACGGACATCGCGATATCGCGGGTCCAATAGGAGCCGAGGAATGCCGTGAAGAAGGTTGCGACCGGAATGTATATGGCGACCTGGATCAGCCCGATCAGCATCCAGGCGGCGATCCAGGCGATGCACAGCAGCAAGAGCACCGCCACGATGATCATGCCGGCAGCAGTGGCCGGGTTCCACCTTGGAAGCTGGTCCCAGACCTGACCGGAGATCTCGATGCCGGCAGCCAGGATCTCGTTCGGCGCGATGCCGACGCCGCTTGCCGTCTTTCCTGCGATGCGAAAGCTGTCGATGACCGTCTTCAGCAAGGCCGGCGCATCGTTGAGCACGAAGACGCCGATCCCGATGAACATGAACAGATTGACCAGCTCTGCGACGATCTCCTCCATCACGGCCCCGCGCACGGCGAGCCTGGTCAGCGTCCAAGCGATCGAGATGAACGCCAAGATGTAGAAGGTATTGCGGGCATAGCCCTGGAGAGCGCCGACCCAACCTGTGGCCAACGCCATGAACTGCTGGATGACCTGATCGGGAAAGTTGGCGACGGCGCCTTGGGCATGGGCATCGCTCACCCACAAGCACGCACTCAGCGCCAGGACAGAGACCAGGACAGCGCGGTGGATCACCAGGTCTTGCCCTTCGTGTAGGTGGATGGACCACTTGGCGGGAATGGCTTTTCAGCGGATGGCGGAACCGTGGGAAGGCTCGGACACGAAACCTCTGCGGATGCCGACGCTCGGGAGACCCCGGTCGCATAGCCCACGCCAGCACCGGCCAGGCACGCGACAGCGACCGACGCGGCTACGACATAACCATTCATCTGAAGCATCGCGTTCACCACTGGATGCCGGTCACAGGCGGACGCGGCGCTTGTATGGCGTGCAGCATCGCCGCGTCCTGTGCCGCGCGGCGGTCAGCCTCCACGACCGTGTTCCCCGCCTGCAACTGCGCCGTGGCCGCGAGCGTCGCCTGGATCTGCATGAGCTGGTTCGCCGTCGCGCCCGCCAGCTCGTTGCCGGCCTGGATCGCCTGCATCTGCCCGGTCGCCGTCGACGCATGAAGCTGGATTTGCGCGAGCAGCGCCGCATCGGTCTGTTGCTGCCCTTGCTGGAGCCCCAGCGTCCGCCCGAGCGTCTCGACGTTGTTGCCGATCGTCTGCTGCCACTGGGTGAACTGGCCGCTGATGTTGCCGAGGTTCGCGGCCTGGTTTGCGTAGCCGGCGGCCGAGCTGAGCCGCGTCGTCATGCTGCCGGCGTTGCCCGACAGCACCGAGGCGGCGTTGGACAGGCTGCGAACCTGCACGATGTCGTTCTGCACCGTGTTCCATGCCTGATAGGGCAAGGCGGTGGTGTTCTGCACCATGTTGGCGAACTGCCGCAGCTGGGTGGCGTAGCTCTGCGCCTGCTGCTGCAGCTGCTGCGCCTGCTGTGCGGTCTGCTTGATCCATTGCACGATGCCCAACTCGTCCGTGACGGGCAGCACGGCACGGGCTGGGCGCACCGACGCAGCGAGCGCCGCACCGGAGCAGAGGGCGAGCAGCGCCCGCCGGTCAAAGCAGGTGTTCATAGGCGATCCCCTTCGCATCGAGCCACGCGAGCGCCCATCGCTCGCCGTGGGTGCGCTCGAACTGGTTGACCTCCGCGACGGCGTCCTCGGACGTCGAGCCGGAGAAGGCGAGCGCGATCGGCGTGAGGTTCAGCTCGAATAGCCGGCGTCCCTCGGGCTGGGTGAGGTAGTAGTGCCGCTTTCTGACCGCGTGCCGGATGATGCCGATCTGCTTCTCGTTCAGCCCCATCGCCTCGTAGAAGTCGCGCGGGCCCGGCACGCCGGCCGCACCGCTCGTCTCCGCCTCCTCGTTCGGCAAGAAAATCTTGGTCGGGCAGGACTCCAGCAGCACGTCGAGGATGCCGGACTTGTTCGCGTCCGACAGGATCTGCGTCGCCATGATCACCGCGCAGTTCTTCGACCGCGTGATGCGGAGCCACGTCGCCAGCTTGGCGCGGAACACCGGATGGCCGAGCACCACCCACGCCTCGTCGAGGATAAGGAAGGTCGGCTGCCCCTTTAGCGACTTCTCGAAGCGGCGGAACAGATAGAGCAGCACCGGGATCGACGCCTGCTCTTTCAGGGCGAGCAGGTCCTCCATCTCGAACGCCATCAGCCGACCGTAGGCGATGCTGTCCGCCTCCGCGTCGAGCATCCCGCCCAGCGCGCCCTCCAGCGTGTAGTAGCGCAGCGCCCCGCGGATCTCCTCGTCCTGCAGCGTCGTGACGAAGTGCGTCATGGACCGCGCGCCGGGCGCCTTGTCCGCCTGCAGCAGCAGCATCGCGCGGTGGATCGCGTCACGCTGGCCGGGCGTCGGCGGACTTCCCTCCTGCAGCTCGAAGCACGAGGCGATCCAGTCCTCCGCCCAGGCGAGATCGCCGTCGCCGTCCAGCTCGCCCAGCGGGCAGAAGGCGGGCCCGCCCTCGCGGCCGATGTCGTAGTGCTGGCCGCCGCAGGCCTTCACGGTCGCCAGCATGCCGCGCTTGTAGTCGAACGACCAGATGACCACGCCAGGGTAGCGCAACGCCTGGATGGCGACGGTCGCCAGCAGCACGGTCTTGCCCGATCCGATCGGCCCGAAGACCAGGGTATGGCCGACATCGGAGACGTGCAGGTTGAGCCGCATCGGCGTGGCGCCGGACGTGGCGGCATACAGCAGCGGCGGCGAGGCCGGCGGGTAGAGCGGACAGGGGTTCACGTCGCGGCCGGTCCACACCGAGGCCAGCGGCAGCAAGTGCGCCAGGTGCTCGGTGTGGATCAGCGGACGGCGGACGTTCGGCACGGGATGACCGGGCAGCGAGCCGAGCCACGCCTCCATGGTGTTGATCGTCTCGACCCGGGCGGTAAACCCCTCGCGTTGGATCGCACGGACGACGACGCGGGCGTTCTCGGCGAGCACCGTGCGGTCGCGGTCCATCAGGATGATGACCGGCGTGTAGTAGCCGAACGCGACTAGGCCGGAGCTGGCTTCGGACAGCGCGTCGTCCGACTGCTGGACCATGAGGACGGCGTCCTCGTTGACCGAGCCGCCCTGCGTCTTGAACAGCTGCGCCACGAAGCCGCGGACCTGCTGCTTCCACTTCTGCCGATACTGCCCAAGGGCCTGCTTCGCCTCGTGGTGGTCGAGGTAGATGAACCGCGACGACCAGCGGTAGGGGATCGCCAGGTGGTCCAGCACGTCGAGGATGCCCGAGTAGCTTTCGGCTGGGAACGCCTCGAGCGTAATGCAGCCGATAAAGCGCTCGCCCAGCAGCGGCGTGTCGCCGGGCCAAAGCTCGCGCCCGCCGAGCACGGCGTCGAGGTAGGCGCCGGCCGGCGGGATGTTCAGCTCGGTCGGCTCGCCGGTCAGGGTGAAGTGCAGGAAGTTCACCAGCTCGTCGCGGAAGTGCTCGACGCCGAACCGGTCGGTGACGACGTAGCTCGCCATCCGCTCGAGCTGGACCACGTCGCCGATCGTGTCCTCGAGGTCGGTGAGCGCCTTCTGGAACTGCTGGAGGATGCGGGACGCCGGCGTGATGCGGTCGGCCGCGTCGTCGTCGTAGATCAGGTCCACGACACGGCTCTTGCGGCGCAGTGGCGGCGTGAGCTGCACGACCAGCGCATAGGTGCTCTCGTAGTGGACGCCCTCGGCCTCGAAGCGCACGCGGCGCTCCGCATTCACCAGGCGCGAGATCGCGTCGGGGAAGTGCGACGCGCTGGCCGGCGGGTAGCCGGATGCGGACATGCGGACCGCCTCAACCCAAGATGCCCAGCCGGCGCCGAGACGGGACAGGGCGGCGTTGACGCGCGCGGTGATGCCGTCGCGCTCGCTGTCGGTGCTGCTGGCGATGTCCCGGCCGCGGAAGTACCAGCCCGCCAGCAGGCAGCCGGACTTGCACTGGACGACGCCGTCCTCGATCAGCGCGCCCCAGTTCAGCAGGTCGGCCACGCCGTCGGCGGTGCTGCGGAACGGCTTGAGTGCCAGCACGTCAGGCCTTCCAGTACAGGAGCGCGACGCCGGCCAAGGCGCCCGCAACCAGGATCGACCACTGCGCCGCGGCGCCCATCCTGGAGCCGCCGATGTAGGGCCGGGAGCGCGGCGGGTAGTAGCCGCGATAGCGGACCTGGCGGATGTAGACCCGGCTCATCTGGGGGTCTGACTTCGCCATCTGCCGCAGCAGGTAGATCGCCAGGAACCAGAGCAGTGCTGCGACCGTGAAGGCGACGAGGTTTTGTCCGAGCACGGCCAGGCCGATGGCGATGACCGCCGTCGATCCCGTAAGCTCGCGCTCCCCGCCCAGCCAGAGGGCCGGGCGGTAGAGCACGCGATGGAACGGGGTGCGCCGGAGGCTCACACCAGCGCCCCGGTGATGCCGAGCGCGTTCGCCACGTTGGTGACGCTGACCAGCATGGCGGAGACCATCACGACGTAAAGCAGCCGGCGGATGAACTCGCTGACC
>JAABUQ010012851.1_pt1 | contig 10296 bp, 10 predicted proteins | sample 5560001 | NCBI WGS metagenome assembly JAABUQ01 (sample SAMN10711888, study PRJNA513371) | rock metagenome | isolation source: Antarctica rocks | place: Antarctica: Victoria Land, Finger Mt nord | collected 2015-12-18 | reverse complement strand
AGCCCGAGCGTCCGGCCCTCGATCTCCAGCCCCGGCCGCCGCTGCCACGAGCCGGCCTTGAGTGCCGCGCTCTGTTCCGGGACATGGCGCAGCGACGCCAGCAGCAACCCGATCGCCAGCTCGGCAACGCCGCGTGCGTTGGCGCCGCCGGCGCGCAGCACCTGGATGCCGAGCCGGTCGGCGACGTCGAGCGGCAGGTTGTCCGAACCTGTGCCGTTGCGGCTGATCGCGCGCAGGCCGGTCGCCGCCTCCAGGACCCGTACGCTGACCGGCTCGACGCCTGCGAGCCAGCCGACGCAGCCGGGCAACAGCGCCAGCAGGCAGGCCTCGTCGGGCGTCTCGCCGGCGCGGCTGAACACCAGCTCGTAACCGTCATCCGCCAGCGCCTGCAGCGCCGGATCGGGGTTCCGGGTCAGCGAGCGCGGCGTGACGAGGATGCGGCTCATGCGCCCAGCGGCTTTGCCCCGGCGAGCGACGACAGGGTCTCGAACATCGGCCCGGAAGACGGAATTTCGATCCCGAACACTTCCGCGATCACCTGCGTCCAGCCATGCAGGAAGTAGTTCCAGCCGTCGAAGACGGCCAGTCCGGACTCCGCCGCCTGGGCCTTGGCACGATCGAGGAACAGCAGGTCGCCGCGGTAGTTGAGCTCCCACGCGATGCCGCCGTGCGGGAAGCGGGCCTCGGCGCCGAGCGGCGTGCCGGGCCGATCCTTGCCGAGCCCGGTCGCGTTCACCACCAGCGAACCGTCCGCCAGGCCGTGCAGGAGCTCGTCGTTCCGCGCGGTCGATGCCGACAGCACGTACTCGACCGCCACCTCGCCGCCGAGACCTCGATGGAAGCGGCGCAGGCCGTCGAGGCGCGCCTCGTCCACGTCCGACACGACGATGCGGCGCGGCCGGTCGCCGCCCTGTCGCGGGCGCATCAGGTTCCAGCTTATGGCGGTGGTCGCTCCGCCGGCGCCGATCAGGAACGCCTCGGCGCCCCCGCGCCAGTGGCCTTCCGGCACGATCGCATCCAGCGCCAGGCGTGCCGAGATCGGGTCCTTGGCGTGGCCGATCAGCCTGCCGCCACGCTTGGACAGGCAGCTCACCTCGTGCAGCGATCCCGCATGCGCGTCGAGCGTGTCGAACAGGTCGGCACTCGCATGCAGCAGGTCGATCTTGTGCGCCGTCACCAGCGCGCCCATCGACAGTGGGTCGGCCCGGATGAATGACACCGCCTCGCGATACGCTTCCGCCGGCGCATGCAGCGGAAGGTCGATGCCGTTGATGGCGCAGGCACCGAGCCCCAGCGCCTCCGCCCAGCGCGGAAAGATCGTCATGATCGAGGACTGCCTCGTCGACACGCCGATGAAGTGCAGCGTCGGCAGCGTGGCGGCGTGGAAGCGGTCGGTCACGCCGGTTCCCGCACGCTGCGCGCCAGGCGCACCGCTTCCTCGGCGCGGCACCGGATGCCGGCCCAGTCGCCGTCCCGGATCATGCCGCGGCTGGCGATCCAGGTGCCGCCAACGGCCGCCACCGCCGGCTCGCGCAGCCAGTCCGTCATGTTGGCCGGCGACACCCCGCCGGTGGGGATGAAGCGCAGCCCGTGCAGCCCGAAAGGTGCCGCGATCGAGCGCAGGAACGCGATGCCGCCCGCCGGCTCCGCGGGGAAGAACTTGAAGGTCCGGACGCCGTGCTCAATCCCGGCCTGCAGGTCGGACGGCGTCATCGCGCCCGGCACGTAGGGAAGCCCGATCGCCGCCGCCTGCTCCAGCATGCGCACGCTCAGGCCGGGCGCCAGGGCGAAGCGGGCTCCGGCCTCCGCGGCACGGTGCAGGTCGTGCGTGCCGATCACGGTGCCGGCGCCGACCACCATGTCGGGATAGCGCGCCACGATGCGCGCGATCACCTCGGCGGCGGCATGGCTGCGGAACGTCACCTCGATCACGCCGAGTCCGGCCTCCAGGAGCGACTCCGCCAGGGCGTCGGCTTCGGTCACGCCGTCGACCTGCACGACCGGGATCACCCCGAAGGCGGTGGCCTCGATCAGGGTCGCCTCGAAATCGATCATGTCACGCTCCCGTTGCGTTGGAGCGCGCACGGTAGCGGGGGTTCGGCATCCGCTTCCAGCCGCCGGCACCGTCATCGACGACCAGGTCGCGCATGCCGCCGGCGCGCGCGATGATCTCGTAATCCTGGCCCGCGTCGGCGGGATAGCAGAACAGCGTGACCAGTGGCCCGGTGCCGACATTGACGCTGCGATGGATCCAGTGCGGCGCCACGTAGACCACGCCGTTCGGCGTCATCTCCTCGGCGCGGGTGGTGCCATCCTCCAGCTCCATCAGCATCACGCCATGGCCGGACTGGCAGAAATAAATCTCCGGCCGGTCGCCCACGGCGTGGATGTGGCCGCGGGTGAAGATGAACTCCTGTCCGATCCTGCCCGGATACAGCGTGCTGGTGCCGAAGATGATGTCGCCGGCGCGTTCGGAAGGACGGAACTCGTCGACCCGGTAGGCTACCTCGGAGCCGCGCGTGCGACCGATGGCGGCGAAGGCGGCCTCGTCCAGAAACAGCCCCGCGAGGTCGTCGTAGCGCTTCTCGTAGCGACGCGTACGTCCGGTCATCTCACCGGTCCCGGGCGAGACGAGGACGCAGGCGGGCAGGAAAGACGACATCGGCATGGCCTTCCAGGAAACCAAGAACACTACAATATTATGTAGTCCTATTACGTGCTGAACGGCCGATCAACCGATTATCGATCTTTTGCAGCGCAAAACAAGCGGGAGAGCCTTGCAGTCGCCGGTTTATACGTTGTATCGCTACAAAATAATAAGGCAAAGCTACGGAACGGGTCCGGCTGCGCCACCAGGGAGAACAAGGTCCGATGAAGAAGATCCTTGCGGCGGCGACTCTGGCCGGCGGCGTGGCGCTGGGCGTGGCGGCGCCGCCCGCACAGGCCAGGACGATCAAGATCGGCCTGTCCATGCTGACCCAGAACGCGCCCTACTACGCGGCGCTGCAGGCGGCGGTGCAGAAGGAAGCCAAGGCGCTGGGTGCCACGGTCGTCACCGCGGACGCGAACAACGAGATGCTCAAGCAGATCTCCGATGTCGAGGACATGCTGTCGCAGAACATCGACGTGCTGGTGATGGACCCTAAGGACGCCAAGGGCCTGGTCGGCGTCACCAAGGAAGCCGCGACGGCGCATGTCCCGGTGATCATCGTCGACAGCTCGATCGACGAATCCGCACCGGTATTGACCACGATCCAGTCGAGCAACGCCGAGAACGGCCGGCTGATCGGCGACTGGCTGGTCAGCCAGGTGAAGGGGCGCGACTTGCACATCGCCCTGCTCAGCGGCGACCAGGGCAACGTGGTCGGCGAGGCGCGGCGCGACGGCGTGATGGAGGGCATCCTGGAGGCGCAGCTGCGCCAGGTCGGCCATGCCGGCTTCACCGTGGTCGGCCAGGGCTGGGGCGCCTGGACCCAGGATGGCGGCGTCAAGGCGATGGAGGACCTGCTCACCGCGCATCCGGACATCAACGCGGTGCTGGCCGAGAACGACAGCATGGCGCTCGGCGCGATGCGCGCCATCCAGGACGCCGGCAAGACCGACAAGAACATCCTCATCTTCGCTGCCGCGGACGGCCAGAAGGAGGCCGTGAAGCTGATCCAGGAGGGCAAGTACGGCGCCACCGGGCTGAACGATCCGGCGGTGATCGGCAAGATGGCGGCCGACCTGGCGGTGAAGGCGGCCAACAAGCAGGTGCCCGCCGGTACGCCGAAGATCACCTACACGCCGCCGGTCGCGATCACCAAAGCCAACGCAGCGCAGTACTACAAGCCCGACGCGCTGTTCTAGGCGTAGGCCGCAATGGAGGCCGCTTCCGCCACGAACGCGTCGAGCGTCAACATGATTGGCGACGCGTCGGGCGTCGACATGATCGGCATCTCCAAGGTCTTCGGCGGCATCACGGCCCTGGACGACGTGTCGTTCTCGGTCCGGCCGGGCGAGGTGCATGCCTTGCTCGGCGAGAACGGCGCCGGCAAGTCGACGCTGATGAAGATCCTTGCCGGTGCGCACCAGGCATCGGGCGGCGAGATCCGGATCGGCGGCAGACGGGTCGAGATCCACTCGCCGCACGCGTCGCGGGCGCTCGGCATCGGCATCATCTACCAGGAGCTCGCGCTGGCGCCGGAACTGACGGTCGCCGAGAACATCTTCCTCGGCGAGCTGCCGCGCCTGGTGCGGGCCAAGCGCCTGCGAATGCGTGCCAGGTCGCTGCTCGAAGGATTGGGCTTCGCGATCGATCCGGGCGCCACCGTCGGCGACCTGCCGCTCGCCTTCCAGCAGGCCGTCGAGATCGCCAAGGCGATGTCGCGCAAGGTCGGCATCCTGATCCTGGACGAGCCGACCGCGGTGCTCGCCCCGCCGGAAGTCGAGCGGCTGCTCGACGTGGTGAAGGGCCTGTCGCGCCGCGGGGTCAGCGTCATCTACATCTCGCATCGCCTGGACGAGATCTTCCGCATCGCCGACCAGATCACGGTGCTCAAGGATGGCCGCACGGTCGGAACCCATCCCGTCTCCGAGATGGACGAGCATCGCCTGATCGTGCTCATGGTCGGGCGCGAGGCCTCGCAGCTGTTCCCCAAGGTCGCGCGCAGCCACGGCGCGGAGCTGCTGCGGGTCGAGAACCTGTCCGCCGCCGGCCTGGTCAGGGACGTCTCCTTCACGTTGCGCGCGGGCGAGGTGCTCGGCATCGCCGGCCTGATCGGCAGCGGCCGCACCGAGCTGGCGCGGGCGATCTTCGGCGCCGACCGACTGGAGACCGGCACGATCACGGTCGCGGGCAGGCGCACCGCCATACGCACGCCACGCGACGCCGTCGCGGCCGGGATCGGCCTGGTGCCGGAGGACCGCAAGGGGCAAGGCCTCGTGCTGGCCATGCCGATCCGCCAGAACGTGACCCTCACCTGCCTCGCCCGCTTCACCAACCTGTTCGGGGTGGTGCGGAAGGCGGCGGAGCGACGCGCGGTCGATGCGGTGGCGGCACGCACGGCGATCCGGGCGCGCAACCTCGACCTTCCGGTGAGCAGCCTGTCCGGCGGCAACCAGCAGAAGGTCGTGCTGGCGAAGTGGCTCGATGCGGGCTGCAGGATCATCATCCTCGACGAGCCGACGCGCGGCGTCGATGTCGGCGCGCGTTCGGAGATCTACGGCCTGATCGAGGCGCTTGCCGCCCGTGGGCTCGGCGTGATCGTGATCTCCTCGGACCTGATCGAGGTGATCGGCGCTTCCGACCGCATCCTGGTGATGAGCGGCGGCCGCATCAGCGGCGCGCTCGAACGCGACGCGTTCTCGGAAGCCGGCATCATGCGGCTCGCCCTGCGCAGCGCCGCCCATGTGGGCGCCGAGCCTTCTGGAAGGGCCTGAGATGGACGTCGTGCAGATCGCGGACAAGACCGGCCCGGCCAGGCCGCGCCGTCGGACCGACTTCAAGGCGCTGGCCGCGACCTACAGCACGATCGCGATCTTCGTGGTGCTGGTGCTGGTGGCGAGCTTCATCTCCGGCAGCTTCTTCAGCGGCCGCAACATCGGCAACGTGCTGCGCCAGGTCGCCAGCACGGGCGTGATCAGCATGGGCATGCTGCTGGTGATCCTGACCGGCGGCATCGACCTCGCGGTCGGCTCGGTGGCAGCCCTGGGCAGCATCCTCTGCGCCTCGCTGTTGACCACGATGTCGCTGTGGACGGCGATCCCGATCAGCCTGGCCGCGGGCGGCGCGCTCGGCGCGGTCGCGGGCTACTTCGTCTCGGTGCGTCGGATGCCCGCCTTCGTGGTGACGCTGGCGGTGATGACCATCGCGCGCGGCACCGCGCTGATCGTCTCGAAGGGGCGGCCGATCTTCATGAGCGACAACGGCGCCTGGCTCGGCGACGGCTTCAACCGCGGCAGCCTGCTCGGCATCCCGCTACCGGTCGTGCTCATGCTGCTGGTGTTCGCCGCCACCGCCTTCGTGCTCCGCCTGACCGCCTACGGACGGCTGATCGTGGCGATCGGCTCCAACAGCGAGGCGGTGCGGCTGTCCGGCGTGCGTGTGGTGCCGCGTGTCTTCTCGGTCTACGTCGTCTCCGGCGTATCGTCGGCGTTGGCCGGGATCATCATCACGGCACGTTCCGGCGTCGGCTCGCCGGTGGTGGGCATCGGCATGGAGCTCGACGTGATCGCCGCCGTGGTGATCGGCGGCGCCAGCCTGATGGGCGGCCGCGGCACCGCGCTGAACACTTTGATCGGCGTGCTGACGCTCGGCCTGATCGGCAACATCATGAACCTGCTGGATGTGCCCGGCTACCACCAGGAGGTGGTCAAGGGCGTGATCATCCTGGTGGCGGTGCTGCTGCAATCCTCGTTCTGGCCGCGCCGGGCCTGATGGACCCGGCGCATGACCTGCTGCTGGCGGTCGATGTCGGCACCGGCAGCGTACGCGCCGCCCTGCTGACGCCGGGCGGCGAGACGGTGGCGTTCGCGGCAGAGGAGCACGAGCAGATCGTGCGGCAGTTCGGCTGGTCCGAGCAGCGGCCGGCGGACTGGTGGGCCGGCGCCGTGACGGTGATCCGACGCGTGCTGGACGCGCTGCCGGGTGCGGCGGCACGCATCGCCGCGATCGGCGCCTGCGGGCAGATGCACGCGACCGTGCTGGTGGACGCGGACGGTCGGCCGGCGCTCGACGCGGTGCCGCTGTGGAACGACAAGCGCAACCGCGAGGAGGTCGACCGCTTCACCCGCGAGCAGCCCTGGCGGTCGCTGCTGCCGGTAGCGGGCAACCCCCCCTCGGTCGCCTGGTGGGGCTTCAAGCTGCACTGGCTGAAGCGCCACCGCCCCGACGAGTACGCGCGCACCACCCTGGTGCTGGGCCCGAAGGACTGGATCAACTTCAGGCTGACTGGGGCCGTCGCCATCGACGCGCCGGAGGCGTCCTGCACCTACCTGTTCGACGTCGCGCGCGGCACCTGGAGCGACGCGCTGGCCGAGCGGCTGGGTATCGATCCGGCCCTGCTGCCGCCGATACGCGAGCCGCACGAGGTCCTGGCCGGGGTGTCGCGTCAGGCGGCGGCGGAGACCGGGCTGCGCGAGGGAACGCCGGTCGTGGTCGGCATCAGCGACTACCCCGCCGCACTGCTCGGCTCCGGCGTGATCGAGCCCGGGCTCGCCTCCGACGTCACCGGCACCTCGACCCTGCTGACCCTGTGCACGGCGGCGCCGGTGCTGGACCCGGTGATCAGCAACGTGCGCGGCGCGCTGCCGAACTGGTCCGCCTTCACCATCCTGGACGCGGGCGGGGACGCCATGCGCTGGGCCAGGCGGGCCTTCCACGAGAAGCGCTACGACTACGAGCGCATCGTCTCGCTGGCCGCCGGCGCGCCGGCCGGAGCCGGCATGCTCCTGTTCCTGCCCTACCTGAACGGGGAGCGCCTCGGCGACTGCACCAACGCGCGCGCGCAGTTCATCGGCCTGACCAGCGGCCACGGCGCCGCTCATCTGCATCGCGCGGTGATGGAGGGGGTCGCCTTCGCCGCCGCGCGCAACCTGCGCATCATGGCGGCGGCCGGCAACCGGCTCGACCGCATGGTCGCCGCCGGCGGCGGTGCTAGGACCCGGCTGTGGCTCGAGATCAAGGCGAGCCTGTACGGCTGCCCGATCCTGACCACCGCGGCGGAGGAGTGCGGCGTGCTGGGCTGCGCCATGCTGGCCGGCACCGGGATCGGCCTGTATCCGGACCTGGCCACCGCCGCATCCCGGCTGGTGCGCTTCACCGGCGAGGTCCGGCCCAACCCGCGCTGGGCGGACACCTACGTCCGGCTGGCACCGCTCTTCGACCACGCCTACGAGAACAGCCGGACCTACTGGGCCATGCTCGAGGCGGCGGAAGCCGATGCCGGTCACCCGCACCCGCAAGGAAGCATCCCATGAGCACGCCTCTCTCCATCGTCACCGACAGCTTCGCGCCTGGCCTGTTCGAGGGCCGGCACGTGCTCGTGTCGGGTGCCTCCAGCGGGATCGGCCTGGAACTCGCCCGCGGTTTCCGGGCACTCGGCGCCACGGTGCTGGCGACCGGCAGTTCGCAGGCCAAGCTCGATGCGCTGCGGGCCGCCGACGATGACGGCATCCGGTTCGAGTGGCTCGACGTGCGCGACGAGGCGGCGATCCGCCGGACCATCGACGCGCAGGAGCGGCTGGACGTGCTGGTGAACGCCGCCGGCATCGCCCGCGGGCAGCAGGAATACCGGCCGGAAGTGTTTCTCGACGTGATCGACGTCAACCTCAACGCCGCCATGCGCACGGCGATGGCGGCCCGGTCCAAGCTGACCGCGAGCGGCGGCTGCATCATCAACTACGCCTCCATGCTCTCCTTCCTGGCCGATGCCGAGGTGCCCGCCTACTGCGCCAGCAAGACCGGGCTGCTCGGCCTGACACGGGCGTTGTCGCACGCTTTCGGCGCGGAGGGCATACGCGTGAACGCGATCGCGCCCGGCTACCACGAGACCGACATGACCCGGCCGCTCTGGTCGCAGCCGCACAGCCGCGACGTCATCGCCAGGCACTCGGCGCTGAAGCGCTGGGGCAGCACGACCGACCTGGTCGGGGCGACCCTGTTCCTGGCGAGCCCCGCCGCCGCCTTCATCACCGGCATCTGCCTGCCGGTCGATGGCGGCTACGGCATCGGCGGCACGACCGGCTGATCCAGGCGGGAGCTGATCCGGGCGGACGTGTCAGCCGCCGCCGTGATGCACCGCGACCAGCTCGATCTTGAACACCAGCGGCGAGTTCGGCGGGATCGGTCCCTGGCCGCTGGCGCCGTAGCCGAGCCGGCTGGGCACGTAGAGCATCCAGCTATCGCCCGGACGCATCAGCTTCAGGGCCTCCATCCACCCTGGGATCAGGCCCTGGAAGGGCATCCGCGCCATGCCGCCCTGCTGCTCGGTGCTGTCGAAGGTGGCACCATCGGGCAGCTTGCCGTCGTAGTTCAGCACCAGCTCGTCGCCGACCGCGGGCGGCGTGCCGTGCGGGTCGCCCGATTGCAGCACCTTGTAGGCGAGCCCCGAGGGCAGCGTCTTGACCCCCGGCTCCGCCGAGATCCGGCGCATGAAGCTGGCATCGTCGTCGGCCGCGGCAGGCTGCGCGGCTGCGGCACACCCGCGTGGACTGCACGCGGGCAGGGCCAGGAGCCCAAGGCCCGCGATCACCGCCCCGGAGAGGATCGGCCTTATGCGGCGGCGGGTCAGCGTGGCGGCGATGGGCATCGCATCTCCTCTGAGGCCGGGAGGGGGAGCAGGTGCGTCCCTCCGGCTCGGCGCCGAGCGATACCATCAGGGCGGATTATGGTCTAGAACCGGCGGCGCGCGGGCGACATGCCGTGGCCCGGCGCCGAGCCAGGATGCTTCATGCCGGACAGCACATCCACCAGCTCCGCCCCCGGCTCCGCAATCCCGCGTGTGAGCACGGGCGTCGCCGGGCTCGACGACGTGCTCGGCGGCGGCGTGGTCGCGAACCGGCTCTATCTGCTCGAAGGCGCAACCGGTTCCGGCAAGACCACGCTGGCGCTGCAGTTCCTGCTGGAGGGCGTCAGGCGTGGCGAGCCCTGCCTCTACGTGACGCTTTCGGAGACCGCGGACGAGATGTGGCTGGTCGCGCGCTCGCACGGCTGGACCCTCGACGGCCTGACCCTGTTCGAGCTCTCCTCGATCTCGGGTCTGGTCGGAGAGGCGGGGCAGCAGACCCTGCTGCACCCGTGGGAACTCGAGCTCGGCTCCATCGTGAAGCTGGTCACGGACGAGGTCGAGCGGGTCGGCGCCGTGCGCATGGTGTTCGACAGCCTCTCCGAGCTGCGCCTGCTGGCGCAGGACCCGCTGCGCTACCGCCGCCAGGTGCTGGCGATGAAGCAGCTGTTCGCCGGCCGCAACACCACCGTGCTGCTGGTCGACGACATGACCGGGCTGTACGGCAGCCGCGACACCCACCTGCACAGCCTCTGCCACAGCGTCCTCACGCTGGAGCGCCTCACGCTCGATTTCGGTGCCGCCCGCCGCCGCCTGCAGGTGCAGAAGATGCGCGGCATCAGCTTCATCGGCGGATACCACGACTTCGCCCTGCGCGCCGGCGGCCTGGACGTATTCCCGCGCCTAGACCGAAATAGTTCTGACTGGAATCGCGAAAGGGGCTTCCAAAACCGGCTGCAGATGTGATTCGAAGCACTATGGCCGGCGTTGGAGGCGGAGATGGTGTGGCGGCGTGGACAGGCTTATGGGC
>JAABUQ010012850.1_pt1 | contig 10297 bp, 7 predicted proteins | sample 5560001 | NCBI WGS metagenome assembly JAABUQ01 (sample SAMN10711888, study PRJNA513371) | rock metagenome | isolation source: Antarctica rocks | place: Antarctica: Victoria Land, Finger Mt nord | collected 2015-12-18 | reverse complement strand
TCTCGATCGTCGCAGCGACGTCTTCGGCCGTCTCGATCTCGTTCGACGCGACGTCGATGACACCGACGGCAACGTTCTTGTCACCGAGCAACTCGAGCACGTGTGGCGGAACGCGCGAGCCTGCGAGTTCCATCGAGACCGTCGTCACGGCGCCGCGCCGAGCGACGACTTCCACGCGACGTCGCGGTCCGGACGCTGCTACGGGACCTGCCGAGGCGTTAGCGCGCGAAGGGAGCGCCACAGGTTCCGCGTAGCCATCGACGATGATCACGCTGGTCGTCACCTACACGTTTCCCGAGGCGCAGCTCGCGGACGCCGAGCATCACTTGCGCGCGCTGATCGAGCCGACACGCTCGGAGCCCGGGTGCCGCACCTACGAGATCTCTCGTTCCAAAGATGATCCGCGGTCGTTCCTCTTCTACGAACAGTACGACGACGAAGCGGCGATCGAGGCACACCGCGCTTCCGACCACTTCCAACGCTTCGGGAAGAACGGCATCCAACCGATCGCCGAGAGCCGCGTCGCTAGTCTCTACGTGCCATTTTCATGATCGCTCGCCACGCGGCCGCTCCGCGTCGTCCGACGTTCATTCTTGCCATTGCCCTGCTAGGAAGTCTCGTTATGTCATCGGTTCCCGGTCTCGCCGCGGCGGCGACCGCCCTCGATCCCACGGTCGCGACGCCGCCCGTTACCGCGAAGGTGCCGCACGTCACGCAGATTCACGGCCACACGCGTCACGATGATTACTTCTGGCTACGCGAAAAAAGTGATCCCGCGGTGATGGAGCATCTCAAATCCGAGACGGCCTACACGGAAGCCGTGATGAAGCCGACGCAAGTGCTGCAGACGACGCTCTACGACGAGATTCTCTCGCACATCAAGCAGACCGACCTCAGCGTGCCCTATCGCAAGGGCGAGTATTTCTACTACTCGCGCACCGAGGAGGGCAAGCAATATCCGATCTACGCGCGCAAGCGCGGCGGCCTCGATGCCCCCGAGGAGATCGTCCTCGATCTCAACGTACTCGCGCGCGGGCATTCGTACTTCGGGCTCGGCGCGTACAAGATCAGCGACGACGGTCATCTGCTCGCGTACTCAACCGACACCACAGGGTATCGGCAATACACGCTGCGCGTCCGGGATCTGCGCACGGGCAACGACCTTTCCGAAGCGATCGAACGCGCCGACAGCATCGATTGGGCGAGCGATAGCGCGACGCTCTACTACACGACCGAAGACGCGGTGAGCAAACGGCACGACAAGTTCTTCCGCCACCGGCTCGGGGCTTCAGACTCGACGCTGCTATACCAGGAAAAGGACGAACTTTACGACATCGGCTCGCAGCGCTCGAACGATGGCGCGTATGTGTTCCTCGTGAGCTATAGCAAATCGACGAACGAGGCGCGCGCGGTGCGCGTCGATCGCCCGGGCGGCGACCTCGTCACCATCCTCCCGCGGCGCGAAGGTCACCGCTTCAGCATCGAGCACCATGGCGATCGCTTTTACATCCTCACGAACCGTGATGCCGACGATTTCAAACTCGTCAGCGCGCCCGAGGCCGCGCCGCAGGAAGCGAATTGGCGCGAGGTCGTGCCGCAGCGTCCGGGGGTGCACCTCGACGACATCTCCATGTTCGAGCACTTCGCCGTGCTCGGCGGGCGCAGCGGCGGCTTCAGCAACCTCGAAGTCCTCGATCTCGGGACGGGAAAACTTGCGGCCGTGCCGTTCGATGAGGCGGTACATACTGCGATGCCTCAGGCGAATCCGGAGTTCGCGACCGGGACCTTCCGCTTCACCTACACGTCGCTCGTGACGCCCAGCGCCGTGTACGATCTCGACATGGCGACCGGGAAGCGCACCCTGCTCAAGGCGACCGAGGTCCCGCACTACGATCCCACGCGTTACGCGACCATACTCGCGCACGCGACGGCGCGCGACGGTACCCAGGTGCCGATCTCGCTCGTCTACCGTAAGGATGTCAAGCGCGACGGCAACGCGCCGATGCTGCTCTACGCCTACGGGTCGTACGGCATCTCGATGGACCCGACGTTCTCCGCCGCGCGGCTCGCGCTGCTCGACCGAGGGGTCGTCTATGGGATCGCGCACATCCGCGGCGGCGGCGAACTCGGCGAGGCGTGGCGCACGTCGGGCCACCTGCGTGCGAAGCTCAATACCTTTACCGATTTCATCGATTGCGCCGACTATCTCGTCAAAGCGAAGGTCACGTCGCCCGATCGCCTCGCGATCCAAGGCGGCAGCGCGGGCGGGTTGCTCATGGGCGCGGTATCCAACATGCGGCCCGATCTCTTCCGCGCCGTCGTTTCACAAGTGCCGTTCGTCGACGTGATGAACACGATGCTCGACGCGTCATTGCCGCTGACGACGAGCGAGTATCTCGAGTGGGGCAATCCCAACGTCGAAGCCGACTACGACTATATGACGCGCTATTCGCCCTACGACAACGTCGCGAAGCTCGCGTACCCCGCGACGCTCGTCAAGGTGTCCGTCAACGATAGTCAAGTACCGTACTGGGAGGGCGCGAAGCTCGTCGCCAAGATGCGCGAGTCGCGCACGAACTCGAGCCCGCTCCTGCTCATGGTCAATTTCGGGGCGGGTCATGGTGGTGCGTCGGGGCGCTACGACGCGATCAAGGAGAGCGCGTTCAACTACGCTTTCGTTCTCTCCGAGATCGCGACCGGACGCTAGGGGCGAGCAGCGCAGTGCGACATCACGGCGCGATGTCGCAATTGACCATCCAATCGATACCGTATTTGTCGGTGAGCGACCCGAACATGGCGCCCCAGAACATCTTGCCGTATGGCATCGAAACCGCACCGCCGGCGGCGAGCGCATCGAACATGCGCTGCCCTTCGGCGGGATCGCTCGATGCGAGCGAGAGTGCGATCCGACTCGACTCGCAATCGCTCGCCTGATTACTGTCGGAGGCCATGAAGTTCGCCGACGGCGAGCGGAACGTCGCGTGCATGACCTTCTCGAGCGCCTCGGGCGGCATCTCGACCGCCGCGGGCGTCCCCTCGTAGCGCATCAGCCCATCGATCTTACCGCCGAAGACGCCCGCGTAAAATCCGAGCGCCTCCTCGCAGTTGCCGTCGAAGAAGAGATAGGGTTCGAAGTTCATCGGTCGGCCTTTCACAGCGCTCCGGATATCGAGCGTTTGCAAGCGGCGGCGACCGAATCCCGCCAGCTCAGCGCATGCGGCGGACGATCGCCTCGTGGCGGAGCACGACGCCGGCATCGGGAATCGACCCGTTGCATTGGTCACCGCAAAGGGTCCCGTGTAGCCCGTTCCGACAGCTCGGGCGCGATCGCTTTCTCACGCTCCATCCAATCGAATACGGCGCGCCCGAATCGCGTCACGGCTTAACGAGCGTAAGAGGCGCAGCTTCGACTTGATCGCCCCACTGGTCCCAATCGTGGCGATAGTACCGGGCGAAGATTTCGAGTCGCGGCCCCGGGCTGCATCGCTCGACGAGATCCCACATTTCGTCAGGCTTTCTCGAGTGCCCGCGCTTGCGCGTACCAATGATATTCGTCTGCGTGCGACCGGGCTTGAGCGTTCGGTTGCTCTTGCCGCGAATGCCGAACAGCACGAGCTCGGTAACGTTTCGGAAGTAGAAACCAACGCCGCGCCCGTCGGGACCGCCGTCCTTGCGCTGCTTAAACCAGACGATGTTGGATTTGTAGGTAAACCCCCAGCGCTTCATCGTTTCGAGACCCTCTGCCAGCAGTGCGTTCGGCACCCAAAGGTACAGGTGCGATTGCTCCGCCGCGATGGTTGCGACAGGCATTTCGTAGATATCGTCCAGCGTCATCGTCGAATAGCGCGAAAGCCGCTTGTGCTCGGGAGCCATCTTCCCGGTGCGGTTCATGAAGCGCCACGGCGGATCCGCGTAGATCGTGCGGTAGCGGGTTTCGCCCGCGAATGAAAGCAACGACTCCGCCGGGGTTTCGTCCGCCGCAATTACCGCCGCGCGTCGTAGAGCCGTTCCGTTATGCCGATTACGAGAATTGGGCATCCTGCCGCTCCCCCTCCCTCGAGCCGTGGTAGTAGCTTACTCATGTGTGTGGTCGACGCGCCATACTTGCTGCCGATGCCGAGGCCGCCGAAAATGTTTTGCAGATGATTCGCTCGCGTGACGATCACGCCGACGTCGAGCACCCGCAAGTCGAAGAGCACGCGAAAGTTGTTGAGATCGCGCACGAACGTTTGGTCCTTCGAATTCCATTCGATCTCGAGCCCGACGCCGTTCTTCGTGCAATCAATGAGATGCGAGCGGCTTTCGCGCTCGATGCCGTCGATGCTAAATGCAGTTCGAAATTCGCGCTCGGCCCAGCCGCGAGCGTAAAATGCGCCATCGATCTTCTCTGAAATCTGCGATTTGCTTCCGCCGCCGACGGTAATCTCGCTCCTGAGGAATCGGAAATCCGAAAGCACCTCGACGATGTCTCGCCACTCGCCGGGGAAGTCATTCGCGAGGATGGAGATAGCATGACGCCACTCCCGGACCTCGTACAGCCGCCGAAGCTCTTCCGGGACGAGGTCGTTGTCCGACGCGTCCATTGAGGCAGATAGTTGAGGGGCGGCGCCACGCGGATCCTTGCGCGCTCAGAAATGCGATCGGATCCCGATCAGCCCGCAAGCCGTTCCAGCGCGTGGTACGTGCATCGCGCTAGCTCTCGGTCAACGCTTCGCGCACGATCCGTTCCTGTTCGAGCGCGTGCGCGCCGCCGTAACCCTCCGACGGGCTCGCACGATACGGACGGCCGACGTAGTCGATGTCCGCGATGCCGTTGGGGAGCCGATCGAAGATGCGGCGACGCACGTGCGCGCGCGCGCCCATGTTCTTCGGCTCTTCCTGCACCCACACGACGGTTTTGAGGTTCGGGTAGGCTTCGAGCACGTCGATGATCTCTTGCACCGGCAACGGTGAGAGCAACTCGACGCGCACGACCGCGGTCTTCGTCGTCTTCGCGTACGCCTCGTGCCCCACGAGATCGTAATAGATCTTGCCCGAGCAGAGGACGACGCGCTCGACCGCATCGCGCTTCGTCGCGACGGCGGCATCGTCGATGACGGGTTGAAATTCGCCCGTCGTGAGCTCATCGATGTGACCCGACGCGGCCTTCATGCGCAAGAGGCTCTTGGGCGTGAAGATGACGAGCGGAAGCGCGCGTGGTTGACGCGCTTGCAGCCGCAGTAAATGATAGTACTGCGCGGCATTCGAGCAGTTTGCGACGCCCATGCTGCCTTCGGCGGAAAGCTGGAGGAAGCGTTCGATGCGTGCACTCGAGTGCTCGGGGCCCGCGCCCTCATAGCCATGCGGTAAGAGCAACACGAGACGCGAGGTTTCGCCCCATTTCGCTTGGCCAGCAGCGATGAATTGGTCGATGATGATTTGTGCGCCGTTGTTGAAATCGCCAAATTGCGCTTCCCACAACACGAGCGCATTCGGCGCTTCGACCGCGTAGCCGTATTCGAATCCGAGACACGCGTACTCGGAGAGCGGGCTGTTGTACAACTCGATGCTCGCCTGGGCACCCGCGATGTGTTGAATCGGTGCGAACGTGGCGTTGGTCTTTGCGTCGTGGTACACGAGGTGGCGGTGCGAGAACGTGCCGCGCTGCGAATCTTGGCCCGTCAGGCGCACGGGCGTCCCCTCGGCGATGAGTGATGCCAATGCGAGCGCTTCGCCCAGGCCCCAATCAACTTCGCCTTCGTTTGCGAACGTCGCGCGGCGCTTATCGAGCTGACGCACGAGTTTCGGGTGGACGGTGAAAGACGACGGGACGCGTATGAGTTCGTCGTTCCACGCCAGCAACTTCGAGCGATCGACGTTTGCATCGTCGGTCGCGAGCGCCGTTTCGCCGTGCGTGACGTGCGTGACGTGCGGGCCGACGTGACCGTTCCACGCACCGCTCTTGACGTTTTGATGCGCTTCGGCCAGGCGCGCGGTCGCCTTCGCGACGAGCGCGTTGACGGCGTCGGCAGAGACGATACCCTGGGCGATCAACTTTTGCGCGTAAAGTTCGCGCACCGTCGGATGCGTCTTGATTCGCTCGTACATGTCGGGCTGGGTGTAGGCCGGTTCGTCGGTTTCGTTATGCCCGAAGCGGCGATATCCGATGAGATCGATGATCACGTCGTGGCCGAACTCGCGACGGAAATCGACGGCCAGATGGACGGCTGCGATGCACGCATCGACGTCGTCGGCGTTGACGTGTACGATCGGCACGTCGAAGCCTTTGGCGAGATCGGATGCATAGAAGGTCGAGCGCGCGTCCTTCGGGTCGGTCGTGAAGCCGACCTGATTGTTCGAGATAATGTGCACGGTGCCGCCGGTCGCGTAACCCGCGAGCGCCTGCAGATTGAGCACTTCGGCGACGACGCCTTGCGCGGAGAACGCCGCGTCACCGTGGATCAGGATCGGCGCGGCGCGGCCCGTTTCGAGCTTCGCGGGCGAAGCGGAGCGATCGGTCTGCAGCGCGCGCGTGCGGCCCTCGACGACACCGTCGACGGCTTCGAGATGGCTCGGATTGTTTGCGAGGACCACCGCAATCGAGCCGCTGGTCGATTCGTACGTGCCGTGCGCGCCGTGATGATATTTGACGTCGCCCGTGATATCGTCGACGCTGCCCTCGCTACGAACGCTCGCCGCTTCGAACTCCGCGAGCAATTCTTCGTAGGGACGGTTGATGACGTGCGCGATCGTCGCGAGTCGGCCGCGGTGCGCCATGCCGAGGACCGCGGTCTGCACACCATCGGAGGCGAGCAGCGTAACGAGCTCTTCGAGCATCGGCACCATCGCGTCGAGGCCTTCGATCGAGAACGTCTTCGCGCCGATGTACGTCTTGCGTAGAAAACGTTCGAACGCTTCGACTTTCGTGAGCCGTTCGAGCACGTTGCGCGCGCGATCGGGTGCGAGTTGGACGAAGTGTAAGCCCGATTCGATGTAATCGCGCAGCCACTCGCGCTGCCGAATGTTTGCGATGTGCTCGACTTCGTAGGCGATCGTCGAACTGTACGTTTGGCGCAGCGCGGCAACGACGTCGGCGAGCGTGGACCCGGCAACCTTCGTGCGCAAGATCGACGCCGGTACCGCCGACATCACGCTCGGCGTCAGCGCGTAGTTGTGCCAATCGAGCGCGGGATCGCCCTGCGGCGGCGTGCCCAGCGGGTCCAGCGTCGCTGCGAGATGGCCGTGGCGCCGGAACGAGGAGAGAATTGCCATACCGGCAGCAACGGCGCGTAGCAATTCCTCCGAGTAGGGCTCGATCTCGCGCGGCAGCGTCGCGGGCTGTTCCACCACGGAGCCCGCGGTCGCCGGAGGCGTCGCGAGGTTCGCGCGCGCAGGTGCGGCACTCGTCGCGACCGCGCTCGGCGCGATCGCGGACTTCGCCGCGACGCCCGCACTCGCAAAGACGCTCTCGTAGAAGCCATCCTTCCCGGCGAGCAACTCGTCGACGCGCTTGAGGTACTCACCCGATTGCGCGCCTTGAATGACGCGATGATCGTACGTGCTCGTGAGCGTCATGATCTTCTCGACGCCGAGTGTTTTGAGCGCGGCGGGATCCGCGTTTGCGAATCCCGGCGGCAACGCGATCGCGCCCGCCGCGAGGATCGCGCCTTGGCCCGCCGTGAGTCGTGGGACCGAGGCGACCGTGCCGATGCCGCCGGGATTGGTCAGCGTGAAGCTCGCGCCCGCGAGATCGTCTGCCGCGAGTTTGTTGTCGCGCGCCTTCGCGATGAGATCTTCGTACGCGCCGCGGAATGCGATGAAGTCGTACGCGTCCGCATTCTTCACGACGGGCACGACCAAGAAACGCGAACCATCTTTGCGTGCGGTATCGACGGCGATGCCGAGGTGGATGCCGGCCTCGACGCGCGTCGCCGTCGTTCCATCGCGTCGGAAACTCGTGACGATTGCGGGAAACTCGTGCGCCGCACGCACGAGCGCGTAGGCGATGAGATGGGTGAAGGAGATTTTTTCGCTGCGACCGGCGCTCTTGAGGGCACTGTTGAGTTCGGCGCGCCGCGCTTCGAGCGTACCGACCTGCAGCGTGCGGAAACTCGTCGCCGTCGGAATCGTTAAGGACTGTTCCATCGCGCCCACGAGCGCGTTCGCGGGCCCTTTGATCGGGGTCGCGGTCGCGTGCGCAGGCAACGGAACCGCAGCGTGCGCTGGCGCGCGCGGCGCGGCAGCTGCGGCCGGCGCATTGAGCGCGTCCGTCGCCAGAATCATACCGCCCGGTCCCGAGCCAACGACGCCGCGCAGATCGAGGTGTCCGCGTTCGGCCACGCGTTGCGCGCGATGCGACGCGACGCCGCCGGGCGCGGCGCTCTTCGCACGCGTGCCGTTCGCGGCGCTCTCCGCCCCCGCGCCGCTTGGCGCGCCTGCGGAGCCGTTGCCCGCCGCGCCGTAGGACGATGGCACGACCGCCGACGGCGCCGCGTGACTGCCGTTGGTAGCTGGGGCCGGGGCGACGCTGCCCTCGGGTCGAGCGGCGGCGGTGTCGATCTCAGCCAGCAACGCGCCGACGTTGATCGTCGCGCCTTCGTCGGCGGCGAGTTTCGTAACGACGCCGGCGGCCGGGGCGGGCACTTCGACATCGACTTTATCGGTCGTGACATCGACGAGCGTCTCGCCCGCATCGATCCACGCGCCAGCTTTGACCCGCCACTCGACGATCGACCCTTCGGTCACCGATTCACCCATTTCGGGCAGCACGACTTGCAGCAGCGTCTCAGGCACGGACCGATGTCATTTCTCGCACAACGTCTTCAATTCTAAAGTGCGCGCGGGAACCCGCCTGCCGTTTTGGTCGTTTGCAATCCATTACGGCCACGAGCGCGTTACGCGCCTGGGTTCTCTACCGCCCGAGGGGACGTATCCCAAAAATGAACGCCGTTTCGTACTATCTCGCCGCTGCGGTCGTCGCGGCCGCCGTGTTTGCCGCCGCCCCGCACCGCGGCGTCGCAGAATCGACAGCGCAGGCGAGCCCGATTGCATCCCCGAGCGCGAGTGCCGACACGTCGCCCGCAGCCGCCACGAGCGCGCCGGTCGCCTCACCGTCGCCGAGCGCCGCGGCGACGATCGACACGAAGAATTTCGCCTACGCACCCGACAGCGTGACGATCAAAGCGGGCCAGACGGTCCGCTTCACCAATTCCGATTCCGTCGCGCACACCGTCTCGGCAGCCGATGGCTCGTTCACGTCGGGCGACATGCCGACCGGCAGCGCGTGGTCGCACACCTTCGCGAAGCCCGGCACCTACGCGTACTACTGCGACTATCATCGCTACATGAAGGGTGCGGTCGTCGTCAAGTAAGTACGAGAGCGCCCGCTACTGCCGACGCTCCGTCTCGTGGTGCCCAGGAAGGGACTCGAACCCCCACAACCTTGCGATTACTGATACCTGAAACCAGCGCGTCTACCAATTCCGCCACCAGGGCGCGCCACGACTCCAGAGACTTCGCGCGAGCGACCGGTTCGCCTCTGACGCGTTAGCGCACGTACGATGCGCCGTTGACGTCGATCGTCGTGCCCGTCGCGTAATCGGCGCCGCCCGAGGCGAGGAATGCGACGATGCTCGCAATTTCGCTCGGCTCGCCGACGCGGCCCGAGGGAATGTCGTTCCGGATATGATCGCCATACATCACGAGCGATTCGGCCGCCATATCCGTTTCGATGAAGCCCGGTGCGACGGCAAATGCGACGATTCCGTCGCGCGCGCAACCACGCGCGATCGACTTGGTGAAGTTGACGAGTGCGGCCTTGCTCGCACCGTAATCGGCGAAGGTCGTCTCGCCGCGATGCGCGGCGCGCGAGACGACGTTGACGACACGGCCGCGTACGCCGCGCGGACCAGGCGCTTGCGCGCGCATCGCGCGCATCGCGTGATACGCGAGATCGACTGCGCCGAAGAGGTTGACGTCGAACGTCCGCTTCCAGCCCGCGCGCCACGTGTGATAATCGTCGCCGTCGAACGGATTTTCGCCGAAGATTCCAGCGTTATTGACCAGGACGTCGAGCCGCTCGTACCGCTCGAGCGTCGCGGCGACGAGCGGCGCGTGCGCGTCCGGATCGCCGACGTCGCTGCGTTCGCACGACACGTTCGCGCCGCACGCGTGCGCGAGCGCGCGCGCCGACGCCTCGTCGTTCGCATACGAAAACGCGACCCGCATGCCACCGGCTGCGAGCGCGCGCACGATCTCCGCGCCGATTCCGCGCGATCCTCCGGTCACCAAGGCAACGGGCTTTTGCATCGCGCCGTCA
>JAABUQ010012849.1_pt1 | contig 10298 bp, 10 predicted proteins | sample 5560001 | NCBI WGS metagenome assembly JAABUQ01 (sample SAMN10711888, study PRJNA513371) | rock metagenome | isolation source: Antarctica rocks | place: Antarctica: Victoria Land, Finger Mt nord | collected 2015-12-18 | reverse complement strand
CTCCATGTCCGAGCCGAGCATGCACAGCGCCAGGAACTTGAAGCTGCGCTCCTCGCAGAACGCGGCCAGGCTCAGGTCTGCCAGGAGTTCCTGCATCACGCGGTCGCCGCCGCTGATGTCGAGCGCCCGCGAGATGCCGTCCTCGGCCATGTCGTCCATGGTATCGCCGATCCAGCTCTTGAAATCGCCGAGGTTCTCGGACCGGGGCATCGTCGCCCCGTCCAGGATCGGCCGCCCGTCCGGCGCATGCGAAGGGTAGTAGCCCGCCAGGGTGCGGCTCTTGAGGTCGCCCTCCATCGGCTTGATCCGCCGTCCGTGGAAACGGGCACGCTGGATGGCGGCAAGGATTATTCCGCTGCCGCCGAGCCGTCCGCGCCCGTAGCGCATGGCCAGCACGGTGTCATGGGACTGCCCCGGGTCCGATGCCTGATCCGCGGTCTTCCCGGCGTCCTGCCCCAGGCTGCCAAGAAACGGCTCGCTCATGGGTGTCCCACCTTGCGCGCTCTCGTCTGTCTTCATTTTCCTGCTCACAATCTGTTCCTGGCCAACGTCGTTCACTGCGCCGTCCGATGGTCGCCCGCAGGTCCGCAAGGATCTGCTCCAGGCTGGTCGGCACGCTGCTCGCCCTGGATGGAGCATTCGGACGCGAGTGCATCGCACTTTGCGCAGGCCGCATCGGCAGGGTCCGACAAGGCGGAAATGACCGGTGGCTGCCTCACCCTCCGCTTCAGGCTGCAAGGGCAAGACATGCCCGTAGACGATCCAGCCTGTGCGGTGCTGGCTGCTGCCACGCTGCCGCTGACAGGCCACTTCCTGCTATACTCCGTCCACGTGAGAACCCGAAAATCGACTGGCGAGTCGACCCTGATATCAACGGCATTTCGGAGGTGCGAAGTTTCCGGGTTCTCACGTGGACGGAGTATAGAAGTACTGGCTGCGCCGTTTGATGGTCGCCCTGACGTCTGCAATCATCTCCTCCGGAGTTTGTATCGCCCTGCTTGCTGTGGGTGAGACATCCGGACGCGAGTGCAGCGCGCTTTGTGCAGGCGGCGTTGTCGGCGGTGGCGGGTAGTGCGGGACGGGCGATGTGGGTGCCGGCATTGTCAGGACTGGCGGCGGACGGTCCGCATTCTTTCCGCGCTCGGGTTCACGAGCACGTGCAGGCCGGCGTTTGTCGCGAGCGGCCTGCTCCCGAGCTTTTAGCGCGCGAACGTTCGCGAACGTTCGCGAGGCCCGTTGTGGGGTGGGCGGTTTCCCTTTCCCGTCCAACAAACCCAGTGGCTCAAGATCGACACACACATGTATCCACTTGATCCGGCTGCCCTTGGCCTTCCGCAGTAGGTCATCGTGGTTGGCGTACAGATACCAGAACAAGGGCGACCGATCAGGATCGAATTCGACCGTATCAAGTGCCTTGGCCAAGGTTGGATCGAGATCTGCGTGTTTTCTTGTCATGCTCCCTGGCTAAGGGCACCGGACGCGAGTGGGCACGACTTGAACAGAGCACCACGAAAGCACGAGGAAAGCACCACCAGAGCACCAGCAAGGCACGACGAAAGCACTAGCAAAGGAGCGTATACACCATTGCACCCTCAGCGGGTGCCAGTCCTTGCGGCAGGGACGATGGGTGCGCTACGCCTTGCAGGCAGCAACGCGAGGCCGACGCCATGCCAGCCCCTACGCTTGAAGCCATCGCCGCCGCGCAGGACCGCATCGAGCAGCGCCAGGCGGCCTATGAAGTCGTTGCCCACCGCATCCTGGGCTGCCTCGAAATCCACAACGAGAAGCTGGACGCGCTGCTTGCTGCCACCGAGGCGCCATCCGGTCCCAGCCCGGTGCAGGAGCTGCTGGCGGGCATCCTAGCCGCCATGCAGCAGCAGGCGGCGGCGCTGGAGGCCCTGCCGGAAGGCATCGTGCAGGCGCTGCGCGAGGACGCCGCAGCCGACCTGACCGACGAGGACATGGACACCGAGGGCGCGGGCCGGTGGGGGCCAAACGGGTGAGGCCGGCGCGGTGCTGACGTTCAGCAAGGGGGTTGGACGCGCTCCCAGCGCCGCAAAGGCGATGGCCGAATACCTGGCAGAGAGCACGGTGCCGGACGAGGCGATGGCGCTGGCCGACTACTACGTTCGCGGCATAGAGCGGGTGGAGGCCGAGGGGACGGCGGCGATCCCCCGTTCCGACATGGCGCCCGCGGTTGCCGCAGCGTTGGGCCTGGACATGAGCCGGACGGCCAAGGTGTCCGAGGTGGCAAACCTGCTGCAAGGGCTGCGCGCGGACGGCGAGGCCATCGAGGGCCGGCAGTCCTACAAGGTGGGGTCCGGGCAGGATCGGGTCAGCTACATCGACCTGACCTTCTCCGCGCCCAAGAGCGTGTCGGTGGCGATGGCGCTGGCCCCGACCGAGGCCGAGCGGCACATCATCGTCGGCGCGCACCGCGACGCCTGGATGGCCGGCATGGCGCACCTTGAGACGATCATCGCGCACGCCCGCAAAGGAGCGGCCGGGAGCAAGGGCAGCGTGCCGGGCAAGCTAGGATGGGTCAGCTTCGACCACTACACCGCCCGCCCCACGATCCAGGTTCCGCACACCGAGGACGACGGCACCCGGACGACGCTGATCCAGAGCGTCCGCAACCCGGCGGTGCCGGCGGACATGCAACTGCACACGCACGTCACCGTCCCCAACATCGTCTTTGCCGATGACGGCACGGTGGGCAGCATCGACACACTGGCGATGCACGACCGGGTGCATGAGGTCGGCGCCTACTATACTCCGTCCACGTGAGAACCCGGAAACTTCGCACCTCCGAAATGCCGTTGATATCAGGGTCGACTCGCCAGTCGATTTTCGGGTTCTCACGTGGACGGAGTATATCAGGCCCATCTGGCGACCAACCTGCGCGCGCAGGGCATCGACGTGGTGTTGGATGACCGGACGGAGGCGGCCCGGATGCCGGCGGTCCCGGAGGCAATTTCCGACCTGTTCAGCAAGCGGAGCCACGACGGCGAGGCGGCGGCGCGGGAGTTTGTGCGTTCGCTAGGACGGGATTGGGACTCGCTGCACCCGCGCGAGCTGGTCGGATTGATGCGCTACGGCACCAGGAGCGCGCGGCAGGGCAAGGAGACTGCGGCGGCCCCGGCCGAGAGATCGAACGTCGCCGGCTGGCGGGCGCAGGCGGCGGCAGCGGGCTACACGCACCGGAGCGTCATTGACCCGGAGGCGAAGGCGAAGGCCCGGCTTCCGGCGACCGAGCAGGACCGGTTGCGGCGGGGCTACACGGCGGCGCTGCCGTTGCTGGCCCGGCAGTTTGAGCGGCGGGCGACCATGTATGCCAGCGTGGCCCGCACGGCGGCGGCGCGCGGCCTGATCGCGTCCGGCGTGGACTCTGCTGCCGACATTGACCGCATCACGGCGGCGATGCGCGAGCATGGGGTGCAGCACGACGGCAGCACCGTGCCTCTGGTGTGGGCCAGCGTGCCCAGCGAGAGCGAGGGAGAAGGCCGGCGTCCCAAGGTAAAGATCACCACCGCCCTGCATGTCGCACAGGAGCGGGAGGCGATAGCGCTGGCGGAAGCTGCCGCGGCCGACCGTAGCGGGGCATTGTCCCCGGGTCAGATTGACCGGGCGGTGCGGGACGTGTCTGACCGCGACGGCCTGGACTTTACCAGTGCCCACGGGCTTGAGCAGCGGCGCGTGCTGGAAACGCTTGGCACATCGGGGTGGCTGGCGGTCGCAGTCGGTGTCGCCGGATCGGGCAAGTCCACGCTGCTGCGCCCCCTGGTCGCGGCCTGGTCGGCGCCTCCCGAGCGGGAGGGAGACGAGCGCACGGTCTATGGGACGGCGCTGGCGACCCGGCAGGCCAACCAGCTTGCGGACGCCGGCATAGACCCGCGCAACACCCTGCCCATCGCCGGACTGCTGGCGCGGGCGCACAGCGGGGCGTTGGTGCACTTTGATAATCTGAATGGGTGGTAGGATGCCGTTCCCTTTCTGGTTCTAACCGCCCCGATGCCGCACAAACACAATGCCGATCGCCGTCACCACATCCCGAAGATGTCGTTCAAGGTGCAGAACTGGCCGGCGTATGAAGCAGGCCTGCGCCGGCGTGGCAGCCTGACGTTGTGGCTCGAGGACGGCGCGCTGGAACACTGGCAGAGCTGTGGACAGGGCGGGCAAGCTCGCTATACGGATGCAGCCATCCAGACGAGCCTGATGCTGCGCACGGCGTTCAAGCTGCCGTTGCGGCAGACCGAAGGTCTGATGGCATCGATACTCACGCTGATGGACCTGACGATCTCGGCACCTGACCACACCACGGTCAGCCGTCGGGCCGTAACGTTGCCGGTCATGCAACCGGCCTCGGCGCCACACGGTCCGTTGCACGTGTTGATCGACAGCACCGGTCTGCAGGTCTACGGGGCGGGACAATGGCTGGAGGCGAAACATGGCATGAAGTCGCGCCGGACGTGGCGCAAATTGCATCTGGCGGTCGATGCCGTCAGCGGCATGATCGTGGCACAGACCCTGACGGATCAGGACGTCGACGACCCATCCCAGGTGGCACCGCTGCTCGATCAAATCGACGACCCGATTGGCCGGGTGACGGCGGATGGTGCCTATGATGGCGCGCCCACCTATCAGACGATCGCGGCGTATGGTGATGACATCGAGGTGGTGATCCCGCCGCGTTCAACGGCTGTCCCTAGCGGCGATCCGGGTTCGCCGACACAGCGTGATCGTCATCTGGCGATGATCGCGGAACAGGGCCGCCTGAGCTGGCAGGTCGCAACCGACTACGGTCAGCGTTCGTTAGTAGAAACGACAATGGGTCGCTACAAGGCGCTGATCGGACCCCGGCTGCGAGCCCGCGGCTTCGCGGCCCAGCAGACCGAGGCTGCCGTCGGCGTGGCGGTGCTGAACCGGATGCTGGTGGCCGGACGCCCGAACTCTGTCCGCGTTCAGCGGGTCATTGCATAGCAGTTCGGTGCTGGAGCCATCTCGACCTTTATCCACCAAGTGCACCAACGCCCCACTGCGCCGGCTTTACGAGCAGGTCGTGCAGCCCGTGGCGACGCGCGCCACCAAGGGGGCATAGTATCGGGGTGGCGGCTGGTGAGCCTGGACGGGTCCAGTCTGGATGTGGCCGACACGGCCGAGAACGGCATCGCTTTTGGCTATCCGGGTGCCAGCCGCGGCGAGAGCGCGTTCCCGCAGCTGCGCTTCGTGGCGCTGGTGGAGAACGGCACGCACGTGCTGTTCGGCGCCAAATTGGGCCGTTATGCGGACAGCGAGACGACGCTGGCCCATGACGTCGTGCCCGCACTTCAGCCCGGCATGCTTGTGCCTGGCCGACCGATACTTCTTCGGACACGCGCTGTGGCAGTCCGGGGTTGCCGCCGGCGCCGACCTGCTGTGGCGGGTGAAGAGCAACCTGCTGCGCCTGCCGCGCGCAACGGTGCTGGGGGACGGGTCCTATCTCTCGACGATCTACCCGAGCGAAAAGGACCGGCGCCACGCGACCAACGGCGTGCGGGTGCGCGTGGTCGAATACCGGCTGCAAGGCATGGCCGACGCCGAGCCGCTGTATCGGCTGGTGACCACGGTCCTGGACCCGGCGCAGGCGCCAGCTGCGGACTTGGCTGCCCTGTATCACGAGCGCTGGGAGATCGAGGGCGCGCTGGCCGAGCTGAAGACGCACCTGCGCGGGGCGCAAGTCGTGCTGCGCAGCAAGACCCCGGACTTGGTGCGCCAGGAGTTCTGGGGCTTGCTGCTGGCGCACTTCGCCGTGCGCGGGCTCATGCACGAGGCCGCGCTGCGGGCCGACGAGGACCCGGATCGGTTGTCGTTCCTGCATGCCGTGCGCGTGGTGCGCCGCAAGCTGCCGCTGCTTGCGGCTTTTCCCCCCTCGGGACAGGCTCGCCCTGCATGAGGACGTGCTGGACGAGATCCTGGAGGAGCGCTTGGCGAGCTCCCGAGGCCGGCAGGTGCCGCGTGGGGTCAAGCGCAAGATGAGCGGCTATCCGTTGCGCCCTCGCACCCTACAGCCGACAACATGGATCGACGTCGCCGCCGCCATCCGGATCGCAAAGCGAACGGTATTGAGGCTAGAGGGCGAGCGTCTGGCTTATCCTGACAATAATTATTGCACCGACAGCAACAAGGACCAGAGCGATGATCCGCTTGAGGGTCGCCATTGGCAGATGATGTGCGAGCTTTGCCCCGATCCAGGAACCGATGGTAAGGCCCAGCGCCAGCAAACCCCCCAGCACGTAGTCAGGGGTCCCATAGATGACGTTGCCGATGGTGGCGAGGATCGCAATCGGAAGCTGGATCGCTTGGCTCAGACCCACGGCGGTCAGCACGGGCACGTGCAGCCACATCAGGATTGGTATGAGGACAAGTGGTCCACCGGTTCCTGTGATGGCTGACAAGAGTCCAGTCACAACGCCGATGCAGGCGAGCGCAAGCGTCGGAAACTCGGGATTTCCCGAACCGTCGGCAGTGCGCGGGACCAGGGCGTAGAAGCCCGAAATCAAGATCAGCAAGCCGACTGAGACTTCGAGGATGCGCGGTTGCATGACGTTGCTCATCCGGGCTCCGAGCAGCGCAGCGGGCATCGCCCCGGCGCTCAGCCAGAGTGCCATCAACCAGCGGATCGAACCCTTGCGCGCATAGACGGCAGTGCCGACGGCGCCCGAAAGGATGTAGGCCATCATCGCGGCGGCTATCGAACTCTGAATCGGCGTGCCTGCTATATAGGTCAACGCTGGCACGACGATCACGCCTCCAATCCCGACGCACCCGATTAGGAGCCCGGCGAAGAGGCCCAGGCCGCCAAGCCCGGCGATCTCGATAACTGTCACCAGCGACTCGGCTGTAGGTGGCGGGTCCATTTACGATGGACGCAAGGTGCCGAGTGCTCGTGAGCACAGGCGGGATCAGCGCCGAACCCGGTCGGCCACGAACTCCTGTGGCCCGGGACCATACTCCGTGTCCCATGCTTGCAGGCTTCATTTTTCCATAACAGTGTTTCAGATTGGGCAACCGCGCCAGTGAATAAGGCGCGCTTAAGGGAGGAAAGTGCATGTTCCTGCGCCAGTTCAAATACTTGCTGGCAGTGGCGGAGGAGCAGCATTTTGGCCGCGCTGCCCGCCGCTGCCACGTCACCCAGCCGAGCCTGTCGAGTGGCATCAAGCAGCTCGAACTTGAAATCGGCGCTCCCATCTTTCTGCGCGGGCGAGGGCAGCGGTTCCATGGCCTGACCCCAGAGGGCGACAGTGTAGCCAAGTGGGCGCGCAGCATCATCGCGCATTGCGACGCCATGCGCGAGGAGGTTGCCAGCATGCGCAACGATCTGAAAGGCAAGCTGCGCATGGGCGCGATGCCTTCCATGTCGCCAATTCTGCCGTCGCTCTTGCAGATGGTCCGCGACAAGCATCCCGGGGTTCAAGTGGACGTTCAGTTCATCGGCAACGAAGCCATGAAAACGGGCCTCAACAATTTCTCTATCGATGTTGCACTCACCTATCTCGACAAGGCGGATCTCGGTCGCCGGAACACGCTGCCGATCTATGCCGAAAGGCTGAGTCTTCTCGTCCCGGACACCAACGAGTTCCGCGGGCGCACGACCATCACGTGGCGGGAAGCGGCTGAACTGCCACTCGCGATGCTGCGGCCGTCGCTGCACGAGCGGCGCTTCGTCGACCAGGTCTTCGCGCGCATCAACTGCAAGCCCGAGGCGAAGGTCGAGTCGGAGTCGATCCTTCACTTGATGTTCCAGGTCCAGTTCACCGAGCTTTGCACCATCATTCCGTCGCACTTTAAGCACATGCCCGGCCTGCATCGGGGAACCCGCGCCCTTGATCTGCTCGATCCCGTCGTCAGCCAGGAGGTTGGCTTGTTCTGGGCAGAGGGCGAGACGATGATGCCAATGGCCCGCGCCCTGGTTGGAGTCGTCAAGGCCCTGAATAAATCCGGCGGCCTAAAAGCCCATTTGGGCGAGCCGGCGCCGGCAGAAGCCTTCACGAAGGCCAGAGATGATCGGGCAGCGCTGGGCGTCACCAAGAAGGCATCGCGCAAACCCGTACGTGCGGCCAGCTGACGGCCAGCTTGCTCACCTGAACCATCATTCGGATCAGGATGCGGTTTGCGCCCGAGCCGCCGCGATCGAACGGTGCAGGAAGCCCAATATCTTTTCTGTCTCCGCCCGATCGGACTGGAATTCCCGAAGCGTGAGCACGGCGTCCGGCGGCCGCATGCCGGCCGCCTCTCTTTTCTGGCGCGCGACGTAGAAGCCGGGCTCGGATGATAGCCCAGCGCCGGGGGAGAAACCAACTCGTACTGCACGCTCACCGACCGGATCAACGTCCATGAAGGTCACGAGCAGCTCGAGCGAGAGATCGTTTGGCCAGATCCTAGGCTCGTCCCGTGCCATCCCGCTGCATGCCTCCCCGATGACGGCGGCAGCAGTCCCATACCAGCTTGCCAGCACGTCGAGTTCCTCCCTGCACGTCTCGGGCGTGAACTCGACCGCGTCGCCGGTCATCAGAGCCGTGACGTCGTAGGGCAGGAACTTAGAAAACTTATCGCGATCGACGTTGCGGTGCAGCAACTCCACGAGGATCCATGCCTCAACATGCGCGGGCGTGTGCCCCTCGGTGTCGAACTCGTGACGGACCGGCGCCCCATTTTCGGTGAACTGCAAAATCAGCTCGGACAACCGGAGCTCCATACCGAGCTGTCCCGAAAGCTCCTGCGTCGCGATCGCATTGCGCTCGGACTTCCAAAGCAGGGCCAGGTTGCGATCGTCTGGCTCCGGGCTTCGATAGCTGCCTGCCATGCGCGCGAGCCACTGCGCCGCACTGTGGACTTGGTGGCGAGCATTCGCGAGTTTAGTGGGATTGATCGCGTCCATCGATCTCCAGTGCAAAACATCCATGTCCATTCCTCCATCGAGCCTCGCGACCCGCAACACGGCATTCCGCCGACTGCTGGCGAACAACTTTAGTCACCGTGACCCTTAGAGCATGATCAATCCGCTCATGCTCCGATGGTTTGCGGTTGACCTATCTTTACAGTCCAAACAGTCGCGCGGCATTGCCCCCGAGCGCATGTTGCAACGGCTCGTCCTCAAGCCCCAGCGCACGGAAATCCTCGACGCCCTGGCGCATCGGCCGGAATGGATACGAAGAACCGAACAGGAACTGGTCGCGCATAAAGCCGTTCGCGGCTTCGACATAGCGGCGCCCGCCTGGCGCGAAGGTGTACATGTCGGGCGAGACGAAAACGTTCTCGTGCCGGAACGCGACGGTGATCATCGCGTCGATGTTTGGGTAGAACCCGTGGCAGCACACGATAGGGAGGGTCGGGAACATCGCCGCCACGCGGTCTACTGCAAGCGGATCGTTGAAGGCGAGGTCCGGCGTAGTTGGGCCGGACATGACGAACGCGGGCACGCCTAGGCTCACGCAGGCCTCATATATTGGCAGCAACCGTTCGTCGTCGGCGCGCATAGGTGTCGCGTAGAAGCCCGCGTCGAGGTTGACCGCCCGCAGACCAAGCTCCTGCACCGCCCGGCGCGCCTCGGCAACCGCCCCCTCGCGCCCGAGGTCGAGCGGGTCGACCGAGGCGATGCCAATTAGCCTGCCGCCTGACTCGCGCGACAGCCCGGCCAGAGCGTCGTTCGAGATCCGCACCGTCGGCGTGCTGCGGCCGACCATGACCGCGTGCGCGATGCCGGCCCGTTCGATCTCCTGCAAGTACGTCGCAAGGTCGGGCGTGCGAGTGAAATGCTCGGCGTCGCGCGTGCCGACCCGGCGGTTCAGCCAGCGCACCACCTTATAGGCTGGGGTGTCCGGTGCGGAGCCGAAGAACGGGTGCAGGAACGTCGGCCGGTTCCGCATGTCGATAATGGGCTGTTCGGTCATGTCGGCGGCTCCATTCGGGTTTTCGCTGCTGTTGCAAGCGACCGTGGCGTCAAGCTGAACGATTGTAAATTACGATGCGCCTATTGGATCATTGATGTGGCCGATGGGTCGAACCGCAAAGCCGGGCGAGGCCCGTGCTGCCTTGAAACCGGGCCAAAGCCGCAGGGGATGACAACACGGCAACACTAAAGCAGCCGAGCGCCCGCGAGGCCGAGCACGGCGATGAATAGGGTGGCCCCGAGACCCAGCAACAAGGGCCGCAGGCCGCGCTCGGCCAGGGCGCGTAGATCGGTGTTGAGACCCAACGCCGCGACGGCCGCCGACATCATGATCGGCACGGCCCAGCGCGATCCAGCGATGGCGATGGGG
>JAABUQ010012848.1_pt1 | contig 10298 bp, 10 predicted proteins | sample 5560001 | NCBI WGS metagenome assembly JAABUQ01 (sample SAMN10711888, study PRJNA513371) | rock metagenome | isolation source: Antarctica rocks | place: Antarctica: Victoria Land, Finger Mt nord | collected 2015-12-18 | reverse complement strand
AAGCTCGAAGGGTCAAAGGAGTCAATGAAAGGCAAGCTCTATCGTGCTGCCTTGAACGATACGTTCCTCACACGCCTCCTTGCCCAGTTCGGCAAAACGCAAATGCGATAGCCCTGCTGGCTTGTGGACCCGCCTTGACGGCTTGTACTCGCTATGCGAGCAAACCACTCGATTGCAGCGACGGTAGCCGGTGTGCCGGTCCTTGTGAACGCCTGTCCGACGATAGGCCTGTCGCGGAGGACGGGGTGGAGCGGGGTGTGCAGAGGATGGGCGCGGCGGGAACCGGACGCGCGGCGGACCGCCAGCTCGTCACCGCGCTGGGACGAGGCCTCGACATCCTCGGCTGCTTCGACACGGCCCAGCCAAGTCTGAGCGTGTCGGAGATCGCGGCGCGGCTCGGCCTGCCGCAGCCGACAGCGTGGCGGCTCTGCCATACCCTGCTGTCGCTCGGCTATCTCGCAACGGGCGAGGGCGGGCGGCTGCGGCCGGCGCTGGCGGTGCTGCGGCTCGGCTATGCCACCCTGTCGGAGCTGACGGCGGGCGGGCTGGCCCGCCCCTACCTGCAGGAGCTGGCCGACGACTACGGCGGCGCTGCGGGCTTGGCGGTGCGGGACGGCCACGACATGCGCTTCGTCGAGCGGTGCGAGAGCAATTCCCAGCTCGTCCTGAACCTGCGGGTCGGCTCCCGCGTGCCCATCGCGACGTCGGCGATGGGCTGGGCCTACCTGGCCGGGCTGCCGGCCGACAGGCGGGCGGAGGCCGCCGGACCGCCTGCGGCCTGGCGGGCGGCGGCGGCGGCGTTCCGCAAGGCGCTGGCCGGGTTCGCCGCCGACGGGTTCATCGTCAACCCGGGGGTGCTGCATCCCGGCTACAACACCGCCGCCGTGCCGGTGATGGCGGACGAGGGCCGGCCGCGCCTGACGCTGAACTGCGGCGCCGCCGCCTCGGTCTTGCCGGTGGCACGGCTTCGAACCGAGGTCGGCCCCAGGCTGCGCGCCCTGGCCGGCCTTCTCGCGGCCGTCGCATGACAGCCCGGCCACGGCAGCCGGACCCGGCGGCGCCCGCGCCCGCCGAGAACGACAGGCATTTCGTCACCGCCCTGGCGCGCGGGCTGGAGATCCTCGGCTGCTTCAGCGCGTCCAGGCCCGAGATCGGCGGGACCCGGTTGGCCGCGATGACCGGGCTGCCGCAGCCCACCGTTTGGCGGCTGTGCCATACCATGGTCCGTCTGGGCTATTTGGTGCCGGTCAGCGGCGACAAGCTCCGTCCGGGCATCCCGTTGCTGAAACTGGGCCGCGCGGCCCTCGCCTCCATTCCGTTGGCGGAGACCGCGCGCGCGTTGATGCAGGCGATGGTGGACCGGTTCGGCTCCGCCAGCGGCCTGGGCGCTCGGGACGGCGGACGCATGGTGTTCGTGCAGCGATGCCTCGGCGAAGCGCAACTGGTGATGAACCTGCGCGTGGGCGCGCGGCTGCCGCTGCTGACTTCGGCCTTGGGCTGGGGATTGCTGGCGGGGCTCGAGAGCGGCGAGCGGGACGCGCTGGTGGCGGAGCATGCGCCCGCCGAGCCGCGCTGGCCCGAGGTCCAGGACGCGTTCCTCAAGGCGGTCAACGGCTTCGAGAGGGACGGCTTCATCCTGAACCTGGGCGTGTTCCGCGGCGGCTACAACGGTGCGGCGGTGCCGGTGCACGGCGCCGATGGCCGCCCGGCCTTCGCGCTGAGCTGCGCCGGCTCCGTGACGACGCATTCGCGGGCCGTCCTGCGGCGGGACGTGGCCCCCGAGCTGCTGGCGGTCGCCCGGCGGCTGGAGGAATGGGCGGCTGCTGAGAGTTTCCCTGGCCAAATCTCGTAGGCCCAAGGCTCCGCCTGCAGCCGGTATCCCGCACGCCTTCCTTGGTTGCCGCGAACAGACACGCTTCGGGGGTGGATTTCAAGCATCGAGCAGCTTATTCGCAGCCTTGCGGGCCAACCGCACTGGCCCGAAGAATGGCCGGCATCGAGGGGGAGAGGGCATGTCCGACCTGCCGAAGCATGTGGAGATGATCGAGGTCGGGCCGCGCGACGGCCTGCAGATCGAGCCGCGGGTCCTGACCACCGGCGAGAAGCTGAGGATGGTGGACGCGCTGGCCGACACCGGCGTCAAGCAGATCGAGGTCGGCTCCTTCGTGAACCCGAAGGCGGTGCCGCAGATGGCGGACACCGGCGAGGTGTTCGGGCAGATCGGCAAGCGTCCGGGCATCCGCTACCGCGCGCTCTGGCTGAACCCGAAGGGGCTGGAGCGGGCGCTGGCCAATGGCCGCGTCGACGTGGACGGCAAGCTGATGCTGACGGCCAGCGAGACCTTCGTGCAGCGCAACACCAACCGCAGCATCGAGGACACGTTCGACCAGATGCCGGCCTGGATCGAGGCGTACCGCGATGCCGGGATCGAGGCAGACTCGCTGGGCGTGATGGCGGCGTTCGGCTGCAACTTCGAGGGCTACATCCCCGAGGAGAAAGTGATCGGCCTGATCGCCCGCACCATGCAGGTCATGGGCGACCATGGCTGCACGCTGCAGAACCTGTCGCTGGCCGACACGATGGGCTGGGCCAGCCCGGGCCAGGTCAAGAGCATGGTGGGCAAGGTGCGGGACAGATGGCCGGAGCTGCAACTCAGGCTCCACCTGCACGACACGCGCGGCTGCGCGGTCGCCAACGCGGTGGCCGCCATGGAGCTGGGCGTGGCCGAGTTCGACGCCGCGGTCGGCGGATTGGGAGGATGCCCCTTTGCCGGCCACAAGGGCGCGGCCGGCAACGTCTGCACGGAGGACCTCGTCTTCGCCTGCGGCGAGATGGGCGTCGAGACCGGCGTGGACCTGGACGCGCTGGTCGAGGCGGCAAAGCTGACGGAGGAGCTGGTCGGGCACGTCCTCCCCGGCAAGGTGATGAAGGGCGGCACGCTCACCCGCTGGAAGGACCGCCACGCCTGACCCTGGAACCAGGTGAGGCGAGGCAGTGAGCTGGCCCAAGGAGTACGGCGGCCAGGACCTGCTGCTGTCCTACCTCGGTCTGCTGTTCGAGGAGGCGGGGCGGCACCTCGCACCGTTGCCGATGCTCGGCACCCTGGTCTCTGCGCTGATCCTTGCCCGGCACGGGTCCGCGGCGCAACGCGCGCTGCTGCCGCAGGTCGTGGCGGGCGAGCTGATGCTGGCGTACGCCGTGCAGGAGCCGAACTGCCGCTGGCCGCTGGATGCCGTGGCCCTGGCCGGCTGGATCGACGGCGGCGACCTGGTGCTGACGGGGCAGAAGTCCTTCGTGGACAACCTGCACACCGCGGATAGGTGCCTCGTGGTGTTCCGCATGCTGGACGGCAGCGGCCTGTTGCTGGCGCTGCTCGATCCGCAGGCGCCGGGCATCGCCGTCGAGGACCTGGTGACGACCGCAGGCGACCATGCGCTGCGATGCGGTCCGCGTGCCGCTGTCCGACAGGGTGGGCACGCCGGCGGCCGGACGCGCCATTGCGCTGGAGCTTATGGACCTGGCCGCCGCCTTCACCACCGCGCTGATGGTCGGCGCCGCCGGGGAGGCGACGCGCCGCGCGGTGGAGTATGCCGAGCAGCGCCATGCCTTCGGCCAGCCCATCGGCGTCGACGGCGCGCAACTGCTGGTGCGGGAGGCGGTCTCGCGCCTGGCGCTGGGCCAGCCGGCCAGCGTGGAGGTGTCGCAGGCCAAGGCCTTCCAACGAGAAATGCCTGATGGCCGTCCGCATGGCGCAGCAGATCCATGGCGGGATCGGCTTCATCGCGGAGTTCGACCAGCAGCTCTGGTACCGCCGGGTCGCGTCCTGGAGCCTACGGTGCGGCACGGCGCCGGAGCACCGGGCGCGGATCGCGGAGGCGTTGCTGGACCAGCCCGGGCCGGTGCGGCTGGGCTGCGAGCTCTCGCTCGACGGAGAAGGCAGCGAGGTGGCGGCCCGCCAGCACGCCTGACCTAGAGCGGGGCCGGTGCAGGTAGATGCACCGGCCCCGCTCTAGCCTTTGTTTTTGCGAGCATGTCTACCGATCAGGTGAAGCCACCTGATGCGGCCATGCTCTAAGCAGCTTACCGACGTTGCGTTTCCGCGCCCGCCTTCACGATCAGGCCGTCAACGGCGGTGATCCGGGCGCCGGTGCAGATCAGCGGGTTGATATCCATCTCCGCGATGTCGCCGCGCAGGTCGGACACCAGTTCGGAGGCGCGGCAGACGATGTCCGCCAGGCGCCCGATGTCCACCGCCTCGGAGCTGCGGAACCCCTGCAGCAGGGCCGCCGCCTTCAAGCGGCGCAGCATGGCCTCCGCCTCGTCCGGCTGCACGGGGGCGAGGGCCAGGGCCGAGTCTTTCAGCAGCTCGACCCAAACGCCGCCTAGCCCCACGACGATCAGCGGGCCGAACTGCGGGTCCACCCGTGCGCCGATCAGCATCTCGACGCCGGGCGGCAGCATGGGCTGCACCGACACGCCGTCCACCGCCGGGTGCCCGGGCAGGTTGGCGGCGGCGTCCAGGATCGCGGCGCAGGCGTCCTGCACGGCCGCGCCGTCTTGGAGGTTCAGGCGGACCACCCCGGCCTCGGTCTTGTGCGGGATGTCCGGACTCTCGACCTTCAGCACGACGGGGTAGCCGATGGCCGCCGCGACCTCCGCCGCCTCGGCCGGCGTGCGCGCCAGGCGGTCGGCGGTGACGGGAATGCCGTACAGCGCCAGCACCCGCTTGGACTGGCTTTCGGTCAACGTGCGGCCGGGGGCGGCGCGCACCAGCGCCGCCGCCTCGGCGGACGGGGCGGTGATGCGCGCGGCGCCGTCCCGCGCCGGCCGGGCGCGGAGCGCGGCGCGGCGGTGCCAGGCGGCCAGCACGGCGAAGCAGCGGTCCATCGAGTGGAACAGGGCGATATGCGGGTCGGCCTCGCTCTCGAACGCGCCGGGGCCGCCCAGCCATTCGGGCGCCCACACGTTGCAGACGATCTTGCCATGGGCCGCGGCGCTGCCGCTGAACACGCCGAGGCGTCCGGTCGCCGATGCGTAGGCATAGGCGTGCGAGGTGACGAGGGCGCCGAACGCCGGGTCGGCCAGCAGGGCATCGACGCAGGCGAGCAAGCTGCCGGGATCGGTGATCACCTGCGCCGTCACGTCGCACGGGTTGCGCGGGGAGCCGAACTCCGGGATGTGGGCGGCCAGGACCGCCGCCGCGTCCGGACCGGGCTGCGGCAAGGCCACCCCATGCAGCTCCGCCTTGTCGGCCGCCATGATGGTGGCGCCGCCGGAGGTCGCGACCACGGCAACCCCCGTGGCGGCCGGCGCCGGCGCCTTGGCGAAGAACGCGGCGGCCTCGACCAATGCTTCCAGCCGGTCGACCTGCACGACGCCGGCGCGGGCGAAGCCGGCCGCGTAAGCCTCGGCTGGCCCGGCGAGGGAGCCGGTGTGGGACATGGCCGCGGCAGCGCCGGCCCGGCCGGTCGCCATCTTGTAGACCACCAGCGGCTTGCCCGCCTGCCAGCACAGCTCGGCGGCCCGGATCATGCGGAGCGGATGCGCCATGCCCTCGAACACGCAGGCGATGGCGCGGCAGGCCGGGTCGCCCGCGAGGTAGGAAACATAGTCGGCCACGTCCACGTCGCAGGAATTACCCGAGGTCAGCACGTGGCTGACGGAGGCGCCGCGCTCGACCGCCTGGGCCAGGGAGAAGCCGAGCGACCCGGACTGGCTGACGATCCCGATGGCATGCGGCAGCAGGGGGCGGCGGTCCGGCATGGCCGAGAAGGTGAGGCCAGCGCCGTTGGCGTAGTTCAGGACGCCAATGGTGTTGGGGCCAACCAGCCGCATCCCGGCGTCGCGGGCCAGGGCGGCGAGGCGTGTTTGGGCTGCGGCCCGCTCCGGCTTGGCCGTCTCGCTATAGCCCGAGGCGGCCACCACGGCCCCGCCCACCCCGGCCGCCGCGCATTGCGCCACGACCGGCTCCACCGCCTCCCGCGCGACCGCGATGAACACGCAATCCGGCACCTCGGGCAGCGCCGCCAGGTCGGGATGGCAGGGCCGCCCCTCGATCTCGCGGTAACGGGCGTTGACCAAATGCAGCCGTCCGTCGAACGCCCCGAGGTTGTTCATCACTCGGTGGCCGAACGCGCCATGGCGCTCCGTGGCCCCGATCACGGCGACGCTCCGCGGGGCGAGCAGCCGCGCCATCTCGGCCCGGTTGTAGGGCTGGCTGCGGTGCGGCGCCGACGGGGTCTGGCTCAATAGATGTCCTCCTTGTGCAGGCCGGAGCCGCCCGTCAACTGCGCGCGAAGGCGCAGTCCGGCGAGACCGGACGGATGATCTCCTCGGCGGGCAGTTCCTTCAGGATGGCGTAGTAGTCCCACGGATAGGCCGACTGCGCCGGCGTCTTGACCTGCGCCAGCCACATGCCGCGGACCGCGCGCCCATCCTTGCGGATCACGCCGCGTCCGAGCAGCGGGTCGTCCATCGGGATGCGCTTCATTGCCTCGACCGCCGCCCGCCCGCTGGCCTGGGCCTGCGCCGGGCCGATCTGCTGCGCCGCCTTGAGGTAGTGCAGCGCGCCCGAGTAGGCCCCGGCGTGCAGCAGCGTCGGCATGATTCCTCGGTACTGCGCCGCGAACCGCTTCGCAAAGGTGCGCGTGGCGTCGCTGCGGTCCCAGTAGAACGGCGTCGTGAACACCACGCCCTGCGTCGCCTCCAGCCCGGCGGCGTGCACGTTCGTGATCAGCATGATCCCGGCGGCGAGGCGCTGGCCGCCCTGCGTCAGCCCGAACTCGTGCGCCTGCTTCAGGCAGTTGCTCATGTCGTCGCCCGACATCATCAGCGCGACCACCTTCGCCCGGCTGGCCTGGGCCGCCACGAGATAAGAGGAGAAGTCGGTCGTGCCGGGAAACGGGTAGCTGACCCGGCCGGCCACATGGCCCCCGGCGGCGTCGATGAACCGCGTCGCCTCGTCTTCGAGCGAATGGCCGAACACGTAGTCGGCAGTGATGAAGAACCACGTGTCGGCGCCGGACGCGACCAGAGGCCGCACCGTGCCGGCGACCAGCGAATAGGTGTCGTACGTCGTCAGCACCTGGTTGGGGCTGCAGGCGCGTCCGCTCAGCTCCATCGCGCCGGCGCCGCCGAACAGCGCGGCCTTGTCCCTTTCCCGCGCCAGCGTGCCGACTGCCAGGGCGATGGCCGAGCCGGGCACGTCCGTGACCACGTCCACGCCGTCGCGGTCGAACCAACTGCGCGCGACGGCCGCGCCGACATCCGGCTTGTTGCGATGGTCGCCGGCCAGCACCTCGGCCCGGAACCCGGCGCCGGGGTTGGCCGCCATGAAGTCGTCCGCCGCCATCTGCGTGGCGATCACCGAGCCGTGGCCGGCCGCCTCGCTGTACACGCCCTCCAGATCGGTCAGCACGCCGATCTTGAGCACAGGCTGTTCCGCCGCGCGTCCGCGCCCGAGGACCAGGCCCGCAGCACCCGCCGCGCCCAGGGCCAACGCCGACCGGCGTGCGACAGTGCCTGGCATCTCCATCCCTCCCAGCGGCGTGGCTTGAGGCGCCAGCGTTGCCGTTGCCTGGAGTGGAGCAACGATGGGGACCGATGGCAACCCGGGACATGATTGCCGCGGGCGCCGGCCCGCACGCCGGGCATCCACCCTAGCGGCGGGATGGCCGGCGCCCGTTGTGGTTTCTCGCACAGACGCAGGTCTTCCGCTCCGCCTATCCATCCGGTGCAACGAAGGCCTGGGGGCAGTCATGGAAGTCCGACCATCCGTCGAAAGGAAAGGACGTGCAACGGCCCGCCTTGATTGCGACGTTGCAGCTTATGGCAGCCTGTGCCTCGCATGGCGGCCAAGGCCGTGAGGCAGGCGATGCACGGCAAGCCTTTCACGCGGCTGCGCTTCGGCCAGTGGACCCTCGACCGGCGGACGCGGCGCTTCGCGGTGGCGGACGGCGACCCGATCCCCTTGACCAAGGGCGAATACGCGCTGCTGCTGGCCTTCCTCGATGCGCCGCAGCAGCCGCTCAGCCGGGAGCGCCTGCTGCAGGCAACCCACGTCCACGAAGACATCTTCGACCGCAGCATCGACGTGCAGGTGTTGCGGCTGCGGCGCAAGCTCGAAGCCGATCCGGGCACGCCCAACGTGATCCGGACCGAGCGGGGCGTCGGGTATGTCTTCACCTTGCCGGTGGAGACTGCTTGAGGGCGGCCCGGCCCGCGAGGCCGAACATGCGCGGCTCGCCGGACGGCTTGGCGCCGTAACCGCGCCGCCCAACGCCCGAGCCGCAGCGCCGACTGCCCTAAACGCCTTCCAGCAGGCTGATCTTCAATTCCCGGAAAGCCCTGCGGAAGCGCGACGTGCGCTCGTTGTCGAGCATGGTTTCCAGCTTGTGCCCGAGGGCGCGCAGCTCCCCGTCGCTCAAACGCCCTGCCTCGACGAACATGGACCGCTCCTCCGACCCGGCATGGTGCAGGAAAGATGCATGCAGGGCGCGCAGATGCTCCTCGAACTCGGCGCTCCCGAGGGGGAACTTCACCGTGGCCGCCAGCAGGTCCGCCAGCACGCCATGCTCGGCATAGGCGATGTCGACGTCCTCGCTGACCGCCTGCACGGCCGGGTAGAAGATCGCGTCCTCGATGGCCTCGTGGATGTCCAGCTCGGCGGCGAGGGTCCGCATCAGCTCGTGCCGCTGGGCGGTGTCGCCGGGCAGGGCCAGCGTGCGCCCGAACAGCCGGCGCAGCATCTCATGGTGCTCGCCCAGGACCTCTGTGGCCGTCCGGTGCGGCACGCCGTCCCCGATCCCATGCCTCGGCCGCCCGGCCAGGGTGTCCGACGTGACGACGTGGTCGCCCGGCTCCTGCTCGCGCTTCACCTCCACGGTGCCGTCCTGCACCCGCGCCACGTAGCGCGGCTGCGGGCAGGTCGAAGGCCCGGACGCCGGCTGGCCGGTCGCCAGGTCATACCGGGAACCGTGCCAGGGGCAGACGAGCGTGCCGTCCAGCACCCAGCCCTGGTCCAAGGGTCCTCCGGCGTGCGAGCAGCGCGCGCCCATGGCGTGGACCCGCCCGCCCTGCTTGACCAGCACGATGCCGATCTCCTGCCGCGCGGCCTCGTCCCACACGCCGACGCGGTGCGGCACCTTGTCGCGCAGTTCGGAGAGCGGCAGGACCGGCTTGAACTCCCGCGGCTCCGGGCTGCGGTCCGCGTGGTCCACGGCCGCCCGGCGCCGATACACGAGGTGGCCGCCCAGGTAGCCGCCCACCCCCATGACGGCAAAGGCCGCGCCGCTCGCCCACCGCCCTGCGGCGACCCGTCCGCGGCCGCGCAGCGCGACGGAGAGGAGGTTGAGGCCCAGCGCCGCCGTGTTGACGGTCCCGTGCACCAGGCCGACCCGGCGGTCCCGGCCGTTCAGGTGCTGCCAATCGGCCAGCCCGGTGGCGATGGCGACCGCGGCGCCGGCGGCCCCCGCCTTCAATGCCAGGTCGGCAGCCCGCGACGCGCCGCGGTCCCGCAGCAGGCCCACGGCCGCCAGCAGGTCCAGCCCAAAGGCCAGGGTCCACGTCCCGACCGGGACCGTCACGGCGATGGGATGGATGGGGTGGCCGTAGGGGCGTCCGTGCAGCGCATTCGCCAGCCGCTTGCTTGGCCGGCCCGCGACCTGCCCGGTCCGGGAAATGGCCTTGCCGAGCGTGTAGCCGGGCCGGTCCAGGCCCTCGGCCGCCTCGATCCGCCCGATGGCCGCGTCAATCATCTTGCCCATGCTGCTGTTCCCTCAAACCAGTCTGCGACGTGGGGGGGGGCGGGCGCTTTGCGATCCTCAAAAGATCGGCATGGGCCGGCCGGCCGCGCTCGCAGCCACGCCGCTCACGGCCGCCACGTCCCGCCGCCGACGCCGGACAGCTCGCGGTCGAGGAAGAAGGCGGCCGAGATCAGGGCGAGGTGGGTCAGCGCCTGCGGCGTGTTGCCGAGCTGCTCGCCGGACGGGCCGACCTGCTCGGAGAACAGGCCGAGATGGTTGGCGTGGCCCAACATCCGCTCGAACACCAGCCGCGCCTCCGCGAGCCGCCCGGTGCGGGCCAGGCACTCGGCATACCAGAAGGAGCACGCGGTGAACGCCCCCTCCTGCCCGGCCAAGCCGTCGTCCACCCGGTAGCGGAACACCAATGAGCGGTATCATGTAGCATCTGCCACCACGCCTTTGTTCTGGGGGCGGGGTCGTCCGGCTACCATCCTGAACCTTGGTGTTCCGGGATGGAGAGTTGCGATGGCCGAGCTGCGTGTCATGGACGCCTTG
>JAABUQ010012847.1_pt1 | contig 10299 bp, 10 predicted proteins | sample 5560001 | NCBI WGS metagenome assembly JAABUQ01 (sample SAMN10711888, study PRJNA513371) | rock metagenome | isolation source: Antarctica rocks | place: Antarctica: Victoria Land, Finger Mt nord | collected 2015-12-18 | reverse complement strand
TGGCAAAGCGGTGGTGGCGACGCCCTTCACCTATGCCCAGGAAATGCTCTCGGATGGGCGTGGCATCATCGTCCCGTTCAAGGATCCAGCCGCCATAGCCGTCGCAGTCAACTCGCTGCTTGGCAACCGGAAGAAGTTGTTGCAAGTCGAAGATCGAGCTTATAAATTCAGCCGCCCCATGACGTGGCCCAACGTGGCGCGGATGTACCTGGAACTCTTCCGTTACGTTTCCTACTTCCGGGCGCCGGTTCACGCTGCCAATTAGTGACACCATGGAAAAAGGGCGGGTCCTGTTCCGCGGTCGCCCGAGGTCAGACCGGTAGCAGTCGACCAGCCGAAGCGGTACATGCCGTCTATAATCCGGGGGAGGGGTGCGGATTATGGACGTACACGAGTTCATCTACGACTGGAATGTCGAAGGTGAGCGTCGCGCGCCTTTGCAGTCGCGCATCGAGTTAAACGACGAAACGCTGCGCGATGGGCTACAAAGCCCATCAGTGCGGTCCCCTTCGCTTGAGGATAAGCGGCGCATTCTGCACTACATCCACCAATTGGGCATCCAGTCCGCAAATATCGGATTGCCGGGCGCCGGTCCCGATGTCGCGAGGGATGTTACAGCTCTGGCATGCGAGATTCGCGAACAAAAGCTTGCGATTTTTCCCAATTGTGCGGCCAGAACGCTCAAGGTAGATATCGATCCCATTGTGGAGGCCTCTCAAGCGGCTGGTCTCGCCATCGAGGCGGCGGTTTTTATCGGCTCAAGCCCGATCCGGCAGTATGCCGAGGACTGGACGATTGACCGGATGCTGCAACACTCGACCGAGGCCGTGCGCTACGCGACCGACCAGGGCCTGCCAGTGATGTACGTTACCGAAGACACCACACGGGCACGACCCGAGACACTTCGCCGTCTGTACACCGCGGCGATAGAGTCCGGCGCTCGCCGGGTCTGTCTGGCTGATACGGTCGGTCATGTCATGCCGGAGGGGGTCTGGAACCTGGTGTCCTTTGTGCGACAGGTAGTGGCAGACGCGGGTGAAGATGTCAAAATCGATTGGCATGGTCACAACGACCGAGGCCTGGGCTTGGCGAACGCGCTTACGGCTGCGTACGCGGGCGTTGATCGCGTTCATGGGACGGCACTTGGGATCGGTGAGCGCGTCGGCAACACCTCGATCGATCAGTTGCTGGTGAACTTGAAGCTGTTGGGCTGGATCGACACCGACCTCCATACACTGGGCGAGTACTGTGACCTGGTGTCCGAGGTGACCGGCGTGGCAATTCCGGAGAACTACCCGGTGCTCGGCAAGGATGCGTTCCGCACCGCCACCGGAGTTCACGCGGCCGCCGTAATCAAGGCGATGCGCAAAGGGGACCACTGGCTGGCCAACCGAGTGTACTCCGGCGTTCCCGCCGAGTATTTCGGCCGCGGCCAAACCATCGATATCGGTCCGATGAGCGGCCAATCGAACGTCGTGTACTGGCTGGAAGCCAACGGCCTGGAGCCGGCCCCAGCCCTGGTGGACGCCATCTTTAGCGCCTGCAAGCAGTCAAGCTGCCTCCTCACCGAGGGAGACATCCGTGGCATCATCAGCGTCTGGCAGGCCCAGGCCACTGGCATCGGCAGCACAGGATAAGGACAAGAGGGGACAAATTACATGGGAATGACCATTTCGGAGAAGATCCTCGCGGCGCACGCCGGCAAGGACTGGGTCGAGCCGGGTGAGATAGTCATGGTCAAGGTCGATGTCAACCTGGCTAATGAACTATCAGCCGCTCTGGCTATCGATGAATTCTTGAAAATCAAGGGCGCCGAGAGGATTGCGAACCCACATAACGCCATTTTTGTGCCGGATCACTTCACCCCGGCCAAGGACATCTCCACCGCGAAATTGGTGCAACGCGTGCGGCAGTTCGCACTCAATCAAGGCGCGCGCTGGTTCGAGGTCGGGAGGGCCGGCATCGAGCACTGCGTGCTACCTCAGCACGGCATTGTCGGGCCGGGACAGGTCATCATTGGAGGCGACTCGCACACCACCACCTATGGGGCGTTGGGAGCGTTCTCAACCGGTGTGGGCTCGACCGATGTCGCGGTGGGCTGGGCCATCGGCGAGACCTGGCTCCGAGTCCCACCAACCGTGAAGGTAACCTACCATGGCAAACTGCAACCCTGGGTGCGTGGCAAGGACCTTATCCTGTACACCATCGGCAAAATGACCGTGGACGGCGCCACCTATATGGCGATGGAGTTCCATGGAGAGCCACTACGAGAATTACCGATGGCGGGGCGGTTCACGATGGCGAACATGTCGATCGAGGCCGGCGCCAAGAACGGCATCTTCCACGTGGATGAGGTCACTCGCGACTATCTCGCTTCGGTGGGCCATACCAATTACACGGAATACAGGAGCGATCCAGACGCTACGTATATCAAAGAAGTTGAGTTCGATGTTAGCGAGATCGAACCGCAGGTAGCATTCCCCAGCCTTCCGGAAAATGCGCGCCCTATCTCGCAAGTCGGCGACGTGCCAATCGATCAGGTGATCATCGGTACGTGCACCAATGGGTGGATCGAAGACATGCGCGAGGCGGCGCACGTGTTACGCGGCCACAAAGTGGATCCGCGCGTGAAGTGCATCGTGGTGCCGGGCAGCCAGGAGGTTCAGCTTCAGATGGTTCGCGAGGGACTCATGGAGGTTTTCATGGACGCGGAGTGTATCGTGTCGACCTCGACCTGCGGTCCTTGCATTGGCGGCCATATGGGCGTACTAGGCGATCACGAACGGTGCGTCTCGACCACCAATCGAAACTTTGTGGGACGAATGGGAGCACGAAGCGCCGAAATCTATCTGGCCAATCCCGCGGTAGCGGCGGCGTCGGCAGTGGCCGGCCGAATCGCCAACCCAGACGAGGTAATGAGCAAAGAACCAGTACCAGTTTGAGAACAGACCGCCGTCGCGTAGGAATTGCGCGGCACCCTACGCCATCGCTGTGGAACACAAGGAGTCTTCAATGGAAACGCTGCACGGTCGAGTCTGGAAGTATGGCTCAAATATCAATACCGACGTCATCATCCCCGGGCGGTACTGCCATATCACCGATCCCAAAGAATTGGCGAAATACTGTATGGCCGATCTCGACGCTGAGTTCGTCAACAAAATTTCGGCGGGGGACATCATCGTGGCCGGTGGCAATTTTGGCTGCGGGTCCTCACGTGAAGTGGCGCCACTATCGATCAAGGCATCGGGAATCGCCGCTGTCGTGGCTCCCAGCTTCGCCCGTATTTTTTATCGCAACGCCATCAATATTGGTTTCCCCATCTTCGAGTCGAGTGAGGCCTTCGACGAGATCGATGAGGGAGATGAAGTTGAAATCGATCCTGCCGTGGGAGTAATTCGCGACGTGACCAAAGAGACCCAGTATCAGGCCAAGGCTTTCCCTGAGTTCCTTCAGGCGATCATGGCTCAGGGCGGCCTTCGGGGATATGCGGAAGCTCAATTGGAGCAACGAGCGACGGCGTCAGCGACTCGGTGAGCGCTTCGGGTGAACGCACGTACCGAATCGGGGTTATTCCCGGTGACGGCATTGGACCCGAGGTGGTTCGTCAGGGATTGCGGGTGCTGGAAGGCGCGTCCCGACTAGCGGGGTTCACATACGAACTGGTGGAGTATCCCTGGAACAGCCAGGTGTACCTGGACTCCAAGCAGCTCATGCCGGAGTCCATGCTCGATGAATACCGCACCCTTGATGCGCTCTATCTGGGCGCCCTGGGCGATCCCCGAGTGGAGCGCGGTCTGGTCGAGCGGTCCATCATCATGACCCTCCGTCTGGGCCTGGATCTCTATATCAACCTGCGCCCGGTAGTCCTCTATGCGGAGCATCTGTGCCCGCTCAAAGGAATACTGCCAGGCGATATTGATATGGCGGTGGTGCGGGAGAATACCGAGGATTGCTACGTGGGAATCGGCGGCACTCTGAGGGCGGGTACACCGGATGAAACGGCCATCGCTGAAATGATCTACACTCGCCGTGGCGTGGAACGTGCGATTCGATACGCCTTCGAGTTGGCTCGGGCTCGCGATAAACAGCGAACAGTAGCGCTGGTGGATAAATCGAACGCGGTGCGCGCTCAAGAGATCTGGCGTCGCACCTTTGCCGAGGTCGGAGCGGAGTATCCCGACATTGAACGGGACGAACTGTACGTGGATACCGCGGCGATGCTGATGATATCGGACCCGCGGCGGTTCGACGTCATCGTTACCACCAATCTGTTTGGAGATATTCTGACCGATGTGGGAGCCGTCATTCAGGGCGGCCTGGGCAGCGCAGCCTCAGGCAACATTCACCCCGGTCAGGTTTCCATGTTTGAGCCAATCCACGGGTCCGCGCCAGACATCGCTGGGCAGAATAGAGCCAGTCCAGTGGGGGCGATCGCCGCCCTGGGGATGTTGTTGGACTATGTTGGGGAGCGGCGGGCGGCTGCTAGCATCGAAGCGGCAATCCGCAGCTTGTTGGTGACACGCCGAATTCCCAGCTTGCACGCGGACAGTGCCATAACGACCGAGAGGGTCGGGGATTTCGTCCTCGCAGCACTGGAAACAACCATGATAGGCTTGCCATCTGACCAGCCCGTATAGTACCCATAAGAGACGGAGATCAACGGATGACACGGATTGATCTCCTGTTTACCGCGGTCTCCGCGGACCATGAGAGGAAAGAAACAATGACGACCGACGTGTATGTGGTTGAAGGCGCGCGTACGGCTTTCGGCGCCTTCGGCGGATCTTTTAAAGACACCTCAGCTATCGAGTTGGGAACTGCTGCCGCTGTGGGGGCAATGCAGCGAGCAGGCGTTGAGCCGACCGAGATTGAGGGCGTGTTTTTTGGCAACGTGATTCAGACCAGCCCTGACGCTATCTATATGGCGCGCCACGTCGGACTCAAGTCCGGTGTTCCGCAAGAGGCGCCGGGTCTCACCTTGAATCGACTGTGCGGTTCCGGGCTGCAGGCCATGATTAGTGGAGCGCAGGCGATGCAGTTGGGCGAGGGCGATATGGTCTTGACCGGCGGCGCGGAGAACATGAGCCAGGCGCCGTACGTGGTGCGCGGCGCGCGCTGGGGCCTGCGCATGGGTAACACTGGATTCGAGGACTATCTATGGGAGGCGCTCACCGACCCGTACTGCGGTTGCGATATGGCAAATACCGCTGAAAACCTGGCGGTGCAGTACAGCATCTCGCGCCAGGAGGTGGATGCGTATGCGCTGCGCAGTCAGCAACTCGCGGCGACTGCCCAGGAGGCATGTCATTTTACCGCCGAGATCGTGCCGGTCGAGGTCAAGTCCAAGAAGGGAATGGTGTCAATCGCGCGCGACGAACACCCCAGGCCCGATACAACCGCGGAGGCGCTTGCCAAGCTGAAACCCGTATTTCGGCAGGATGGCGTCGTCACCGCCGGAAATGCCAGCGGCATTGTGGATGGAGCGGCGGCCGTGGTACTGGCTACCAAAGACGCTCTGGGAGATCGCCCGGCAATTGGACGCATCGTCTCGTGGGGCATTATCGGCGTCGACCCCAGCATTATGGGTATTGGTCCCGCTCGGGCGATTCCACTTGCGCTGGAACGAGCCGGTATCGCGCTCGACGAGGTCGATCTGATCGAGGTCAACGAAGCGTTCGCCGCACAGTATCTGGCCGTGGAGCGCGAGCTTGGCCTCGATCGAGACAGGGTCAATGTGAACGGCGGAGCAATCGCCATTGGCCATCCGCTCGGCGCCAGCGGCGCGCGGCTGGGCCTCACCGTTCTCTACGAGCTACGCCGCCGTGGCCTGCGGTACGGTGTGGCGTCGGCCTGCATTGGCGGCGGCCAGGGTATCGCTGTACTGTTCGAAGCGCTGCCCGCCAGAGCTTAAAGGACGGTGGTAGAGTACCTGTCTGATCTCTATGGTTTTATTCTCTCGACGAGAGTGCAGTCTTCCGCGCGGCCACGAGAAGAGTTCGCCGTGGCCCACTCAGCTCTGCTGGAATCTGGTCTCAAGGTGAGCAAGATCGTCCTCGGTGTCGATGTCGGCTCCGCTACGCACATCGGTGACCTCCACCAATGCCGCCTCCCCGAGATGTCTCTGGATAACTGAACGTCCACCCGTGTCGCCCTCGACACGGAGCAACTCAGGAAAAAGGCGACGATCGAAAAGCACCGGATTTCCGCGCTGGCCGGCATAGCGTGGAAGCACCAGCGGGGCATCGGACCGATGGTATTCGTCGATCAAGCTGCGTATCGTCTCTGGCCGCAGAAGCGGTTGATCTCCGACACCAATCACTGCCGCGGCGGTACCTTCCGGCAACGCAAGCAATCCATGACGTAGAGAGCGACTCTGCCCTTCAAGAAAATCGGGGTTAGTCACCACCTGAATGGAGCGCCCACCCAGTGCTTCCACGATCTCTTCGGCTTGATACCCAACCACCACCAGCAACGGCGCCAGATGCGCGTCGATGTACGCCTGCACGGTACAGGAGATGACGCTCTGGCTGCCCAAGCAAGCCAGCAGCTTGTTGCCAGCGCCAAACCGGCGTGACACGCCGGAAGCAAGAACGATCCCAGCAATGGCCGGCTGCGTATGCTCGTTCTGCGTTGCCGCCACTTCGGCCGTCCCTCGCATCCCTATTCGTCACCCCGCTTGGCGCTGCGGCCCCTCTGCATCTCATCCCACCTGCCAGGCCTGGCGCCGTTTCGCCCGTACAAAATAGTACATTCAGCTCGTACCCTGCTGATCTCCTGCACGCCGTCCTGAATTTGGCTAGGACTCGCCGAATCCGCCACCAGTGGGAATCAACTAGCGGTGCGCAAGCCGTAGATTGACAGTCTGCAAGGAATAATTAGCTGTTGACATTTATAAAAAAGTCGGTATGCTAGAAGCGCAAACGGTTGTGGTCGGGCGGCCACGCCGAGAAGAGGTGATAAGGATGGCACTGACTGAAGAGGAACGCAAAGCGAAGCAGCGCGAGTACAACCGGCAGTATTACCTGGCGCACCGAGCGCGAAAGCTGGAGCAGAACGCGAAGTCTGCTCGCCGCTGGCGGGAAAAGTATCCAGACCGCTACAAGGCGTCACAGGAACGTTGCCGAGCCAGGATACGGGAACTCCGTCAGCAGAACCCACGCAGACCGCGCATGCGTGAGTGTGTGTCCTGCGGCGAGGTGAAAATGCACAAAGCGCGCGAGATGTGTGTGGTCTGCTACGGCCGCTGGCGCTGGCAGGCGCGACGGGATGGCGCACGGCATCAGGCGCCACAGCAGGTGTAAAGCACTTACGTCATCGGCAAGCGAGTTCGGCGAGGAGGTATTGTTACCTCCTCGTCTGTTTTTTCCACGGCAATGACGCGAGGAATATTGGCCATGGTATCGTCGAGCCCGTCGAGCCCATAGCCGGCCACAAAGACATTGGGCACAATGAAGCCAAGGTAGTCGATATGGACGTCGAATTCGCGTCGCGCCGGTTTGTCAAGTAGAGCCGCCACGCGCACCAATCCCGGTTGCTTGAGCTGAAGATAGCGAAGGATCCACTCCATGGTGAAGCCGGAGTCGATAATGTCGTCCAACACCAGAACCGGCTTATCGCGGATGTCCGTCATGATGTCACTGACCATGCTGACCACACCGGTGGACTTGGTTCCGCTATACGTCGTGACCCGCACGTAGTCCAACCGCACCGGCATCCGTAGCCGCTTCGCCAGGTCGACCCCAAAGAAGGCGCCGCCGCGTAAGATCACGATCAGATACAGGAGTTCGACCTGGTGAAAATCGGCATTGATCTCTTCAGCCAGTTCCGCCACTCGTTGCTGAATCTGCTTTTCCGAAATGAGTTCCCTCACGCTTGATCCTCCCGCTCTGTTCTGGTTCAATGCTACTTCACGGCGGAAGGGACCGGAGGCCGACATGACTGGCAAATGCGACATCAAACGACCATAATGCTGGTGGTCGCACGGGCCATTACATACTTGGGAGATACAAGGAGAGCGCAATGTTCAAACGGGGTCTGGCGGCCGGAGTTCTGGCCGCAACCATGGTCGTTCCGCAGCTTGCGCACGTGCAAGCGGCGCCGGCCTTCAGCCACATCTACGTCATCATGATGGAGAACACCAACTACGAGGATATAATTGGCAACACCGCTGACGCCCCGTACATCAACTCGTTGGCAAACCAATACAGCTTCGCGGCAAACTACTACGGGGTGACACACCCCAGCGAGCCGAACTACCTGGCAGTCACCGCCGGAGACTTCTTCGGCTTGCACGCTGACGACCAGAGCAAGCGATACGACGCGCAAAACATCGTCGACCAGCTCGAAGCCAAGGGGCTCACCTGGGCCACCTACCAACAAGGCCTTCCCTCGATAGGCGCGGTACTCGATCAGTTCCCCGCGACGGGGACAGGGCTGTACGTGAGAAAGCACAACCCGTTCGAGTTGTACAACGACATCCTGAACAATCCCAAGCGCCTACAGAACATTAAGCCAATCGAATCGTTGGCAACGGACCTGAATTCAAACAACGCCCCCAACTTTGCGTTTATCGCTCCCGATCAGTGCCATGACATGCACGGCATCTCCCCTTCCAGCGCGAAAACGTATGGTATGCCGTCGTGCGGTTACCCTCCGAATTTCGTGCTCAATCACGCCCTTATTCAGGCTGGCGACCAGTACATCAAGCAACTGGTAACCACGATCAAGTCCTCCAAGGGCTGGACGGCCGACTCAGTTATTGCGGTGACGTGGGACGAGAACGAGTCCAGCGGTCAAAGCTCTCCGAATCGAGGCTATGCGTCCAATACTGGTTGTTGTGCTAGCCCAGCGAACGATGGCGGCGGCCGGGTCCCCATGATCCTGGTGACCAACAGCCCTATGCATACTGTGTCATTACGACCGTACAATCATTACTCCTTGTTGCGGACTATCCAGGACAACTTTGGGCTTGCCTGCCTTGCCAACACCTGCAACTCCGCCGTGCAACCGATGACTGACCTCCTGGCCGCGACCGCGGGAGCACTTCCACTTGATCTCGCTCACGGCTTTGCCGTCACCTTTACTAGTGCCAATCCGGGCCAGGGATACGTGCTGTTCGGGCCGTCCTGCAGCGCCCTGGTCGAAACGGCAACGCGAGACGTTAGCGCCGGAACAACCACCCATACAGTTCTGGTGCAGGGTAACGACTTAGCGGGAACTGTGGGAGACGTTGGTCTAAGTCCCGGTGCGGTTTACTACTATGAGGTACAGACAGCAACCCGAAAAGGTGTCGAGACCGACAACAACAGCGGGAACTGCTACGCCGTGACAATAACGAAACCCTGACGCCGTGCCGAACAGGCGGGCGACGGACCACGATCGTCGCCCGCCTCTTTTTTTGCTTTGTGCAGCGGCCTCCGGCGCTCCCTGCCCAGCAGCGCGCTCGCCTTGCCCTGATGCCCGGCGTACTCAGGGAACCGGTCCGTACAGCGCTGACCGACCTTTTCCTTGCATTTCTGAGCGCTGTGTCTAATAATAGGCGCAGGTGGGAAGAAGTGGGAGAAAGTGGGGAAGAATGGTGGACATTCTCCTCGGACACCGCGACATCGGAACGATAACAGATAGCTGTGGAAGCTAGTGGCGAAAGGCAGCAGAGTGTTTCTCGGCCAGTATGAGCGGAATCTGGACGACAAGAGCCGAGTGGCGGTTCCGGCGGAGCTGCGGGCTGGCCTCGGGAACGGCGCTGTACTGACCCGGAGCTTCGACACCTGCCTGTGTATCTATCCAGCCGTGACGTGGGAGGCCCTGGCGCGAGCCGTCGATGACCTTCCGCAGGTACGTCCTGAGGTTCGCGTCCTTGCTCGTGCTCTTTTTAGCGGTGCAGTGCCATGCGAGTTCGACCGACAGGGGCGGATCATGATTCCCGCCTTTCTCCGAGAGCATGCCGGCCTGAACGGAGATGCCATCATTGCCGGCGTCAACAGCCGTGTTGAGATCTGGAGCAGGGAGGCGTGGCTGCGAGAGCAGCAAAAGTTCGAGACCGACGGAGCGCGGTTCGCCGAGGTTCTGTCGCTCGGTACTGCGTGACATCTACCTTCACCCATACTCCCGTTCTTCTTGCCGAAACCATAGCAGCGCTCCATCCCGTGACGAACGGTCGATATATCGACGCGACCATCGGCGGTGGTGGACATGCAGAAAAGGTGCTGGAATTGACTGGTCCGGAGGGAATGGTACTTGGCTTTGATGCCGATCCCATCGCGCTGCAAGCGGCCGGTCAGCGCCTGCGCCGCTTTGGCC
>JAABUQ010012846.1_pt1 | contig 10299 bp, 10 predicted proteins | sample 5560001 | NCBI WGS metagenome assembly JAABUQ01 (sample SAMN10711888, study PRJNA513371) | rock metagenome | isolation source: Antarctica rocks | place: Antarctica: Victoria Land, Finger Mt nord | collected 2015-12-18 | reverse complement strand
CGGGGACGAGGTTGGTCTCGCGGGTCCGCTTGAGCTGCTCGCAGATCTCGAAGCCGTCGCGGTCGGGCAGCATCAGGTCGAGCAGGATCAGGTCGGGCCGATACTCGCGGACGTCGTCCATGACGCTCGCCCCTTCGAACCGCTGGATCGCCTCGAAGTCGCGCGCCTGGACCAGGCTGGCGAGGATGTCGTTCACGTCGCGCTCGTCGTCGACGATCAGCACGGTGCGCGGCATGGGCAGGACCCTGCGGGACGGGCGAATCTCTCGGACCTCTCCCATTGTCCCGCGCCGGCCCTTGACTGGCAAGGTAGCGGCCGAGGGCGCCCGGCCCGCCCGGCGATCCTCCCGGGTCGCCCCCGGGAGGGGGGAACCCCGTTGCGAGCGGCGGGGCCCGGCCGCCACAATGGATGCATCGGTCGGCCTTCGGCGGCCCGGATCCCCTCGCACCGGACTCTTGCATGAAGATTACCCAGATCATCGATGCCAGCGGCTACATCATCTACGCGGCGCTGGCGGTCCTGGCCGTCTGGGGCGTGTACAACGCGATCCTCCTGTACCGGGCGATCGGCAAGAAGTCCCTGAGCAACGACGCCGGCCCCCTGATCCGCCAGGTGGCCGACTCGTGCAAGGCCGGCCGGCTCGACATCGCCCTCGCCGCCTGCCAGGGGCCGCCGTACTGGCATACCGCCCTGGCCCAGCTCATGGCGGTGGCCCTGACCAACCGGGCCAAGGGGCTGGCCAAGATCAAGCAGCTCCTGGTGATGGAGTTCCACACCGAGGTCATCGCCGCGCTCGACAACCGCTTGGCGACGATCTCGACCATCGTCCGGATGGGCCCATTGCTCGGCCTGCTGGGGACCGTGGCCTCAATGATCGGCGCCTTCGGCCGGATCGGCGGGGCCGAGAAGGTCGCGCCCAACGTCCTGGCCAACGACATCAGCCTGGCGCTCTGGGCGACCGGGTCGGGCCTGCTGATCGCCACGCCGATGATGATCGTCGGCAACGACATCCACGCCAGGCTCCGCAGCCTCCGCGACCGGACCGAGCGCCAGCTCCAGGACTTCCTCGAAATCCTCGAGGACCTGGAGGACCACGGCCGGAACGCCCCGGGGTCGCGCTCGGGGTCGGCCCGGGCCGTCCTGCCCCGCTGATCGCGATCGGACCGGGAGCCGCGCCGATGGAAGCCACCACCCCCGACGAGGCCGAGCGAGCCCGGGCCGCCGTCGCCGTCGCCTGCCTCGCCTGGCTCCGCTGCTCGGGCCCGGCCGCCCCGCCGGCCGAGGCGCCGGACCGCCGCTCGCGGATGACCCTCGACCCGTCGCCGCCCCTGCCCGGATCGGGCGGGCACCCGCTCTGGGACCGCTGGCTCGACGGCTGAACCCCGGCCCCCTCCCCTTTCGAGGCCCGCATGCTCCTCCGCCGCCAGTCCAGCGAGGAACGCGACGAACATATCGACATGACGCCGATGGTGGACGTGGTCTTCCAGCTCATGACGTTCATGCTCTTCTCGGTCCAGCTCACGGCCGAATCCAAGGTCGACGTCCCCCGGGCCCGCCGCGGCGTGGGGGTCGAGGAGACGGCCGCCACGTTCCTGACCCTGATGAAGCCCGACGCCGCCGGGGCCAGGCCCAGGCTCCTGCTGGGCAACGGCGACTCGGGCCGGACCCTGAGCTACGAGCAGGCCGCCGCCGAGGTGTCGCGGGGTGTGGCCCAGGGGCTCCGCAAGGTCGTCGTCCAGGCCGACGGCGACGTCCCCGAGGGCGAAGTCCTCAACCTGATCGCCGAGCTGAGCAAGCGCGAGGCCGGCGTCACCATCCACGTCGGCGTCCAGGAACCCGAGTGAACCGGGCCGATCCGAGAAAGGCGAGGTCGCGTTTGCCGGAGCACTGGGACGTCTTCCACAGCGAACGGCTCGAAGCCGAGCGGTCCTTGACCTCGGAGGCCGTCCGCGACGCCCTCGGCCGGGGCGAGCTCGGCGAGGATGACCTCGTCCGGCCCGCCGGGACCCTCCGCTGGGCCCGGATCGGCGACGCCCCCGAGTTCGCCGACCTCGCCTCGGCGATCCCGCCGGGCCCCCTGCCCCCCATCCTGGCCTCGGCCCCCTTCGAGCCCCCCTCGGCCGCCCCACCCCCGCCGCCGCCGTTCGAGCCCCCGTCGTTCGACGCCCTGCTCGACGCGATCGAAGGCCATCCGCCCGCCCCCTCCAGGGCGTCCCCCTACCCGGTCCCCACCCACTTCGAGGTCGTGCCCGACTCCGATTACGAGCTCCCCGCCCCGCTCCCGACGCCCCGACGCCCCAGCCCCCCGGTCGCCTCGCCGGTCCTGCCCGACGACGAGGCCGACCGGCCCGACCTCGCCGAGCTCGACGAGCCCGGCCACGACGACCTCGAATTCGCCGACCTGGGCCCTGAGGACGACGACGACGAGGCCGAGGAGTTCACCCTCTCGCGGAACGCCGCCGAGCGGGTCGAGGAGCTCGACCTGGCGGCGATGGTCGACGTCGCCTTCCAGCTCGTCCTCTTCTTCCTCGTGACCGCGTCCACGGTGGTCTTCAAGACCCTGGAGGTCCCCCGGCCCAACGAGGACCGGCCGCCCGACGCGGCGACCCAGGCCCGGGCCAAGTCGGTCGACGAGATGAAGGACGATTACATCATCGTCAAGGTCGACGCCGCCGGCGCCATCACCATCGACGGCCAGGCGGCCCCGGCCGACCGCCTGGCCCTGACCGACCGGCTCCGGGCGGCCCGAGCCGAGACCGGCCGGAAGGCCCTCCTCCTCTCCGCCGACTTCGCCACCCGCCACCGCAGCGCCGTCCTCGTCTTCGACGTGGCCGGCGAGATCGACCTCCAGATCGCCATCGCCCGCCCCGTCGGGTCGAACTAGCGCGGGCACTCCTCGCGGCTGGGCGTCGCGGCATAGGCCGGAAAGTTAACGAATTCTTAATACATGTGAACGGTGTCCGCCTGTAGGATATGGCTCGCTCGGGCGGGCGGGGCCTTGAGGGCCGCTCGCCCGAGGCTTGCGAGCCCGCCCGGGAGGTCCGCGGCGCCGGCCGGCCTGGCCCATCGTCGATCGGATCGAAGGGCTTCGCGATCCCCCCCCATGCCGTGGGGTCGTCCCCCGCTCACCATCGAGGATCCCGCATCATGACTTCGCGCCCAGGATTCGTCGCCGTGCTCGCATCCCTCGCCTGCGGCCTCGCCGCGACCGGAGCGACCGCGGGCCCGACCGCGATCACGCAGTGGAATTTCGGCACGGTGCAGCCCGCCCCTGACAACAGCCCCGCGCCGGACCTGGGGTCCGGCGTGGCCAAGGTCCTGGGCATGGACAACAATTATACATTCAGCGGGAACAACACGATCACGGGCACCGGGACGTTCACCTTCACCGGCCCGTCCTCCGTGGGCAGCGTGGCCAGCGCCGATGTGGTCGCGACCCCCGGCGACCCGAACGGGTTCGCGAACGCCTGGCGTGTCCGAGGGCCGAGCAACAACCTAGGCGATCCCCGGGGCAACGGCTGGGCCCTCCAGGCCCCCCAGTACACCCAAGGCGTCGAGTTCGACGCCAGCACCGCCAGGTACTCCAACGTCAGTTTCCACTTCGACTGGTTCTCCACCACCCAGGGCGTCAACCGCCTCCAGGAGCAATACACCCTCGACGGCAAGACCTGGATCAGCATCAACGGCCCGCTGGCCGCCGTCTCCAACGGCTTCCTCGGCACCCAGACGATCGACTTCTCCGGGGTCGCGGGCGTCAACGGCGACTCGAATTTCGGCGTCCGCTTGGTCTCCGCCTACGACCCGAGTTTGCCGATCCTGAATTATGGCAGCGCCGCCGGCGGCTACTACAACAACAATTCCGGCAACTGGCGCTTCGCCGACGTCGGATTCAGCGGGACGCCCGCCGCCACCCCCGAGCCCTCGTCGCTCCTCCTCGCCTCCATCGCCGGCGGCATCGTCGCGGCCTTCGCCCGCGCCCGGCGGGCTTGAGGGGCCCGGGAAGGGGTCGGGAGCCGAAAAGCCGTCGGGATCGGCTCCCGACCCCTTCCCGCGATTGTTTTTCCGTTGATTTGGCGTTGCCGACGTGGTCGTGCGGCTTGACCGGATCGCGTGCTCCCCCGATAATGCGGCCGGAGGTGGATGCTTTGCGACGTCCGATGATGCTCATCCTGTGCCTGATGGCCGCGATGTCCGGAACCCCGCTCCGGCAAGCCGAGGCAGCCCAAGATCTGGCACGCTCGCTCGGCGGGCCCGGGATGGGGTATGTCATCGAGCCGATCGACGGGGGGATCGGTGACGACTCGGACGCAACCTTGCTCCGGGCCGGTTCGGCGATCCAGCCGACTCCCGAGGCGGTCCCGCCGGTCGCGGCCGGCTGGGACGTCATGCCATTCCTGCCCGCCCCGCTCCCTCCGGGGCCTGGCGATCGAAGCCAGGACGATCGGGCGGGCCGGCTGTCGGCGGGCTCTCCCCGGCGGCATGCCTGGCTTCAATGCTTCCTGTTTTGAGTCGGGTCGGCGAGACACCCGTTGTCCGTCCATGATCCACCTCATTCAAGCAGGAACATCCCATGCGCCGCATTTCCGCGTCCCGATCGTCCCGCGCCTTCACCCTGATCGAGCTCCTGGTGGTGATCGCGATCATCGCCGTGCTGATCGCCTTGCTGCTGCCCGCCGTGCAGGCCGCCCGCGAGGCCGCCAGGCGCTCGCAGTGCACCAACAACCTGAAGCAGATCGGGTTGGCGATGCACAACTACCACGGCACGCACGATACCTTCCCTCCCGGCTACGTCTCGCTCGTCCAGGCGGCCGGATCGAACAGCACCGAGGTCGGCCCCGGCTGGGCCTGGGGGGCCTTGATCCTCAACAACCTGGAACAGGCGTCGCTGTACAACGCCGCGAACTTCAGCGTCCCGATCACCGACCCGGCCTCGGTCACGGTCCGGACGGTCCGGCTCAACAGCTTCACCTGCCCCAGCTCGGTCGGCCGCGACGGCCCGGTCACGCTCACGAACGCGGACTCGGGCGGGACCGTCCTGGTGAATGACCTTTCGCCGGGCCAATACGTCGGCTGCGCCGGGCAACTGGAGGTCGATGATTACGCCCACATGAACAACGGCCTGTTCTTCCGCAACAGCCGGGTCGGCCTCCGGGACATCACCGACGGCTCGAGCACGACCCTGATGGCCGGCGAGCGGTCCCGCAACCTCGCCGACGCCACCTGGGTCGGCGCGATCCCGACGGCCCGGGTCTGCACCAACCCGGCCTGGAAGAACCCCGATTGCGAGCCGGCCAACGTCATGGTCCTGGGGCACACCGGGCCCTCGCCCAACCACGGGTGGGTCGACGTCCCGAACTACAAAGCGGCCGGCTCCGACGACTTCTGGAGCCTCCACCCCGGCGGCTGCAACTTCCTCTTCGCCGACGGCTCGGTCCGGTTCATCAAAGAGTCGGTCAACCCCCAAACCTTCAGCTTCCTCTCGACCCGCGCCGGCGGCGAGGTCATCGGCGGTGACCAGTACTGAGCGGCTCGAAAGGGGGGACTCGGTGTCAGTCCTGGTTTCGCCAAGCGAAAATCAAGGACTAGAGCGACTTCCCGTCGACCGTGCCGCCGCCGGGAAGGGGGACAGGCTCCGGCCGAGTACAGCCGGAGCCTGTCCCCCTTCCCTCGACCGGTCCACTCAAAAAGAAGTTGCTCTAGCCCCGAGTTTCGCTCCGGGGAGCGCTCATCTCGGATCCAGCGGGACGCTTCGCGGAGGTCCGACTTGGCGGTCGCGGATCGCTCGATCCGGTAGGTCACGAGCCTGGAGGGAGCTGCAAATCACGGCTGATATCGGCGAGCGCGGCCTCAAGCGGCCGGGTTCGCCCCGCCCGGCTGTCCTCCAGGCCGCGCCGGACGCTTTCGAGCCGCCCGGCCCGCTCGGCGATGTCGAGCAACTTCTGGTAGGAGGCGACGTCCTGCACGACCAATTCGGCCTTGCCGTCGATGGTCAGGACGATCGGCTCGCCGGTCCCCTTCAAATGCCGGACGGTCTCGGGCGTGCGGAGCTTGGATTCGGCCAGCGATTGGATGTCTCGGTCGATAATCATATCGCGATAGTGCCGAGAGTTTTTCAAGCACGGAGTTCGACTTTACCGGACCTTGACCGGCGGCGACAGGACAAGATGCCGGTCGAACGAATCCGGGCGGGCACGAGATCCTTGGGGGCGGACGGGGCATCCCCAGGGGAGAACCCCCCCCCCACGGCGGTCATTTGGGGCTGACGAGCATGTTGTTCCCCTCGGCGGCGGCGTCGGCCTCGGCCTTGTGGATGGCGTGGTCGATGGGGGAGGGCTGGTGCTCGGCGGGGGCGGAGTCGACGGCCTCGGCGGCCTCGGCGTCCTTGCGGAGGTTGGCCTCGGCCCGGTGGTCGGGGGCGACGGCCGGGGCGGGGGCGACCGGGCGGGAAGCTTCGGGGCCGGGACCGGAGCGGTGAGCCTCGTTCGCCGCGGGCACCTGGACCGGGGCCGGGGCCACCGCCAGGGGGGCGGGGGCGGTCGGCGGCGGGGTGATGCCGGCTTTCTGGAGGGCGACCTTGATCTTGAGCAGGAGGTCGCTCTGGAGCTTGTCGCCATCAATCCCCCGGGAGGGCATCCAGTAGGAGGCGTGGAGGCGGACTCCGCCGGGCTCCAGGGCCTGGACCAGGGCCCGGGGGGTGGGGGACTGGAGCAGCCCGTCGGTCGCCCGGAGGGCATCGTTGATCGCCTCGAGGGCCTCGGCGGTCGAGGCCTCGTAGGGGATCACCACCTCGACCGAGCCGAGCGTGCTGGGCGAGGTCGAGGCGTTGATCATGGTCTCCTTGTAGATCACGGCGTTGGGGATCCGGACGTAATGCCCCTCGGGCGTGATCAGGGTCGTGGCCCGGGTGTCGAGCGAGAGGACCGAGCCCGACTTGCCGGCGACGGTGAGGAAGTCGCCGATCTGGAAGGGGCGGCGGAAGCCCAGGAGCATCGAGGCGATGAAGTTCTCGGCGATGTCGCGGAACGCGAAGCCCAAGGCCAGCCCCGCCACCCCGGCCAGGCCCAGGACCGAGAGCACCGCGTGCGTCAGGTTGAGGATCGAGAGGCCGAGCAAGATCCCGCCCAGCACGATCAAGGAGCTGATCACCGACCCCACCACCGACCGGAGCAGCGAGTTCCTCAAGAACGGCGCGAGCAAGGTCTCGGAGTTCCGGGCGAAAGACCGGGCGAGGAACCCGAAGCCGAGGGCGAAGGCGACCGCCAGGATCGTCAGGATCCAGTTCTTGGACACGACCCGGCCGTAATCGCCCAGGGCCTTCGCCGCCATCTCGCGGCCGGTCAAGGTTTCCGCGTCGGTCTTCATCTTGTTGAGGACCAGGCGGACGCCGTCGACCTTCTGGGCGAACGCGGTCAGGTCGTCCATTGTGTCGTCGTCGTCGACCTGGCCGTCGATCGTCACCACGCCATCCACGACCCTGACGGCGGCGGTCCGGACCCCGGGGAACTGGTTGAGGAGGTCCTTCAAAGTGGCCTGGATCTTCGGGTCGTCCACCTTCTCGTTGACGTTGATCGACTTCGCCGTCGCGGTGAAGACCGTGCCGGGTTCCCCCTTGGCCGGGACCGGCTTCTTGGTGGGGTCGTCCTTGGGGGCGGCGGCCGGCTTGGAGGCCGAGGGTAGGCCGGGGATCTGGGCGTGCCCGGCTCCGGCCCAGCAGGCGAGCCAGGCCAGGGCCAAGATCAGGCCAATCAGCGGGCGTCGTCGATGGGCGAGGTCGGGTCGATTCCGGTCCATCGTATTGCTCCGCCCTTCGCGAGGATGGACGGGCTGGCGGGTGATCCGAACCCTCGCCGGCGCCGTCCGGAATCCGCGATCGTCGTGCAAACAACGGGCCGGGCGGCAGGGCACCACGGTCGATCGGTCCGTCAAATCGGCTCCGCTCGGCCGTCGCCGGATGCCAGCTAACATGTAGGGTGGGTCGAGCGCGGCGAGCCCCACCGATCCGCGATCTCGTCGCCTTTCCGGCTGACTGCTGACCGCCGAGTGCTCGCCGCCACCCCGCCAACGCCCCTGATCCCGCCCCATCACCGGCCCCTTGCCGACCGCTCCCCTGCATTCGCCGGCCGCCCCCGGTCGGTTTGGTGGGGCTCGCCGCGCTCGACCCACCCTACATGTTTATTTGATGGGAGGGGGTGGGGGAGGCCGAAGCAACCCGGCTTGACGAGCGGATTGACCCCGGGGGCCAGCGGCCCCGGGCTGGAGTCGCCGGGAGGTTGCTGGTAGCATCGCAACGCCCCCGCGCACCCTCCACCTCCGCCCTCCGCCTTCATCCGGGACGCCCGTCGATGCCCTCCAGCCGCCCCAGCCGCCTCCCCTGGTTCTTCCTGGCCTTGGTCGTCGGCGCGGGGGTGGCGATCTGGTTCGGGGCGATGCAGGATCCCGAGGACCCCAAGGCCCGGCGGTCGGGGCCGTTCCTGGCGACCCCCTACCTCCAGCTCGGCGAGGATCCCAAGGCCGATGCCCTGACCCTGCTCTGGCACGCCGAGGACCGCGACGCCCCCTGGACGGTCGAGGTCCGCTCGCCCCTGGGCGCCCCCTGGAGGCCGGGCGGCAAGCCGGACGCGCGCCCGGTCAAGCTCGACGGGGTCGAGCCGCACCGGATCTACCGGGCGGTCTTGGCCGGGCTGGCGGCGGGCGAGGCGTTCCGCTATCGGGTCCTGCTCGGCGGCAAGCCCGAGTTCGAGGCCACCGCCCGGGCCAGGCCCGCGCCCGGCCGAGCCCACCGGTTCGTGGCCTTCGGCGACTGCGCGGCGAACACCCCGGGGCAGAAGAGGGTGGCGTATCAGGCGTACCTCGCCGACCCCGACTTCGCCCTGATCACCGGCGACATCGTCTACTTCCAGGGGCGGGTCGGCGAGTACCGGGGCAAATACTTCCCGATCTACGCGGCGGCCCGGCCTTCGCCCGACCTCGGCGCCCCCCTGCTCGGCTCGGTCCCCTTCGTGGCGGTGCCGGGCAACCACGACCTGATGATCAACGACTTCGGTAAGAATGCCGACCTGATGGCCTACTTCTACTTCTGGTCGCAGCCGCTCAACGGCCCGGTCGTCCCGGCCGGCTCGAAGATCAAGCTCGCCCCGAAGTTGAAGGGAGACGAGGCCCGCCAGAAGGCGTTCCGCGACCTCGCCGGGGCCAACTTCCCGAGGATGGCCAACTTCTCGTTCGACTCCGGGGACGTCCACTGGACCGTGCTCGACGCCAACCCCTACGTCCAATGGGCCGACCCGACGCTCCGGGCCTGGGTCGAGGCCGACCTCGCCTCGGCCCGCGCGATGCCCTGGCGGTTCGTCGCGTTCCACCAGCCCGGATTCAACTCGGCCAAGGCCCACGCCGACGAGCAGCAGACGCGGCTCCTGGCCGACGTCTTCGAGCGCGGCGGGGTCTCGATCGCCTTCAGCGGCCACGTCCACAACTACCAGCGGACCTACCCCCTGACCTTCGCCGCCCGGACCCACCCCGACGGCCGAGCCCCCGAGCCGTCCACCCCCGTCGCCGGGGCTTGGACGCTCGACAAGGACTACGACGGCACGGCCAACACGACCCCCCGAGGCGTGATCTACCTCGTCACCGGCGCGGGGGGGGCGAAGCTCTACAACCCCGAGCAGACCCGGCAGCCCGAGACCTGGCAGCCCTTCACCCGCAAGTTCGTGGCCGACGTCCACTCGTTGACCATCGTCGACATCACCCCCGACACCGCGACCGTCCGCCAGGTCGACGCCGACGGCGGCGAGCTCGACCGGTTCGTCATCCGCCGCTGACGGGCCGCCCGGAAATCCCGCTCGCGAGCCGGGGCAAGGTCCCTCCCGGTCCCGTCGGCCTCGCTCCCGAGGGGCCCGGCTTGCCTCCGCGAACCGGGACCGCGCATCTCCGATCCGGGCGCCGGGTCCGGCCGCCCCGCCGCGCGAACTCCCCGGGGCGATCGAGGTCGGGTCGTCGAGGGTACGTCGAGTTTGACGATAGGGCGGATTCGGTTGGAAGAGGTCCGATATTTGCACCATCTCAGGTCGGTCCACGTGGATCGGTTGCCCCGAGGTAATCCAGCCCACACCGACCGGTCGATCGGCCCGGCTCGGTCGAAAGGTGTCGGCGGAAGTTGAATCGCCAGGTGTCGCCGGCCCGATATTTTGAATCACCGGCGTGCTTCGGGCCCACCATCGCCCCTCGGAATGGCGAGGTCTCGGACGCGGTCATTCCGGGGACATCCCTCGGGCCCCGGGTCGTGGCTTGAGCCGCGACGCGGGA
>JAABUQ010012845.1_pt1 | contig 10300 bp, 7 predicted proteins | sample 5560001 | NCBI WGS metagenome assembly JAABUQ01 (sample SAMN10711888, study PRJNA513371) | rock metagenome | isolation source: Antarctica rocks | place: Antarctica: Victoria Land, Finger Mt nord | collected 2015-12-18 | reverse complement strand
CCCGCGAGGATCATGATCTCGTTTGCCGCGGTTGGCGCGCCGCGGCGTGTCATGCGCGCGGCGATGGCACGGCACAGCGAGGCGAGGCCCTCCACCGGCCCGTAGGTGAGGGCGTCCGCGCCCGCGCGGGTCAGGGCGTGGGTCAGGGCCGCCCGCACGTCGTCGAATGGGATGGCCTCGCCGGTAGGCATCCCGCCCGCGAACGAGATCACATCGTCGCGCGTCCCCAGGGCCATGATGTCGCGCAGCAGGCCGGGGTCGGGTCCCAGCCCCTGGCCGATGGCGCGCAAGCCGAGCAACCACGCCGCGGAGGGTGTGCGCTCTGAACGCGGCGTGGCAGGACTATCGGCGCCACCGCGCGTCGGCGTTTCGGGCGGACGGACGATCGTGCCGCGGCCGGGGAGGGCGTCCACCACGCCGTCGGCCGCGAGTTCGTGGTACGCGCGCATCGTGGTGGTGCGATTCACGCCGAGGCTGGTCGCCAGTTCGCGCTCAGGCGGCAAGCGCATGCCCGGCGCGAGGGCGCCCGTGAGGACGGCGGAGCGGACGCCGTCGCGGATCTGCGCGTAGAGCGGCGGCGCGCCCGGGGCGCGGTCGAGCGGGAGGCCATGGAGCTGCCCCGTCATGGGCGGCCGCGGCCCCCGCCCCCGCGTGCGGCCAGACGGAGTGATAGGTGGCGTCATGGCATTCATCCGTCCGCCCCGTCCGCCCGTTGTCGATTGTCCAACGCCATCGCTCCCTCCCATGCCCATCCGGCCGCGCATGCCGCCTCTCTCACCGCTCGGGTGCGGTAGAGCGACATTACACCAGCGCCGGGCGCGCCAGGGACGCGGCCACGACCGCGCCCAGACGCCGCAGGCCGTCGTCGATGCGCTCCGGGTCCGCGTGCGAGAAGTTCAGGCGCAGGGACCGTTCGCCCTGCCCGCCATCGCGCGCCGCGTGGAACGCGGAACCGGGAACAAACGCGACGCCGCGCTCCAGCGCGCTAGCCAGCAACGCCCGCGTGTCGACGCCCTCCGGCAGCGTCACCCAGAGGAACAGACCCCCCTCCGGCCGCGTCCAGCGCGCCTCCGGCGGGAAGTAGCGCGCCAGCGCCGCCAGCATCGCGTCGCGGCGCTCCCGGTAGACCCGGCGCAGCCGCGCGATGTGTCCATCCAGGTCGGCGTGCAGGCAGTACTGGAGCACGGCGCGCTGCGCGAGCGTATCGGTGTGCAGGTCGGCGCCCTGCTTGGCCCGCACCAACCGCGCCAGCAGCGGCCGCGGGGCCACCACCCAGCCCAGGCGCAGGCCCGGGGCGAGGATCTTACTGAACGTACCGAGGTAGACCGTGTCCGCCCCGCCGGGCAGCGCGCGCAGGGGCGGCAGATCGGCGCCCTCGTAGCGCAACTCTCCGTACGGATCGTCCTCGATCACGGGCAACCCTCGGTCCGCGCACAGCTTGATCAGGGCCGCGCGGCGTCGCCGGCTCATCGTCAGACCGGAGGGGTTCTGGAACGTCGGGATCGTGTAGAGGATCGCGGGATTATCATGGCCGCGTGGGTCGCGGCCCCGCGGCGCCAAGGAGGTGTCAACGCGGTCGACCCGCAGGCCTTCGTCGTCCATCGGCGCCGACACAACGCGCGGCCCGTAGGCGGCGAAGGCCTGGAGGGCGCCCACGTAGCTCGGCTCCTCCACCAGGACGGTCGCGCGCGGGGACAGCAGGACCTTGCCCACCAGGTCGAGCCCCTGCTGCGAGCCCGTCGTGATCAGGATGTCCTCGGGCGGGGCGCCGATACCCCGCCGTGCTAGGCGCGCGGCCAGGTAGGCGCGCAGGGGCGCGTAGCCCTCGGTCGGGCCGTACTGCACGGCGCTCCCCCCGCCCTCACGCAAGGCGGCGTCGAACGCGGCGCGCAGGTCGTCGATGGGGAACAGGTCAGGCGCGGGCAGGCCGCCCGCGAAGCTGATAATGTCCGGGCGCGCCGTGACGGCCAGCAGGTCCCGGATATCCGAGCCGCGCAAGCGTCGGTCGGCATCGCCGAGCAACATATCCCAGGGCACGCCCATATCTCCATCTCCTTGTCCTTCATGCGCCGCATGCGCCGCCCGCTCAAACGCGGAGCCACGAGCGGACACCGACTGTTCGACGCGCCTTGTCGCGCGGCGATGGTCCCCTACGCGGTGTCTTGGGTGCAGTCTAAACCGTCCAAGTGGCTGCGGGAACAGCCAAGAACGCCCTCGGGCGCCAGCCAAGTGTTATCTCGCCTGCCTCCTAATACTTTGCCGGCGGCGATAGCGCCATCATTTCGCGCGCCGCGCGGCCGCGTCCTCGTGGTGTCCCTCCTCGCGGTGGTCGTGACGACGGCCCTCATGGCGGGCACGACAAGCCTCGCCGCCTGGGGCGCCATCCGCTTCCTCTCAGGGCTGGCCAGCGCCGGGGTCTTCGTCCTGGCGTCGGGCATCGTCCTGGATGCGCCGCGCCGGCAAGGACGAGCGTCCCTATCCGGCATGCTCTTCAGCGGTGTCGGCATGGGGATCGCGCTGTCGGGGGCGGTGGTCCGCGTCGCGGGCGGCGCGCTGGGGTGGCGCGGCGAGTGGCTCACGCTGGCCCTCCTCGCCGCCGTCACCATCGTTCCCGCATGGCGCTGGCTGCTACTTGCCCACAATGGGGCCGCGCCGCCGCCGCCGGGGCAGCCGCTCCCGGAGCGCGGGGCGCGCGGCGCTGGCCCTGCTCCTGGCAGCGTATCTCCTCGAAGGGACGGGCTACATCGTGACCGGGACGTTTCTGGTGGCTATCGTCGACCGGGTGCGAGGGCTAGCGTACCTACTTTCGACTTCCGACTAATAGATGTACCGCTGGAACACCTCATTGTGGCGCGCCTCACCGAGGATGACGAAGGCCATGTGCGTGAAGTCGGGCCGCACCGGCTTCTTACGCAAGGTGAAGCCCGCCTCCTCCGGCGTCTTGTTGCCTTTGCGGTGGTTGCAGCGCAGGCAGGCCGCCACGCAGTTCTCCCAGGAGGTCTGTCCCCCGCGTGAGCGCGGCATCACATGGTCGACCGTGAGCGGCCCCGCCGTCGAGCCACAGAACTGGCAGGTATATTCGTCGCGGCTCAACAGCGTCTTACGCGTCAGCGGCACCTTGAGGCGGCGCGGGATGGCGACGTAGTGGATCAGTCGGATCACCAGCGGGACCGGGAAGGCCACCCGCTCGGCGCGCAGTTGGCGCGAGATATCGTTCTCGATGGCCTCCGCCTTCTCGCGCAGCAGCAGCACGATCGCGCGCTGCACCGAGATCAGGCTGAGCGGTTCAAAAGATGCATTCAGGACAAGCACACGTCCCACGTCGACCCCTCCCCACGTTCCTCGCCACCCGTCGCCTATGTCGTCAAAGTAGAGTTACCCAATCACCAAACAAAAAAGCGCATGGCTCACGGCCATGCGCTACTATATCCTCGTGCCACCCCGGCGTATCTCCGGGTAGGCTTTGGCGCTTCTGGCGCGTTGATACGGCGCGCGACCGTATGGCCGCGTGTCACGCCTTCGCTCCGTCCGCATAAGCCTCACCCTCCGCCGGGCAGGTGTACATCTACTGCCACTATAGCATAGCGTAGCCCTGCTTGCCTACTTATGTATACAGAGCCGTGAGTTGGGTTATCATGATGGTATGAACACTGTCACCTCGTCGCCTGCGGAGCCGGACAACCCCACGCACGCGCGCCCCTTATTGGCGCTCGATACGGCCACGCTGCGCCTCTCCAGCCCGCGCGGCGAGGCGGCGCGGGGAACGATCACGGTCACGAATAGGGGCGAGGCTCTGTTGCGGGGGACGGTCACCGCGCGCGTCGGCGACGCATGGTTGCGCGTCGAACCGGACTCACTGCAGGCGCCGCCGCGGGGCTCGGTGCGAGTGACGGTCACCGCCGACCCTATCGACCTACCGGCAGGCTACGAGCGCGGCGAGATCGCCATTAGCAGCAACGGCGGCGCGGCCACCATACCTGTCCGCTTCGGTGTGCGCGCGGGACGGACCTGGCGTATTCTAGGCGCCGCCGTCGCCGCCTGCGCTGTCGCCACGCTCGTCGTCGGCATAACCCTGTCCCGCGTCAAGGTCTCCGCGCCCGCGCCGTCGTTCCCGTCCCTGCCCGCGCTCAACGCGGGCCGCCCCAAGGTAGGGCTCCCGCCGATCTTCGGACCGCGCACGTGCCCTCTCTCTCCGGCCGCCCGCGCCGCCGCCCTGCGGAGCATAGCGGGGGCTATCACGGACAGCAACCGGGTCTGGCTCGCCGCGCTCACCCGGCCCTCGACCTCCGCCCTCGCCTCCATCGAGACCGGCGACGACCTCAAAAACACGACCGCGGAGGTGCAAAGCCTCGCCGCCGCGGGCGAGTACTGGCGCATCGACCAGCAGGGCTTCGCCATAGAGCCGGGCAGCGCGACGGTGAGCGACGACGGCGCGAGCGGCGCCGGCATCGTGACCAAAACCGAGCGCCGCGCCCTCTACGGGGCTAGTCACGGCACAAGCGCGCCCTACGATGTCCTCGACGCCTCCTACCGCCTGCGCTACCACCTCGTACACCAGGGCGGGCGCTGGCTCGTCGATGGGGTGACCGTGGAGAACCTGACGCCCCGCGGCGGAGGCCAGCTCCTCGCCTCGGTGCAGGACGTTTATAAGCGCGTGCTGCCGGTTGTGATGCGCGTCGAGGCCGACAGCCCAACGGGAGGCGCCGTCGGCACCGGCATCGTGGTGCGCTCCTCGACCGCGGGCAGTGACATCCTGACCAACGACCACGTCGTGACCGGCGCCGCCACCGTCCAGGTCGAGCATCGCCTCGATAGCGCCACGGACGGCCCCTGGACGGCGTCGCACGTCTACGAAGACCCCGCCGACGACCTCGCCGTGATCCACATCGCCAGGGGCAATCTGCCCGTCGCGGCCTGGGGCGACCCCAATACCCTGCAACCGGCCCAGCAGGTGGTGGCGATCGGCTACGGCCTGGATCTGCGAGGAGGCCCGACGAACGCGCCCGGCACCGTCTCCAGCATCGCGCGCACCCTGCCCGACGATCCCAGCGGCACGACCTATGTCCAGCACTCCGCGCCGATCAACCACGGCAACAGCGGCGGCCCGCTTGTCGACATGGCCGGGCGCGTCGTCGGTATCAACACCCTCACCATCGAGGGCACGCAGAACCTCAACTTCGCCATCCCCTTCACGCGCGCCGCCCCCGTCATCGCCAACGATACAGACAGCAACGGGTGAACGAGGGGATAAAACCTGCGACTAAAGTCGCATGGCAAACAGGCGGCGACTGAAGTCGCTCGGAAGCACTACTGACCGCGCTATATCGCGTTTGCGTTAGGCGTGCATCGTCACACCCGCAGACACTTCAGTGTCCGTGGTTTGCCATGCGACTTTAGTCGCAGGTCTCCTCCCGCTAATACCTCCCGAGCAGGCGCCCGTCGAGGTGGCTGCGGCCCAGCGCGGCGTCGAGGTGCATCACCACGAGCGCTTTGTTGGCCGGATCGCCGTCCTTCTTGTCGCCGGTGGGCGCGTAGCTGATGCGCCCCGCGACTCCCTGATACGCCGAGGTGGCGCCGCCAATCGACTGCAACGCCGATCGCAACGTGTCGCGTGTCGGCGCGGCGCCCACGTTGCGCAGGGCGTAAGCTACCGTTTGCACGGCGTCGTAGTAGAGCGCGGTGTCGGCCGACACGCGGCTGGTGCCGTACCCGCCCCTCTTGGCCGCGCCCGTATTCAGGAATGTCCCCTTGTAGGTCGCTTCCATCGCCTGCACCGCCTGCCGCTGCGATCCGGCGAGCAAGTTGTACTGGTCCGGGAAAAAGTAGCTGGTGAAGTGGAAGCGGCCCTTGGGCGTGCCGTTCTTGCTGAACTCGGCCGGCTTGTAGAAGCCGTCGTCGCTCATGATTGGGACCGACTGCGGGACGCCCGTCCCATCCATGGCCTGCGAGAGCCGCAGCGCCTCGGGGGCGTAGCCCGCGAAGTAGACCCCGTCGACGCGGCGCGCCTGCAGGTCGTTGGCCAGGTCCGAGAAGTCCTGCTGGCCGATCGTGTAGGTCTCCGAGATCACACGCGCGCCCTGTAGCCGCGCCTCCTGCTGCACGATCTCGAACAGGCGGCTGGCATAAGCGTCGTTGGGGTCGCCGAAGACGGCGACCGTGGGGTGGGCTTTGCCTTTCAGGAGTGTGCCTACCAGATACGTCGCGCCCTCCCTGCCCTGCTCCGCGTCGCTGGGGCAGGCGCGGAAAAAGTACGACCTGTTCTGGAAGTAGTATTGTGGGTCGTTGAGATCGGGGCTGCTCGCCGTTGGCGCGACCACGGGGATGCCCTGTTGCGCCGTATAGGGCAACGCTACCTTGGTGCGCGAGCTGTAGGCGTCGCCGACCAGGGCCAGAATGTCGCTCTGCGTCGCCAGCTTTTGCGCCGCCGCCGCCGCGCCGTCCTTAGAACTGCCGTCGTTGGCGACCACCAGATAGAGCTTGTGGCCGTTGACGCCGCCGTGGCCGTTGACGTACTTCTGGGCCAGATAGGCGCCCTGCAAATTTTGCCGCCCGAGGCTCACGTCGTCGGTACCGTCGGCCGCCGGGCTGAGCGAGGCGCCGACGCCGATCTTGTACGGGTGAGGGTCCGCGGCTAGCGCCGCGTTGTCTTCCAGGTAGATGAGGCTCTCCGCGTCGGCCTTGTTGATCCCGGTGGCCTGCGTGTACTTGCCCATGGCGTCGGACGTGTGGCCGGCGGCCATCGCGGCGGCAGCCTGTGTCTTCGTGCCGGCCCAACGCTGCCCGTCGGCCACATTGACGCCGAGCGAGCCCAGGTCGTTCGGGTCGGTATCGAAGGCCACGCTGCCGCCGCTGATCGGACTAACCGGATGGGGCTGGCGCGCGTAGATGAAGGCGCCGCCGGCCGACCCCAACAGCAGGACCAGCAGCAGCGCCAGGGCGATGGCCCGGCCCCGCGCCGTGGAGAGCGCGCCGGGCGGGTTGAGCACGCGGTCGACGTCCTTTTTCATCGCGGCCGCGCTCTGGTAGCGTTTCTTCTCGTCGTTCTCCACCGCGCGCGCCACGATGGACTGCGTGGACTCGGACACCTTGGGACTGAGCGTGCGCACGGGCGGGTACTGCCACAGGGGCTGGATCTTGGTGGGGTCGCGCCCGGTCAGGAGGTGGTGCATCGTCGCGCCGAGCGCGTAGAGATCGGAGAGCGGCGTCTCCTGCCCCGTGAACTGCTCCTTGGGCGCGTAGCCCGGCGTGCCCAGCGCGGTAGAGAGTTGCGCGCCGACCGCGCGCGTGGCGCCCGGCTTGAACTTGTGCGAGGCGATACCGAAGTCGACCACCTTCACGCGGTTGTTGGGGTCGACGAGGATGTTGGCCGGCTTGATGTCACGGTGGATCACCTGGGGGTTCTGCGCCTCGAGGTAGTCGAGCACCGCGAGCGTCTGGCTGGCCCAGGCCAGCACGCTCTTCTCGGGCAGCCCTTTAGGCGGGCTGTTGGGGACCTGCGCCGCCTCGATGGCCTTCTGCAAGTCCTGGCCCGGCACGTACTCTTGCACCGCGAAGTGGCGGTTCGACTCGGTGAAGAAATCGGTGATCGCCGTGATGTTGGGGTGGCTCAACCCGGCCAGCGTGGTCATCTCGGAACGGAACTCGGCCTCGGCCTCGCGGCGCTCCTCCTCCGTGGCGTAGATGTTGGCCATCTCTTTGATGATCACGAGCTTGTCGTTGACGTGCGTGTCGCGCGCCAGGAAGACCGAGCCCATGCCGCCCTTGCCCAGGGGACGGTCGATCACGTAGCGCCCGTTCTCCAGCGCCACGCCGGGCGCGAGCGGCGCCATACCGATCCCTCCGGCCCCTGGAGCCGGGATGAACGTCTGGAAAGGCTGCGCAGGGCTTCGCGTCCCGCCTCCGGCCGCCTGCCCTCCATTTGCCATGGGGCCGGACGCGCCCGGCGCTATGGGGGACGCGCCCGCCGGAGGTGGACTTATCGAAGGGGCGGCCAGCGCGCCCGACTGGTTCAGACGTTGGGTCAGGCTAAGGCCGCACCCGCGGCAAAAGCGCGCGCTAGCCGGATTAACGGTCCCACACTGCGGGCATGTGGTGCTGCTCATTTTCTTGTCTCTATGCTGTACGCGTTAAACGGCCTCTCATGCGGCCGCACCCTTAGCATAGAGCTTTGAAGGGTACCAGAAAAAGTGGGCCGATATGCGGGCCGGCCTTGAAGGACCTATGGGCAAAACAACCTGGCCCTAAAGGACCATGGCAGGGACGAGACCTTAAAAGGTCTGTGCGGGGTGTTACGCCCGTGTATACCCTTTAGGGTTTGGTCCCTGCCATGGTCCTTTAGGGCCAGGCGTCTAACCGGCTACTTGACGAAGAAAGGCGTCACCGTGGCGACAACCTGGCTCGCGGGCAGACCCTTGTCGAAGGCGCCTTGGCTGAAGTCCGGGTCCGTGTTCAAGGCGGCCCATGTCGCGGCGTGACGCGCCTCCACCGTCACGATCGAGGCGGCCGCCAGCAGCAGGGCGGGCGTCTTGATCAGGGGCGCGGCCCCCAGGTAGGCGCGCACGCCCAGGTTCTCGACCGTCACGCCGAAGGGGAAGCTGATCTTGGGGAAGGCATACTTCGCTTCGGCCACGGGCTTGCCGCCGAGCTGCGTGATCACCGCCGTCAAGGTGTCCACATGCGCCTTCTCGTGCCCCGCGATGATCCCCACGTACTGGAGGGCCAGCTGGGTCGGGGCGTCGGCCGGCTGCACGTTGCGGTAGAAGGTGGCTTCGAGGTGCTCCAACGTCAGCGCGTAGTTCAGGATGTCGATGTCGCTCTGCGGCACGCCCGCCTTAGTCATCTTGTTGGTGTCGAGGCCCAGCGAGGCCGCGTCGACCTTGCCCGCCGAGAGCAGTCCGCCCCCGACGCCCATAGCAGCGACGCCGGCGCCGATGCCGAGGATGGCGCGCAAAAAGTCGCCACGGCCGGTCGCCTGGTCGAACGCCCCGATAATCGCTTCCTGGACCTCTTCCTCTGTCTCGTACATCTACAACTCCTCCTACATGGACCCAGTACCGAGTCTACACGATTGTACCTGACTTGCGAGCGCCGACACCCGACGTAGACCGGTCCCCGGTGGATATCCTCGGCCACGTACCGCCCGGCGTGACGGGGCCTACCTCGTACTACGTCCGAAGGGGCGGTTTAGATCAATTGCATCAATATCAGGTCATCTTGTCGCACAACATGTCGCGCAAAGCGGGAACGGCCGGGGCGTCGCCGCATGCGGCGGTGCCCCGGCCGTTCCCCAACCTATGAGGGTTGGACTAACTACTTCGCGAAGAAGGGCGTGACGGTCTTGACGACGGTCGTCTTGTCGAGCCCCTTGTCGAACGCGCCCATCGTGAAGTCCTCGCCGTTGGGCATCTTGCCGTAGTTGAGGGTAGCCCACGCCGCGGCGTGACGCGCCTCGACGGTGACGATGGAGGCCGCCACCGGCACCAGCGCCGCCGTCTGGATCATGGGGAGCGCGCCCAGGTAGGCCTGCACGCCCAGGTTCTCGACGGTGACGCCGAAGGGCAGGCTGATCTTGGGGAACTTGTACTTGGCCTGGGCGACCGGCGTGCCGCCGTTCTGCATGATGGCCGCCGTGAGGGCGTCCACATGTGCCTTCTCATGCGCGGCGATGATATGCACATAGTGCAGGATCTGGCCCGTCGGCGCGTCAGTCCGCTGCACGCCAGCGTAGAAGGTGGCCTCGATGTGCTCGAGCGTCAGGGCGTAGTTCAGGATGTCGAGGTCGCCTTGCGGGATGCCCGCCTTGTTGGCGCGGCTGCTCAGGCCGAGCGAGGCGGCGTCGGCATGGGCGCCGCCGAGCAGGCTGCCCCCGATCCCGAGCGCGGCCACGCCGGCACCGGCGCCCGCGACCTTGCGCAGGAAATCGCCGCGGCCGGTTGCCTGGTCGAACGCGCTAAAGATGGCCTCGCGGACTTCTTCCTGTGTCTCGTAAAGTGGTGTGCTCATAGTACCTAAAAACTCCTCTTGGCCGCCTCGTATCATAAGGACGGCGGTCCTCTCGTGGTGAGTCGCCAGACGCCGGCCGGACATCTACCGCTCACACGCGGAGCCGAGCGATGGGAGCGAGGCGGAGCTCCATCACCGGTCCTGTTAGTAATACGCGGCGCCGCGGAGTTTGGATCAAAACGTGTTTTTCATGCCTGTTTCCGGCCGCGTGCGTGGCGCCGGCGCCACGGGCCATTTGGGACGCGCCATGGGCCTGACGCGCCATGGGCCTGCGACTGCGGATTGGTCTCTCGGCCGC
>JAABUQ010012843.1_pt1 | contig 10300 bp, 14 predicted proteins | sample 5560001 | NCBI WGS metagenome assembly JAABUQ01 (sample SAMN10711888, study PRJNA513371) | rock metagenome | isolation source: Antarctica rocks | place: Antarctica: Victoria Land, Finger Mt nord | collected 2015-12-18 | reverse complement strand
CGAACCGCACCTCGAAGCCCGCAGGCGCGCTGGGCCGGACCTCGCGCAGGAAGTCCTTCACCATGGTGTAGCCGCCGCCATAGCCGAGCTCGCGGATCTCGCGGTGCAGCCGGCTGCCGGTCAGGTCGGGATAGGCCGCCACGCGCTCGCGCAGGTAGGGCTCGAACGGGCTGACCTTGCCCGGGCGGGGCTGGCGCGGCCCATAGGCCGGCGGCTCCAGGCCGCTCTCGATGTATTTGCGCACCGTCTTGCGGTCGAGGCCGCTCCGCCGCGCGATGGCGGACACGCCCAGCCCCTGCCGATGCAGATCCAAGATCATGACGAGTTCCCCAAGCCTGACCACCATCGCATCCCCCTGAACAGCCGAGGGGAATGGTGGCCTACGGTCGGGCAGCGCCCCACAGCGCCGGGCTCACGGGTGAACCGCCGCCGCGCCAAACTGGGGAATATTCAACCGCCCGATCTGCGGAAAATGCAGGCGGCACTGACAGGTCCGGCCCAGCGCGCCCGCCGGCTTCGAGGTGCGCTTCGAAACGCCGCCGGGCCGGCAGGCCCAGGTCGACTTCGCGCATTTCCGCACCGTGTTCACCGACGAGCCGGACGTCGAGCGGGTGGTCTGGCTGTTCTCGCTCGTGCTCGGCCACAGCCGCATGCTGTGGGCCCGGTTCGTGCCGCAGCAGGACCTGCAGACCCTGCTGCGCTGCCACGCCGCTGCGTTCGAGGCGCTGGACGGCGTGCCGGCCGAGGTGCTCTACGACCGCATGCGCACCGTGTTCGTGCGCGAGGACCCGGATGCCGGCCACATCGTCTACAACCGCACCTTGGTCGAGTTCGCCCGCCATTACGGCTACCTGCCCAAGGCGTGCCAGGCGTATCGGGCCAAGACCAAGGGCAAGGTGGAGCGCCCGTTCCGCTACGTCCGCGAGGACTTCTTCCTTGCCCGCAGCTTCCAGAACCTCGGCGACCTCAACGACCAGCTCCGCCAATGGCTGAACGGGGTCGCCAACCCGCGCACCCACGCCACCACGCGTCGCGTGGTCCAGGAGCACTTCGCCGAGGAGCGCCCCAGCCTGCAGCCGCTGCCGGCCGGGCCGTTCCAGGCCGTGCTGCGGCTGGAGCGGCGCATCACCCGGGACGGCATGGTGTCCGTGGACGGCAACCTCTACAGCGTGCCCGACACCACGCGCCGGCGCCCGGTCGAGGTGCACAGCACCGCCCATGAGCTGCGCATCCTGGAGGACGGCCAGGTCGTCGCGGTGCATCCCGTTCTCGACGGCCGCGGCCAGCGCCGCATCATCGCCGGGCACCGCACGGCGCGCTCTCCGGCCAACAGCCAAACGCCGCGCAACGGCCCGGCGCCCGGCCGGACGGGCGACGTCGTCGCGCTGCGTCCGTTGGCGTTCTACGACGCCGTGGCCAAGCGGCTCGCCAACAAGGGAACCGCCGCATGACGCCCGGACCCCTGCCGGATGCCCCGCTTGAGCGCATCCGCCACCACCTCGTCGGCCTGCGCATGCCGCGTGCCCTGGAAGCCCTCGATGCCGTAGTCCAGCAGCTCGAGCGCGGCCAGATCGGCGCCATCGAGGCGATCGACACGCTGCTGGCCGAGGAGTTCACCGTCCGCGAGGGCCGCCGCATCAAGGCCGCCCTGCAGATGGCCCGGCTCGCCACCATCAAGACCATCACCGGCTTCGACTTCTCGTTCCAGCCCTCGCTCGACCGCAACCGCATCATGGCCCTGGCGACGCTGGACTTCATTGACCGCCACGAGGTGGTGCACCTCATCGGCCAGTCCGGCACCGGCAAGTCCCACCTCGCCATCGCCCTCGGGGTCGAGGCCGTCCGCGCCGGGCGCAGCGTCTACTTCTCGCCGCTCGCCGACATCCTCGACAGCCTGGCCAAAGCAGAGCGCGAGGGGCGCCTGCGCGAGCGCATCCGCTATCTCTGCCGCGCCTCGCTGCTCATCATCGACGAGATCGGCTACCTTGCCGTCGGCTCAACCGCCGGAAACTTGTTCTTCCAGCTGGTCAACGCCCGCTACGAGCGCGGCGCCATGATCCTGACCTCCAACCGCGGCTTCTCGGAATGGGATCAGGTTTTCGGCGATCCCGTGGTCGCCACGGCCCTGCTGGATAGGCTTTTGCACCATGCCGTCGTCGTGCAGATCGAGGGCTCCAGCTACCGGATGCGCCAGCATGCCGCCCTGCTGCCGCAGGCACCACGTCCCAACCCCGCGGCCGGGCTCGCCGATGCCACGCTGCCGCGTCGCCGGGGCCGCCCGCCCAAGGCTGCCACCGCATAGCCGCACGGGGCGCGTCGCCCGCGCCGCCGCCAAAGCCACTGCAATGCGTTACATAACGGGTCTCGCCCCCCAACCTACAGCGCTCGCCACCGCCGGAGCCGCCCCGCGGCTCCGGCGGTGGCGAGCGCAACGGCGTGGGGAAGATTACCCCGCCCAATTTGCGGACAGTCGGACCGCCGTTGACACTTGCCAAGCCCGCTTTCATCGAGAGCTTCGGCCTGACGCGGGATGCCGAGGAAGGTTTGGCGGCAGAGCCGGCGACTTCGCCACCAGCATCACTGTTGGGTCGAGGCCTTCTTACCGTGCGTTTTCGCGCGCTTGGGCCTTCCGCCCCAACTGCGCCAGCGCTACTGCGAAGGCCAGGAGGACCAGCTCGGGGCCTTGGGCCCGGTGGTGGACGTCATCGTGCCGTGGAACACCATCTACATGGACGCGGCGCTGGGCCAGCTCCGCGCCGAGGGCTTCGACGTGCGCCCAGAGGACGTGGCCCGGCTGTCGCCGCCCGGCTTCGAGCACATCAACATGCTCGGCCGCTACGCCTTCACCCTGCCCGACGCCGTCGCACGCGGCGAACTCCGGCCGCTGCGAAACCCAGCCGCACAAGGCACCGACGCCGACGAGCCGGCCCTTACATAGGTTCTACGTTCCGTTGCTCCCCAGCCCCCCAGCTCTGGAGCGTTGCTGCAACTGATGGGTGCTGATACCAGACGCCCTGACCGTTGACCGGGACGTGATCCTGCCCTGGCGGCTTTTGTGATCTGCTGTGCCGCTTGGTTTGGGATGGAGACGAACATGGCGGTGGCGATTACGCGGCAGGACGTGTCGGTGGGTGATCTGCGGCGCGAGGCCGGGCGGACACGGGACGCCAAGGCGGCACGGCGTATGCTGGCGCTTGCGTGCGTCATGGAGGGGCAATCACGCGAGGACGCGGCCGAGACCTGCGGCATGGACCGGCAAACGTTGCGCGACTGGGTGCATCGCTTCAATGCGGGCGGGCTTGCGGGCTTGGCCGACCTGCCCCGGCACAACGGCCCGAAGCCGCGCTTGTCGCCGGAGCAGGAGGCGGCCGTGGCCGGATGGGTCGAGCAAGGGCCGGATCTGGCGCAGGACGGCGTCGTGCGCTGGCGCTGTGTCGACCTGCAAGAGCGGATCGGGCGAGAGTGGGGCATCAGCCTGCACGAGCGGACAGTGGGCAAGCTGCTGCGCAAGCTGGCGTTCCGGCGCTTGTCGGTGCGCCCGCAGCACCCGAAGAGCAACCCCGAGGCGCAGGCGCTTTTCAGGCCGGGTTCGCGGGCCTTGTAGCAGCCTGCCTGCCTGCGGCAGCCCAGGGCAAGCCTGTTGAGGTCTGGTTCATGGACGAGGCTCGCGTCGGCCAGCAGGGCACGCTGACCCGCGTGTGGGCGCCACGCGGCACGCGCCCGCGTGCGGTGCGCGACCACCGCCGCACCTCGGTTTATCTGTTCGGCGCAGTCTGCCCCGAGCGCGGCGTCGGCGCGGCCGTCGTGCTGCCGCACGTCAATGTCGCGGCCATGAGCGTGCACTTGGCCGAGATCAGCCGCAACGTGACCGCAGGAGCGCAGGCCGTCCTCGTGCTTGATCAAGCAGGCTGGCACACTTCGCCCAAGCTGGGCGTGCCCGAGAACATCAGCTTGCTGCCGCTGCCGCCCTACGCGCCGGAACTGAACCCGGTGGAACAGGTCTGGGCCTACCTGCGCGCCAACTTTCTCAGCCACCGCGTTTGGAACAGCTACAACGCCATCGTGGATGCCTGCTGCGATGCTTGGAACAAGCTGATGAGCACGCCAGAGCGCCTCGCCTCCGTCACCCGTCGCACCTGGGCCAGAACAGTCAGTAGATAGGGCGTCTGGTATGAGACATGGCGCCACCTATTTGAGACACGTGGTTTGCCCGCCGCTTGGTGACCTGTCCGCCGCTCGGTTTGACGTCGTCTCGGAGCTGCTGACGGTAGCGGGCTGCGGCCTCGTCCCGGCTCCGACAATCCCATTTGTCGAGGATGCTGTGGACATGATTCTTCACGGTGGCCTGGGCGCAACTCAGCCGACGCGCGATCAGCTTGTTCGACATGCCGTCTGCCAGCAGCTCGGCGACTTCCCACTCGCGAGTGGTCAGCGAGAAGATCCCGGCCCTGGTCGTGTGTCCAGTGGAGCGGCAGCCGGCGGACCGGTTCAGCAAAAGTGCGGTTAGTCTTTGTGGGCAAGCGACCTCCCCTGCCTCGACACGGCGCATGGCGGACAGAAGAGCATCGACCGAGATGTCTGGCCCCAGATACCCGGAGATGCCAATATCGGCCCAGGCAAGGAAGTTCTCGTCCCGTTCACATATGGCCAGAACAATCACGCTCGCCTTAGGAACCTGTGCCCGAACTGTGGTGACCAACGCGGTTCCTTCAGGATGCAACGCATCGACGACGATCAAGCTGGGCATGAACTCTACAAGGGCGGCTCCAATTGTCTCATGAGAGCACGCGCTGATGGCCCGGTTCTCGCCCGCACCCTGCAAGGCCGTAACCAGCGCATCCCGCAAGAATCGCACGTTACTAATAAAAAGTATATTCACACCACACCGCCGTATTATTTATAAGATAAAACTACAATAAGTTACAAGTTAGTTGTAATCACTTACTTGGGGGGTGAGGCTAGCGTAGTTGCTCAACCTGGGTAAGAGGCCAGGCAGGGCTGTTCAACGCTGTCGAATGAGATGCACTGAGTCCGCCTTGCCACACATGCGGAGTGAAGTGCGACGGCTGATCGCAAAAGGGATACCCGAGCCTGCCAATGTCTGACCTTTGCGGCGGCAACTGGGTCGGAGGTCGCCGTGGCTGTGTTTTCGCCGTTGTTGGATGTGCTGGCCGGACGGTTCCGGTTGTGCAGGTCTGCAGGGCCGTCTAGCGATGTCGAAAGCTGGATGTTGTGGTCGAGGCAGAAACCGAGGATTGCGTCGTCGAGCAGTGCAAGGTTGGTCGCGATGACGAACTCGACGTGCTTTCCCTGCGCCTCGGCCATCCGCTCGGCGGTTTCGACGGCGTAGCGAATAAGCGGGAAATTCAGCAGAGGTTCGCCACCCTGGAACTCCACCTTGATGGCGCGCCCAGGCGACGACATCGCGACATCCAGTGCCCGGAGCGCCGTTGCCTCGTCCATGTCATAACGCTCGGCGTCCGTGCTGCGGCGCGAGACCTGGCAATAGGGGCAGGAGTGCTCGCACCTCAACGTGACGACCAGGATGTGCAGGGCCGTCGCGTCCCGGAGGAACGCCATCCGGCTGCGCAGACGCAGCGCCAGCAGCTGCAAAGGAGCGCGGCTGCCTGCGCGCGCAATCAGCATCCGTTCGGCGGCTCTTTCATAGAATCCGTCGCCAGGAGCGTAAGTGCTCAACGCCCTCTGCGAGCCGACGGGCATGAAGTCGCGCGTGAGCCAGCTTGACGTGATGGTGGCAGACGGGATTCAAGGCTGGGATGACCGCGCTTCCTGATCTCAGCCAACTGACGCACGACGAGAAGGATGCGCTGATCCGGGCGTTATGGGCGCAGGTTCAGGCATTGACGGCACGGGTGGCGGAGCTGGAGGCAAGGCTCGCAGTGCCGCCAAAGACGCCGGACAACTCCAGCCTGCCGCCCTCGCAGGGCAAGAAGCCCAACCGGGCGGAGAAGCTGCCGCGCCGTGGCCCGCGGCCGGGCAGCGTGGGCCGCATGGGCGGTGGACGGCCATTGGCCGAGACCCCCGACGAGCTTGTCGTTGCCCGGCCGGTGCGGTGCGCGCATTGCCAGGCGGCGCTCGGCGATGCGGAGCATGTCCTGCATGGGCGCTACGACAAGATCGACCTGCCCGCAGTGGCGCCCGTGGTGACGCGGGTGGAGCGTTATCGAGGGCGCGCTTGATGCGGCGTTTCGCCGGGGCAAGCCGCTGTTCGACGCCGATGTCGCCGCCATTCTCACCCGGCTGCGCTGCGCTCGGGTGGTGTGCTCGGACGAGACCAGCGTGCGCATCGATGGCCGCACCTGCTGGAACTGGGTGTTTCAGAACGACGAGGTGGTGATCCATGTGGTCCGCCGCAGCCGCGGCGCCGGCGTGGCGGCCGAGGTGCTGGACGGGCACCGGCCGGCGCTCTGGGTGTCCGACCTTTACGGCGCGCAGCAGGGCCACGCCGAGGAGTGGCAGATCTGCCTGGCGCACCAGCTGCGCGACTGCACCTACGCCATCGAGGCCGGCGACGCCGTGTTCGCGCCGCGTATGAAGGCGCTGCTGCTGCGTGCTGTCGTGCTCGCCCGACGCAGCCGCGGCCTGGCCCCAAGCACCCGGCGCGAATACCGCCGGCGCCTCGAATGTGCCCTCGACGCCGTCATGGCGCTCGCACCCACCCACCGCGACGGCCAGCGGCTGCGAAAGCGATACGGCAAGCTCCGCTCGCACCTGTTCACCTTCCTCGACCATCCCGAACTGCTGGCCGACAACAACAGCAGCGAACGCGAGCTGCGGCCCACCGCCACCTACCGCAAGGTCACCGGCGGGTTCCGCTCCGATTGGGGCGCCGACCTGTTCGCGGGCGTGCGCTCCGTCATCGGCACCGCCGCACGCCGCGGCGTGGGCGCCTACCACGCTATCCAGCAAACCCTACGCGGACAGCCCGTCACCTACCCGGGTTGAGCAACTACCGTCGAGGTTGTCGCCGTAGAACAGTTGCCCCATGGGCTGCGCGGGTTTAGGCGTCGTCGCGTTCATGGTAGCCACCCACAAAAGAGATTCGTGAGTGGAACCTTAGCCCAAGGCTCAAGCGTTTGCGCTAGGCGCGGGAGCGCGTGGCTTGTAGGGACCGCGCGGCTTCGGCGCTTCAGCCTGGGCGTCGATCAAGGCAACCACGTCCTCCATGCTCCAAAGCTGACCCGTCAGGCCCGCCGCCATGGCGGGCGAGCAACGCAGCGTTTTATGCAGCCGCGTGAAATTGTAATAGGTGAAGTAGAGCGCCAGCGCGTGCGTGTGGTTCTCGGCTTTCTTGCTGAACGCATTGGTCAGGCGCGTGAACCGGCGCATGGACATCCGCATCGTGAGGTTCTGCCGCTCGGCATAGCTCGTGCTGATATGCTGGGCAGCGGGACGGCCTTCCACGCGCGTCTTGATCGCACCTGTGCATTCCGCCGGGCTGTAGCGGCCTGCTGGACCGGGCGCGTCGCTTACCGGATGGCCTTGCGCGGCGGCCCAGGCTCGCAAGGCGGCGAGTTGGCTGTCGATGGTTTGCTGGCGTTCCTGGCGTTCGGTTGAGACGCGGGCATAGAGGGCGACGGGCATGGCGGGGTCATCCTGGTTGATGGAACAAAGGGGAGCGAGTGGGTTTGCGATGTGTCGGAGGGGACATGCGGCCCGGCAGCAGCCAGGGCGTCGTTCAGCAGGCGGCGGTAGACCTGATCCAGTCGCTCGGCGCCGTCGCGGGTGCGAACCGGCACGGAGCGGATAGTCCAGCGCGCCGTCACCTGAGGGCGTGGACGGGTCGGCATCGGGTGGGCCTTTGCGGAAGGTAAGCCCGACTGAACCCATCATGCTCAGGTCATGGGAACTGCGCGTCGTGCCGCCGGGCATGGTTGGTCCGCCCGGCGCCAGCGAACGGAACGGCAACGGTGAAGCGAACCGCGTCGATTGCGTTCGGACCGTGCACAAGACCGTCAACATTCTCGACAAGCTGCCCAAGTCCGTCCAGCCGGCGGCCAAGGCCGACCTGCGCGAGGTTTGGGCGGCGCCGGACCGGGCCACGGCCGAGGCGGCGGTCGCCTGCCTGGTCAAGGACCGCGACGCCTTGTTGACCTTCTACGACTTCCCGGCCGAGCACTGGGACCACCTGAGGACGGCCAACCCGATCGAGAGCGTGTTCGCCACCGTGCGGCACCGCACGGTCCGCACCAAGGGCGCGCTGTCGCAGGACACCGCCCGGCTCATGGTGTTCAAGCTCGTCATGGCGGCCTCGAAGACCTGGCGTCGGCTGAAAGGCGAGAACCAGTTGCCCAAGGTCGTCCAAGGTGTCACCTTCCGCAACGGCGTCGAGGTCACCGACACGCCAGCGCAGAACGCCGCCTGATCACGGCGTCACCCAAATCCCGGCATAGCTCGCGCGCGCCAGGCCCGGGCAGGGCAGCATCGCGCTGGATGGCAAGACGCTGCGCGGCAGCTTTGACAAGTTCAACGATCGCAGTGCCGCCCAGGTGCTGAGCGCGTTCGCGACCGACACCGCGCTGGTGCTCGCCCATACCGACATCGCCGAGAAGTCCAACGAGATCCCCGGCCTTATGTAGCTGTTGCCACCGGCGAGATTAGGCTTGTACCCGGCGGCTGATGCTGCCATGGATGGTGCCGGTTCCCTCCTCGTGATCGGTTCTCATGGCTCAGCATTTCCTGCTTTCTGCCGGCGCGCGCTCGCTCAGCGCCGCCAAGATCATGCGCATGTCCGACAGCGAGGTCGAGAACGTGTTCTTGCGCCTGCGCTGGCCCGAGACGGACGGCAAGCCCGCGTGCCCGGATTGCGGCTGTTCGATCTGCTATGCGTGCCGCCGGCCTGAGGGCCAGCTGCGGTGGCGGTGCAAGGCGTGCCGTGGTGGTTTCTCGATCACCTCGGGCACCTTGTTCGCCTGGCACAAGCTGCCGCTGCGGACCTACCTGCTCGCCGTCGCCGGCTTCTGCAACGAGGTCAAGGGCAAGAGCATGCTCGCCTTCTCCCGCGAGCTCGACGTGCAATATAAGACGGCCTTCGTGCTGGCGCACAAGCTGCGCGAGGCCATGGCATCCAGCGTAAAGGGGCTGCGGATCGGCGGCGAAGGGCGGGTGGCCGAGGTCGACGGCGCCTACTTCGGCGGCCATGTGCGGCCGGAGAACCGTGCGGCTGACCGGATCGACCGGCGGCGCGCCGAGAACCGGTCGGGCAAACGCCGGGTCGTCGTGGCGATGCGCGAGCGCGGTGGCCGCACGCTGGCGCAGGTGTTTGGCGGGGAGGAAGCGGCCGTGCCGACCATCCGCCAGCGGATCGCCAAGGGCACCGTGGTGCACGCCGACGAGAGCCCGGCCTGGAACCCGCTGCATGCCAAGTTCGCCATGCAGCGGATCAACCACCAGGACGGCTACAGTGTCGACGGCGCCTGCACCAACAATGCGGAGTCCTTTTTCTCCCGCCTGCGCCGCGGCGAGCTGGGACACCATCATCATATCGCCGGCCCCTACCTCGTCCGCTACGCCCAGGAAGCTGCCTGGCGCGAGGACCTGCGCCGCGTCAGCAACGGAGAGCAGGCCGACGGCGTGGTCGGGCTTGCGATGCGAAGTAGCCCTTCGGTCGACTTCTGCGGCTACTGGCAACGCGCGCAAGCCGCCTAGCCGATCCGCCACGAGACCACGCCGGCGGCCTCGACGCGCTGGATCGTGGCCTTCGCACGGCCGAGCGACCCGAGAACGGTCTTTTGGACGAGCGCGCAGCTGCGTTCATCCGTTGCCGCAATGGCTTTCACGCCCATGACCTGCTCGGTGAGCGCGCGCGTCATCATGGGCTGCGGCGCCTCGCGCAGCACGTCGTGGATCAGCCGCAGGCATTCGCCGGGACGGAACCAGGTGGTGCGTGGGTGCTGCGGCCGAGGGCCAGCATCCTCCAGCGCGAGGTCGGGGTCGAACAGCCGCATGGCGGCGTCGAGATGCACGAGACTGGCACGATGCTGGACGATCTGCTGCTCCAGATGGCTCACGATCCCGCTCAGCTCAGATCGCTTCCCGCACAAAGCGTCCATGACGTGCGGCTCGGCCATCGAAACTCTCCATCCTGGATCAAGGTTCAGGATGGTAGCCGGCCGACCCTGCCCCTCGGAACAAAGGCGTGGTGGCGGTTGCTATACCCCGACTCCCTGAGAATCCGGCCCGGCCCCCTTGCCAAGTGGGTCCGAGTTGGACTCTACCGGCCCGATGATCCGACCTGGGTTCCTGGACAGCGTATCGCGGCAAGACCTGATCGACCTGG
>JAABUQ010012841.1_pt1 | contig 10303 bp, 8 predicted proteins | sample 5560001 | NCBI WGS metagenome assembly JAABUQ01 (sample SAMN10711888, study PRJNA513371) | rock metagenome | isolation source: Antarctica rocks | place: Antarctica: Victoria Land, Finger Mt nord | collected 2015-12-18 | reverse complement strand
AGCACCGTCCACTGCGTGTCCGTGAGCATCCCGCCCGCACTCCCCAAAGCAGGGAGAGCGCAGAACGAGCCAAATGGTTCAGGCGCTAACAGGCCCTAGATGTGAGGCAAAAAAGAGAGCCAACGCAAAAATATAAAGACACAATCAGACTGGGTAAGATTAATCACACCAGTCTCCGAAGCATAGTGTTTATTGTAATGGGTTGCCTTCTAAGCTATGTGTTTTGGAAGACTAAATTGCCCCCTACTTTACTGCTACTCTGCTCAGGCTTGCTGTACTACGTTCTCTTGATATTGATACCGAATAGTTTTATCAATAGCACAAAAGTTAGGCTAGGTTTGCGTCCACCTCCCAATGTTTAGAGCGGTCACTCATAGCTATGCCCCGCCCGCAACGCCTCGCGCACCCGGTGTGCCACCCGCAGGAACCCCGGCGTCTCACGCGCATCGAGGTCGCGCTCGCCCGGCAGATCGACCTCAATGGTCTCGATGATCCGCCCGGGCCGTGGCGACATCACCACGACATGCGTGGACAGGAACACCGCCTCGGGGATCGAGTGGGTGACGAACACCACCGTCATGCCGGTGCGCCGCCAGAGCTGGTGCAAATGCAGGTTGAGGTTGTCGCGGGTGATCTCGTCCAGCGCCCCGAACGGCTCGTCCATCAGCAGCAGCGACGGCTCGAAACTCAGCGCGCGGGCGATCGACACCCGCTGCTGCATTCCGCCCGACAACTGCCACGGGAAGCGGCGGCAGAACTCCGACAACCCCACCAGATCGAGGTATTTGCTGGCCCGACGCCGCTGCTCCGCCGCCGCCATGCCCATCACCTCCAGCGGTAAGCACAGGTTTCGCTCGACGTTGCGCCACGGCAGCAGGGCCGGCGCCTGGAACACGTAGCCGTAGGCGCGGCGGCGGCGGGCCTCGCCGGGCGTCATGCCGTTCACCGTCAAGCTGCCGGAGGTCGGCTGCTCCAGGTCGGCGATGGCCCGCAACAGCGTGGTCTTGCCGCAACCCGACGGCCCGATCAACGAGACGAACGCGCCGCGCGGGACCATCAGGTCGATCCCCGAAAGCGCCACTGTGGCCTGGCCGCCGGACTGGAACACCAGCCCGACATCCCGCGCCGCGACCACCACCTCGGCTACGGCCACGCCCGGCAGCGCCGCCGTCAGGAGTTCAGACACGCGTCCGCTCGGCCAGCCGCTGGTCGTAGTCGAGCACCGCGCCCAGCAGCACCTGCGCCCCCGCCGCCACATGCTCCGGTTCGGCGCGCTCGGCCTCGTTGTGGCTGAGCCCGTTCTCGCACGGCACGAAGATCATCGTGGTAGGGGCGACGCGCGCGACATAGGCGCTGTCATGCCCGGCGCCGGAGGTGATCTCGCGCGCCGGGTAGCCGCCCGCCGCCGCCGCCCGCCGCACGCTGTCGATGCAGCCGGCATCGAAGCGCACCGCCGGCGAGTTCCACACGCACTCGACCGCCAGCGTCAGCTTCGCCGCGGCGGCGATCCGCTCGAACGCCGCCCGCATCGCCGCTTCCATCGCGGCGACCGCGTCATCGCTGGGGTGGCGCAGATCGACGGTGAAAAAGACCTGCCCCGGAATGACGTTGCGGCTGTTCGGCTGGCTTTCGATCAGGCCGACCGTGCCGACGCCGCCCGGCGCATGGGCCAGCGCCGCCTCGCTCACCGCCTCGATCATCCGCGCCGCCCCCAGCAGCGCGTCGAGCCGCAGCGGCATCGGCGTCGAACCGGCGTGGCTCTCGGCCCCGGTGACGGTCACCTCGTACCAGCGCATCCCCTGCACCCCGGTGACGATGCCGATGGTCTTGCCCTCGGCCTCCAGGATCGGCCCCTGCTCGATGTGCAGCTCGAAATGCGCCGACAGCTTGCGCTCGCCGCATTTCTCCTCGCCGCGGTAGCCGATGCGCTCCAGTTCGGCGCCGAAGCCGATGCCTTCACGGTCGGTGCGGCTGTCGGCGTAGGCGCGGTCGAACACGCCGGCGAACACCCCCGACGCCAGCATCGCCGGGGCGAAGCGCGATCCCTCCTCGTTGGTCCAGTCGATCACCGCGATCGGCGCCTCGGTCTCGATGCCGAGGTCGTTCAGCGTCCGCAGCACCTCCAGCCCGGCCAGCACGCCGATGACGCCGTCGTACTTGCCGCCGGTCGGCTGGGTGTCGAGGTGGCTGCCGATGGCGATCGGCGGCAGCGCCGGGTTGCGGCCGGGCCGCACCGCGAAGATGTTGCCGAGGTCGTCGAACGCCACGTCGCAGCCGGCCTCGGCGCAGGCGGCGCGGAACCAGTCGCGCACTTCGCGGTCGAGGTCGGTCAGCGTCAGCCGCTTGATCCCGCCCTTCGCCGTGGCGCCGATGCGGGCGGTCTCCATGATGCTCGACCACAGCCGCTCGGCATTGACCGTGGCATTGGCGCCGCTCATTCGGCGGCGACCCGCAGCGGGTTGTTCGGATGCTGCTTCCAGGTCAGCGCATCCGCCGCGACCTGCTGCGCTTCCATGGTGATGCAGCGCTCGACCGGGCAGACGTGCATACACAGGTTGCAGCCGACGCACTCGGCGTCGATCACCTCGTAGCGTCGCGCGCCGTCGATGCGTTGCGCCCAGATGGCCTGGTGCGAAGTGTCCTCGCAGGCGACGAAGCACAGCCCGCACTTGATGCACAGATCCTGGTCGATCCGCGCCAGCGTCTTGAAGCTGAGGTTGAGGTCGCTCCAATGCACGTAGTTCGGGATGGCGCGTCCACGCAGTTCGTCGAGCGTCGCGTAGCCCTTGCCGTCCATCCAGTTGGAGAGGCCGTCGATCATGTCGTCGACGATGCGGAAGCCGTGGTGCATCGCCGCCGAGCAGACCTGCACCGTGCCGGCGCCGAGCGCCATGAACTCCGCCGCGTCGCGCCAGGTCGAGATGCCGCCGATCCCCGAGATCGGCAGGCCGCGTGTCCTCGCGTCGCGCGCGATGTCGGCCACCATGCGCAACGCGATCGGCTTCACCGCCGGGCCGCAATAGCCGCCATGCGTGCCTTTGCCGTCCACCGTCGGCTCCGGCGCCATCAGGTCGAGATCCACCGCGGTGATCGACTGGATAGTGTTGATGAGCGACACCGCGTCGGCGCCGCCGCGCCGCGCGGCGCTGGCCGGCGCCAGGATGTCGGTGATGTTGGGCGTCAGCTTCACGATCACCGGCATCCGCGAGTACCGCTTGCACCAGCGCGTCACCATTTCGACGTATTCGGGCACCTGCCCCACCGCCGATCCCATGTTGCGCTCGCTCATGCCGTGCGGGCAGCCGAAGTTGAGTTCGATGGCGTCGCAGCCGGTGTCCTCGACCATCGGCAGGATCGAGCGCCAGCTCTCCTCCATGCAAGGCACCATCAGGCTGACCACCATCGCGCGGTCGGGCCAATTTCGCTTCACCTCGCGGATCTCGGCGAGGTTCAGCGCCAGCGGGCGGTCGGTGATGAGTTCGATGTTGTTGAAGCCGGCGACGCGCACGCCGCCGTAGCTGGTGGCGCCATAGCGGCTGCTCACGTTGACGATCGGCGGGTCCTCGCCCAGCGTCTTCCACACCACCCCGCCCCAGCCGGCCTCGAACGCGCGGTTGACGTTGTAGGCCTTGTCTGTCGGCGGCGCCGAGGCCAGCCAGAATGGGTTCGGCGAGCGGATGCCGGCGAAGTCGCTGCGAAGGTCTGCCATTCTGCTGCCGCCTCGTCAGGCGGCCAACGAGGCATGGATCGCCTCGGCCGCCAGTTTGCCGTCCTGCACCGCGCTTACCGTCAGGTCAGCGCCCGCGACGCAATCGCCGCCGGCGTAAATCCCGGCAACGGAAGTCTGCCGCCGCGCGTCCACGACGATCCGCCCGCCGGCAACCTCCAGCGCCGGGACCGGCAGCGGGTCGAAGGTTTGCCCCACCGCCTTCAGCACCATGTCGGCCTCCAGTGTGAAGCGCTCGCCCTTGGCGCCGGGATGGGTGCGCAGGAACTCCACCGCCGCGATGCCGCCGTGGCCAGACAGGAAACGGCGCGGCGTCGCCCAGTGGCGGATGCGGACGCCGTTGGTCTGCGCCCACGCCTGCTCGGTCTGGGTGGCGCTCATGCTTTCCGGCCCGCGCCGATAGATGATGGTGACATCCTCCGCTCCCAACCGGCGTGCCTGCGTGGCGGCGTCGATGGCCGTGTTGCCGCCGCCGATCACCACCACCCGCCGGCCCACCGGCAACACCGACTTGTCGGCGCTCTGGCGCAGGGCCGCGATGAAGTCGACTGCGTTATGCACGCCCGCCAAAGCCTCACCGTCAAGATCGAGCGCCCGCACGCCGGCCTGGCCGATCGCCAGGAACACCGCGTCGTATTCCTCCCGCAAAGCCGCCAGATCCAGGTCGCGGCCAAGCAGGCGGTCGTGTTCGACGGCGATGCCGCCCACACCCAGGATGAACGCCACCTCGCGCTGCGCGAAATCGTCGGCGAGCTTGTAGGCGGCGATGCCGTATTCGTTGAGGCCGCCGGGCTTCGGCTTGGCGTCGAACACCGTCACGCCATGCCCATGCAGCGCCAGCCGGTGCGCGCAGGCCAGCCCAGCCGGCCCCGCTCCCACCACCGCGACATGGCGCCCGGTCTCTGGCGCGCGGACGAACGGCGTCGCCTCGCGCTCCATCAGCCAGTCGGTCGCATGACGCTGCAGCGCGCCGATCCGCACCGGCCGGTCCTCCTCGGCGGTGCGGACGCAGGCGCCCTCGCACAGGATCTCGGTCGGGCACACCCGCGCGCAGGAGCCGCCGAAGATGTTGGCCTCCAGGATGCGCAGCGCCGAGCCCTTGATGTTGCCGGTGTTGATCTTGCGGATGAAGCCCGGGATGTCGATGCCGGTCGGACAGGCCTGGATGCAGGGTGCGTCGTAGCAGAAGTAGCAGCGGCTGCTCTCGACCAGCGCCTCATGCGGGCTCAGCGGCGGGTGCGCGTCGCCGAAGTTGCGCGCCAGGGTGGGCGCGTCGAGACGGCCGGGAGCGATGTCGGAGGAAAAGTCGGACACGGAACGGTTGCCTCGTCTGGTAGGCTCAAGCAAAAATCCTGCCCCGCAGTCTAACGGCAGGCCATGTCGCAGCGTCAATCCTGTTTCTTGACCGTGGCTCGCGTGTGCGTGATGAATCCTTATCAGTTAGATGGAGAAGCGGCGATGACCCTCCTGATCCGTGGCGGCACGGTGGTGACGGCCGAACACAGCTTTCGCGCCGACGTGCTGTGCGAGAACGGCATCATCGCCCAGGTCGGTCCCGGCCTCGACCCGCCCACCGGATGCGAGGTCGTGGATGCCGGCGGGATGCTGGTGATGCCGGGCGGCATCGACCCGCACACCCACATGGAATTGCCGTTCATGGGCACGGTGGCCAGCGAAGACTTCTTCACCGGCACCGCCGCCGCGGCCGCCGGCGGCACCACGATGATTATCGACTTCGCCATCCCGGCCCCCGGAACGTCGCTGGTCGACGCCTGGCACGAATGGCGCCGCAAGGCCGAGAAGGCCGCCACCGACTACAGCTTCCACGTCGCCGTGACCTGGTGGTCGGAGCAGGTCGCCGAGGACATGGCCACCCTTACCCGCGAGCACGGCGTCAACAGCTTCAAGCACTTCATGGCCTACAAGGGCGCCTTGATGGTCGATGACGGCGTGCTGCTGCACTCCATCGGCCGGGCGCTGGAACTCGGCGCCCTTTGCAACGTCCACGCGGAGAACGGCGACGCGGTGGCGCATCTGCAGCAGCAGATGCTGGCTGCAGGGATCACCGGGCCGGAAGGCCATCCGCTGTCCCGTCCGCCGGCGGTCGAGGCCGAGGCGGCGCAGCGCGTCATCGCCATCGCCGAGCTGCTGGGCGCGCCGATCTACATCGTTCACGTCTCGACCGAGGAGGCCGCGCACGCCATTGCCCACGCCCGCGGCCGCGGCCAGCGGGTTTACGGCGAGGTACTGGCGCAACATCTGGTGATCGACGAGAGCGTGTACCGCGATCCCGACTGGGCCACCGCGGCGGCCTACGTGATGAGCCCGCCGTTCCGTGCCAAGCACCATCAGAAGGCGCTGTGGGCGGGTCTCGCCAGCGGCTCGCTGCAGACCACGGCAACCGACCACTGCTGCTTCTGCGCGCCGCAGAAGGCCGGCGGGCGCGACGATTTCACCCGCATCCCGAACGGCACCGCCGGTATCGAGGATCGCATGAGCGTGCTGTGGCACCACGGCGTGCGGCAAGGCCGCCTCACGCCCAGCGAGTTCGTCCGCGTCACCTCGACCAACACCGCGCAAATCTTCAACATCCATCCGGGCAAGGGGGCGGTGGCGGTAGGCTCCGACGCCGACCTCGTGGTCTGGGACGCCGAAGCCAACCGCACCATCTCGGCCCGCACGCACCACCAGAACGTCGATTTCAACGTCTACGAAGGCATGGAGGTGACCGGCCTGGCGCGACACACAGTCGCCGGCGGCCGGCTGGTGTGGACTGACGGCGAGCTGCGGGCGGTGCGCGGCGCCGGGCGCTATGTCGAGCGGCCCTGCTTCACTCCCGAGCTTGCCGCCTCGCAGCTCCGCCGTACCCTGGCCAAGCCCTCCGGCGTGGTCCGCGGCCCGCGCGAAGTCACGCCATAACGCTGATTAACGGTATTTTCATTGCGGAGTCGATTGCGTCGCATCCGGTATGATCTAAGGTCCCCTCACGATTTGTGCGTCGCACAACGCTCTGGGACGACAGCACATGGCAATGACAAAGCTCCGTCAAGTTCGTCCTGCCGCCACGCCAGCCCTCGTCGCGCACGAGGCGGGTTCCGAGTCTGCGGCGCAAGCCGGCCCGCAAATGGAAATGGTGCCCCCGGCCCCCGCGGCCCTCTACTATTCAAGCGCGGTCGAGGGCGATTTGTCGCGGATGCTGGGGGTCCCGCACTATTCCTACCGCTTTGCCGAACTGAAGTTCCTGCGCGCTTTCGCCGCCCGCGACATGCCGTTGAGCAAGCTGCAAATGCCGGAGTACCATAGCACCGCCGATAGCCTGACCAACGGCGTCGGGACGCCTGTGGGCAGCCTCGTGCATCTCATCTTCCGCTCCACCGAGCAGATCCGGCTGCTCAAGATCGGCTACAACATCTGCTGCTTCGCCTGGGAGTTCGAGGTGATGAAGGATGCCACCGCCCCTGGCGAGCACCCGTTCCTCAACCAGCGCCGGATGCTCGCGATGTGCGACGAGGTGTGGGTCCCGTGCAGCTACACGCGCGACGTGCTGGCGCGTTACGGCCTGCACAACGTGCAGGTGATCCCGGCGCCGGTCGCGATCCCCGCCGCGGCGCGGATGGAACGCTACGAGGCGGTGGCGACCATCGGCCATGTCGGCGTCGTGCCGCTCATCACCAACTTCCTGCTGCCGCGGCACGAGAACGCCCGCGCCTGCGCCGCCCAGGCGCAATCCATGCTGGACTGGCTGGCGCCACGGCTGGAAGGCAGGCGCGATCCGCTGGTCTATCTCGCCGTGCTCAACCCCGAGGACTTCCGCAAGAACCTCGACGCGCTGCTGCGCGGCTTCCACTACTTCCAGCAGGCGCACGAGGGCGTCTGCCTGATCGTCAAGGTGCTGACCTCCACCGACCGCTACACGCTGGAGCAGGTCATCAGCGACGTGGTGCCGAACAAGCTCGCCAGCGGCTCGGTGTTCAACACCGAGAACATCGTGTTCGTGAACCGCTTCCTTTCGGACGAGGAGATGTCGGCCCTCTACAGCGTCGCCGACCACTATCTCTGCACCTCGGTCGCCGAGGGCCAGAACCTGCCGTTGCTGGAGGCGATGGCGCACGGCACCGTGCCCGTCAGCACCAGCAACACCGCCATGGCCGACTACATCACGCCCGATAACGCGTTCCAGATCGCCGAGCGGCTGGTGGACAACCAGTCGCGGCACATGGCCGGCGTCATCGCCGGCAGGCCGTTCCAGATCCACACCAGCAGCAGCCGCGACGTGTTCGCGGCGCTGGTGCAGTCGCAGGCGGCGTCCCCGGCGCGGCGGCGTAAGATGGCGGCGGCCTGCATCGCCACGGTGCAGGCGCAGTTCTCGCCCGCCGCGGTGTGGCCACGCATCGCGCAGCGCCTGGCCGCCATCGCGCAAACGCCCGCCGCCGGGGAGCGGGGCTGAGATGGCCGGCGACCGCATCTACCTCGAAATCGGCCCGCTCAAGGAGGGCAACTACACCGGCATCGCGCAGGTCACCGCCGCGGTGGCCGAGCAGATGCTGGGCGACAGCGCGCACGAGGTCGGCTTCTTCTTCGGCCGCGCCACCGTCGACCGCCGCATCGTCGAGGATCTGCTGGCGCGGCGCAACGGCGAGCTGATCGAGTGGTATCTGCAACGCGCCCCGGTCCAGCCGGCGCCGAACGCCATGGACGGCCGCCAGGTGGCGATCTTCCCCAACCGCAAGACCTGCCGCCGCGGCTTCGACATCGAATGCCAGATCATCCACGACCTCAGCACGCTGCTGACGCCGCAGTTCCACAACCAGGACACCATCGACTTCCACGCGCTCACGATGCTGGAGGACGTGCAAAGCAACGACATCACCTTCTGCGTGTCCGAGGCCACGCGCAGCGACGTGCTGCGCTACCTGGCTCCGCTGACGCCAGGAAGCGTGGTGGCGGTGCCGCTCGCGGCCTCGATCCCGCCCGGCGACACGGGCCTGCTCGCCGGGCGCGCGGTCGAGCCATACGTGCTGGTGCTGGGGACCATCGAGCCGCGCAAGAACATCGAGCAGGTGCTGGGCTACGTGCAGCAGAACCCCGAAATCCTGCGCCGCCACCGCTTCGTGTTCCTCGGCCGCTTCGGCTGGGGCGAGACGGTGGACAGCCTGGTCGCCCGCTACGGCCTGGCCCGCGAGCACGAACTCGGCCGCGTGGTGTTCCCGGGGTTCGTCGCCGAACGGGTGAAGAACGCGCTGATCGAGAACGCGCAGGTGGTCGTCTACCCGTCGCTGTTCGAGGGGTTCGGCCTGCCGGTGCTGGAGGCGATGGCGTTCGGCGTGCCGTGCGTCACCACGCGGTCGTCGAGCATCCCGGAGGTCGGCGGCTCGCTGTGCTACTACTTCGACCCGCACAAGCCGGGCGACTTCGACCGCGCCCTCGCCCGCTCGCTGGTCGACATCCGCGTGGCCGCCCGGTCGAGCGGCGAGGCGCGGCGCGAATGGGCCGGCCGGTTCTCCTGGGCCGCGACCTACCGCAGCATGATGGCGCCGATCGACGCGCTGCTGAACGGAGCCTGAGATGCCCGGCGAGATCAACTTCCTTTCCACGCAGCGCGCCGCCGGCTGGGCGTCGCACCCCCGCCTTGCGGACTACCGCGTGCTGGTCAACATCGCGCACCGCTCGCTGGTCATCCGCAGCGTCCTCGCCGACCAGCAGATGACGGGCAAGGACTCCGGCGGCGGACCGGCCGGCCACGGCTTCGTGGCGGATCTGTCGCCGCTCGGCATCACCGAGGCGGAGCTGGGCGAGCTGCGCTTCGTCATCGGCGAGACCGACGAGGCCTTGCCGCTGCCGGCCACCGTGGTCCCGCCGGCCAAGGCGACGCTCACGGTCGAGGACATCCTGGCCCTGGCGCAGGGGCCGCGCCGCTGGGTCACCGGCGAGACCTACATGGACGCCAGCACCGCCGGGCTGCGCACCGAGACGATCGTCGACATGCTGTACCGCGACTACCTCGGCCGGCCGTCCGACCCCAACGGGCTGGCCCACTACACGGCGGCGATCAATGCCGGCGGCATCAGCTTCGACGACATGCGGCGCGGCTTCTCCGCGTCCGACGAGTTCCACCTGCGCCGCAAATACGTGGACGGCGCGCCCGGCTCCATCTTCTCGCAGAAGATCGTGCTGGGCGCCGCGTCGGCCGATTTCAGCACCGCCCCCTCGGCGCTCGACGCGGCCCCGACCGTGGATGCGCGCGAGCTGGCGGCGCTCGACGGCGAGGCGTTCGTGATCGAGGTGTATCGGCGCCTGCTGCAGAAAGAGCCGGACGCCGGCGGGATGGCGCACTACCTGCACCAGCTCGGCAGCGGCACCGAGAAGCTCGCCATCATCCGGCATATTGCGGGCGAGCTGGAGGTGATTACGTTGGGGACACGGGTGGTTGGGTTAGATGATCCGCTGCTGGTAGGTATGGATAGAGAAGAAGCTGCTCAGTAGCTAGCATTACAGCGACGAGCCTCTCAACGAGCATTGCTTGTATCGCGCCCTTATCACCCAAGCCAGCAATGGCACGATAGGTCAATCTGGTAC
>JAABUQ010012840.1_pt1 | contig 10303 bp, 11 predicted proteins | sample 5560001 | NCBI WGS metagenome assembly JAABUQ01 (sample SAMN10711888, study PRJNA513371) | rock metagenome | isolation source: Antarctica rocks | place: Antarctica: Victoria Land, Finger Mt nord | collected 2015-12-18 | reverse complement strand
TACAATCCTCGGCCGGCGTGTTGGCACTGCCGGCCGACCGACCTCAGCGGTGGCTATAGCTCAGTAGGTTAGAGCACCAGATTGTGGTTCTGGGGGTCGCGGGTTCGAATCCCGCTAGCCACCCCACGCCGCTAGCCACGAACAGCGGCTGCCGGGCCTGGCCTTGGCCTACCCCGGCTCGGGTCCCGACCGCCTGAGTGCCGAGCTGGCGCGAGAGAAGTGGGTCGGCCTCAAGCTCTCCCCGAATGGGATCTGGCGGGTCCTCAGCCGTCACGTCTCAACACCCGAGCCAAGCACCTGGGGCTGATCGCCGGCTATGCCGCCCGCCGGAACCGAGCCGACCAGAGCCCCAAGCCGGAGCTCCATATCGCTGCCGATCGACCTGGTCATCGAATTCAAGTGGACTGCTTCTGCATAGGCCGGCTCTCCGGCGCCCAGGGCGTGGTCTGGCAGTACACGGCTACCGATGTCGCCAGCGCCTACAGCTGGGGTGAGCTCCATCTCACCCCCAAGAACCCCTCCTCTCGCTGGACCTCAGAGCTGGCTCGCCGCGTCGCCGACGAACTCGCTCAGCGGGGCTGGCGGACGGAGGCGGTGATGACCGACAACGCCTCTGAGTTCCGCAGCAAGGACTTCCACCGGACCCTCGCCCAGCTCGACACCAAGCACATCTACATCCGGTCCGGTCGACCTCAGTCCAACGGCTGCGTCGAACGGGTTCAGCAGACCATCCTCCACGAGTGCTGGAAGCCGAGCTTCGCGCGCTACCTCACGCCCAAATACACCGGCCTGCGCCGCGACCTGGAGCACTATCTCGAGCTCTACAACACCGACCGCGCCCACACTGGGCGCAGGACCAAGGGCCTCACTCCAGAGCAGGCGATTACGGACCGTAACCTATGGCTCTAAGCACTCGGAGGCGTCGCTACCTCTCGGGGAGACGACAGGCTAGGCTATCAGCGTGATAGCGCCTGACCTCAAACCCGCTGGCCCGAGATCTGGTCGACGCCGCCTACCTGGAGGGTGACTTCGTGCTTCGCTCGGGCCGGCGGTCGAAGTATTACTTCGACAAGTATCTGTTCGAGACCCAGCCCTCAACCCTGCGCCGAACAGGGCGCGCCCTGGCCAGGCTGGTGCCGCCGACCACCCAGCGGCTGGCCGCTCCCGAGCTGGGCGCCATCCTCCTGGGCGGCGTGGTCTCGCTGGAGCTCGACCTGCCGCTGGTGCTGGTGCGCAAGGCAGCCAAGCAGTACGGCACCGCCCGGGCGCTGGAGGGACGCCTGGAGGCGGGTGAGAAGGTGACCGTCATCGAAGATGTGCTGACGACGGGGGGCGCCGCCATAGACGCGATCGGCAAGGTCCGCGACGCGGACGCGGACGCGGACGTGATCTGCCTGCTGGGCGTACCGGACTGCGAGGAGGGTGCTCGGGAAGCCATCCAGGCGCTGGGCGTCCAGTTCAAGCCGCTGTTCGGAAAGTCCGATCTGGCGATCTGAGCGCGTCTGGAGCGCGGACAGGCGTAGGTCTGTTTTACCGAGCCGTACCATGTCGGACAGAAAATCGATGAGCAAGTTATGGGGGAGTCGTGCGAGTTCAATGCGATCTCCGCTACGCGGGCGGGTGGCCGCCCCTCGGCCACGTCCAAGAGGGCGCAGCGAGAATCGCTCAGGCTCCGTGCCACACAGCTGACCGAGGACCCTTTCCAAATCTGTCGCCCACTGACCGTGCGAACCGTTTCAGCGCTGGGCTGAGGTCTGTCCATATGGAGCCGGTCCTATCCGCGCCCTGGGCCAAGAAGGCAGAGACTGACGGGCGCTATCACCCCCTCATCTGCCATCTGATAGACGTGGCGGCAGTCGCCGATTCTCTCTGGCGCAATTCGCTCGCGCCTGGCCTGCGAGACGATCTCGGAGCGGGGCTAGGGCTAGCTGCCCCCACCGCGGCAAAACTGGTGGCGTTGGTGGCGGGCCTGCACGACTTGGGCAAGCTATCACCGGAATTCCAGCTACGGGATCCGGCGGCTGCCGACCGCCTCGGATCGGCCGGTCTGCATACGGCGGGCGAATGGGTGAGGCTACCTCACGGGATCATCTCCGCCGCTACCCTCCCCGAGTTACTGACATCCGAATGCGGAGTGGAGATGAAAGCCTCGCGTAGGTTGGCAGACATTATCGGCGGCCATCACGGAGTCTTCGCGACAAGCAAGCAAGTGCAGAGTGTGGGGATCAATCACCTCGGTGGCAAGAGTTGGTCGGATGCGCGTAGGCGACATGTTCGCGCACTCGTGGCGTTACTCGCCCCTAGGTGCCCGATGGCAGCGGCCGCGCCGGACTCGGCTGCCGCACTCGCCTTGGCGGGATTGGTGTCGGTGGCCGACTGGATAGCATCCATGTCCGAGCGATTTCCATTCGCGGCGGGCGGCGAAGATCGGGTGAGCGACCTCGACCTCCGAGACTATGCCGACCAGTCGCACGAACGCGCGCAGGAGGTTCTCGCCGAGCTCGGCTGGCTCGGCTTGAACCTGTCGTCGAAGACAGCCGGCTTCTCCGACCTATTTCCTGGTTTAGCAGCGCGTCCCCTGCAGGAGGCGGCCGTCGATCTTGTCCCGGCTATGGGAGCACCTGGAATCGTCGTCATAGAGGCACCCATGGGCGAAGGCAAGACCGAGGCCGCTCTATACCTTGCGGATCAAGCCGAACGGTCATGGGGTCGCCTGGGCACCTATGTGGCCCTGCCCACCCAGGCCACGAGCAACCAGATGCTCGGTCGTGTCCGCCAGTTCCTAACGGGCCGTCACATCGGTGACGGCATCGTCCTTCAATTACTGCACGGGCATGCGGCGCTTTCGGCCGAGTTAGAGCTGATGCGGCGCCTGGGCAAGGTTGTGGGCGTAGCGGGCGCCGATGGTCCGGAGGGTCAGCCGGCTGCAGTCGTCGCCGAAGAATGGTTCTCCCAGCGCAAACGAGGTTTGCTGGCGCCCTATGGCGTCGGCACGATCGACCAGGGCCTACTAGCCGCCCTGCAGACCCGCCATGCCTTCGTTCGGCTTTTCGGTCTCGCGGGCAAGACAGTGATCATAGACGAAGTCCACGCATACGACGTTTACATGAGCTCGCTGCTGGAGCGCCTTCTGGAGTGGCTTGGCGCGCTCGGTACCTTCGTCGTCCTACTCTCGGCCACGCTTCCCAGTGCGCGTCGAAAGGCGCTACTTGAGGCTTTCCAGAGGGGCGGTGAGATTGAGGCTTTGTCGCCGGCCGCGGATTATCCATGCCTCACCTGGATTGGGGCCGGCGCTTCAGGCGCAAGGAGCGTGAACTGCTCCGAGAACAGCGCGAGGCGGCTCCGCATCGACTGGATTCCTGCTGGGCGGACCGGCGCCGAGGAACTGGCTGCAGAGGCGGTGCAGAAGACAGCGGACGGTGGGTGCTTGGCCATCATTTGCAACACCGTTGATCGGGCTCAGAGCATCTTTGAGACGATCCAGCGCCAGCTTCCTGGACGGGCGGATGATGACTTGCCAATGGTGGATCTCCTGCACTCGCGTTTCCTTTTCAACGACCGACAGCAGCGCGAGACCCGAACGTTGAAGCGCTTTGGGAAGCCCGCCGCAGGTATTCACCGTCCTGGACGTGCGGTGCTGGTCGCGACGCAGATCGTCGAGCAGAGTCTCGATCTGGACTTCGACTTCATGATCACGGACTTGGCGCCCGCGGACCTAATTCTCCAGCGGTCGGGCAGACTCCACCGTCATCAACGAGAGGGGCGCCCCGGTGGTGATCAGCCGGTGCTGCAGATAGTCGCTCCGGTCCTGGAGGCGCCGGCGCCTCGATTCGACCCAGGAACCAGAGCTGTTTACGACGACCACGTACTGCTGCGTACCTGGCTCGCCCTTCGCGACTTGAGCGAGGTGCAAATTCCTGAGGCCGTTCAATCGCTGATCGAGCAGGTCTACGACGAGCGTCCATGCCCCGCTGGTCTGCCGGCCGCCGTGTCCGCAATCTGGCATGATACTCTCGAACGACGTCTGGAGATGATGGCCGCCGAGGTTCAGGAGGCCCAGTTCCGCTGGCTGGGACGTCCGGCGTTCGATGGTCCCCTTTACCAGCTGACCCGAGGAGAGCTCCAGGAAGACGCTTCCGACTTCCACAGAATCCACCAGGCGCTCACCCGGTTGAGCGGTCCAGAGGTGTCGGTGGTCTGCCTGGCAGATGGCCCTGATGGTCCTACTCTGCCCGACGGGTCAGTCGTTGACACACAGCGTGAGCCCAGCCTCAGCCTGGCCCGCAGGCTGCTAGAGCGCAGCGTCGGTATTTCCAGTCGCCGGATCGTTCACGGCCTGCTCGACGAACAGCCGCCGGCCGGCTGGAAAAAGTCCTCGCTTCTGGGGCACCATCGGCTCCTTCTCCTTGACGCACATCAGCGCTGTCGTCGGGGTAGCTGGATCATCAACTACCATCCCCAGAATGGGCTGGTCATCGAGTCAGAAGAGGGCGGCTGATGGGCCTGAGCTTCGATCTGGTCGATGAGCCCTGGCTGCCGGTGTTGGTGAAGGATGGTCGCCGTGATCTGCTATCCATTCGGCGCGCGTTGGTCGAGGCGCACGAGGTTGGCGAGCTCGTCGACCAGTCGCCTCCGGTGACGGCAGCCCTTCACCGCCTGCTGCTGGCAATCCTCCACCGGGTCTTCGGGCCTCGTAACGCACACGCGTGGTGGGCGATATGGGCCGGAGGCCGCTTAGACCGAGAGCCGATCGATGAGTATCTGGATCGCTGGCGCCCACGTTTCAACCTTTTCCATGCCGCCCGTCCCTTCTATCAGGCAGCCTCCCTCCCCACTGCTCTCGCAAATCCCGTCGCCATCCTCCTGCCGGAACGAGCGTCCGGGAATAACGCGACGCTCTTCGACCATTCGTTGGACGACCAACCGCAACCGATATCGTCAGCGGAGGCGGCTCGCCGGGTCGTCGCCATGCAGGCCTATGCCCTGGGTGGCCTGCTGACTCGTGAGAAGGTCGGGGACCGTTCAGCCGACGGTGCGCCACTCGTCAAGCTTGCGCTCATTCAGGTCCGCGGTCGGGACCTGTTCCAAACGCTCTGCCTGAACCTGCACCGATACGAACCCGAACTGGAGATCCCATTCGCTAGCGTTGGCGCCGATTTGCCAGCTTGGGAAGTCGATCACGAGCCTTCGCCCGCGGCCCGCATACCCAAGGGTTATCTCGATCTGCTGACCTGGCAGAGCCGGCGAATCCGGCTGTTGCCTGACGAGGGCTCCAGCGACTCGACGACGGTTAGCCGCGCCGTGGTCACGAAGGGCCACGGATTCCCGAAGGCATTCCAGCTTAAGGGAAGGGAGACCATGGCCGGCTTCCGGATGGTCAAGAAGCCAACTGGTGGACAGGAGCCTTGGCAGCCGATCGGATTTCGTCAAGACCGCGCGATCTGGCGGGACTCGACGGCCCTTCTGGCTCGCACGAGCGAGGCCTACGCCCGAGCACCGATCCTCGATTGGCTGGCCGACCTTAGTTTGGAAGGGACGCTACCCCCGCCATCCTTGGACGTGCTCGGCATGGTGTCGGACCGGGCCAGCGTGCTCCTCTGGCGCCACGAGCGGCTGCCTCTTCCGCTGCGCTACCTGCAAGACCAGAAGCTTATGGAGTCCCTCAGCCTGGCTCTGGATACAACGGAGAAGGCCGCCCACGCTCTCCGAGAGTCGCTGCTGGCGCTGGCCGCTACAATAGTGCCCGCTCCGAGTCAGGGGCTTGCTAGTCCGTCCCCGGAGTCCAGGAAGTCCCGGGACGTGTTTGTCGACAGACTAGACGCCGGAACATGGTATTGGTCTGCGGTTGAGGCCGCCTTTAGACGGCACATGGTCGAGCTCGAAGCCGATCGTAGCGAGGACTCAGAGCTGGGAGTCCGGTACGGGCTGGAGGTGCTGCCCAAGTGCGTGGGCTGGACACAACTGCCCGGACCCTGCATGGTGTGGTCCTGGCAGAGCGGCAGCTGGCTTGGCGCCTGGACCACTCTTTGAAGGATCTCAAACTTAAGGAGGTGCCTGCCGATGCCCACCGAGCATGAAGTCCAATTCGCTCGCTACTTGGAAGGGCTCGTCGAGCGGGGTGACCGTGGGGCGCTCGCTTCTCTGCGTCGCGGGCTGGGCAAGCCGCCCTGGGAAGCTGCCGAAATGTATCCGTATGTCGTGCGTTGGCTGCCCCATGATGTGAACGCTTGGACAGACGCCTGCCATTTCTTCGTTGCCTCGCTCTTTGCGGTGCATCAAGTCTCCTGGCGAGGCCAAGAGGACCAAGAGGGTCCTTCCAACCTGGGGGCATCGCTGGCACGGCTCGCTCGCAAGACCGGGAGCACCACAGTGGAGAAGCGCCTGATAGGGCTCCTCAATTCACATGCCGACGACTTGTCGGCCAGGCTGCGACCTGCAGTCGCCATTCTGGCATCCGAGTCGGAAGCTATCGACTGGGCTCAGCTCCTGCACGACTCGCTGCGCTGGGGTTCCCAGCGCCGCTGGGTCCAGCGCCGTTGGGCGTCAGCCTTCTGGGCGGCCGCCCAGCCGGATGTGGGTCAAGACGCTACGTCGCCGGAAACCATCCAAGCAGAGGAGCAACCATGCTGATCGAAACTCACGTCATCCAGAACTTTGCGCCTTCGAACCTGAACCGAGACGACACGGGCTCGCCCAAGGATTGCATGTTCGGCGGGTATCGTCGGGCTCGCATCTCCAGCCAGTGCCTCAAGCGAGCCATGCGATCTGCGTTCGGCGATCTCGCCCTTCTGGACAAGCCCCGGTTGGCGATCCGAACCCGACGCATGCACGAAGCGCTGGCAGTCAGGCTCACGGACCGTGGGCACGAGCCGGACGCCGCGATAGCGGTGGCACGCGCCGCCGTCGAAGCGATCGGCCTCCGCTTCGACCAGTCTGGGAGGACCCAATATCTTGTCCTGGTCGGCGCCGACGAGCTTGCCCGGTTGGCTGAGTTGGCGCATGAGCGTTGGGAAACTCTGATGGGCGCTGCGGATAACAAAGAGAGGGTTGACCAGAAGACGGCCAACGCCTTCACCGGTGTTCTGACCGCCGGCAGCCGTGCCGTCGATCTCGCTCTGTTTGGCCGCATGGTCGCCGATCGCCCGGAGGCCGGCCTGGAGGGTAGCTCGCAGGTCGCCCACGCAATCTCGACGCACGCGGTGACAACCGAATTCGACTTTTATACGGCCGTTGACGACCTGAACCCCAATGACACCGCGGCCGCCGGCATGATGGGAACCGTCGAATTCAACTCCGCCTGCTTCTACCGCTATGCCAACCTGAATGTGGATGCTCTGCGTGAGAATCTGGGCGGCGACGCCGACGTCGCGGCGGATGCCGTTCGCGCTTGGCTTAATGCGGTGATCCTCGCAGTACCAAGCGGCAAGCAGAACAGTATGGCCGCCCACAATCCGCCGTCGCTGGTGCTTGCTGTGGCGCGCGGTCACGGCAACTGGTCACTCGGCAACGCTTTCGCTCGTCCAGTGCGTCCCGAGGGACCAGACAGTGACATCGTGACAACCTCTTGCCGTGCACTTGGCAAGCACTGGGCGCGACTCGCGGCAATGTACGGGCTTGACGGTGTCGCCGGCTCGTGGGTGGCGCAGGTGGACGGCGACCTATTGTCCGGTGTTGACGCGGTGAACACCGACGTGCCCGGTCTGGTCGACGCCGTCGTAACGGCGACATCGTAGCGGTGCAGGCTCTGCTGCTGCGGCTTGCCGGTCCCATGCAGTCATGGGGTACCCAGAGCCGCTTCTCCGTTCGCGACACCGACCTCGAGCCTTCTTTCAGTGGAGTGATCGGTTTGCTGGCCGCGGCCCTCGGCCGGCGCCGCGGTGAACCCATCGATGACCTTGCAGCGCTGGACATGGCTGTTCGGGTCGATCGCCCGGGCCTGCGGTTCGCCGACTATCACACGGCGGGCGGAGCGCACCGGCCAGGCGAGCGATACGGCGTGCACAAGGCGAACGACGCGAAGCCGGGAACGGTCGTGTCGCGCCGCTGGTACCTTGCCGACGCGGACTTCCTGGTCGCCCTGGAAGGGTCGCCTGAGCTGCTGGAGCGACTGCTTGGGGCGCTTGCGCGGCCCGTTTGGCCGCTGTTTCTTGGCCGCAGGTCGTGTGTGCCATCCGTCCCGCTGTTGTCACGCGACGCCATGCGTCCCGACAGCGGCCCTCAAGCGTTGCGAAGAGAACCGTGGGCCAGCCGCTACGAAGGCGAAGCATCCCCCGATCGACTGCGCGTCGTTGTCACGGCATCCGCTCAGGAGAGTCTGGAACAACGACATGATGTCCCCCTCACATTCGACCCATTCGGGCGGACATACAGCACCCGCTACGTTCGGACAGAGTGGATCGACGTGCCAGGCGTGATCTGATGGTCCTCTATTTGTCCCGTATGGCACTCAATCCACGCAGCCGCGAGGCGCGTCGCGACGTGGCCGATTGTTACGAGCTGCACCGGACGGTCATGGCGATGTTCCCCAAGAGCAGCGATTCAGCAGAGGGCTCGCCGCGGGCCCTCTACCGGCTTGAAGCCGAAGGACGGCATGCGATTGCTCCCTCGGTCACAATCCAGTCGGGTGTAGAACCGGACTGGGATCGCTTACCGGCGGGCTACCTGCTCGGCGTAGGTGCGAGACCCGAGAGCAAGCGCATCGATCAGCTCCTGAGCCACCTGGACCGCTACCCTGCGCTCGCCTTTCTGCTGATAGCGAATCCGACCCGCAAGCTCCGTATCACCACTTCCGGAGTGGACGGGTTGAAGCCAATGCGGGTCGAGATCCGTGATGATCAGACACTGATGGACTGGCTGAGACGCAAGGGCCGCGAGGGTGGCTTCGAGCCACTGGAGGTGCGCGCCGCGCCGAGCGCGGGTGTGCCTATCTATGAGGTGATGGCCACGTCAGGCAAGCGGGCCGGCGTTCAGCGCCGGAAAGGCGCCCACAACAGGCTCACGTTCGGAGCCGTCAGGTTTGAAGGCAGGCTACGTGTCACCGACTCGGCGGCATTCACGCAAACCGTCACTCAAGGCGTGGGCTCCGCCAAGGCGTTCGGTTTTGGGCTGCTCTCGGTCGCGCCTGGGCGCTGAACAGTGCGGACCAAGGACCTTCACGTGTTGCCCAAGATCAGGGACAGTTGGAGTTACCTATACGTCGAACGCTGCCGGATCGATCGGGAGGACAATGGGATCGCGGTTCAGGACAAGCGGGGCCGTGTGAGAGTTCCCTGTGCCATGCTCAGCACCCTCATGCTGGGGCCTGGTACATCGGTCACACATGCCGCCATCAGCACGCTTGCGGACAATGGGTGCCTTGTCGCCTGGTGCGGGGAAGAGGGAGTGCGCTTCTACGCGCTCGGCACCGGCGAGACGAGGTCCAGTCGCAATCTGCTGCGTCAGGTCCGCTTATACGCGATCTCACACCTTCGGCACGCGGTCGTGATGCAGATGTATCGGATGCGCTTCGCCGAGCCGTTGTTGCCGGGCCTGACATTGCGTCAGATCCGTGGTCTGGAAGGCGTAAGGGTACGGGAGGCGTACGCTGAGGCAAGCCGCGAATGGGGCGTGCCGTGGCACGGTCGCAGCTACAAGAGGGCGGAGTGGAGTGGAGCGGACACGGTCAACCGCGCTCTCTCTGTCGCAAACAGCTGCCTCTACGGCGTGGCTCATGCCGCCATCGTCTCGGCGGGTTACTCACCGGGCGTGGGATTCATTCACACCGGGAAGATGCTCTCGTTTGTCTATGACGTGGCTGACCCTTTACAAGACGGAAACGACCATACCTACAGCGTTTGCTGCGGCAACCGAAGGTGACCATGACCTGGAGGGTCGGGTGCGGCGCGTCTGCCGCGAAGCCTTCGGCAGCGTCCGACTGCTTGATCGCATCGTGCGAGACATCGATGCGATGCTTGGCTCAGGAGATCAGCAAGGCTCAACCGACGACGAGTTCGATTCAGATGAGGCGCGGCCGGGTGGTTTGTGGGAGCCGAACTCGGGCCAAGTGAAAGGTGGCATGAACCACAGCAACCTCTTGGCACCGACGTGACCGTTCTCATTCTTGAGCGCGTCGCTCCAGGCCTGAAGGGCGAGCTGAGCAGGTGGATGCTCGAGCCCAAGGCCGGCACCTTCATCGGCAAGGTTCCGCCAACCGTGCGCGACAAGCTTTGGTTGATGGCCTGCTCAAGGACGGGCGACGGGGCCGCCCTCATGATAGAGGCCGCCGACAACGAACAGGGCTACTATTTTCGACTCTGGGGTGTCC
>JAABUQ010012839.1_pt1 | contig 10303 bp, 9 predicted proteins | sample 5560001 | NCBI WGS metagenome assembly JAABUQ01 (sample SAMN10711888, study PRJNA513371) | rock metagenome | isolation source: Antarctica rocks | place: Antarctica: Victoria Land, Finger Mt nord | collected 2015-12-18 | reverse complement strand
TCACAGGCCCATTCAGCCAGTGGGTGATGCCCCTCCCCGACTCGAACACCCTCTGTCAAGGATTTCGTGCCGTTTCCTTTCTCCAGCATATTTCGCGCTTGCGTGCCACGATATGCTGGAAGTCTCAAATGGTACGTACTTGCATCGTGCGTTGGCGTTTGAGTGTGCGAATGCCGCGTCCAGTGACAATCATGGCTTTGCCTGTATTGGTCGTGACTGCCGCAAGATGGATTTGACCTAAATCGACGGCGGCATGCTTGTCCCCTGGTGCATTCTCTCGCTGTTCTACCTCCACACAGACATGCAACTCAAAGCCCTTGTTCCAGACGAGGGTACATGCCCCACTGTTCTCAGGCAAGTCGAGGGGCAAGACAAGTGACTTACGCCCTCTACCCATCGGAAGCACCACGCGCCCTTGTTCGCGTGAGACCGCCTGTTTAGGCCAATGCACCGGATAGTACCGTTTGTCTTTGTAAGGATAGCGCATTCGCATCTGTGGGTGCGTTTGCCTGAGTATTTGTGTCGTTTCGACATTAGCGAGAAAGGCATGGACAACCATGTTCACTGATTGACTGTGGAGTGCGAATTGGCGTTTAGTTGCCTTCTGTAGTTCATCGCGCTCAGGCCATTTGTTGTGTTGCAGTCGCGCATCTTTGTGTACCCGCATACAGTAATTCCATACTTGAGCTGATTCCATTTGCGCGTCACGTAAGCGTCGAAACTGGGTGGGTGACAGGTTGTTCAAGGGATAGATGCGAACCGTGTTCATGCTACATCCTCATGGTGTCCCGTCACAGACACACAAAGCGCAAGTTGTCCATCCTCTTGCTCATACAATCCTGCAAGCCATCCCATAATGTACCCTGTTGTCCACATCTCGGAGTGGTCTGCGTTCCAGCCGTTTTTGAGCAGAAAGAAGAGGGTGCTGGTTTCGATGACTTCCCCACGCTGATGATAGGTATGATAGCTGTCGTACCCACGCTCAAACCCATTGATAAATTCCTTGTCCTCAATCACCAGTGGGATAGTTCCAATGGTGATGTACTGTGGTTGGTGCTGGAAATGTGGTTGTGTCGTCATGCTCTCTCGTCCTTTCGTTCGTCATTGCTTGTTGCCTTGCTCTTTTATGTCTGAGTGTCTACTGTAGGAGACACTCAGACATTCTATTTGATGGACTGGACGCCTGTTCACGAAAACAACGATGGTTGTTGCGGTGGTGGCACTAGCTCACGTTTCGTGACAAGCCGCGTTACGTCTCTCCACTGTCCCTTGTGAAGTCTCTGTACTGCATGACAGTCAGGACGAGTGCATCTCCTGAAATTGTCGCCTGTGGTGGTTTGCCAGCTATGCTCTATATCCCTACACAGTTTATTCATGCTGTTACCTCTTTTTGCTGATAAACGCTACAAGCACGACAATCACCAACGCCCCTATAAGCCATGTGAGCTGGATGTGGATCGTGACAATGTTGTTTACTAGGGACATGTCCATAGTTAGCTATTCTCCCACTGGTAGCCGCCATGATTGTCACTTACTAGTGACGCGGCATATTGACCATTGACTGAGACATCTATTTTTGCACCGTTCTCTGAGAGGGTCACAAGGGCACGATCACCAATACCGTGTACAATCTGTGTGAGTACCTGGTTATGTTGGTTGTCTGCACTCATCACGATAATCTTAACCTTACCTTTTACGTCTTGTGTGATAAAGTGATGTTGGTCAAGGTCAAACGTTGCAATTTGAGCATCACCATACTTGACTTGATTGTATACAGAGACAAGGGCAGGCCATACGATACCGTTAAAGATGAACAATCCGCACAAGAAAAGCACAACGTACAATCCAGCGCGTGTTGAGCCGCTCACTCTATGCGTTACTATTGTCTTCACTACTGGCTTTTGCCCTACAGGTGCTACAATTGGTTCGGTAGTTCGTGTCTTTGCTTGTGGTTGCTGCTGCTGTGTCGGTCTATGTCGGAGTACACTCTTAGGTGTTATTGCTACAGGAGTATCGTCGTATTCCTCTTCTTCGACATCACTAGCTTGCTGTATCTGTGCAGTGGTATCGTCGTATTCCTGTTCCTGAACTTTTACGGGTTGCTGTATCGGTCTGTGTGTGCGTAGCGGTATACCGTTCTGACTCATCTTAATGTCTCCCCTAAAACTAATACCTTCACTGAAATCAAAGCCTAATCTAAAACTGAGCTTCTGTTCCATTGTCAACCTACATTCTGTTCGTATGACTGAAAAACTGCTTTCGTAGCTTGTTTATCCCCTATGTGTTTTGCTAGCTCGTCTCTTGTCTTCCCTAGATTGGCGTACCTAGCGTGGATACTGTCATGATTGGCTACTATTGCAGGTTCATCAAACACACGGCTTATCGCTTGCGTTTCAAGGTCGATCTGTCGCATGAGTCGCGCAACCTCTGATTTATTTGTTTCTTCGCTCATGTCTTCTCTTTTCTTGCTTAGAGTTCCCATGAGGTGTAAAATAACCTGTAGGGAACATCTGCTTACTACTTAACAATGGGCCGGTTGTGTTCTCGTTTGCTGGCTTCGATATTGGCGTATCGGAATCAGTTCTTTTTATTTGCCTCCTTCCTTTTGGATACGCACGCTACAATGGATACCTAATAAAGTGTACATCTTAATACCAGTAGTATAAGCATGCTTTCCAAATGTGTTGATGTCAAGGGGTACGGTCTGATATAATCGGTTGACTAAGTTCTAAGAGGGAATGAAATGATACGGCTTAAAATCAAAGAAGAGGCGGAGAGGCAAGGTTATAATATGTCGAGGTTAGCACGAAGAGCAGATATAGACTTGAAAACAGTTCAAAGAATATGGCATGACCCAACAAAAGAAATAAGCACGACAACTCTAGACAAGATTGCTACAGCTTTAGGTGTACCTGCTGCTGATCTAATCGAAACAATACCCGATGAGTAAGGATAAAAAAGGGACATTTTAAATGATTGTACAAGAGAATCCCGAAATCGAGCAGCAGAGTCCGGCCAATGCCTGGAACCTTCAGGTAGGCCGTGATATTTGTGCTGACCTGAACGCGGGTCTCGACCGTGAATGGCTCGTTACTAACGGGATAGGCGGTTACGCATCCGGCTCTATTTTAGGAGCAACGACACGCTCTTATCACGGTTTACTCGTCGCCTCATTGCATCCACCTGTTGAGCGCACAGTGATGGTCACAAAGGTCGATGAAGAGGTTGTTTTTCCCGATGGCCGCTCATTTCTGCTTGGCGTCAACGAATACCAGGGAGGCGCAGTAGACCCACGTGGCAATGTTCACCTCGAATCAGTCTCGCTTGAAGGTGACATTGTATGTTTTCATTATCGCCTTACCGAGGTATTAACGATAGAAAAACGCGTCTGGATGGAGTATGGGCAGAATACAACTTATGTGCAATATATGGTACATGGTATGCTTGAGTCAGAGCAACCAAACGCACAGCTTACGTTGACTATTATCCCGTTCTGTGTCTCACGCGACTATCACGCCACCACAAAAGGTTCTGGCGACTGGCACTTCATTGTGGATGAACAGGGCAATCGTTGCCAGATACGTGCCTATGAAAGTGCGCCGCCTTATCAACTTATCGCAGGCCCAACCGCATCGTTCACGAATACCGATGTATGGTACTGGCGCGTGGCTCATCGTCGCGATAGAGAGCGCGGCCTTGTTGATGTGGAGGATGTGTATCAGCCAGGGATGTTCGATATAGCCCTCTCTCCTGGCATGCGTACTACTCTTGTATTGAGTGCTGAAACAAGACTTCCTACCGAAGATTTTGGCGGTCCGCATCATGAGGAGGCGGTAACGCGAGCGATGATGCGTCATCAGCGACGTATTCGTCAGTTGCTCTCCGTTGCGAATCATGCCCTTGACGATCTACAGCAGCAAGACCCGGTACGGGCGCGTCTCGTCATTGCCGCCGATCAATTCGTCGTTGCGCGTCCCGACTACGCGAATATGACTGCAAATCAACCGTTAAAGCTCACTCCTGACCGTAAAACTATTATCGCGGGCTACCCCTGGTTTACTGATTGGGGGCGCGACAGTATGATTGCGCTCCCCGGCTTGTTACTCTCGACGGGACGTTACAGTGAGGCACGCGGTCTGCTCAAAGCCTTTGCCTCTTTCGCCCATAATGGACTTATCCCCAATCGTTTCCCTGATAATGGTGAGGCCCCTGAGTACAACACCGCTGATGCAACGCTCTGGCTATTCCATGCCCTTGACCGCTACCTTGCGCTAACCAATGATTGGACACTCTTGAAAGAACTGTTTCCGGCGTTGCAAACAATCATTGATTGCCATATTCGTGGTACCGATTTTGGCATAGGTGTTGACCCCACTGATGGCTTGCTACGTGAAGGCGTCCCTGGCCTACAATTGACATGGATGGACGCTAAGATCAACGATAAGGTAATCACACCACGTCGCGGCAAGCCTGTCGAGATCAACGCCCTCTGGTATGCTGCGCTCACCTCGATGGAGTCGTGGGCAGTCCATCTTTCGACCGATGCGACACAGTACAGCCAGCTCCGTACTCAAATTCGCCAAAACTTCGCTACACGCTTCTGGAACGAAGAAACTGGTTATCTCTACGATGTTGTCGATGTCGATGGCGTAAGCAGCCAGAATGATGCCTCTTTGCGGCCAAATCAACTCTTCGCGGCCTCACTCGCATCTGAATTATTATCAGAGGAACAAATCGTCAGTATGTTCCGGCAAGTCACGGATCATCTGCTTACACCGCTCGGTCTACGTTCGCTGAGTCCAAATGATCCGTCGTATCGCAACCATTTCAATGGCGGTCCTGTCGAACGCGACAGCGCGTATCACGAGGGCGCTGTATGGCCCTGGCTCATCGGGCCATATGTTGATGTCTATCTGCGTATTCACAACAACAAGAGTGCGCTGCAACCACTGTTGCAATCCTTAGTCGAGCAATTATGGAATGCCTGCTTAGGGACAATCGGCGAGGTTGCTGAGCCAGAGCCGCCATTTACCCCTGGTGGTTGCTATGCACAGGCATGGAGCGTTGCGGAACTGCTACGCTGCTGGTTGCTCGCTGACGTAGAGGTTTAAACAAATGATGTGCATAGAGGGTCCGACGCGTCGGACCCTCTATGCACATCATTTGTTTAAAAATGCTACATCACACGCATCACAACAACACTTGCATTGCCTTCGTTACTATTGCTGCTTGCGGTCTCTATCAATAGCCGTGCGAGTAAACTGAGATCGCTGGCGTGTGCGAGAAAATCAGCCATCTGTGCGTCACGCATCATGTGCCAGAGACCGTCGGTACAAAGTACGATAAGATCGTCACGCGCAACATCTTGCTGGAAGAGATCGACCTGTACACGATAGGTGTTGCCGAGATAGCGGTTGTGCTGGTTGCGTTTCGCGCTCTTGTATAGTTCGTCGGGCTTGAGCAAGTTTGCCGCGACAAGATCGCCTGCTAGCGTGTGATCATTAGTGATGCGGCGTAGCCCCTGCTTTGCGTTGAAATGATACGCTCGACTATCACCAACATGCGCCACGTAGAGACGATGATTATGTACAAGAGTTGTCGTCAAAGTGCTACCCATGGCCGTATCATAATCGGCATTACAATGGTAAATTACCTGGTTTGCCTGTTGTACGCCATCACGTAACCATTGCTCTATACTAGCTGTAGATGGTCGTGTGGTCGAAATCGTTCGCGTTGTGCCAGCACTTTTATCCGCCTGTATTCCTTGTGGTGTGGCACGCGAGGTTGAGCGTGAGGTTGTAGCAAGTAATGGTAGTACAGTATCAGCAAGGGTCTCTATCCCTAAGCGGCTTGCCTCGCGTCCCTTGACATGCGCTGGTTTTCTTGTTTGACCGTTTTGATTACTGCGTTGCCCACGAAGGCCATCAGCAACCGCGAATAGGCCGAATGAGTGCGGTGGTGGCGCAAGGTTGAGTGCTAAACCTTGTGCGATCAGTATCATATCCTCGTTCTCTTGTGTGTTGTGTCCAATATCGCTGTAGAAACCAGCCTGACATGCCTCCATGAACAAAGGCGAGGTCTCATTCAGATTATGCCCACAATAGCGGCAGAAGCGCGAATTACTACGATTTTCACGGCCACAACTTGCACATGGATTTTCGGATATCAATGTACGTATAATCACATTGGTATCACTTGATGCAGAAATCGTTGCCACCATTGTCGGTGCTGAGGCGTCCGGCGATGACTCATCGCTTAACGCATCGTTGAGTGCATCGGCAAAAGCACGCGCCGATTGATAACGTTTACGCGGGTCGGTCTCTATCGCACATAGTATCACAGGATCGACGGTTGGTGGCAACCATGTATTGAGTGTGCTTGGCGGTGGCAGTTCAGCCGCGTGATTGCGTACCACCGCCTGAAAAGGTAACAGACCCGTCATAAACTGATAGGCCACAACACCCATCGCATAGATGTCACTGGCTGGTTCTGCCCTCCCCTGCTCCTGTTCGGGTGCCATATAGTGTTCTGTCCCCAGCGACCAGCCGCGTTGTGTAAGTGGCTTCTCCTGTTGCATCGCTCGCGCAATACCAAAATCTGTGACTACGAGCCGTCCATCGTCTTGATGTATCAACAAATTGGAGGGCTTGATGTCGCGATGCACAATCTGTAACGGGTGTGAATGCACAACCTCAAGCGCGTTAGCTAAATCATTGAGATATTGCTTTGCTTGCGCGATTGGTAGAGAGCGTTCTCCCTTGAGCAACGCTTTGACTGTACCGCCTGTAATCAGTGGCATCACGAGGTAGAGCATACCACCATCGCTACCAAAGTTAATCACCGGCACGATATTTTTGTGCTGTAACTGGTGGGCGTAGCGAGCCTCACGCCGAAAACGCTCTATCGCCGTTTCTTCGTCCGTCTGTTGATAGGTAATCGACAGCACTTTAAGCGCGACCTGCCTCATCTCGAACGTGTCACTCACGCGATACACCGCACCCATACCGCCAATACCAATCAACAACGAGCGTCAAGGTTGCATACCTCGGACTTCCACCATATGCGCGTGTCTCGCAGGTCTATTAGCAAGTCATGTTCTTGCATAAATGCGATATCTTCTTGGCTCACATCGTCAGGTATCCCTACTTCATGTATGCGTGTTTCTCGTAACACTGACAGGTCAACGGCCTGACTACGAACGCTTTTCCATGACCGACGCGGTAAACAATGAAGAATGTCGCGGCGGCTAGCGCGTGGGTACAGGTCTGTAAGTATCTGGTTTTCTTCTTGTGTCCAGGCAATTTGCCCTGAACGCCGCCGCAAGATGTACGCGGTATCGACATAAAGAACGCCCACATGTGGCGTGTTCACAGATACCCAACTATAAAAAACGATGGTCAATTTCAGCCATGTATCAGCTACCTGTTCAAGCACAATATCTTGTGTCACTAAGCGAATAAACCGACGCCGCTTCTCTATGTTCCATTTGCCCCATCGCTCTTGTACTGTGCCTGATGCAAGCATCGACATGGCTTCTTGTCTGTCAATTTCTTCTTGTGCCACATGAGCCTGTTTTTTATTCAGGGCGTCAAGTTGTTTGACAAGTCGTATTTTTGACTCACGGTTTTCTCGCAACTCTTTATTCGTCATGAGGTCAGAATTGACTTCATATTTACGGTCAAGGTCTGCGATACGGTGTTGTATCTCTGCGCGGATGTTGTCAGTAGTAGTAAGTTTTGTAAGTTGTTGCGTGTCCACTGTCTGAAAAGTGTCTTGCATGGTTTCAACAGGTGAGCCAAGAGGGAGCGTTTCAAAGATTGCCATTTCATCTAAGACGTTTTTTGTCTCTGCGAACGATTGCTCTAAGGTCTCCATAGGTTCAAATGTTGGGTCAAGATGTCGCATAAGACGCTCTGTCACAAGGGCGTCAATATCTGAAACCCGAATAGCGAATTCATCAGAATGAAAGTCTTTGAAGTTACGAGCCGTGTACCGTTCCTCAATGCCCCTAGCGGTACAATTCATGACATACACATTTCTATCAGGTGACGTAAGCACCGTCTTTCCAGTCGGGCGTGTGCCTGATAACAACGCTATTGATGGCTCTTTGCCTGTATATTGCTGGTAACGTACAACTTTCTCAGGGTGTTCGATAGAATTACCGTCAAGGTCTGTGTTGCTTAACATATTGAAGGCGAAAAAGAAGTCTTCTTCACTCACAATTGCAGGATGTGTGTCACGGATAAGATACCCATTAAACAAAGTGTGGCCGATGTACACAGGGTTAGTGAGAAATTTAAGGCACCCGTCACGCCCCTTGATGGTGTAGCCCCCTGTAACCTGTGTGAGATGTATTTTCCCTATCCGCGCTTTAATATCATCTGGGAGGTCTGGAAACAAAAGCGTGCTGTATATCTCTCGATACCAGTCTGAAAAGTTGCCCAACTCATGAAACCGCGTATAAAGCCTTGCCACATTGGGCGACCAATGCGGATTAGCGATAAAATGGTCCCTTGCATCATCCAACATCAAGCCAACAGCAACCGATTGACCAACGTATTCACCGCGCATGGCTTTTTCACGCTTGCCGACTAACATTCTTCCGCGTACATGGTCTCGCGTGTAGGCGGCTGCGGCACGTGCATAGTCAAGAAACGCATCACGGTCTTTTTTGTTGGGATTGTTAAAGTCAAAGTCATAGCCAGGGGTAATGACCAGCACATGAAAGTCTTTGCACAGTTTCACGAACGCCGCAGGCATGACCATTTCTTCATCTCGAAAAAGCCTATCAACGGCAAACACTAACACCGCCGACACAGTACCCGTTTCAATTAACTCACATATGATACGCAACCCTGCACGTTCATCAATGGAGAGACTCCCCGACGCGCTTCTGATTTCTTCGGATACGTTGCCAAAACGGTCAAACTTATTTTCTACAAACAAGGTGGTTAATTCATCAGTCCAGCCCTTTTCAAGTCCTAATTTTCTTAGCTTGACGGTCTGTATCAAGGTACCTTCTTTGTTATTTATAAGCTGGTTCTTGGTACTTTGACGTGCATAAATGAGCAACCGCTTTAACACGTCATACGTTGTCTTTGTTGACTCTAAGGCTAATCGCGCCTCTTCATCAATTTGTGCCTGAGTCTTGAACATTCTCATTATGCCGCCAACCTTTCATCACTGGTAGAAAAGTCAAACGTCTGTTGCCATAATTCGCATCGCGCTATGGCTTCTCTCATACAATCGCGCCGTGAGCAACTAAACATTGAGGTGCTTTCATGTGTGCCGATGGGCAGCCGCCACTCATACGCACACGTTTGACAGATTGCCGCGTGACACACAACGCATGTATCCTGTGAGTGAGCCTTGCTACAACAGACCTTTTTCATGATGCCCTTTGCTATCGGCCTTGCCGATGTGTCTTTGTATATCGTCTATACATATATTATATCATATAATGTACAGACTTGCCAGCATGTGTACAATGTGCTATACTGTATAAAGACTAGTGAACATACGAGAAGGAGTAAAAAATAGTATGGCACGTTTACGACTCAAAGAAATTATGGACGAGCGCGGTATCACACAAACAAAATTAGTTGAGGATATAAAAATAAGCCGTACAACCGTTTCAAAGTATTATCACAACTACGGCACACAGTTTGACTTTTTACAACTACAAAAGTTTGCGGATTACCTCGGTGTGAGTATTCATGAACTGATTGTTGATGATGAACCGCAAGCAGAGCCAACTAGCAAGTAGTGTTATAATGGCCTATAAGCCTTGTGGGGCGTCTTGTCCTGTACAAGCGTAGTGGTACGCCGTTATTGGTTTAGGCACCGTAACACCTACCACACGCACTGTAGAGACCGTGACGCAAGTTTTGAGAGATGCCCTACAGCACATAAAAAAAGAAGCACCTCGTAGGCTTCGAGATGCTCCAAGTTCTTTTTAGGATAGTGGAAAGTCGCAAGCTAACCACAATCAAACAACGGCAATGATGCAATCTACTTTGCACAGTATACATCTTTTCGCAGATGCACGCTATCTCATATGGAGATGAAACACGCCGTAAGTGTACATCAAGAAAAGCATATCCGCAAGTATGATTGTGTCTTATCAAAAAGGCACATCGACATATGACAACGTATGTACAAGCTCCTATAGACGACACGCCGAGCGTAGCACAACAGCAAAAATACTTCCGAATGCGAATGCAAACACTTTCTATATCGAGAAAGCTTTCAGAGAGTATTCAGTTAACTATGCCAGGACTTACAAAGGACCAATTACTCTTTC
>JAABUQ010012838.1_pt1 | contig 10304 bp, 11 predicted proteins | sample 5560001 | NCBI WGS metagenome assembly JAABUQ01 (sample SAMN10711888, study PRJNA513371) | rock metagenome | isolation source: Antarctica rocks | place: Antarctica: Victoria Land, Finger Mt nord | collected 2015-12-18 | reverse complement strand
ATCGCCGCTTCGTTGCAAAGAACACTAATGGCGAGTGGTTCGCGCTGTCGAAGCAGGACATTGAAGCGTTCAGGCGACGTAAGTTCATGTGATCCGACGTCACTGCGAGGAGCGCAGCGACGAAGCAGTTCATCGGTGCCCGCTCAAGCTGGATTGCCACGCCGCCTGGGGCGGCTCGCAATGACGCTCCCGCGGTGCTTGGTCTTCTAACCCTCTTGGGCTACTCTTTAGTAAGATAGTTAAGCGGGAACAAGAACAATGGCGGCACAGCTGGACCTCATAATCCGGGGCGGAACGGTGGTGGACGGCACTGGGCGGCCGGCGTTTGAAGCCGACGTGGGCGTGACTGGTGGCCGCATTGTCGAGATCGGCAGCATCGCCGCCAGCGGTGCCGAGGAGATTAACGCGCGGGGCAAGCTGGTCACGCCGGGCTTCGTCGATATCCACACCCACTACGACGGCCAGGCCGTGTGGGACCCGCACATGGCGCCGTCGTCTTGGCACGGCGTCACCACCGTGGTGATGGGCAATTGCGGTGTCGGCTTCGCGCCCTGCAAAGCGGCCGACCGCGAGAAGCTGGTCGAGTTAATGGAAGGGGTGGAGGACATCCCCGGCGCCGTCATGCACGAGGGGCTGTCCTGGGAATGGGAGAGCTTCGGCGAGTACTTGCAAGCGCTGGAGCGTCGCGCTCGTGACGTGGACGTTTGCGCGCTGCTGCCGCACGCCGCCGTGCGCGTGTTCGTGATGGGCGACCGCGCGGTGCGGCTGGAGAACGCCAACCAGGGCGACATCGCGCAGATGCGCGAGATCGCGGCTGACGCGATGCGCGCCGGGGCGTTCGGGTTCTCCACCTCGCGCACCACCAGCCACAAGAGCCTGCACGGCGACTACACGCCCACGCTTCGGGCGCAGGAGGAGGAGCTGTCCGGGATCGCGCTCGGCCTGCGCGACGCCGGCACCGGCTTCATCGAGATGGTGTCGGAATGGACGCAGCCCTCCGCCCGCGACGAGTTCGCCATGTTCCGCCGGGTGGTGGAGCGGTCGGGCCGGCCGGCCGTGTTCTCGCTCGCCCAGCGCACCAGCCAGCCGGACGCCTGGAAGGAGCTGATGGGCTATGCCGACAAGGCGATCGCGGAGGGCGTGTCGATCCGCCCCGTGGTGCCGCCGCGCGGCATCGGCGTGCTGCTCGGGCTGGAAGGCAGCCAGAACCCGTTCTCCGGCACGCCGACCTACAAGGCCATCGCCCACTTGCCGGTCGCCGAGCGCGCTCGTCGCATGGCCTACCCTGCGGTCCGCGCGCAAATCCTGTCGGACGATCCCAAGACCGGCAGCACCTTCCCGCTGTTCCACCGGCTCTCGTTCGACCACATGTTCCGCTTCGGCAATCCGCCGAACTACGAGCCGCAGCGGGAGGACAGCATCGGCGCCATTGGCGCGCGCGAGGGCCGCTCGCCGCAGGAGGTCGCTTACGACATGCTGCTCGAGGACGAGGGGCGCGGGCTGATCTACACGCCGATCTCGAACTACGCGAACTACAACCTCGACGCCTCCGAGGGGATGCTCGCCAACCCCAACGCGATCATGGGACTCGGCGACGGCGGCGCGCATGTCGGCTTCATCCTCGACGCCGGCTACCCGACCTGGCTCATCACCTACTGGAACAAGAAGCGCGGGCGCTTCGACCTGCCGGAGACAATCCGGCGGCTGACGTCGGACACCGCCGGCGCGGCCGGGTTGCACGATCGCGGCGTGATCGCGCGGGGGAAGAAGGCCGATCTCAACGTCCTCGACTACGACCGGATGGACTTCGGCCGCCCCTACGTCGTGCACGACCTGCCGGCCGGCGGGAAGCGGCTGATGCAGAAGGCGCACGGCTACACCGCGACCGTCGTTTCCGGGCAGGTCACCTTCCGCGACGGCGAGGCGACCGGCACGCTGCCGGGCAAGCTGGTGCGCGGCCAGCGGGGGGAGCGGGCGGGCTAGGAGCACAGGCCTCAGGCGGCGCGGCGCGCGTCCACCATCGCGCGCAGCGCCGCGGTGCCCTGCCGCCGGCACCAGTCGCCGAACGCTTCGACGGGCCCGCGCGATTGCGCCCACTGCCCGAACAGGGGCGCGAGCGTGGGTGCGATTTCGGCCTGCTTCACGCGGTTCAGGAGTTCCTCCGCCAGCACCGTGCCCTCGAAATCGCCGCCAACGTAGATCGCGAAATGGCCGGGGATGCGGCCGACCAGGTCGATGTCGCCGGCGTAGGAGCGCGCGCAGCCGTTCGGGCAGCCAGTGATGCGCAGGCTGATCCGCTCCCCGCTGAGACCGAGCCCGTCGAGCACCGACTGCACCGCGGCAACGATCGGCGCGCGCACGCGCTCCGCCTCCGTCAAGGCGAGCCCGCAGGTGGGCAGCGCCGGGCAGGCGAGCGACCAACGCCGTAGCGGCGTGAGGTGTTCGGCGCGCACCACGCCGTATTCGGCGAGCAGGCCGTCCACCTCCGCGCGCCGTGGCTCCGGGATGTCGGAGAGCGGCACGTCTTGCTGCGGTGTGACGATCGGATTGGCGCCGGTCCGCGCGACCGCTCGGCGGAGCGCCGTTCGCCTTGTTCGTGCCAGCCGAGCAAGTCGGGCACTTCCAGCGGTGGCATGGCCAGCGGCGGGGCGAGCGTCAGCCCGTATTCGTTGGCGAGCAGGGCGACGACGGTCTTCGCGCCCGAATCGTCCAGCACGTATTTCAGCCGCGCGCGCTTGCGGTCGGCGCGGTTGCCGTGGTCGCGTTGAAAGCCGATCACCGCTTGCGTCGCCCGCAGGAGGTCGCCGGGTCCGACCGAGCCGACGATGGTCGCCAGGCGCGGATAGGTGTCCGGCCGGTTGTGCGTCATGCCAAGGCCGCCGCCGATCAGCTTGTCAGACGGGGTATGGATCACGGTCGGCGTCGCTCTGGCGCGGCTGCTTTCGTTTCTCTCATAACGCGTTCACCGTCTCGCCTCTCGGCGTCGCGGTCAGCGTTCTGCCGTAAAGGCTTGCCTGCGACTTGGCATCCGCGCAGGTTTGCGATCGGGGAGGACACGGATGCGCGAGCCGCCGGGCTTGCTCGACTGGCGGGTGCTCGTGGTCGGCCTCGGCACCATCGTCGTGCCGCTGGATTCGGCCGTGAACGTCGCGTTCCCGGCCATCACCCGCGCGTTCGGGCTGCCGCTCGAGCAGATCCAGTGGGTGGTGATCGTCTACATGCTGGCGCAGACCAGCCTGATGCTGGTGTTCGGCCGCATCGGCGACATGGTGGGCTATCGTAGCGTTTTCCTGGCCGGGTCCGCGGTGAGTGCCCTCGCCATGGCGGCCTGTTCGGCGGCGCCGAGCTACGGATGGTTGCTGGCGGGTCGCGTCGTCCAAGGAGTGGGCGCCGGCCTAGTGCTGAGCTGCGGTCCGGCGCTGGCCACCAGCCTGCGACCGGAAGCGATGCGGGCGCAGGTGCTCGGGCTTTACACCATGCTGTATAGCCTCGGCTTCGCGCTCGGCCCGGTCATCGCCGGGGCGCTGGTGTCGGGGTATGGTTGGCAGGCGGTGTTCTGGTTCCGCGCCCCGGTGGCGCTTGGGGCGTTCGCCGCCACGTTCGCGCTCCCGGTCGCGCCGCGTCGTACTGCGGGTGAGAGGTTCGACGGCCTGGGTGCCGCGTTGCTTGTCCTCGCCATCGCGATGACGGTCCTCGCCATCGATCGATTGCAGCACCTCGCGGCGGGCGTGTTCTGGCCCGGCATCGCGGCGCTGCTGGCCGCGGCGTTGTTCTGGCTGTTCGCTCGCCAGCAACGCCGCGTGACGCACCCGATCATCGACCTGCGGTTCTTCGCGCTTCCAGGATTTGCCCGCGTCAATCTCGTGGGCGGGCTGATCAACATGGCCTGCTTCGCGGTGTTGCTGCTGCTACCGTTCGAGCTGGCGCGTGTCCTCGGACTGGGGCCGCAATGGATCGGGCTCGTGCTGGCCTGCTCGGCGGTCGGCATGGTCGCGGCCTCGCCGGTCGCGGGGATGTTGGCCCAACGGACCGGGCCGGCCAGCCTGGCGCTGGTCGGCTGTGTCCTCATGGCGGCCGGGTTGGGCGGGATCGCCGCGGCGCCGGGACTGGCGCTGCTGATCCCGGCGCTGCTGATCCAGGGGTTCGGGCAGGGCCTGTTCCAGGTGGCCTTCCTCGACATCGTCACCGCCACTCTGCCGCCGGGCGCGCGCGGCGTGGCCGGGAGCCTCGGGATGCTGACCCGGACGGTTGGCGTGGTGGTCGGCGCCTCGGTGCTGACGCTGGTATTCCGCACCCTGCTTGCCGGGCCGGCGGCTGCGGCGTTCCTCCCGGCATTCCAGGGCGTGTTCGTCTTCGCCGCCGCGATACCGGCGGTTTGCGCGGCGGTGTTGCTGCTGCCCGGACGCCGGGAGGGTTCCTACTCGCGGTAGATCATCGTCCGCGTCATCCCGCCGTCCACCACGAATTCGGCGCCGGTGATGAAGCCGCTCTCGGGCCCGAGCAAGAAGGCGACCATCGCCGCAACGTCCTCGACCCGGCCGACGCGGCCCGCCGGATGCTGCGCGTGGTCCTCGGGGCGCAGCGGCTCGCCGCGGGTCTCGATCCAGCCGGGGCTTACGCAGTTGACCCGCACGTCGGGGCCAAGGCTGACCGCGAGCGCATGGGTGAGTGCCACCAAGCCGCCCTTCGACGCCGCGTACGCCTCCGTGTTCGGCTCCGACATGCGCGCGCGCGTGGAGGCGATGGTGACGATCGCGCCGCGCGCCGCCCGTAGCAGAGTCTCGGTCCGGCGGGCGAGCAGGAATGTGCTGGTCAGGTTGGTCGCAAGCACCCGGTCGAACTCGGCGCGCGCAAGATCGCGGATCGGCTTGCGGATCATGATGCCCGCGTTGCAGACGAGCCCATCGAGCCGGCCCTCGCGACCCTCGACGTCGTCCAGCACGCGGTCGGCGTCTGCTTCGTCGGTCACATCCGCCGGGAGTAGGCGGCAACCGTCCGGCAGATCCGCGAACGGGCGTACGCGATCGACCACGATCACCCGCCAGCGGTCCGCCGCGAGGCGCCTGGCGATGCCGGCGCCGACGCCACGCCCGCCGCCCGTGACCAGGGCGACAGGCGCGGGTGCGACCATGCTATTCGGCCGCCTTCGCGTGCACCTCGCCGCCCACCGAGTCGAGCGCCTGCGCGAGATCGGCCAGGATGTCGTCGATATGCTCGATGCCGATGGAAAGGCGGACGTAGCCGGGCGAGACGCCGGTTGACAGCTGCTCGTCGGTGGAGAGCTGGGCATGCGTCGTGGTTGCCGGGTGGATGGCGAGGCTCCGCGCATCGCCGATATTGGCGACGTGATAGAACAGCTTGAGCGCGTCGATGAACCGGCGTCCTGCGTCGGCGCCTCCCGCGAGCTCGAAGCCGAGCAGGCCGCTCTGACCCTTCGCAAGATATTTCCGGGTGCGTTCGGCCGCGATGCCCTTGTGATGCGCCGGGTGGATCACGCGCGCCACTTCCGGGCGGCCCGCCAGGAAGTTCGCGACCGCCAGCCCGTTCTCGCTGTGCTGGCGCATGCGCAGCGCCAGCGTCTCGATGCCTTGCAGGATGAGGAAGGCGTTGAACGGGGCGAGCGGGGCGCCGAGGTCGCGCAGCAGGGTGACCCGCATCTTCAGGATGTAGGCGATCGGCCCGAGCGGCTTCACCGCTTCGGTCCACACCGCGCCGTGATAGCTCGGGTCCGGCGTGTTCAGGGCGGGCTGACGCTCCTTGTGCGCCGCCCAATCGAAGTTGCCGCCGTCGATGACGATGCCGGCGATCGAGTTGCCGTGGCCGCCGAGGTATTTCGTGGCGGAATACATCACCACCGCGGCGCCGTGGTCGAAGGGTCGTACCAGCAAGGGCGCAGAGGTGTTGTCCATCACCAGCGGAATGCCGAACTTGCGGCCGATCGCGGCAACCTCGGCTATTGGGAAGGCGGCAAGCTTCGGGTTGGGCAGGGTTTCCGCGTAGTAGACCCGGGTGCGATCATCGGTGGCGCGCGCGAACCCCTCCGGGTCCTCGGGATTGACGAAGCGGGCCTCGATACCCTGGTCGCGCAGCGTGTTGGCGAACAGGTTCCAGGTGCCGCCGTAGAGATCGGTGGAGCTGACGATGTTGTCGCCGGCGCGCGCCAGGTTGAGCACGGAAAACGCCGAGGCCGCCTGGCCGGAGCCCAGCGCCAGTGCCGCCACGCCGCCTTCGAGCGCCGCCATGCGCTTCTCGAGCGCGTCCACGGTCGGGTTCATGATCCGCGTGTAAATGTTGCCGAGCTCCTTGAGCCCGAACAGGCTCGCCGCGTGCTCGGCGCTGTCGAACTGGAAGGAGGTCGTCTGATAGATCGGCACCGCGACGGCGTTCGTGGCGCTGTCGCTCCGCCAGCCGGCGTGCAGCGCCAGCGTCTCCGGATGCGTCGACGTCATTTTGCACTCTCCCTCATTGTGATTTATGTCATCGGATCAGCGTCGGGAGTATATTAGCCCCGGCGTGGTGTCCAGTTTCTAAGCTTGGCTGCCGCGGTGGCGCGCGAGGATGTCTTCGGCGCGGGTGAGCGCCGCGACCATTTTGTCGGCCGGTAACGCACCCGAGAATAGGCCGTAGCCGTCGAGGAAGAACGACGGGACACCGTTCACGCCCGCGTCGCGCGCTTCGCGGTCGGCGGAACGGACCTCCGCCTCCAGGGCGTCGCCTCGAAGGAAGCCGAGCACCGCCTGCCTATCCAGCCCGGCCGCCGCCGCGCAGTCGGCGAGGACGCCCGGCTCTCCGAGGTCGGCGCCTTCGGTGAAGTAGGCGCGGAACACGGTTTCCATGACCGCGTCCTGCACGCCCTCCTGACCCGAAAGCCAAATAACGCGGTGTGCATCGACCGTGTTGGGGGTGCGACGCAACAGGTCGAGGCGGAAGCTCAGGCCCACGGCGGCGGCGGCCTCCGTGACCTGGCGGTCGAGCTGTTCGGAACGCTCCAAGCTACCGAACTTCGCGCGGCGATAGTCTCGCCTGTCGACGCCTTCGCACGGCATGTCCGGGTTGAGCTGGAACGGGTTCCAATGAACGCTGAACCGAAGCCCATCGCGCGCGAGAGCAGGCAACGCGCGCTCGAGCTGGCGCTTGCCGATGTAGCACCAGGGGCAGATCGCGTCGGATACGATGTCGAGCCGACCCGAATACGTATCATCGGCCGAAGACACACCCGTATCGGCCAAGTCGTCTTCGGGCCTCGCCAGGCCACGCGAAGTCTCGTTGTCCATCCGGTCCTCCACTTGCGCCTCCATACGATTGTCGCGAAGAATGGTGTCGGGCGCTCGGGGATGCCAGCGCCAATGCCGTGAGCGGCGGTGTTCGCCCGATTTACTGCGCGGATTTCCCTGTCGCAATCGACCGATCGCAGTTCGGAAGACCGCGTGCCACTTCGCGCGTTGGCACCAGTGCTACCAGCAGGAAGGAAAGCGCGTCATGACCGACGAGAAGGGTCGCCAAGCCGAGAAGCGACCGCATGAAGATAAGATCGACGAGGCGGTGGAAGACACGTTTCCTGCCAGCGATCCCCCCGCCAACACGCCCGTTACCGGATCGCGCAAGGCCGAGCGGCTCGAAGAGCAGACGAGGCGAGGCGAATAGATGACCGAACCGCAGAAGCCGGCTGAACACGCCCCCGCGCGGCGCGGAGACGATGCGGCAAAGAAGGACGACCCGCACGGCCTCGGCAAGGCGAATGCCGGTGCAAAGGAGCAACCGGCAGCAACTCCGAACGCCGACCGCCACGAGACCGAGACGGCCGGCCGCGACAAGGCCTAACCCGCTCTCCGGTAGGGCCACCGCGCACCGAGTACGACGGCGAGGCCAGCCTCGCCGTCAGCGTGGCAGGCGCGTCGCTCCATGGAACACCTCCCCAGCCCGCAACAGCTCCGTTACCTGCTCGCGCTTTCCGAGTTGCAGCATTTCGGGCGCGCCGCCGAGGCTTGCGCGGTGACGCAGTCGACGTTGTCGGCCGGCATCCTGGCGCTGGAGCGACAGCTGGATGCCAGGATCCTGGACCGCGCCGCCGGGCGGCAAGTGGTATTCACGCCGCTGGGGCGCGAGCTTGTCGGCCGGGCCGGCGCCGCCATGGCGGCGCTTTCGGCGTTGGCGGACGCGGCCTCGGCTGCCCGCGAGCCGATGAGCGGGCCATTGCGGCTGGGCGTCATTCCGACGGTCGGCCCGTTCATACTGCCGAAGCTCATGCCGGCGTTGCGCCGGGAGTTCCCGGACCTGCGCCTGTATCTGCGCGAGGACGTCACCGATCAGCTGGTCAACCGCCTGGAGCAGGGCCGGCTCGACGTACTGCTGCTGGCGCTGCCGTGCGAGTGCGGCGATGCCGGGACGCTGCAGGTCGCGCGCGACGAGTTCGTGGCGGCGTTGCCACCCGGACATCCGCTGTCTCGGCGTGAGCGGGTGCCGGTGCAGGCCTTGGCGACGGAGCGTCTGTTGCTGTTGGAAGAGGGGCATTGCCTGCGCGACCAGGCGTTGGCGGTGTGCGGCATGGCGGCGAGGGCCGAACGGCCCGGCGAGGACGGGTTCGCCGCGACCAGCCTGCATACCCTCGTGCAGATGGTGGCCGGAGGGCTCGGCGTGACTCTGTTGCCGCAGATCGCCGTCGACGCCGGCATCGCCGCGGGAACCGGGATCGAGCTTCGGCCCCTCGGCGGCGCGGGCGCCTGGCGGACCTTGGCGCTGGCGTGGCGCCCGCACTCGCCTCGCTTGGAGGCGTTCCGCGCGCTGGGCGACATCCTGCGCGGTCAGGGCGGGTCCGCGCCGATCGCCCCCGGCTGACGGTCAGGCCGCGTCGACATGCCGCCCACGATGGCGGCGACGAACAGCGCGCCGGTGAGGCTGACCATGACGCAAAGCCATCGTAGGCGCAGAGCGGTCGCTTCCTCCTCGGCGAGGAAGCGCTCCCGCACGGTCGCTCGTTCGCGCAGGATGCGCTCTTCCGGCGTGCCCGGCCCTTCAATCACCGCCGTCGCGCTATCGCCCAGTCGGGGGCGGAGTGCTGCCAGTGCCGCGGCCGAGTCCGGGCCGCGCGCCGCCTCGAAGGCGGCGTCGAGTGCGGCCTCGCGCGCGAAGCCGCGCTGCATCGGGATCGGCAGCGCGTAGGTCGTGAACACGCCGCTCAGCCCGGCGACGATGAACGCCATCGCCGCGAAACCCATCCAGCTGCCGTCGACCTGCCGCGCCATGACGCGCCTCCCCGTAGCCGAGACTGGACATCGGGCCGCACGGCGAGCGCGTCAACGCGTGTCTGCACGCCTTAACCGATCGTCAAGCTCTTGCGCCGAGTCCTTAGCAGCAGGAGAGGACCGCGATGCTGCTGCACGGCGTGCGCAATTGGCTTGGACCGCCAACCAGCCTTGCCGGCGCAACGCCGCCGGTCGGCCGGGACGGCTGCGCGCCTGCCGTTCTGCCCGCTGTCGTCCCGCCACTGCGATCCTGGTCGGCGGCGCGGATCGATCTGAGCGAGCAGCTGTGGGGCGAGGGCTTCCTGTTCCCCGGCGGTGCCGAGGAGACGCTGCGCCTTGCCCGTCCGCTCGGCCTGACCGGGGAGGCGAGCCTGCTGCTGCTCGGCGCGGGAAGCGGCGGGCCGCCCCGCGCGATCGCCTCGCAGCTGGGCGTGTGGGTGACGGGGTTCGAGGCCGATCCCGAACTCGCGGCGCTGGCGGCGGAACGCTGCATGCGTGCCCGCCTCGGCCGCCGAGCGCAGGTGGAGATGTGGTATCCGCAAGCGCCGAGCCTGCGCGTGCAGGCGTACCATCACGGCCTCGCCCTGGAGCCGCTGCGCCATGCACGGCCGGAGCCCGTGCTCTCGGCGCTGACGGCGGCGCTCAGGCCCTCCGGTCAGCTGGTGATGGTGGAACTCGTGGCCGACGAGCCGCTCGACCCCGCCGACCCGATTGTCGCGGCCTGGTGCCGGCTGGAGCGGCGCTCGGCCGAACTGCCGACGGAGCGCGCGGTGACGCGGATGTTCGGGCGGCTCGGGTTCGATGTGCGGATCGCCGAGGACATCAGCGACCGCCATGTACAGCTCGCGATGACCGGCTGGGGCGGCCTGCTGCGTGGCCTGCACGATCGCCCGAGCCCGGCGGCGGCGGCGCTTCTGGTATCGGAGGCCGAGCTGTGGTTGCTGCGGCTACGGCTCATGCGGGAGGGTCGCATGCGCCTGGTCCGCTGGCACACCTTGGGCAAGCGTCGGTCGGCGATTGACAGCCGGGGTGGCCCTGCTTAGACACCGCCGCTCGCGCCGC
>JAABUQ010012837.1_pt1 | contig 10304 bp, 8 predicted proteins | sample 5560001 | NCBI WGS metagenome assembly JAABUQ01 (sample SAMN10711888, study PRJNA513371) | rock metagenome | isolation source: Antarctica rocks | place: Antarctica: Victoria Land, Finger Mt nord | collected 2015-12-18 | reverse complement strand
TTCTGGCCGCCATACTCTTCAGCCAGCCAGTTCGACCGCCAGAAACCGCCTCAGCGCCACCCAGCGACGTATGACTAGCCTGGGCACGCAAAAACGCTCGCAAACTCACTCCGACAGGCTGCTAGTGCAGCAACTCCTGGGCCAGGCCGAAGCCGCTCTGGCTCCAGGATGGAAACTTTTGGATGTTGGATGGCGCGACAAACGCGGCAGCGTCGCGATCATGACGGCAATGCTCGGTGTCATTCTGATTGGCTTTGCTGCGCTCGCGGTCGATGTCAGCATCTGGGAAGGGAACGCAGCCACGATGCAGGGGGCGGCCGACCAGGCTGCACTCGCCGCGAGCCTAGCCATGTCGGCCGGGAATGCCGTCGCGCAAAAGGAGGCCAAAGGCGTCGCGGCGGTACATGGCTTCTTAAACGGAACGGGAGGCGTCGTCGTCACGGTGAACATACCCCCGGTAGCAGGCAGCTACGTTTCAAACGCCAACGCGATTGAGGTTGTGATCACGCAGTCCCAAACAATGTTTCTGAGCGGCGTGCTTCTCAAGTCGCCACCGGTAACCTCCGTCAGGGCAGTTGCCGTGCCAGCCCCAGCCACGTGCATCTTACTGCTCGCTCCAACAGGACCTGGCATCACAAGCACCGGCGCTGTCGACGTCGGCGCTCCAACTTGCAACATTGCCGTCAACTCAGTGGGCGCCTGCGACGTGGCCACGATCGGGCTCAGTAGTTTCACCGGCTTCGACATCTCCCTAGGCGAGCAGAGCCAAGCCGGATGCACACTCGGGCTTTCGCAAATTGTTGCGACACATAAGCTGCAGCTTGGCGCCGCGCCCGCACTCGATCCATACAGCTCGCGGACGATACCGAGACCATCAACTTCCTGCCAAACTGTATTTAATCCTCTTCAACTTCAGATCGACCTTTACCCGGGAACATACTGTAGTGTGACGCTGTGGGGCACCCAATCCCTTAGGCTGAATCCCGGCCCCTACATTTTCGACGGGGGCGGACTCAATGCATTAGGGATCAACCAGATCACCGGCACCAATGTGAGCCTGGTCTTTACCAGCAGCGGATCGACGTATGGAGGCATCTCGCTGGCCGGGGCCTCAGCTATGAACCTTACTCCCATGACGTACGGGAACACTGCTGGCATAGCCGTGTGGCTTGACAAAGCGGGAGCACAGTCCATGACATTAGCCGGAGTCACTAGTCTCAATGTCACCGGCGCATTCTACGCTCCGGGCTCGAACATTTCGTGGTTGGGCGTCGGGAACAGCCCATGCACGCAGTTGATCGCGTACAGCGTGAGCTTTATTGGGGCCGCTACTTTCAACCACAACTGCTCCAACCTAGGTGTCGCCGATATCGGCAACGCCGCAGGCTACAAGCTCTCGGAATAGTGGCATGAAACGGCGTCTGCAAATCTCGACAGCACTCTCGTTGCGATACGCGAGAGAAGGCGTCGCCGCTGTGGAGTTCGCCCTGCTCGCTCCGATCCTTATCCTCATGTTCACCGGCGCTGCCAGCTTGGGCTTGGCGTCGTGGACCAAAATGCAGGTTGGCAACGCGGCGCGGGCAGGCGCGGTTTATGCTGTCAATCACGGCTATAACCTGGCAAGCATCATAACAGCCGCCCAGAGTGCTACAGCCCTGTCAAACGTCACCGTGACCAGTGCCCTTCCGACAATCCAGAGTTGCACAGATCCGACGAGCGGCAAGATGTCTAGCGCCAACGGTGCGAAGGTCTGCCCAGGCACCGGATCGCCACCGGGCGACTATGTAACTGTCACCACGCAACTATCCTACTCCTTCATCTTGCCGATCCCCGGCATCGCGAAAACGATGACGCTGAGAGGCACTGCTGTCGCGCGCATTAGATAGGAACGAGGCGAAGCAGCTATGACGCAGCCGAGCGGGCGTATGCGAGATGGGCCGGCGACTAGGCTCGTTGTTACGAGGCGTCTGCTCCGGTCGCGTGCAGGGACGACAGCGGTCGAGTTCGCGCTTGTGGCCCTGCCGTTCATCACACTGCTGTTTGGGATCATTGACTTCAGCAGGCTTGTCTGGACTCAGGCAGCACTACAGTTCGCAGTGGAAAAAACGGCACGCTGCGCCGCAGTAAACACGTCGGCTTATGGGACGCCGGCGCAAATCCAAACATATGCCGTGTCGCAGATGTTGGCTCCGGGAGTTCCTGGCACAGCCTTTTTGTACGCCGCCAGCCCTTGCGGCAGCAGTGTTTCAGTTTCGACAAATTTCACGTTCACCTTAGGGAAACTAATGCCGTCCGCGCTGACCCTGAAGGCGCAGTCCTGCTATCCTACTTAGCTATAGCGCCTCGTTCGTGGTCTAGGCACCGTCCGCGTGAGCGCCAAGCCCACTTTTCGTTGAGGTGGACTTACGACCACGCCAGCTCGTCCGGGCGCTCGCGCTGCAACGTCCGAACGAGTGGCCTTCCGCCTCGCTAAACAGCGTCGACACCTGGAACTCTTGCACTTTCACGCCTTATAGCAGTTCCTCGACCAGCTTTGCTTGCAGCTCCCGCACCCGCTCGCCCAGGCCGCGCCGCCGCCAGCTTGCAAGGTTGATCGTCTTCGACGCCACGATATCTGCCTGGAACATCGCCTCCATCTGCCCGCCGAAACCGCCGCCCAGGATGATCGCGTCGATCTCGTTGTTCCAGATCGTGCTGCGCCAATCGAGGTTGGACGAGCCGACCGCCGACCATGCCCCGTCGACCACCGCCGTCTTTGCGTGCAGAATCCGTCCCTGGAACTCATGCAGCTTCACCCCGGCCTCCAGCAGGTCGCCGTACCTCGACCGCCCCGCGGCCAACGCGGCGTTGCTGGTGCTGCGGCCCGGCACGATCACCTGCACGTCCACGCCCCGCCCCGCCGCCTCCTCCAAGGCCCGCTTGAGATCAGGTGTCGGCACGAAGAACCCGGTCGTGAGGTGTACCGAGTTTTGCGCTAGCGTAATGGCCGCAAGCAGCGTGCGGTAGATCAACGGACGCCCATCCTCTGGCGCCCCATCAATCGCCTGCACCAAAGCACCGCCCTGGCCGGATGCAGGCGCCGGCGGAGGTTCGGCGAGGGCGGGACCTTTCTGCCGTCGCCACGTCTCCATGAAATAACGCTCGAACTGCGCCACCACGGGACCCTCGATCCGCACGTCCGTATCCCGCCATGCCTCGTCCCGCGGGTCCCTGGGTTCGCTCCCTGGCGCATTCTCATAGGCCCGGCTGATGTTGACCCCGCCAGTGACCGCCACCTTGCCGTCGACGCACAGTAGCTTGCGGTGGTCGCGCGCGTTCACCTGGACCGGCACCCGGCCGTTGGGCCGCAACGGGTTGTACTCCAGCACGCGCACCCCGCCCCGGCGCAGCCGTTCAAACAACGCGGCCGACGTGCCGTTCGCCCCCCAGGCGTCGTAGATCAGGTTCACCTCGACCCCGCGCTGGCGCGCTGCCAGCAGGATGTCGGAGAACTCGCCGCCCGCTACGTCGTCGAACTCGTAGCTCTCCATGTCGACCCGAGTGGCGGCCGACCGGATCGCCTCGGCAAGCGCCGCGAACGACGCGGGGCCGTCGACCAGCAACTCGACCTTGTTCCCAGCCAGGAACGGCGCGTGGGTGAACCGCTCTCCCTGCTCGCGCATCAGCGCCAGGGTGCGCGCAGGGTCCGCGCCGGCCTTCGCGGACAGCAGGTCCGGGCTGACGCCAGGTGGCGGCGCCGGCGCGGCACAGCCAGCGAGCGACGCCATGACAGCCACAGCTAAGGTCAGCAGGCACCCGCGAGAGTTCATGCAACCGAAATAAGTACACTTTGTGGCTATTTTGAGACGGGCGTGGTTTCCCGTATTGCCGCTACTCCGCCGGTTCGCCCGCAGCCGCTCCCTGGCTTGCGGCTTTCGCCTGCGCATACCGCAGGGGCCGCAGCACGCCGAACGCCACGCCCACGACGGCGAAGTTCATCAGCGCCGCCACGACGAAAACCGACTGCCAGCCGCCGGTCGCCGTCTGGATTACGTTGGCGAGCGGCACCAGCAGGGCCGAGGCGCCCTTCGCGGTATACAGCAGGCTGGCGTTCACCGTCGCGTACTTCGGCCCGAACGCATCCGTGCAGGTCGATGGGAACAGGCTGAATATCTCGCCCCAGGTGAAGAAGATCAGCCCGGCGAAAATCACGAACAGCCACGGGTTGCTGCCGAACGAACCCAACAGCAAGTACGACAGCCCGCCAAGGCTGAAAGCGATGGCCATCGTCGGCTCGCGCCCGATCTGGTCGGACACCCAGCCAAAGAACGGCCGGGCGACCCCGTTCATGACGTTGTCCACCACGAGCGCCACGGCCAAGGTGGACGCGCCCAGGAACAGCACCGTCTTGGAGATGCCGAAGTCGGACGCGATGAGCGCCAACTGAGCGGTCGCCATCAGGCCGCTCGCGGACACCATGACGAACATGACATACAGCAGCCAGAACACCGGGCTGCGCAGCATCTCGCGCGGGGCGTAGCTGCGCAGCGACTGCGGCAGCTTGCGGGACGGCGCCGGCGGCAGCGCCGCGTCGTGCTCGGGCGCGCGCAGCAGCCAGGCGACCACAACCAGGATAACGCCCTGGGCGACGCCGAACACCAAGAAGGTGTGCTGGTAGCCGCTGGCCTCGATCATGGCCTTGATCGGGATAACCGTCAGCGCCGCCCCGGCACCGAACCCGGCGGCGGTCAGCCCCACCGCGAGGCCGCGCCGGTCCGGAAACCACCTCACCGCGTTGCCCACGCAGGTCGCGTAGATGAAGCCCGCGCCCACGCCAGAGACTACGGCCCCAAGATAGAGCATCCCGAGCGACTCGGCGTAGGCGTTGATCACCCAGGCGACGCCGACCAGCACGCCGCCGCCGGCCACCACTAGCTTCGGCCCGCGGCGCGGCCCCAGCGTGTCCACCAGCCAGCCGCCGGCCGGCGTCAGCCAGGTTTCGAGCGCGATGAAAATGCTGAACGACCACTGGATTTCGGCAACCGACCAGCCGCGCGCCAGGTGGATCGGCTGCACGAACAGCGTCCAGCCATATTGCAGGTTGGCGATCAGCATCATGCACAGGACGCCGAACACCAACTGCCACCAACGCAGGGACGAGGGTGGACGCTGGGGTTGCATGCTCATCTCCATTCCACCGCGAATAGGCAGGGTTGCCGCGCATTGAAAGTCACGAGCTGGTCATGCGCTGATTTGATCGCACCGGCCAAGATTTCTGTAGAACACGGATCGAGGAAACGTCGGCGGGCCAGTCGGGTTAGCATCGGCATGGACACCATTCAGGTTGGACGCGACTTCGCGCGGGCCGTCGCGGGCTTCGGCCCGGGCGTGCCGCTCATCCTCACCCATAACGACGCGGACGGGCTGTCAGCCGGCGTGCTGCTGGCGCGGGCGTTGGCCCGGGCCGGCCGCGCGCCCGGCGTCCGCGTGCTGGGCCGCGGCGAGAATCCTTGGTCAGCCGAAATGGCCGCCGAGCTGGCCACCCAGTCGCCGGCGGGGCTCGTGGTTGCCGATCTCGGCCTTCGCGCCGGGGCGGTCCGGCCGGGTACGCCCACGGTGGTGGTCGACCATCACGTGCCGACCGGGGACGCTGGAGGGGCCACAATCATCACCGGGTTCGGAGCGGAGCCGACTCCGACGACGAGCCTGCTGGCATACTGGTGCGCGGCCGGGTTGGGCGCTGCGGACGACCTGCTCTGGCTGGCCGCCATCGGCATCATCGGCGACCTTGGCGACAAGGCGCCGTTCCCCGCCTTGGCCGAGACGCGCAAGCGCCATGGCGCCACGGCGCTGCGGGAGGCGGTGTCGCTGCTCAACGCGCCGCGCCGCGCCGGGTCGGGCGACGCCGGCCCGGCGCTGGCGCTGCTGATGAAGGCAGATGGGCCGAAAGCGGTGATCTCGGGCGAGCACGCCGAAACCGCCGTCCTGGCCGCCGCGCGGGAGGAAGTGAAGCAGGCGCTGGAAACCGCCCGGCGCATCCCGCCGAAGATCAGCAAGCCCGTCGCGCTGATCCGGCTGCATTCGCCGTGCCAGATCCATCCCCTCGTCGCGCAGTCTTGGAGGACACGGCTGAAAGACAGCATCGTCATGGCCGCCAACACCGGATACCGGCCCGGCTGGGTCCACTTCGCCGTGCGCAGCGCCACCGGACAGGACCTGGTGGCGTTCCTGCGCGACCACGCCCCGGACGGCGCCGACGAGAACTACGGCAACGGCCACCAGCAGGCGACCGGCGGGGCGTTGCGGCCGGCGGCGTGGAATGCGTTCATCGCCGGGCTGGGCTTTGGCTCCGAGATGCAGGTGGCGGCATGACGCCGCTGCGCCTGGGCTTCCCGGTCAAGGTCGTCGCCCGGCCCGACCTCAAGAGCAACGACACCCGGCGCTGGCAAGCCAGCCCGCATTTGCGCACCAGCCTGGAGTACATGGACGCCATCCTCGACCACTTGGACAAGCACGACATCCGCATGTACCGGATGTCGTCCGACCTTGCGCCCTACGCCACCCATCCGGACATGCCGCAGTTCCACGGCATGGTCGCCGAGAGCGCCGCCGAGCTGGCCGCCGTGGGGGCCAAGGCGCGGCGCCTCGGCATCCGGCTGTCGTTCCACCCGTCGCAATACGTGGTGCTGAACAGCCCCGACGCCGAGCTGGTCCGCAAGAGCGCCTGGGACCTCGCGAGCCAGGCCGAGATGCTGGACCGGATGGAGCTTGGGCCGGAGGCGGTCATGGTGGTCCACGTCGGCGGCCACTACGGCGACCGGACCGCGAGCCGCGAGCGTTGGGCGCGGGTTTGGCCGACCCTGCCCGAGCCGGTGCGCCGCCGCCTGGTGCTGGAGCACGACGACATCCGCTTCAGCGCCGCCGACGTGCTGTGGGTACATGGGCAGACCGGGGTGCGGCTGATCTTCGACCACCAGCATTTCTGGTGCCTGAACCCGGAGGGGTTGGAGATGCGCCCAACCGTGGCGGCGATGCTGGCCACCTGGCCCGCGGGCGTGCGGCCGAAGGTGCATTTCTCCACCCCGAACAACGGCATGCGCGAGCTGAAGCAGCGCGACCGCAAGACGGGCAAGCTGAAAAAGGCCATGGTCGCCCCGGTGTGGACCGGGCACGCGGACTTCTGCAGCCCGTTCGAGTTCGCGGCCTTCATGCGGCTGGCGGCCGGGCTGGAGTTCGACGTGATGCTGGAGAGCAAGGTGAAGGACGTCGCGTTGATCCGGCTGCGGCCGGACCTGCTGCGCTACGCCCCGGATGTCGCGGCCCGCTTCGGCCTGAGTCCCGACAAGCAGGCGGCGCTGGAGCAGGAGGAGGCCGCGGTGATCGAGGCGGCGGCGGCATAGCAGCCTGTGGAGGCCGGCACGCCATACTGCCGCTTCTAGGGAACGCCGCGCGGGTTTGCCGGTTATAGGCTGGCAAAGCGGGGGAATGCGTATGAACAAGCAATCGGCAGCGGTGGTCGCGGTGGGCAGCGTGCTGGTCGCGGCTGTGCTCGGGGCACGGAACGGCCCGCAGCGTCCCATGACGGCGTTGTGGTACGCCCGGTTGCGGAAGCCCTCGTACACCCCGCCCGGCCCCGCTATCGGCGCGGCCTGGGGCACGTTGGAGCTGTTGCTCGCGGGGACGGGCTACCGGTTGCTGCAATCGCCGCGCAGCGAGGCGCGGTCGGCGGCGGTCGGGTCGTGGGCGCTGACCCTGGTTGGGCTGGCCGGGTATCCGTGGCTGTTCTTCCGGCAGAAGCAGTTGGGTTCGAGCACGGTCGCCTCCGCGTCCATGCTCGCCGCGGCGTTGGGCACCGTCGCCGCCGCCCGCGAGGTGGACCGGCCGGCCGCGGCCATGACGCTGCCGCTCACGGCTTGGCTCAGTTTCGCCACGCTGCTCAGCGAGGAGCTGTGGCGCCGGAACTAGGGTTGCGGGTGGCCGCCATCGCGGGTTGCGCACTACGGACATCGGCACTGGCCGCCGCAAGCAGGTGATCGCTTGCCCGCGGTTCGGGGCCTAACGGAAACTGATCGGAGCAAGTTGCGCTGCACAGGCCGGGTCAATCGTGCCCGATGGGTTGCGGATGAACGCCGTGACGAGGGCCTCTCCGCAGCTTGACGACTGCTGGGCGCCATGGCCGACGTGAGCGAATTCGACCACCGTCGCCTTCGCTCCCATCTCGGCCGCTGCCGTGTGGGCAAAGCTTGGTGGAGTAATGGGATCAAGCTTCCCGGCGAGGAGCAGGCTTGCTACTTCCGTGTTCTTGGCGACCAAGGGGGGTGGCCCAAGCGTTGGCCAGCCCTCGCACATGCCAGCAACGAATGAGTTCACCGGCGGATTGCCTGGTTCGTCGGGTGCTGCTTCGTGCCGACTGGCCCGGTCCCGGCACTCGACCGCTGCCATCACGCCTATCGACATGGCTGAGTAGCCTTCTGCGACCGCGCCGATAAACCCCTGCATCGCCATCGGCTTGCGGTCGCGCGCGGCGTCGATGAACGAGGGCAGAGCGGCCATGCCTTGCCGGGAATACAGCGCACGGTTGACGATAAGCCGGAAGGCCTCCGCCCGCAGGTTAAAGGTTTCTACGCCAAGTCCAGGCCGCATGGGCACGGAAAGCGGGTCAGCGTCCAGCCCTTGGACGGCTTCGGAGAATGCCGCAGCGAGATCGGGGTGCGCGGTCGCGCATGTCGTGTCAGCCCGGCAGGCGGCGAACAGCATTTGCAGCGCGCGACCAAAGGTCTGCGGGAGCGTCATCGGCAACGGGTCGGGCGGGAGGACCGAGTCGAGCACCACCGCGCGCAAGTTTTCCGGATGCAGCGCCATCATCGTCATTGCGACCGCGGTGCCGTAGGACAGGGCATAGACGTTCCAGCGGCCGATCCCGAGCGCCTGCCGCACAGCGTCGAAGTCGGCGGCAGTGACCTGGGTGCCGAACCATTCAGGCTGCAAGCCGTCTGCGGCCATCTCTTGCCGGCAGGCGCCGTAGGACTCCCGCCAGGCACGCACCAGCGCCTGCTGCTCAGACCCTCCCGCGAAGATGGCCAACTGCTGCCGGGCCAGCCCCGGACACAGTGCAGGCTCCGAGCGCCCGGCCCCTCGCTGGTCCACCAGGATCAGGTCACGGTCCGGGGCGACGACTTCGGCCTCATGTTTGGCGATCAGCGCAGCCCGGTTCGTGAGCGGCGATCCGGGGCCGCCTGCGATATAGACGACCGGATCGGCCTGCTTTCGATCAGCCTCGGCCCTGACGACCACGACCGCGAGCCGGAACGTGCCGGCATCCGGCGATCCACGCCCTCGCGGAACGGCCACGGTGCCGCATTGCAGCCGTGGCGCGAGATCAGGTGCGACGCTAGGCAGGCCGCACGGCGCGGGCTGGAAAAACGGGGGAGCGCCCGTTTGAGCTACAGCGTGGTTCGAGGTGACGCTGATGCCAAGGGCCACGCCGAGGATCACGCAACAGTTGAGCATTCCAATGGCTCCCTGGTCCGCAGGCTAGGACCGCCCGACCCTCCATGCCAGCCCTTTACAGGGTGTCCGGGGAAGATTTGCAAGGGGGCGGACTTGGCCCTGCGGTCCCATCGGACCCGTGCCGTGCTCGGCGCCGAGCGCGTGGGGCACGACGCCGCGCGGAGTGCAATGGCGCTCGACCTCCAGGAGCCGCAGCGCCAGAAGCCGGTCGCAGGCGTTCGTAACGCCTCGCCCAAGCGCGCGTGTAGCCCCGATTTTTGCAGCTTGCCGTTGGCGTTGCGCGGCAGGGGCGCGTGCGGGATGTTGACGAAATCCGGAGTTTTGCAGCCCGGTAGCCGCGCCGCGCAAAACTCCCGCACCGCCGCCGACACGCCGGGCGCGTTCACCACAACGAACGCTTCGGAGCGCTCCCCCAGCACCGGGCAGGGCCGGGCGAGATCCGCCTGGCCGGCATCATCCAGACAGTGCGCGACACGCTGCGGCTCAAGGTCGCGCATGAGGACCTGACGACCTACAACACCGTGCAGAAGCTGCTGTATATTGTCGTGGCCCTGGCCGGTTTGACAGATGGCCACATCCAGGACTTTGTTCCTAGAGCCTGGCTGCCAACAGCTTCCATTCGCCTCGATAAGCCGCCTGTTTCAAACAGCCGTCGTCCAGATGTGTTGAGGGCGAACGGTGGGCAATCGGCAGGGCCATTCAGTTCTAATTACTGGGTTCCAAGAGCGAGCAGCTGATCGAAGCTGACGGCGTTGGCGTAGAGCGCCAGGCTGATGTTCTGGACGCCGTTGGCGCGCAGGATGTTGAGGGCGACC
>JAABUQ010012836.1_pt1 | contig 10304 bp, 9 predicted proteins | sample 5560001 | NCBI WGS metagenome assembly JAABUQ01 (sample SAMN10711888, study PRJNA513371) | rock metagenome | isolation source: Antarctica rocks | place: Antarctica: Victoria Land, Finger Mt nord | collected 2015-12-18 | reverse complement strand
CAGCCTGATGGCAACCTCTCCACATTATCCCCGGTCTCCACAGCGAACTACTACTGCTACGGCGGTTAAACAACAAGTAGCCGAAGTGGTCTAACTACTCGTCCACCAAACCGGGTCAGGGTCAGACTCAGCACCGTGAGCGAAAACCAGACGCACAGACTTTCCGCCGTGGTCACGCGCTAAGCGCTCAACCTATGCGCTCGTACACCACGCGCCGGGACGCGATCCTTCATCCAATTGCGGCTATTCAATATTCGAAATCTCACGGTCGCAAGCGCGCTCGGCTTTGGGCTCGGCGTACCGCTTTTCGGCGCAAACCTTTTCCTGCAATACGCGCAAACGACTCTCGCTTTCCCGCCTTTCGACCGCCGGCGCGCTGCTGGTGCTTCGCATTCTGTCGCCGGCAGCACAACGATCGCAGCCCAACGTCGTCACGTCCGGGGCGATATCAACCGGAGGATGGACGAGCCTGAGGAGTTGCCGCTACGCAGGCGACGTGTATGTCCCCGGGCTGTTCGGGGTCGCACGCCACTCGGGGGCACGTTCTGGGCGCGCCTCGCCAAGCGTGCGGAGGACGCCTTCGACGTCGTAGTCCTTGGTGTACACCGGGGAACCCGGCTGTTGGCGCCACGATTCGTCGATCGTTCCAGCATCGACGGCATCGAAGCCAATCTCATCGACGAGACGCATGACGATGGCCTTCGCCTTCGGATTGTCACTTGCGACGGGAAGCGCGATGCGGCCCGGCGCGCCGGCGGGCTTACCGTCCTCCAGCAGATGCTGCGCATAGATGTTGTTGAATGCCTTGACGACGGGATGTCCCAGCTGCTGCTCGACCCAGCGACTCTCCGTCAAACCGCCCTCAATGCCGTCGATGCGGCCGTCGCGCTGTTGCGGATAGTAGTTGTTGGTGTCGATGAGGACCATGTCTGACGGGGCCTCGGCGAAAAGATCGGAAGGCAGATCTTCGACCTTCTTGAGCGGAATCGTGACGATGACGACGTCGTTTCCGTGCGCCGCCTCCTCGACGGATACCGCATGCGCGCCGGTCTCTTTTGACAAATCCGCGAGCGACGCCGGCCCACGCGAGTTCGCGACGGCGACCTCGTGCCCAGCGGCACGGAAGCGGCGCGTGAGCGCGCCTCCAATGTTACCTGCTCCGATGATTCCGATCTTCATGACGTCTTTCTTGCGGCATAGGTGCCGACGAGGTGTTGGGTTTCGATTGCAAAATGCCCGTTCAGATCCGCCGCAGTGCACATCGTGCTTTCCATTGCGGGTTGCCCATGCGGCGGTCAGCTCCTCGAACCGATGACGACGGCTACGCCGAGGACTGAGGTACCGCGTTACGCTCGGGATCATGATCGAGCGTTGCAACGTGCAGCGTCCGGCGGTCGCCGTTGCTGCCGGTGACCGCGAGGAGCGTGCCGTCGGAGGCGACGGCAAGACGCGCCGGAACGAACGGCGCTTCACCGAACCCGGCGTGTTCTTGCGGGTGCGCCGCCTTCGAGCGGGCGCCTCTCCGCAGCCGTTCGATGACGACGTAGAGGACGGGGACGATCATGAGATTGAGGATCGTCGAGAGGATCATGCCGCCAAAGAGCGCCGTGCCGAGCGAATTGCGACTGGCGCTGCCGGCTCCCGTCGCGGTCACGAGCGGCATGATGCCGAACACGAAGGCGAACGACGTCATCAGGATCGGCCGTAGACGCGTGCGCGCCGCCTGTTGCACCGCTTCCCTTGCGTCTTGGCCGGCCGCTTGCAATTGGTTGGCGAACTCGACGATCAAGATAGCGTTCTTGCTCGCGAGACCGATCAGCATCACAAAGCCGATCTGGACGAACACGTCGCTCGGTAAGTGACGCAGGTTCACGGCCCACAGTGCGCCGAGAATCGCAAGCGGTACCGCAAGCAGGATCACCAGTGGATCGAGGAAGCTTTCGTACTGCGCGGCGAGGACCAGGAAAACCATGAAGATGCCGAGCCCGAAGATTAGCGCTGCGGCCGTGCCGCCCTCGATCTGATCGAGGGTCAGACCGGTCCATTCGAAGCGCGTCCCCGTGGGCAGGTGAGCCCGGGCCACCTTTTCCATCGCGGCGATCGCATCGCCCGAACCGACGCCGGGCTTGGGCTGGCCGTCGATCTCGATCGAGCGGAAGAGATTGTAGTGCGTAATCGTCGGCGGCGCTTTGATCTGCGTTGCGGTGACGAGCGAACTCAACGGTACGAGGCCGCCTTCGAGCGAGCGGACGTAGGCATTGGCAAGGTCTTCGGGACGCGAGCGGAAGGGAGCGTCGGCTTCGACGTAGACGCGATACGAGCGGTTGAGGAAATCGAAGTCATTGACGTACTGCGATCCGAAGTACGCTTGCAGCCCGCCGAAGACTTGCTCGATCGGAACGTGCAGCGCCTGGACCTTTTGCCGGTCGACTTCGAGGTGAAGGCGCGGTGAATCGTCGCGGAACGTCGTGAAGACGGCGCTGAGCGCGGGATTCGTGTTCGCCGGTCCGAGCATGCCGTACACGCTCGCCGTGAGCGCCGCAATCCCCACGTTGGCCGTGTCGAGCGCTTCGAATTGGAAGCCGCCGAAGTTCCCGATCCCTTGGATGGCGGGCGGGTTGAAGACGTACGCTTGACCGCCCGGAACAGCGGAATAGAGCGACTGCAAGCGCGCGATAATCGCCGCATACGTGTGGACGGCCCCGGCGCGCTCGCCCCACGGGCGCAGCGGCAAGAAAATCAGCGAGTGGTTCGGCGCGGGCCCGAAAAAGTTGTAGCCGTCGATCTCAAACGTACCCTCGAGTTCGGGCGCGTTGGCCCGCGCGATTGCGGCGATGCGGTCGGCAAAGCGCCGCTCGCCTTCGATCGACGTTCCCTCGGGGGTTTGAATCATCGTGACGAGATAGCCCTGATCTTCGTCGGGGATGAAGGCGCTCGTCGTCGTTTTGAACGTGAACAGCGTGAGCCCGAGCGCGCCGACGAAGACCGCGACGACGACGAAGCGGTAGGCGACGATCGTCGGTAAGACGCGTCCGTAGAGTGTGCGGACCCACGCGATGCCGCGTTCAACGGGCCGCAGCAGGCGCGGCGGCGCGCCGGTGGGTCGTGCGAGCAGCAGCGCCGACAGTGCCGGCGTGAGCGTGAGGGCGATGAACAGCGAGATTGTAATCGAGGAGGCGATCGTCAGGGCAAACTGCTTGTAGAGCAGGCCCGTTGAACCCGGGAAGAATGCGACCGGCACGAAGACCGCAAGCAATACTAGCGAGGTCGCGATGACCGCGCCGGTGATCTCGCGCATGGCCGCGGCCGCGCCTTCATAGGCGTTCAGCTTCTTCTCTTGCACGAAGCGCGCGATGTTTTCGATCACGATCGCATCGTCGACCACCAGTCCGGTTGCTAGCGTCAAGCCGAACAAGGTGAGCGTATTGATCGAGAAGCCGAGCACCTTCATCAAGGCGAACGTTCCGACGAGCGAGATCGGGATCGTGATCAGCGGAATGAGCGTCATGCGCCAGTTCTGCAAGAACAGGAAGATGACCAGCACGACCAGAGCGATCGAAACCAGCAAGGTGAGCGTGACCTCTTTGATCGACTCGGTGACGAAGAGCGTCGGATCGAACGGGATGACGTAGTGCACGCCGGGCGGAAACGTCTTGGAGAGTTCGTCCAAGCGCGCGCGCACGGCCTTGGCGCTCTCGAGTGCGTTGGCGTCGGGCAGTTGCGTGACGCCCATACCGCGACCGTCGTCGCGCCGTTCCAATTCGTGAACGTCGAGTAATCCTCGGCGCCGAGTTCGACTCGCCCGACGTCGCGCATGTGCACGGCGCCCGCGTCGGGATTCGAGCGGAGCACCACGTTGCCGAACTCGGCCGGACTCGTGAGCCGGCCGCTGGCGCTTATGCCCATCTGAAACGGTTGATCTTTGCTAGTCGGCGAGGCGGTCGAGCTGCATGAGGCCCTCTGCGTCGAACCGCACGGCCGTTGCGGCCTGGCGCCCTATAATCTGGGCATCGGCGCCCTAAGCGAAGGACTACTGACCCTGTGGTTCCTCGTGATCGGCGTGAACGTCTCGAAGCGGCAAGAGAAAGCGAACCGGGTTGGCGTGGCGTAACGTTGGTGTCGCTGACGCAGGAGTGCCTTGTGAACGTCAATGTGTGTTGAGCCGCGATGTTGACTGGGGGCGTTTTCCGTTGAGACCCGCTAGGCGTTTCTCGGTCGGTCCCAGCCGCAGGGCGAACGCGATCGTCGCGACGGCAAGCAAACCGCTACGACCGGTAGCGCGAGGCGGTAGGATCCGGTGACGACGACGATGCGCGTAGCAAGTAGTGGACCGATGATCTGTCCGACGCCGTAGACAATCGTCAGCAGCGCGATTGCGCCGTTGGCGTCGGTCGGGCGAAGCGTGCGGCCGAGCGCCGTCCCAAGGGCCGAGATGCCGATGAAGGTTGCGCCGAGTCCGACGGCCAGAACAACGGCGCCACTGGGGCCGCCCACAGCGAGGGGCATGAGCATCGCAATCACTTGCGCAAGACATGCGGCGAGCAAGGCGCGCGATAAACCCAAGCGTCGCGCGGCAGCACTCCACCAGGTGGTCGACGGCGCTGCAACGATACCGACGAGGATCCACGTTGCGGCACCGTACTGCGCAAGCGACGGCACCTCGGACACCATTGCGACGAGAAAGTAGCGGGTACGATATACGCCGCCCCTTCCACTGCGTACAGTGCAGCGAGCCAGCCGAACATGTGGCCGCCATTGGCAGCGGCAATCTCAAATTGAACCCCTGGAGAGGTTAGCCGTTCTTTCCGGTCCTCCCGCGGGTCCTCAGCCGGTGGCTCTGCCCGGTGAAAACGAAGACCGCCCCATGGTGCACCAGGCGATCGATTACGGCGGTTGCCGTCATCTCGTCTGGAAAGACTTGCGTCCACTTTTCGAAGGGCAGATTCGTCGTTAGTGCGATGCTCCTGCGCTCGTACCGTTGCGAAACGAGCTGGAACAGCAGATCGGTCGCTTCGCGTTCAAACGGAATGTAACCGAGTTCATCGATCAGCAAGAGATCGATGCGTTCGAAGCTTCGATACTCGCGCTCGAGAGCTCCCGAGCGCTTGGCGGAGATTAAACGCATCAGTAAAGCCGCCGCGGTCGTGAACAGAACGCGATATCCACGGGTGCAGAGTGCAAGACCGAGTGCGCACAGAATATGACTCTTACCGACGCCCTTAGGACCGGCGACTCATTCATGGCGCAATCTCGGCAAGCCCGGCCGTCGAGTAAGCGCCAAGGTCAGGCGATGGAGGGCGGATTTGTGCGAGGTCGGGCAATCGAGTGCGATCGAGCGCTGCCGCCGGCTTCGCACGACGCTGCCGCAACAACAATGCGATCGCATCGGGGTCGTCGGTGCCGCAGGCGACGGCATGCGTGACGGTTTGGGCAAGCTCGTCGAGCGAAGCGTCGGTGAGCAATCCCAACACGCGCGTCCAGCGTTTGGTCGCGCTGCGGGGATCGGCTTCGCGGTAGCGCTCAAAAAGGGCGCGAATCTCGCCCGGAATGCGGCCTTCAGAAAGCACCAGCGCCGTTTCCGCGGCTCGATGCTTGTGCTGCAGGAGGTCGAGGTAGTGACGCACGTCGAGAAAGCGCTCACCCTTGCCAAACCCCGTGGATGCTGGGCGATCGCTTCGTCGCTGACGATGATCCGGATCCGACTCTCGTATACTTCGATCAGAGCTTCGCGATTGCGCGTAGCGCGCCGGTACGGAGTAGCAATTGGATTCGAAGGTGATTTCGGAGAACTTGTTGATCTGCGCAGAGCGCATGACGCACGTTCTCGGCAACACGGTCGGCAACGCGCCAAGGAAACGTTTCTCATCGGCGTACCGCTCGCCGACAGTTTGGCTCTGCCCAATCTGTGTCCGCAGCAAGTCACGCTCGCAAAACGTCGCCAGGGCGATGTTGAGTTCGTCAAGGTTTTCAAACGATGGGATCGGGCGAAAGAAGTTGTCTTCGATAAATCCGTGCGCACCCTCGACCCCGCCTTTTTCATTGCCCTTTCCCGGCGCTGCGAATTGCACGTCGAGGACAAGAGCGCCTCGAAATGCCGCGAAAGCCTCGTTCTCGTCGCGCGAGCGGCCGCTCAGAATCTTCCGCACCGCTGTCGTCGCATTATCGAAGATCGCCGTGCGAGGCGTCCCGCCGAAGTTCTCACAGGCTTCGAGCAGTCCGGCGAAGAGTGACGGCTGATCGCAATGGAACGAGGCTCGCGCGAACATGCACGCGCTGTAGCTCAAGCGCATGACGAAGAGCTGCACGGTTACGAGCACGCCGGCGAGCATGACCGCCATCGGCGAGAAGTCGAGTTGCGCTTGATCTCCGGGCGCGTAGTTGGCGCGGATGAAGGCCTCCTTCGGCACAAGCGACGTACGGCGAGACGCGACGTACCATCGCAGCGTTCGTTCATCGAATCGCAGCTCTGGATCAACACGTTGGCGCAGGTAGCTGCCGATGCGCACCGCTGTGATTTTCGGCGTCGACCGGATTAGCTCGTCGATATGCGACTGATATCGATCCAGTAAGCACGCTCGCAGCCGCCTCCGACGCGACGGCGGTTCATCGCATCGCAGATATTTGCGCAACGTGTTCGGCGCTAGATTCAGATCGCGTGCAACGACCTTGATCTCTTCGCCGTCGCGCTTGCAACGCTGCCGAATGGTCTCCCAAGTTTTCAACGGAACCCCTCTGGTCGCTCCTCTTGGAGGAAGGCGTCAATACCGTCACCTTCGAGAGGAGCGCCCTGCTTTAAGCGCTCAGGGGTTCAAATCTCCGTTGCCGCTAGGGGTTCAAATTTACGTTGCCGTTACCAGCTCAAAACACGTTTACCGTCGCGAATGCTGACCGTCGTAGCGGAAAACGGTCCCACGAGCTGATGTCCTCCAACGTAGACATTCGCGGCTCGCCCCGCTTCGACGTACTCCATCCACGCTTTTTCCGCCTCAGGCGGCAGACTGAAGCCAGGTGGGGCTGGCGGACCGTAAATCAGGGCCATATAGGTCATCGGAGCGTTCCTTTCACGAACGTGGCGTCCAATAACACGCCTTCACTTCTACGACGAACGGGACGTTCGAAAATCGACAGTTTACGGGCTCGCCGTTCACGGAAAACCGGGTCCCCAACACCCCAGTGACCAGCTTGCGGCGGAACGACTCTCCGAAAGGGGTCCTTTGTGAGACAGGCCGTTTACTTCTCGAGACTCGGCCGGGTTCAGGCAGCAGCATAGCTTGGGTGTACGAAGAACTGACGTCTGACTTGACTCCGTACCAGGGTACGGGATGTACACTCCGAGGAAGCCAGTTTTATGAGAACAATTGGTAAGATCGCTGAGGCGGCGGGCGTCAGCGTTGAAACGGTCCGTTATTACCAGCGCGAGGGGATGTTGGGGATTCCGGCGCCGTCGCGATCGGGATGGCGAAAGTATGATGACCGCTATCTTCACACGATTGCGTACATCAAACAGGGTCAGCGCTTGGGGCTCTCACTGGCTGAAATAAAACAACTGCTCCGCGACGTGCGCAATGATGGCACTTTTTGCCTTCGAGTGCGTTCTATTTCGCGCGAACGTCTGGCGAAGATCGAGCGAGAAATTCGCGAGCTGCTGCATACGCGGCGCGAAATGCGCGGATTTCTTGCCCGGTGCGAAGCCGTTAAGGAATTCGATCGATGTCCAATCGCAAGAGCTCTGCTTTCGGAATAGCCCTCGCAACGATCCTGACTCTTTCACTGCAATCAAACGCGTTGGCGGCCCAAGCGCCTCCACCGCTGTCTGTTCGGATGGCAATCACGCAATTATTCCTAGCCTACGAAGGGGCATGGGATCGTAGCGATGGGAAGGCGTTGGCCGCAACGTATGTGCCGACCGGCGATCTGATGATTCCCACTGGCCAGCTCTTCTCCGGGCAATCGTCGATCGCGACGTTTTATGACAACGTTTTTACGCGCGGATACGGAAGAACCCGCGGCACCGGCCTCGCGCAGCATGTCCGCATGCTATCCCTAAACACCGCAATCGTCGACGGTATCTGGTCAATTCGCGGAGTTCGCGACGCGAGCGCAAAGACTCACGACGAAAGCGGGGTTTTCACGGCCGTTATCGTTCGCGCTAACTCCGTTTGGAAGCTCGCGGCGCTTCGGGAGCAAACCAGCGGTAAGTCGGTGAGCCTTCAGTAGGCGCAGGGCGAACCTCCTGAATTTAGGTCCTTCACTTGGCAGGCCGCGGATGGCCGACGCAGATGACCAGCATCGCCATCCGCGGAATCGATACCGCCGAGTTGAAACCGTTGCACGCGAGCGTAAAGCGCGGCAGGCGTACTGGCGGCTTTCACCTTCGGCCGCAAGGGCGACGAACCGTCAATAGTCTAGCCGCCACGGGTTTCGAGGGACCCGTCGGCTTCTCGGTACGTCCCCAAAGGGGTCGTGGCTGTTGAAAAATGGTCGTGCTGAACCGTCCCAGTAGCGGTGAATTTGAAGGGTTCGCACACTCGACTAGGCGCGGCACAGTTCCAATGCCGGTTCGAGGAAACGCGTCAGCCGTCGAAGGTTTTGAGCGGTAGCTGCCATCAGCGTTTGTTCTTTGATATTTCGTAGTCGGCGCAATCGAAATCGCCGGAGCTTGATAACATCTTTGAGCTCAGCGAAGAGAGCCTCGACCTTCTTGCGCTCGCGTCGTGAGAGCCGGTATTCGTCTGTGTCGGCAAGGCTCTTCGCGTACTGCCGTGCTGGTTCATCGAAATTGACGGTGATGCGTCGCGCGCGACCTGCGGTGCACGCGGCCTTCAAGGGGCACTTGCCGCAGTCCAGCGGAGATGCGCGATAGACGTTGACTCTTGAGGTCCGATCGATTCCGCAAAAGTTTAGCAGCTTTCCGTTGGGACAGCGATACGCATGAACGTGGGTTCGAAAACGAAATCATCGCGAGTATATCGGCCGTCGGTCTGATTGGTCCGATCGAGCACTGGCACGTGAGGAATGATGTTTCGATCAAGAAGCCAAGCCAAGAACGATCCGGTTCCGTAGCTCTTATCGCCAGCTAAGATCACCGGCGCGAGGGCAAACGTCGACCCGACGCGCTCGATCATCCGACGTGCTGCCACGATTTCTTGACTCGTCCGCGCGGGTGTCGCCTCAACGTCAACGATGATATTGCTCTTGTTGTCAATGAGGTAGTTGTCGTAATAGTTCAGATGAATCGGACCGCCCTTAGAAGCCCAAGCTGCGTCGGGGTCGGAGGTTGAGACCTTGCCATCGGTATCGGTCAGAAATGGTGGCTTGCCCGGCGGCGACTCCGGATCGCTTTCACTTTCTGTCTCAAGCTCCAACAGGTATTCGTGTGCCGTTCGCGAGACTCTGGCAGCCTCGGGCAGCTCTTCGCGCGGGACGCGGCTTTGTGAACTCGCGTTGGCGGCAATAATTGTGCCGTCGACGGAAAATCGCTGGCCTCAACGAGACCAACCTCGATGCATCGTCGCACGATCTGTTCGAAGAAATCGCGAAACAGGGTCGACTCACGGAACCGACCTTGCCGGTTCTTCGAGAGCGTTGAGTGATCGGGAATCGACTGATCGAAGCCGAGCCCCGTGAACCAGCGGTATGCGAGGTTTAATCCAACTTCGTCCATCAGTCGGCATTCGCTCGTAATTCCATAAAGATAGCCGATCAACAAGACCCGCAGCAGAACTTCAGGATCGATAGACGGCCGCCCAACGTCGCTATACAGCGGACGCAGTTGCGCACGCAGCGCTTTAAAATCGACGTGGCGATCGATGGCGCGCAACAAATGATCGGCTGGAACCCAGTCATCAAGGCAGAAATACTGAAACATCGCCGTCGTTTGCATCCGACTGCCCATCATCGTACTCGCTGACTCCGCTCTTAACGCCGCGCGGCTAAACCATTATAATAATTATACCTCAACGCGGCATAGCAACCAGACCTTTTTCAACAGCCACGGTCGCTTGTGGGATTGCGCGCAAAGTTGTCTCTGGAACGAAATCTCGGATGTGCGAGCAAAATTCGACGAATTGACCGCTTAAAGCAGTGCGCCTTGGCGGACATCTAGCAGGACCTCTGGCTCCTTGTTGGCGCGAGCCTCAAATGCGCGGTGACAGCAGACAGGCACTCGATTCATCTTGACTTGGAGGCGGCTTATCAGAGCAATAAGCCGCCGCCATCGACCGGCAGGGTCTGTCCCGTCGCGTAATCGTTGAGCATAAGGTAAATATAGGCTTTCGCCGTCTCGGCTGGCGAAGCGGCGCGGG
>JAABUQ010012832.1_pt1 | contig 10309 bp, 5 predicted proteins | sample 5560001 | NCBI WGS metagenome assembly JAABUQ01 (sample SAMN10711888, study PRJNA513371) | rock metagenome | isolation source: Antarctica rocks | place: Antarctica: Victoria Land, Finger Mt nord | collected 2015-12-18 | reverse complement strand
TGACGGCCCTACGCTTCGACATCGATACCGAGGGCGGCGGCGCGGCCTGGATCGAGGCGGAGCTGCCGGCGCCGAACCTGGTTGTCGTCAATCCACGCAACGGCCACGCCCATCTGATCTATTTGCTGGGCGGCTGGATACGGACCGACTTCGGCGACCCGAGCCGATTGAAGGTCGTGCGGTACGCGGCCGCGATCGAGCGCGCATATGCGGCGGCGCTCGGCGCCGATAAGGCATACAGCGGTCGGTTTCACCACAACCCGCTCTCGGCCGCGTACGTGACGAAGGTTGGACGGGATGCGCCTTACTCGCTCGCTGAGCTCGCGCAGTACGTCGACCTTGCAACGCCGGCGATGAAGCCGGTCTCGCTCGGTATCGGGCGAAACGTCGAAGTCTTCGACCGCCTGCGGCGCTGGGCGTACACCGCGATCGCGGACTGGAAAATCGGCACGCACGACGCGTGGCATGAGGCGGTCGCACGTCGCGCGGGCCAGCTTGCAGCCGACGTCGGCGTCGCAAGTCCGCGCGGACCGCTGAAACAAAACGAGGTCGGCCACATCGCTAAGAGCGTGGCACGGTGGGTGTGGGAGCGCTACGTCGCTGGCGTGCCGCCGCTGTTGCGCGAGGCGCAGATTGCCGCGCAACGCGAGCGCGAGCGCTACCGGCAGAAGGCCCGCGAAGCCGCTAGAGAGCGTTCGTGCGTGACGCGGGACGAATATACCGCCCCGGCCCGCCAACGTCGCTCACAGGCCACGGAAATGCGTCGTTCCGGTCTCTCGTTGCGCTCGATTGCGGCCGCGCTCCGGTGTTCGCTTGCGGAGATCCATCGGCTGCTGAAAACGTGCGTTCAGGGTTCGCCCGGCCTATCAGACTTTAAGGGCGTTGCGATCCCAAGTTCGTCGTCTTTCGAAGCGACCGGCGACGTGCAGAGGGCTGCCAACCTGGTTGTGAATGGCGACGCTTGTGCATCGACGCCTTCCGCCGGGAACGGAGGAGCGATTGCCGCAGTAATCGTCTCCGAGTACGCGGCCAGCGCGCACTGCGCGCAACCTGAAAGCGACATGACGGGCGATGGAAGCGGGGTTCGGGGGGAAACCAACGCGGGCGAAAGCCCAATCACGTATATTCATCGTCGAATCCGCGAGATTATCGCTGAAAATCGCGATTCGGACGTAAGAACTCGCTCGAATCGCGCCGCGCAGCAAAAAGCATTGCCGAACACGCCCAGGGTGACAAAGGCCACATCACCATCGGTGCGAGCATGACGATTGGGCGTGTATCTCGTTCCCGCCATTCTCGCCAGGCTGCAAAAAATGCGGCCCGGCGTCCACGTCCAGCTCGAGATCGCGAATACCGAAATGATCGCACAAGCCACGATCGACGGCATCGTCGATATAGGCGTGGTCGAGGGGACCGTGAAGCGGCCAGACTTGCATGCCGGAGCGTTTGCGAGAAATGAACTCCGCTGTATCGGTCCACGTGGCCACGAACTACGCGGACGTCCGGTTTTTCTCGAACAGCTTGCCGCCGAGACGCTGCTGCTCCGCGAGCCGGGCTCAGGTTCACGCGAAACTCTCCTCGACGGTCTGGCCGCTCGGGAGTTCGCGTTCGCACGCGTCATCTAAATCGGCAATGCGGAGGCAATATTTAGCGCAGTTTGGGCGCGGCTCGGGATCACGTGGGCGTCGGAGCTCGGCGTCGCGGCCCACGACGTAGCAATTATCGAACAACTGCACGTTAAAGATATTCACCTCTGGCGCACGTTGCGTTACATAAGGCGCCGCGATTGGCGCCTTCGCCGGCTATGGTGGCATTTCTCGAACTTCTCGAAGCCGGTGAGAACGATCACCGCCGGCTCGCGTTCGCGATGCCCAAGTAGCATGGTGTAGGCGCGCATACCGGTTTAGAAATCGTACTCCAGCTGAGTACGTATATATTTGAATTCGTCGGGTAACGTCGGTTGCGCGCGGTTTACGAACCGCTGACGTAACGAAAGACCCTTATACGGTCCCTTGCGAACGCTGTTAAAAAAATACTCCAGATCGAACACGTCTATGAAAGTTCGATTTCTCCCCAAAGCATTATCGTACTGATGATACGCCTCGCTCGCTATCGCGCGAAAACGCCTATCCGGGGTGACGTACCGAACCGCAAGCTTGTAAGCGTTGCCGGTGCTCCTGCGGAAACTCATGCCGTCGGTAACGGTCGACGTATAGAGCGGGTCGGACGCCGAGTACGTGTATGGCGAGGCGATACCGCCATAGGCGACCCGGTAGATGCCCTTCGAAACGAGTGCGGTAGTAGTCGTGCCCCCCGTGGGAACGAAATAACCCGCCGTCGCCGCCGCGGCCGACGCCGCTCGTACTATCGCATAGTGGGCGGGCGCCGTATCGAATCCGAACGTTAGCGACACGTTCTTCGACGCGTTAGCACTAATTTGAAATCCGATGGTATTGTTTGCAATGCGACCCAAGTACGCGCGGCCGCTCTCATGCTCGTCGACGTATTGCAACGAAACGTAAGGCGCTACGGCCGAGCGGGGAGCTATCGCGTATGTGACGGCCGCGTACGATAGATTCGCGAGATCGTAAAACTGATCGTTCTCAAGGTTCGCGGTGAACCGCGCAGATTTGAGAACGAGCGCCGTTCGTAGCGCGCCCGCCGTATCGCGAACGACGAGTGGCGGGAGAAAACCGGCGGAGCGGCTCGTCAGTAAAGTATTGGCCGTAAATCGCGAAGAAGCGCGTTGCTCGAATCGAGTTACGCGCGTTACTCCAAGGCGAACATTTGGCGAGATAGCGGCATCTACGTCGAGACCCTCGTAGGATTCCGGCTTCATTCGACTATCCGACGACGGATACCACGGATAATTGAGCACCCGATCGCCCAGCATGATCTTAAGGCCGCGCGACCGGTACGAAACATATGCTTCGTTGAGCGTACTGAGCGCAAAGCCGGGAAGCGTGTTATCGACTTTTGAATTTAGTTGCGGGCGAGGACCATTCGTTCCGAGGGGGTCCGCGCCGGTGTACGAAGCGCCGACGCGAAATGGTGTATCGTGAAACCGGTATTCTGCGTGGAGCGTTCCGCCTGGAAGGAACGCTGTGCGATTTGGGTTTGCTGGATTCTGCTGAGCATTCTGCCGCACGAAATAGTATGAACGCAAACGCCCCCCAAAAATTAGATTCGGCGCTAACGGCGGCGGCTTGACGGCCGCTATCGGAGTCGGCGGGATCGTCGGAGCGGCCACCGTCGCAGCGGGCTGGTCTGCCTGCGCCGCGGCGCCCTCCAAAGCGGTGATGGAAAAGAGGCCTACGCAAAATAATAACTGCGGCTTAAACATCGATAACCCCTCGCTGAAAACCGAAGACTACAAAATCGCAGTCGGCGCGTCTTTGCTTAAATGCGAAAGCTATTCACGGAAGTAAAGTTGCGATGTCTGAATATAAAGCTAGTACGGGCAGTTGTATCACGTTTTTGGTAATTTCGACAATACGTTCACGAGTTTCGCTGCGATATATGCTAGCGCGCAACGGTTTGCAAGTTGATCTTCGCCAAATAAACTCGCCTCGACTGACGTGGTTCTTCAGCGAAGGGCAGTAGCGGCGCTTGGTTTGGGTGGGTCCCGCCTGCGCACGGAGGCGAGATGAAGCGCTGTCGTCCAGCCGACAGACGGCGGCGCCGCCCGCCGTTTATAGTGAGTAATTATCCGGACGTAGAGTGTGGTTGCTCCCGCTCCGGGCGCGTACTTCAAATGGCGGTGAAGATCTCATGATAGATCCATCGAAGCTATTGTTGTTTGCGATGATCGGCAGTTTTATACTCGCCGCGCTCGTCGTATTCGTCTCTCGTATTCTGCAACGCGGGATACCCAATGGGCGCTGATGTTAACCGAATAGAAGCCCCCGTTCTGATGCGCGAAGGTCTCTTCAGCGTCCTCGCGTCGAATGCCACGTCGGCCGGCGGGTCGCTCCGCAAAAGCTGGATCGGCTTTGCCGCGGCGTGGATCGCGTTCTTTCTGATTTTGTATGTCATGCCGCTGCCGGCCGGGATGCTGCATAGCGGCAAATCGACGCTCGCCGTCGTCGTATGGGCGTCGATCATGTGGGTAACGCAGGCGATTCCGACCGGGATCGCCGGCCTCTCGGTCCCGCCGCTGCTCCTCCTTACCGGAGCCATCCACAAGCCGGCGCAGGCATTCAGCGGATTTACGAACGACGTCGTTTTCCTGTGTCTGGGCGCGTTCGTGTTCGCCGCCGTGCTCCAACTCGCCGGGCTCGACCGGCGTTTGGCGCTCGCCGCGCTGTCGTTGTTCCGGACGACGACGACCAATGGCGTCGTGTGGGCCCTCACCGCAACGAACATGGTCCTCGCGATGATCGTCCCCGCCGCGCCGGCTCGCGCGGCCGCGTTGCTGCCCATGATCAACGGGATCACGCAGTTTTTCGGCGACACGCCGGGCGAACGCAACGCGAAAAAAGCGATCGTCATCACGGCGCTCGTCTATACGCCAATGATCGGCGGCATGTGCATTCTAACCGCGCACTTGCCGAATTTCATCATTACCAATCTCTTCTCGAAAACGCTCAACGTCCACATCAACTACGTACAGTGGTTCGTCCTACACGTGCCCTATTTGCTGCTGCTGGTGATCACGCAATTCTGGGTTCTCTACTATTTCCGTGCCGCGAAAGTCGACATTCCCGGCGGTCACGAGCGTATCGACGCCCTCCATCGCGACCAGCCGAAAATGAACGTCGTCAACTATGCTCCGATCGCGATTTTCGTTATCGTCGCGACCTTCTGGGCACTCGCCGACGTCCTCAAACTTCATGCCGGGATCATCGCTTTGATCGGCGCGCTGTTCCTTTTCACGCCCGGTTTGCTGCCTTTCAAATGGGGACAGATTCAGGGCAATACCACGTGGGGCACGTGGCTTCTGCTCGCGGGTGCCATTTCGCTTACCGCGGCGATGGCGGATACGAAGCTCGGCGACTATATCGGTAACTTGATCGGACCGGCCCTCGCGGGAATGCCGTGGTGGTTGATCGTTCTGAGCATGATGGCGATGACGCATACCGTGCGCTTGGGCATGCTCTCGAACGTCGCCGCAGTCGCGTTGCTGGCACCGATCTTGCCGCCGCTCGCGACGCATCTCCACCTCAATCCCGTCTCGTTCACGCTTTTGATTGCAGACACCGACACGTTCGCGTACGTCTTTCCGACGCAGATCACGTCGGCGGTGATCGCGTACAGCACGGGCGTTTTCAGCGTCAAGGACTACGCGAAGGTCGGCATCGTGTCGCTCGTCCTGGCTTGGTTTTTCGGAATTTTCGTCATCGCGCCGTGGTACGCATTACTCGGATATCCAGTCTGGGGCCCGGCGGCTCACTGATCCCTCGAAGCGGAGATTGTACGGCCATGAATATCGAGGAAAAGTCATCGCTATCTACCGCGGCGCACCGGCACGGAATGTACCTGCTGACGCCCTTGCCGGAGATCCGCACCAACGTGTTGACGTCGGCCGCGCGGCGCAAGGAAATTACCGACGAGGTTCGCGCGTTGCCGTTCCTCGGTTCCGTGCGGTGTTCGCGCAAAGAGATCGTCGCCGGCGAGGTCACCGAGCTGATCGTCGACTACGAGGTCGGCGCGTCGGGCATCGCCGATAGCGGCTGGCTCAAACTCTGCTTAAAATATTACTCGGACTGGGACTTCCAAACGGTCGACCCGGCCGGACGCGACTACGTCGGTGTCGAGTATCGAACGGGATCGCTGATCGGCGGTGCCTTTCCGGAAAGCGCGGCGACCCTCAATTCGCTCAAGATTCGTTACGACGTCAAAGGCGGCGAACGGCCCTTCCAAAAGGCCTTGCTCGTCGATCTCGAGGATGGTTACCTTCGCCCCGGCGATCACATCGTGTTCCATCTGGGCGATCGCCGCGGCGGCGGACCCGGTACGCGCGTGCAGACGTTCGTCGAGGACAAGTTCCAGTTCCGGATTTGGGTGGATCCGCTCGGTACGTCGCGCATGGCGTATGCGGCGAACTTCACCTTGGACGTCGTGCCCGGCGAGCCGGACAAACTTTTCGTGTTCGGGCCGCGACTGGTGCGCGTCGGCGAACCGTTCGCACTGAAAATTCACGCCGAAGACCGATGGGGCAACACGCCCGTCGATCTCGGCGGCGAAATCAAGGTGACCGTGGGGACCGGCCCCGGGCAAAACTTCGTCGTCCCCGCGAAGGGTTGGGCTGCGATCGAAGTGCCCGCCACGTTGGATCGGGCCGGCGAAGCAAAGATCGCCGCGACGATGGAAGTACCGCACCTCGGCCGCACGCTCCGCGGCGAGAGCTATGTGGACGCCGACGACGATCTTGCGTTCGGGAAAGCGCTCTACGGGGACCTACACGTGCACTCGAACGACTCCGTCGGTACGAACGACAACGAGTACAATTTTTCTTACGGGCGACGCATCGGCGCGCTCGATTTTCTCGGCTACACGGCCAACGACTTTCAGATCACGGACGCGCGTTGGGAGGCGGTCGTCAAACTTTCGCGCGAGATGACGGTCGACGGCAAGTTTATTATCTTTCCGGGCGTTGAATGGTGCGGCACTCCCGGCGTCGGCGGCGACCACAACGTGGTGTTCCTCGGGGACGATACGACGCTCGCGCGGTGCGCCGAATGGCATGCCGACATGCCGAGTAACGCGCCTCCCAACCCGCAGCATTGGCCGATCACGATGCTGTACGACGCTTATGAAGCGCACCCTGAAAACTACCTGCTCATACCGCACGTCGGTGGCCGGCGGGCCGTGCTGGACTGGCACCATCCCCACCTGGAACGATTGATCGAGGTCCACTCCGCGTGGGGCCCAAACGACTGGTTTTTCGAAGACGCGATGCGACGAGGCTTGCGTTTGGGGGCGACGGGCGCGAGTGACGAGCACCGGGCACGGCCCGGCGGGGGGCATCCGGGGGCGAATATTTTCGGTTCGCACGGAGGTTTGTGCGGTTTGATCGCGCCGGCATTGTCACGTGAAGCCGTAGGGACCGCGTTACGTGCGCGCCATACCTGGGCGACGACCGGAGCCCGCATGGTCGCCATCTTGAGGTCCGGAGATCACCTGATGGGAGACGATTGGATTACCGAGGAGCCCGTCGATATCGAGTACGATTTGCTTTGCGACGCCGGCTGGGAGCAAATGACGATCCACGATGGATTAGGGATCCTCGAAACGCGTAACCTGCATCGAGAAATGGGCTTTGCGGATCAAACGGTTCGCCTACGCTGGGGTGGTGCTCGCATCAAAGATCGCTACCGGTGGGCTACTTGGGAAGGACGGATCAGCGTCCGCAACACGTTTATCGACCATTACGAGCCATGGGCGCTCGAGCATCCGGAGAAGTACGTTCGCCGCGACGGGCCTCGTGCGCTCGCTTGGAAAACGGACACGTATGGCGGTTCCAACGGCACCACGATGACCATTCGCAATCTCGCGGCTGCGAAGTTCGTCGTCGAGTTCCGAATTCCGAATTATGTCCACGACAACACCGTGCAGCGCTGGGAAGTCAGCGGCGCAGATCTATTACAGGCCGGTGATTTGCGGTTCGATGTCGGTGGCATCGAAATGTTCGTCGCACTCGAGCGGATGACTGACGCGCCCCTGCCGCGCCGCCTCACCGGGACGTTCAAAGCCAAGCCCGGGGACGGAGCGAGCTGCGTCTACGTCCGGGCGCGCCAATTCGACGGGCACGAGGCTTGGACGAGTCCGCTCTTTTTTAACTTTCCACAGCATCGGTTGGACGGTGTCTACGGTGCACCGGGCGCACACGGGCACGATCACGAAGAGGGGGAGCATGGCCACGAGCACGGTGGCGACGGCCACCGACATTAAGCCGCGCGCAGCTCAGATGCCGTGCTCCGCAATGTCGGTTAGCGCCTCGGCGGCGAGCAAAACGATACGGCCGTCGCGCGTCGTTATCGAGCGATCACGCCGAAAATCGTTGAGGAGCTCCGAAGTCGTCTGGCGCGAGAGCCCGGCCAAATTTGCAAGCTCCTGTTGCGTGTAATGTGTGCCAAGCCGGATGTCCCCGCTACGTTCGGCACGCGGAAGCGTGGTGAGAAGACGGGCGAGACGAGCTCGTGCGGAAAATGCGACGATCGCCAACATGGATTCGTGGGCCGCGCGCAATCTGGTGCTCAATTGCGCGAGCATGGCCGAACCGACCGTCGGGTGGGAAGCGAAAAGACCGTCCAGTTCGTGACTTCCGAGATAGACGACGACCGACGGCTCGCGCGCGCTCGCGAAGCAACGCCGCGATGTCCCGCTCCAAATCTCGGCCATACCGACGAAGTCGCCACGATGGCAGTACCAGTACATTAACTCGCGGCCTTCGAACGAGACGGCGTACACCCGTATCACGCCGGAGAGGACGAGAAACACGCCCTCCGCCCGCTGGCCCGGCGAGAATAACAAGCTGCCCGTGTCATAGATTCGCCGGGTGCCGAACGCGGGCTCGTCTTCGAGCAGCAACGCGGCGTCATACGTCCCGGGAAGCCTCTGTGGCGCGTCACCGCTGTCGCCTTCGCTGCGAGGAAACGGGAGAGTATACGAAATCGCCGTTGCACTGCCTCCGCGGTATCGCTCGTTGCGGTGGCTTAGGTTTGGTTACTGCGGCGCCCTGCTACTTTTATCGGGGGAGGAGCGGTACCGTGCCATCGCTCGGAATCGTGAATTCGAGGGATACGGCAAACGAGAGGGTGATCCGGTCGAGGCGCACGACCCTTTCCGCTTCGGGCCGGCCTCGCGGGCGCGTATCGGCGATGAGCGAAGAGATTGCTGATGCCGCATCTTCAACACCAAGACACGTTCTGTCGGCGTTTTGACGCCGCGCTGCCGATCCGGCCGATGCTTCGCCTGGACTCGGCTGAGGCATGAACGGTTCGGAACCAGATTATCGATTTACCCTCGCAAACGAGTGCACGTGGTTTGGCGACCACGTTAGGCAGGTTTCACCGCTGGCGTTCGGTCCAGGGGGCGATGCGACGCGACGAGCCGCTTCCCACGTCGTACGTCCCTCGCGTGCTTACGGTGATTCTCGCAGGTGCGTCTTTAGCCGCGGCGATAGCGCTCGCATGCGACGATGACGGGAACGGCAGCGCCCGCCGGCGCGCAGCGCGAACGGACTGCCCTCGCCCGGCGCCGCACGGCGCTGACGGTTGCTGGTAACGGTATTCTGCTTGCGCGTTCGTCGGACACCCGGATCGGTGGGGCACCTGCCCGTCCCATATCACGATCACCGGCGTCATGGACGTCGAGCGATGCGCCGCGTGCGGCAAGCTCGCGGGCGGCGACGCCCTCGTGACCGGATGGGGCACTACGCCTTCGCAAAGTCATTGGCTCGACCGCCCGACCGGGCATCGGCTGCGCGGATTTCTTCGGCATCTGACTCGCACGTGAGCGTGCAACGATCCCCGGTTTGAGGATTCTCGAACCGCAACGCCAACTGCATGCCGCCGGCAGCGCGCCAGGCCAACATTTGCATCGCTTCGGATGCCGGGGCTCGCCGGACGCCAACGTGGCTGACGAACGTTCGGCGCAACGCGCCCCTCGGAACTGGGCGACGATGCCGATCCCGGCACCGGGAAACTCGTTGTCCCACCATCGGCGTACTTGCGCGGCGTCGGTCGTTCCAGGTCGCGCTCCGCCCGAGTCGATCGCTGTTGATCTTTGGATCCTAAGCCGTGGCCACGACGGAACGCAAGGGACGCTGCCGGTCCTCACTGCGTTCCGGTCCACGCTCGGCTACGCCGCCCTTGTCCGCTACGCCGTTCCATCGCGGCCACGTCTTGGTCGGACCCATCAACAGCGACCGCCTCGGGCGGAGAAGGGTTCAGACCAATGACGACGCTCTACACGATCAGCGACGACCGTACAAAGTTCTGCCGCAAGGCGATGAAGGCCCATAACGGGGTCTGGAATCCGGTGACGACGGCGTGGATGTTCCGTAACGCCGGCGACCACGCGAACGCGATGTGCGAGCTCTATCGGGCGACGCGCCCGAGCGTGGCGCAGCTCGAGACGCTGCTGGCGATGGCAGCCGACGGCACCGGCGCGCAAGCGTGGGACTTCGATCCGATCGTCGACGCGCCGGACTACGCGACGCTCACGCGAGACGATGCGTCGCGCTTGTTGAGCGCGGGCTACGTGGTGCGGCGGCTGCTCGGCACGCATCCGCTCGAAGACGCACCGGTTGACGTGCCGTCGGACATCTTCGATGCCTCGGCGTTCGAGGAACGTGCGCGACGCG
>JAABUQ010012831.1_pt1 | contig 10310 bp, 5 predicted proteins | sample 5560001 | NCBI WGS metagenome assembly JAABUQ01 (sample SAMN10711888, study PRJNA513371) | rock metagenome | isolation source: Antarctica rocks | place: Antarctica: Victoria Land, Finger Mt nord | collected 2015-12-18 | reverse complement strand
GGCCAGAGGATCGTATTTGACCGGCGCAAGTTTATGCCGCTCAGCGAGCTGCGGCCCGGTATGCGCGGCTATGCCCTGACGGTCTTCAAGGGCACCAAGATTGAGAAGTTCGGGGTTGAAATACTGGGCGTCATGTCCAAGTTCAACGCGGGCAAAGACTACATCCTGTTTCGGGCGACGGACGGCCCTTCAGTCACGCGCAGCCTGAATATCGCGCACGGCATGAGCGGCAGCCCTATCTATATCAAGGGGCGGCTGGTGGGGGCGATTTCGATGGAGGTGCCGTCGTCCACCAACCAGGGGCCGTCGTTCCCACGCGAGCCGATTGGCCTGGCAACACCGATTGAAAGCATGCTGGACGCGTGGAGTCCCGACCTACCCAAGCGTCCGTCCCTAGGGGCGACGCCTGCCAATGCCGGGACAACAAGCCAGATGCCGGGGACAAGCGGCCCAAACGACCACTTCTCGCAGAGCGACCTGCCTATGACCGTCAGCGGCATGCCAAGGGGCAATATCAGCCGCTTGCAGGCCGCACTGTCGCCGTACCATATCCAGGTCATGGCCGGGGCAGGGGCGGGGCAGGCCGATGTCGCGAACAACCCGCTGGCCCAGGGCGCGAAGATGACGCCCGGCTCTGCTGTGGGCGTCTCATTGGTGCAGGGCGACATGGACTTTACAGCGACAGGCACCGTCACCTACCGGGATGGTGACCGCGTGCTGCTCTTCGGGCATCCGTTTTTTGGCCTGGGGCCGATTGACGCCGCGCTCACAACGGCCTATGTAGTCAGCATCTATCCATCGTTCCAGGACTCGGTCAAGCTCGGCTCGCCCATCAAGACCGTGGGGCGCGTGTTCCAGGACAGGCCGTTTTCCGTCGGCGGACAACTCGGCCAAGCGCCGCAGATGATCCCGTTTACTATCAGCGTCAACGACCAGTCCATCAAGCGCCATCAAACGTTTCACATGCGGGTCATCAACCATCCCCTGCTGACCGCGCCCCTAGTGACACAGTTTGCGGGCGCGGCGATTGCGCAAATTCACGGCCAGCCCGGCGACTCGGTCGCGACGGTCAGCATGGATGCCAACGTGGAAGAACTGGGCCATGTCAAGCGCACCAACACGTTCTACGACGCGGCCAGCATTGACCAGAGCGCGACTGGCGACCTAGACAGCCTGATGCACCTGCTGTCGTCCAACCCGTTTTACCCGCTCAGCCTGAAGTCGCTGGCGATGAATGTCACCATTCAGAACAAGCACGACACAGCCGAAGTAGACCATATCTTCCTCAAGCAGACCAAGTATGCGCCAGGCGACACCGTGCAGGTGGGGGTCGTGCTGAAGCCGTACAAGCGGGACTTTGTGACACGAATGGTGCCGCTCAAAATCCCGGCCAACACGCCGCCCGGCGTTTTGACCTTGTCGGTCAAGGGCGGCGGGGCAGAGGGCGGCGGCATCTCGCTGGGCGGGGGATTGGTTTTGCTCATGCCAAGCGGTCCGACATCGCCCGCGTCCAATGTGCGCCAATTACTGAAGCAATATCTAGAAAAGCCGCGCAACAACGACCTGGTCACCCGTTTGGTGCTGCCCACATCCGCCCTGAACATCAACGGCGAAAAGCTCAGCGGCCTGCCGCCGACCCTCGCCACTGTGATGCTGGGGACACGCACGTCAGGATTGAAGACCGAGCGGGATGATGTGAAGGTGACACAGCCCACGGCGTATATCATCTCGGGCAGCCAGTCGCTGTCTCTGGTCGTGCAGAAAAAGAGCGTGACCGACCCGGTCGCCGTGCCTGCCCCGCCCGAAGCGACGGGGACAAGCACCAGCGCAGGTGACGGCAGCGGAATGGGGATGGACAGCGGCAGTGTGGGCAGCGACACATCGGCAGCCAGTCAATCCTCCGGCCAAACCATGCCGGGCAGCACGGAGTTTCTGGCACAGATGCTTGCATCCCCTGCCCCCACTGTGGCTGTGCCGCCCGCGCCGCCGCTGCCCGCTTCAGGTGCGAAAACGGCAACGTCTGGGACTGCCACGGCTGGCAGTGCAAGTGCCGCCAGCGCCGCACCTGCCGCCAATACCAACGCGCCTGCCATCAAGACCATCGGGCGGCTGGCTTCGGTATGGCGGCAGGACGCGGCGGCGGAGTTCAGCGCAGGCACGCTCCAAAACGTATCCGTGACCAGCGCGGGTGACGTGCGCCTGTCGGCGACATTGCAAAAGCGCGCGGATACCGGCGAAACGTACCTGTGGGCCGTCCTGCCGGACGGCAAAGGGGGCGCGTATGCCGGTACAGGCGATAGGGGCATAGTGTTCCACATAGACGCGCAGGGCAAGTCAACGAAGTTCTTTGGGACAGGCGAACTGGAAGCCACATCTTTAGCCCAAGATGCGCAGGGCAATGTGTATGTGGGCACGGCCCCCGGCGGCATTGTCTACAAAGTCGCGCCCAGTGGCAAAGGCGTCAAGTTCTTCACGGCCAAAGAGAAGTACATCACGGCCCTGCTGACGACTGGCGACCATCTGTATATCGCGACCGGCGGCGGCAAGGGCAGCCTGTACCGGTTGGCGTTTGACGGCACGCCGTCGCCCATCCCGCTGTTCAGCTCGCCCGAAACCAGCATTCTCTCGCTCGCGGCGGACAAGACGGGTAATGTCTACGCAGGCGCGTCGCCCGACGGCATCGTGTATCAGATCAACCCTGACGGCAAGTCGCGCGTTTGGTACGACGGCCCGGAGCCGCAGATTTCCGCCCTGGCCGCCGACTCGCAGGGCAATGTCTACGCAGGCACCTCGCCCAAAGGCGGCATTTACAAGATCGCTCCCGACGGCTACTCCCGCCTGCTGTCCGACCGGCCTATGTCCGGCGTGCTGAGCCTCAAGATAGATACGAATGACAGCCTGTACGCCTGCGCGGGCAGCAGCATCTCCCGGATCGGGCAGGACGAGACAGTGCAGACATTTGTCGCCCCGTCTGAAGAGCAGTTTATCAGCCTCGGCCTGGACCCAGTCTCAGGGCAGGTTTATGCCGGCACAAGCGGGCCGGGAGCCGTGTACGCCATTGCCGCACCTGGGGGCAGCAGCGTGCAGGGACAGTTCCAAAGCACCGTCCACGATGCCGGCCTGCCCGCGCACTGGGGCACACTGACATGGACAGGAGACACGCCACGGGGTACGTCACTGACCCTGCAAACACGCACCGGCGACGTGGAAACCCCGGACAGTTCGTGGAGCGCCTGGTCTGCGCCCTCGGCCCAGCTGCGCGGGCAGGAGATCCTGTCGCCGCCGGGCCGCTACCTGCAATATCAGGCCGCTCTGACTGGCAGCGCCCAGTCTGTCGCGCAGGGCCTGGTGCCGAAGCTGGGCGCCGTGACCGTGTATTACCTGCCCCGCAACCAGGCTCCGACGGTTCGTCTGCTCAGCCCCACGGGCGGCGAGGCGCTGTCCAAAACAGCCACCCTGCGCTGGACGGCAGGCGACCCCGACAAAGACACGCTGTCTTATGATCTATCCTATTCAGCCGACAACGGCAAGACCTGGCTGCCCCTCAAAAAGAAGCCCACAGCGACATCTGCGCCCGCACGGTCTTTGGCTGATAAGCCGGTTACTGATGCTGATGTAAACGAGAAAGTGCATCAAATGCAGGCCGCTTTAGACAAGCACCCCGAACTGCCACCCGCCGTGCGCCAGCAGATTATCGCCCTGGAAAAGAAGCCGGACGTGATCCGGGATGCCATCACGCGCCAGCGCGCCGCGAGTGTCGGAACGACCAGTGCCGACACGCAAGTCAGCAGCCAGACTTCCTACACCTGGAATACATTGCAGATACCCGACGGTGCCTACCAGGTGCGTGTGATCGCCAGCGACAAGCCGAGCAACCCGCAGGGCGCATTAACCGCCAAATCTGTATCATCGCAGTTTATAGTCGCCAACCAGCCTCCCCGCCTGCTGCTCAGTCCGGCGAGCGTGGGCACGGGCGGCGTTGTCACCGTGCATGGGTCTGCCAGTGCAGGATTGGCCTTTATTCGCGCCGTGCAGGCTCGTGTTGACGGCGGCGACCTAGCCGCCGCACAGCCTGACGACGGCTTGTTCGACTCGCCCCGCGAAGCGTTTACCCTGCAAACATCGCCACTGCCGCCCGGCGCGCACACGCTGGACATTCAAGCCATAGACCAGGCGAACAACACCGCCAGCCTCAAAGTGACAGTGAGCGTGCATTAGCACAGACGCTTCTGCCCTACCAATCACAATACGGACAAAAAGCGCGCCCCAGATGCTCGCTGCATCGGGGGCGCGTTTTTGGTGTTCTCCGCATAGGATAATCAGCCAAAGAGATCAGACGTGAATGTCTACAATCGCGCTGACACCGACGCCTTTAACGCGGGTCAGGCCAGTTTTGCCGTCCGGCTTGTTGGTGTTGATCGGCACCAGAGCTTTGAGCCGGAACGTCTTGCCGTTGAGGCCGCCTTCCAGCAGGCCAACCGCCTGCACGCTGTTCAGCGTTTCCTGCGGCCCCGAGACTTGCGCCGCGCCCACATAGCCCCCCTGCCCCACGCTGACAATCGGCACCACTTTGGTTGCCTCTAGAAGCGGCGCACCTGCGCTGCCTGTCAGCTTATTGATGCCGTCGTTAATGGGCCGGTTGAACTGCTTGATCAGAAACGCGACCCCGCCTCCCTTGAGGACGGAGCCGAGCAGATCAGCCCGCGCCGCACCGTTCGACAAGCCTGCGCCGAAGATAGTGCCCACTGCCAGGGCTGCGGCAATTGGACTGGCTTTGCGCCACGATGTTTGCATAACTTGGTTCCTTTCACATCCTGAGGAGATGTTTGCGTTTGTTGGACGCCCCAGCAGCGCTCTTTGTTTCCACAGCGCTCTTTGTTTCCGCCGAAAACAAAGATGGGGAGCAAGAAAAACCCCTCGCCTATACAGGCGAGGGGTTTGGAAGCGTTCCAAGCAACTCAGGCTTAGAACTTAAGCGAGAACTGTCCGACAGCCACGCCACCGTCGTGGTTGATGGGATCGAAGTTGGTGCCCTTGTCGTTGTACTGAACGATCTGGTAGAGCAACTTCAGCGACGCGTTGTTGTTGAAGCTGTGTCCCACACCCAGAGTCAGGTAAGACTCGTTGGGCTTGCCGGCATTGATGCCGGTGTTGCCTGCGCGGTTGCGCAGGTCGTAAAGAACATCCTCGTAGCCAAGGTCAACGGCGTACTGGCTGCTGAGGCCATAGCCCAAGCCCACCTGATAACGAGTGACTTTATCATCTTGCTGCAAGGGCGAGTTGGTGCCGCCGTATGCCGCTTTGTAGAACTGTGCATCCGCTTTCAGAGCAAGCTTCGGGGTCAAAGCGTACTGGCCGGAAACAATCGGACCACGCACGTTGGTCGGGTTGGTCCAGGCACCCAGTTTGCCCCAGTAGCCCGGTGCAGAGAAGTACGGCCCGACATATTGGTAGCCGCCCTTGAGGGACAAGCCACCGAACTGCGCGCTGAGCTGCTCTTCATTGGACTGGTACAGGTAGCCGGTGCCGCCTGCATTCGTCTTGAGGCCGCCTTGCACAGACACGGTATAAGCCGCATCCACGCCGATAGCGCCCTTCTTGAAAAGACCGCCCAAGCCAAAAGGCAGTGCGCCATTAAGGTCAGCGCCATAGACGGTCAGCTTGTTGTAAGCACGGCCCGTGCGCGGGTCAATAGGATCATTCGGGATGGCCGCGCCAACATTGCCGGTGGATGTGCCAAGACCAAACTCTTCCAGCGTGCCGCTGAGCTGCAACGAGTTGGGCGTGCCAACCGAGGCGCGGACACCAGCGCCCTGCGTGAACGGGGCGGCATGGTTGGCGAGGATTTCGCCGGTCGGGCGACGCTGCGCAACGCCTACGGTCGTGGTAACTGCCGGATTAAGGCCGCCATTCACAAACGGGTTGCCGTTTAGGGTTTGGGTAGTGATATTGGCGAGGCCGACAGGTAGCCCTTGTGAGCCGCCGTAAGGCTGCGCGAAAGGAATAGTGTCGTTCTTGCCGGCAAAGGTGGCGATTTGAGCGGGGCCGAGCTTGAAGCCAAGCTTGCCGCCATCAAACGGAATGTTGCCGCTGTCCGTTTCGTAGGTGCTGGTGTAAACATCAGCATCCACTTGCTGCAAGGTGTACTTGCTGAACTGGACGGGAACACGGCCAACCTGAAGGCGTGCGCCGCCGAGAGGGCCAAGGCCGAGCGGGGCATCCAGGTAAGCCTCCTGAAGGAAGACGTTCTGGCTGTCGCGGGCGGTGAGCTGGCCCGGCTGAATGTTGCGGCCCGTGAAGGCGGCATTGTTGACGCCATAACCAATCGCCGAAGTGTTGCCGACCGAAGGCAGGAAGTTGCTGAAGTTAGCCCTGACATTTGCCGTCGTGGTTTCGCTCAGCTTGCCGACCAGGTTCAGGTCGAAGTTGTGATACACGTCACTGCGCTGGAACAGATGCCGGCTGGTGGTGGTGGTGTTGCCGCCGATGCCCGTCGTGGGGAGGCCGGGGAGGCCGCTGAGGAACTGCCGACCGCCGGTGCCGTTGGCGTCCACAAACGGCCGACCATCACGGCGGGCGTTGTCGGCGCGGGCGATCAGGTCCAGGCTGCCGGTGATCTTGAGACGGCGCTGCTCGGCCTCAACGACCGCGACGCGCTGCTCCAAGCCCGCAAGCTCCATCTTGATTTGCGCAACGTCCTGGCCCAGGCGCTGAAGCTCAGTCTGGAATTCGTTGACCAAGCGTGTCAGTGCGTCCAGGGCAGCCTGGTTGGCGGCCAGCTTCGACTCCAGGTCGGACTGCAGTGCGGCCAGCTCGGTCTTGGTAGCAAGGTTGGACGTGTCCACTTTCAGCAGCGGCAGCAGGCGGGCGATGGCGACGGCGAACTCGTAGCGGGTCATGGCGCGCTTGCCGCCATAAGTGCCGTCTGGGTAGCCGATCACGATGCCGGCTTTCTGCAGCGTATCCACCGAGTTGTACGCCCAGTGGTCGGCGGGCACGTCGGCGAAGGGGCCGGATGCGGGGGCAGCCTGCGCCATCGAGATGGTCGGCACGCCCAGCATCAGCAGGCTTGCGCCGGCGATGAGAGTGAGAGATTTCTTCATGGTTCCTGTGTTCCTTTGAACAATCCGTATGCGATTGCATCTCAGGCTCAAAGGTTCAGCGCTGCCGCGTTTGATTGCCTGCGCTGCGTCTTGCATTGTACGCGCGGCTTGTTCTCAAAGTCCAATTTCGTTAAGTATCCATGTTGCCTTAACAAAGCCGAACTCTTTTACTGAAGCGTTGCGTCTTCCGCTGCCTGCATTGCGGGCACTCGCCTGCGCCTTTGCGTCGCCATTGACTTGAAGATGCGGCCCTTGTCCTGCACTCTGCTTGGAAGGCATATACAGGGGAGCCACTGCGATAGACAATCGCATTCGCCCAATGTTTCAGGTTTTAGAAAAATATCTTTTCTTTTTTTGTTCTGCTGAAGACGGCTACAGCAGATGCTTACGCCTGAAGTATTCTTCGGCTAAAAGCAGCGCGACATAGTCGTCATAAGGAACTTCGGGGGTGCGCAGGCCAGGCGGCAGAAGCTTGCGCAGACCCTGGGCAGGAATTTCGCGTACAAACCGACGCCGCGCCCGTTCCGATGACCCGTGTTCGTCCACGGTTTCCAAGATAATTTGGGGGAAGGTCTGCTGCACCGCCCGGCGCAGATCGCCGCTGCCGGTTCCGCTGCCCATCAGCAGGCGGCTAATCTGGGGAAAAGAGCGCAGCGCGTCTCCCACTTCCACCGTCAGCCGGGCGCGATCCACAACCGCCAGCTTCAGCCGAAGGAGCGGCGGGGCGCTGACAACCGCCAGCCCGCATTTGACGCTGCCGGGATCAATCGCCAGCACGGTTTCCGGCGTGACAGGGGGAAACTCAATGCTCACGATTTGGCCGCGAGGGGGACCGCCTCGGCGGGCGCGGCGCTGAGGTGCAGCGCGAGAGGGCCGCTGGAGTAAATATCTTGGTCGGCGGAGACTGTGACACGCACCGGGCCGGCGATCTGCAAAATCTGCCGTACCAGAGCCAGCGATGTGTTCTGGTCCAATGCCCCGACTAAAGGCCGACCTGTTTGCGGATCGGTCTGCGGGATCAAGCCGCTGCGCAGGGCGGCAGGGCGGACTTTGCCGCTTAAAAACGCCTGCAGGTCGCTGATAACCCCGGTCTCCGACTGCGCACCGTTGATTGTTTCGCTGGCGACAACAGTGTCTTTGGGATAGATCAGCACGTTGTCATACGGGTGCAGTTCAATATCGGTTTGTTCGCCTTGAAAGGCATTGTAGGCCGCCTGAGCGATGACTACCACGCCGCCTGCGCTGTGCGCCGCCCCGGCGATGTTCTGTGCCAGCGCCCGCACCGCTTCCCGCTCCTGTGCAGGCCGCAGGGCTTTGTAATCCCCCGACGCCGTCGGCACGGCAATCGCCACAGCGCGCTTGTTGACACCCAGTTTCCCGCTTTTCCCTGCGGCCTGCCTGCTCAAAAGCGACAGAAACCCAGCCAGCTCTTGTTCCACGGAGACGACCGGCTGCGGGGTCTTGATCTGAATCCGTCCAATCTCCTGCCCTGTTCGGTAGATCAGGGCTTGACGCGAAGCCGTCGCCCGCGCCGCCAGAGCCAGACCCGCGTGCTGCAAGCGTGCATTCTGTGCCGTCACTTCCAAGCCCTCTCGCGACAAAGTCAGCACCTGATGCTGGGCAAACTGCACCCGCGCATGCGCCACGGTCAAATCCTGTTTTGCCGACTGCACGCGCTCTTCGGCGGCGCTCAGATCGGCATGGGTCGCGCCCAGGGTCTGCTGCGTCTTGGTGAGCTGCAATTGCGCCCCTTCCAACTGGGCCTGACGCTGACGCAGCGCTTCCTGCCCACGCCCCAAAGCCGTCCGTGCCCCGGCCAGCTGACCCAAAATCGGCGCGAGCTGTGCCTGCGCCTGGGCCAATCGCGCCGCACCATCGGCGATCTGCTTTTGCTGCGCGGCGATATGCCTTTGCTGCGCCTTGTTTTCCTGTGTCAGCCGACCGTTGGCCGTGATGATTTCCTGACCGTGCAGCAGTGCCCGCCGCACGGTGAAGTCATACGACACCAAAATAATCACCGTGACGGCAGCAATACCCACACCTGACCCGATCGTCACCAGCATAGCCGTGTGCCGGGGCCGCAGGCCAAAAATGCTGAGACGCTTTTTGCCGACCCGCGTGCCGAGCCGGTCGCCGAGCCAGGCAATAAAGCCGCCCGCCGCCACCAGCACAATGACAAATAAAATCAGCGAAGCCATAGGTTTTACTACGTCGTGAACGAACGCCAAGTTTTCCGGCGCGTGTTTTTCTGCGCGAGGAACCGTGCCAATTCGCAAGGACACGGGTGGTTTGGCGTTTCCGTTTGTAATTCTACCCGATAACGCTCGGTTCAGTCCGGTGGGTCGCTACAAGGGAGTGTCCAATTTTGCTCGGTTTGGCATTGCCAGTATCCAGTGATTTGGCAGTGCCGGTGTCATTGGATTGAGGCCGCCCGCAGAAGCTTCCAAAGGCGCTGCATGAGCGTTTCCCCCGCTCTGCAACGGCGTACCAACGACGGCCCAGTTTGTTCCGTCGTTGATACGCCGTGGATCACTCGCAGCAAAGGCGGGGGAACACCGTTGAGACACGAAGGGAGAACCGGGCCGAAATGGACACTCCCCGCTACAAGCCCCCCTGTTCGTGATTGACTTTATCCGGTCGGCAGCGAGACGGCAGCGTGGGCGAAGAGACCCAGTACATCGGACATTGTTTTGACAGTCTTCGCCTGCTCCCGTATGGGGGTATCCTGCAAGTTCAGACGCCGAACATCGTCGCCGTCCAAGATGATGGACTCAATGCGTCCAAACTGAGCGTCGTGCTGCTGAGCATAGTCGGCAAGCCCAGCCAGTTTGTCGGCAGCATCCTCCAGGTTCGGGTTGTGCGGGTCTATGATGTCCACAATCAGCCCATGCTCGCCGTCACGCACGACAAGGAAGTCCACATAAACCGGCTTGACCTTGCCCCCGGACTTGTAGGGGATCGTCAATGCCCACGGCGTGCGCGGCACGACGCGCAGCCAGCCGCGCACAGCGCCGCGCTTGATTTCCGCCTGCATGACAGGTGTTTCCCAGTCCTGACTAGAACGAACTACGCTCCTTGCCGCTCGTGCGGTCTCAGGGTCGGAAGTTCCTCACGACTAAAAGCCCGGCTCCTCAGATGGAGGGGCCGGGCTGGTGCCGTCTTCAGGCGGCTTTGTTGGGGTTGTCCTCGTCCGGTGGGGCGGGGAGC
>JAABUQ010012830.1_pt1 | contig 10310 bp, 13 predicted proteins | sample 5560001 | NCBI WGS metagenome assembly JAABUQ01 (sample SAMN10711888, study PRJNA513371) | rock metagenome | isolation source: Antarctica rocks | place: Antarctica: Victoria Land, Finger Mt nord | collected 2015-12-18 | reverse complement strand
GAGCACGCCCGGCTGGTGCTGGAGCGGGCGCGCCTGGATCGCGCGATCGCGCGGGCTCGCGGACAGGGCGGCGCGGGCGTGTCCGAGCTGGCCCATCAGCGCGAGGCGGTGCTGGCGCAAATGCACGCGGTGGTGGGGCGGATGGAGCGGGCGCTGTAGGCGGCAGCTTTCCGTCTGGCTTGACTGCGAACATACGTTCTGGGTGAGAGGCCATCGGAGGTAAGCTGAGGATGGACAAGGAGTCGCTGGAATTGTTGTTGAGCTGCGGCCTGAGCGTCGAGAGGATCGAGCGTGTTGCCGCCCGCCGGCGGAAAGTCAAGTCGATGCTGGCGAGTGAAGCCGGAGGGTGCTGCGCGGCATGCGGATACGATCGCTATCTCGGGGCGCTTGAGTTCCATCACCTGGACCCCAGCACGAAGCGCTTGGGGTTAAGCCATAGAGGAGCGGCACTGGCTATCGCGACGCTCCGCTCAGAGGCGCAGAAGTGCATCCTGTTGTGCTCCCATTGCCACGCGGAAGTCGAGGGCGGCGTCGCGGAGTTGCCGATAACATCGGCAGAAGGTACTCAGTTGATTTCAACTGAGTACATCGATATCCCATAATCCGGGGTAACTCAATGGCAGAGTAGCGCCCTGTTAAGGCGAATGTTGTGGGTTCGAGTCCCACCCCCGGAGCTCTCTACGCACCGACGATGCTGAGGTCATGATGAAGCTATACGTCTGCTACGGAACCTGGAAGCCCGCCCCGCGTAAGGGAGGTCATCCCTGCGGGAGGGCCCATGAAGCGCTGATCGATGCCGGCCACGACCCGGAGGTCGTCCGTGCGTACGGCTTGGGGCTGCTGCCGGACTTCATGAACTTCACTCCCGGGCGGCGGGAGGTCAAGCGGCTGACGGGCAACCACTGGGTCCCGGCGCTGGTCACCGACGACGAGCAGGTGGTGCAGGGCTCACAGCAGATCGTCGACTGGGCCCAGGAGCCCCCAGCCGCACAGCCCACGGCAGCTTGAACGAGAGCCTCACGCTCGCCGACCTGCGCCGCTGGGAGGACCACGGCGCCACTTGGCGAGCGCTGGGGGTGGACGACGAGTTCGTGGTCCTGCAGCTATGCACGTGCTTCGGGGAGCCGGTCGAGCTGACGCGCAGCGACGAGCCTCAGGTGATCGAGTACGTGCGCGAGCATCGCAGTCAGGAGTGAAGCGTCGAGAGTCCGAGGACCGACTATGCCCGGTTGACCGCGCGACCGGGCTGAGCACCCGATGGCGTGAGCCAAGCGGCGCCCGCCAGGAGTGCAGCTACCGGGACAACGAACATGCCGATGGAAGCAATCGCCACCAGGCAGAACGCGATCAGCAACCAAATGAGCGACCACGCGAGATAGCTACTTGGGCGGCTCCCTCGGGAGCACCAACGATGCAGCGCGAACCAGGTTACCGCCGCGATCAGCGCCGGCAGCCCCACGGGCACCAGCACCCCCAGCCCGTTGACCTGCACCAGCGTCGCCGATGCCGAGGGGACGCTAATCCCGGACGGGGCCGACGCGGTCGAAGAGCTGTACGCCGGGAGCACGAAGGCGGCCACCAAGAGCGCGATACCCCAACCAAGCGCCAACATCGTCAGTCCGAATGCCCAGCGCCCGCGAGCTGACGACTGCTGCTCCATAGGCCAAGCCTACTCCCGCCGCGAGCCTGGATCGCATCGCGGAATCGTCAGTTCGCCGCGGTCCGCGCCAGCTCCTCCACCAGCTCCGCCGCCCGGGTGGCACCGTCGTTCGCCGCCGCCCACCCCGCCAGCGCCCCCGCCCGGGAACCCAACTCCGGTGAGTCCAGCAACCGGCGCAGCGCCAGTCGCAGCGTCCGGGGCCCGAGGAGCCGCCACGGCAGCCGCACACCGACCCCGGCCCAGTCCACGCGAGCGGCGTTCTCGCCCATGTCGCCCGAGTGGGGCACGGCCAGGAGCGGCGCGCCGCAGGCCAGCGAGCGCACCACCGTGCCGTGGCCGGCGTGGCTGATCACCGCGGCGCAGTGCGGCATCGTGTCCGAGTAGGAGATCCACTCCACCAGCTTGGCGTTCTGGGGCACCCTCACGCGATGGCGCAGCGGCTTGCGGTTGGTGGCCGCGATCACGCGCACGCGCTTCCCCGCCAGCCCTGCCAGCGCGGCGCGCAGCAGCTCGTGCTCGGGATCCTGCGCGGTCGAGACCGCCACGAGCACGAGGGGATCCTCGCCGCGCGGCGGCGCCACGTGGTGGTAGGGCGGCTCCCACAGCAGCGGACCGACGATCCGCACCTCGGGCGCCCATACGCGCGGATACTCCAGCTGGGGAAACGTGCCCACCAGGCACAGCCGCTCGCTGATGCCGCCCAGCAGCCGACTGACCGGCGCCAACCCCAGCCTGGCTCGAGCCTCGTTGAGCTCGCTGCGACCCTGCGCCAGCCCCATCCGCACCGGCCGCTCAAAGGCGCGCCACAGCCGCCGTCCGCCCGCGGTGCGTGGAGTCCGGGCGCCGAATGCGTATGGGGGGTTGCCGGGGGCGTTGGTGGGGTGGACGTGGGGGATGAGCGTCGCCCTGGGCACGTCCTCCAGCTCGGCGGCCAGCGCGGGGGCCATTGTCAGGATGTCGTGCACGACCACGTCTGGCTCCAGCTCGCGCACCGCGGCGTGAGTCTGGGGCACCGCCAGCAGCACCGCCTGGTAGGGCTTCAGCGGCTGTTGACGAGTCGGGAACACCGGGTACTCCGGCGCCGGCCGGAAGCGCATCCCCGCGGCCTGCACGGGCTCGCGCCAGCGCTTCCAGGTCTCGAAGGTGACCTCGTGGCCGCGCGCCGCCAGACGGCTCCCCAGCGCGAGCATCGGGAACGCGTGACCGGGATCCCCGAACGCGCCCAGGAAGATCCGCAGCGGAGCGCCGGCAGCGCTATCGCTGCCCCCGCGAGCGCCCTGCGTCAACCCGCCAGCTCAGCCACGGCGCGCAGCTGGTCGATCCGCTCGTGGGCGTTGAAGGCCATCGGCGTGATCATCAGGGTTCCCACGCCGGCGTCGCGGAACGCGGCCAGGCGGTCACGCACCACATCACGCGGACCGCACAGCGAGACCATGTCGATCAGCTCGTCCGGGATCGCCTCGCCGGCTTCGGCCTTCTTGCCCGCCAGGTACAGGTCCTGGATCTCGTGCGCGGCCTGCTCGAAGCCGTAGCGTTGCATCAGGTTGTTGTAGAAGTTCTGCTTGCGCGAGCCCATGCCGCCGATGTACAGCGCCAGCACGGGCCGCATCAGGTTCCGCGCCATCTGGCGATCGTCGGAGATGTAGGCGTTCACGGTGGGGGCGATGTCGAAGTCCGCAAGCGTGCGACCGGCGCGGTCGGCCCCCTCCTGCAGCAGCCGGCGGAACTCGGCGACGTACTCCGGAGAGAAGAAGGTAGGGATCCAGCCGTCGGCGATCTCTCCCGCCAGCGCGGTGTTCTTGGGGCCGATCGCGGCCAGGTAGACCGAAATCCGCTCCTGCTGGGGCGTGATCATCAGCTTCAGCGGCTTGCCTGGCCCGTCGGGCAGCGGCAGCTCGATCGTCTCGCCGTGGTAGTCGACCCGCTCGCGAGCCAAGGCCATCCGCACCACCGCGACGTACTCGCGGGTGCGCTGCAGCTGGCGGGCGAAGCGCTGGCCGTGCCAACCCTCGGCCACCTGGGGTCCGGAGGAGCCGATCCCCAGGACCATCCGCCCGCCGGAGAGCTCGTCGATCGTGGCCGCGGTCATCGCGGTCATCGCGGCGCTGCGCGCCGGCATCTGGAAGATCGCCGAGCCCAGCCGGATCCGGGAGGTGCCGGCGGCCAGCCACGCCAGCACGGTGGCGGCATCCGAGCCGTACGCCTCGGCTGCCCAGACGGAGTCGTATCCGAGACGCTCGGCCTCCTGGACCACCTCGAGCTGATCCTGCGGGCCCATGCCCAGGCCCCAATATCCGACGTGCACACCCAGCTTCATCTGCAAGGTTCCTTTCGCGCCGAGGAGATCGCTTGAGGGTGGCGACGGCCGGCGATAAGGTGGCCGCGCTGCCCGTGCGAGGCGGTGAACCCTATGCGAGAACAATCTTCAGCAACAGTCGGCGAGCTGCGAACGGCAATCGGCTGCCTGCCCCGAGCGACCAGGGTCGCGATGCTGGAGGGCATCCGCAACAACGAGATCGTCGCCGGCGCCTACACGCACGGCGAGGGCATCTGCCCGATGCTGGCCGCCCACCGCGCCGGGGGACGCACCAGCTTCATCGGCTTCGCCCGGGCTTGGGACCGGTTCGCCTTCCGGGAAACGCGGCGCGGCCGCGATGCGCGGCGGGCCACGGAGCGGGAGCTGCTGATTCTGCGCACCCACCTGGAGGCGAGCCTGCTGGACGACGATGCGCCCACCGGCGATCTGGGCGCCGCCATCCATGAGCACCGGGCGATCCAAGCGCGACGCCCGCAGGAGCCGGAGGCGCCCCGGCCTCGCGCCCGCGACCGGGTTGCACCCCGCCAGCGCGTCCGTCCTGGCGATCCTGACCGCAGTCGCGAGCTTGGCACCCGCCCCGGGTGGGGCTGGATGCGCACCGTGCGCCGCTACGACGACTACCAGCACGCGCTGGCCCGCCTCCAGGAGCAGGACGAGGCACTGCGCGAGCACGTTCGCATCTGAGCCGCGTCCGCGATCACGAGCGCCAACCCGGACCGGTGCGGACGCGCCCCCCTGTGTCGGTGATCGTGCCCTTCGCCGGTCCGCCCGAGTCCCTGGAGCAGCTGGTGGGCGTGCTGATGCGGCTGACGCTCCGCGACGACGACGAGGTGATCGTGGCCCACAACCGACGCCCTTCCGGCCACCGGGAGCTCCGCGGCCGGGTCCTCGTGCTCGGCGCCGGCGGCCTGCGCTCGCCCGCGTACGCGCGCAACCAGGCCGCCGGCATCGCCCGAGGCCGGTGGCTGGTGTTCCTGGACGCCGACGCGACCCCGGACCATTCGCTGGTTGAGCAGCTGTTCCAGCCCCCACCTGGGGAGCGCACCTCGATCCTCGCTGGGAGGATCGAGGATGGGGGCGGGGGGACCGGGCTCCTGGCCCGCCACACGCTGGCCCGCCGCCCCATGAGCCAGGAGCTGACGCTCTCCCGCCCGGGCTTCGGCTACGCCCAGACGGCCAACTGCGCGGTGCGGGCCGACGCGTTTGCCTCCGTCGGCGGCTTCGTCGCCGGTGCGCGCGCCGGGGAGGACGCCGACCTGTGCCTGCGCCTGCAGAAGGCGGGGTGGCTGCTGGAGCCTCGCCATGGTGCCGTGGTCACCCACCGGGGCCGGCACATGCTGCGAGGACGCCTGGCGCAGCTGGCGCGCCACGGCGCCGGCGCCGCCTGGGTGGAGCGGCGCCACCCCGGGGCGATGCCGCCACCGCGGCCGCTGGCGCTGGGCCGCCGGCTGGGCAGCGAGGCCCGGGCCACGATTCGAGAGCTACGGCGCGGCCGGGGCGAAGCGGCAGCCTTCCACGCCCTCGACCTGCTCGGGGCGCTGGCCTTTGAGCTCGGGCGGCTGGCCCCCAACCGTGCGCGCCCGGAACGCAGGACGGCGCGAGACCGGCCGCCGCGGGCATGACAGGATGCCCGCGATGATCACCGGTCCCACGGACCGCAAGCTCGTGATCAACGCGCTGAATTCGGGCGCCGGCAGGTTCATGGCCGACTTCGAGGACGCCAACGCCCCGACGTAGCAGAACATGGTGCAGGGCCACATCAAGCTGCGCGACGCGATCGACCGCACGGTCTGAACGCCGGCCGCTGGGACTACATCTTCTCAGCGATCAAATGCTTTCCGGACCGCCCGGAGATGGTGCTGCCCGATCGCACGACGGTGACGATCCCGGTGCCGTTCATGCGCGCCTACACCGAGCTGCTGGTTCGCGACCTGCCACCGTCGCGCCGCGCACGCCATCGGCGGGATGGCGGCACCGCGCGTGCCACCGCCGCCCGTGGCGCAGGCGCTAGCGCGTGTTCTTCTTCACCGCGCTGCGCGCCTTGCCGATCGTGTTCTCCGCCTTGCCCTCCATCTCCTCGCCGGCCCCGCGGGCCTCGGTCCCCGGCCGGCCATGTTCCGCACCGGCGTCGCGCTTGGGACCCGCCCTTGACTTCCTTGGCCTTGCCCTTGAATCCCCGCATTCGGTCTCCCATGAGGCTCTCCTCTGGTAGCCGATCTTGCCTTGATGATGGGCTACCCGTTCGGCGCTGGGGATCACCACGAAGCGGTAGAGTAACCTCGGCCGCGGTGCGGAGCACGGTTGTGGAAGGCATCTGATGGCACGAGCGCGAACAGGGCTCGTAAATGCGGCTGCACCTACCCTCTCCGAGGAGCCAGAGCTCGTGCCGGTGATCGCCGAGCCGCCTGGGCCGATGAGTGCCAAGCACCCCGACGAGGGCTCAGACTCGCCGCTGACGCCGCGGCGCCTGATCCTCGGGGGCCTCTTCATCATTGTCTCGATCGCGGGGCTGTACCTGCTGCTGCCCAAAGTGGCCGGCCTGCACCAGACGTGGGGACAGCTGCGCCACGGAGATCCGCTGTACCTGGCGCTGGGAGCGGCGCTGGAGGTGCTCTCGATCGCGGGGTACACGGTGCTGTTCAGAACCGTGTACGGCCGCGGCGGTCAGCGGATCGACTGGCGCGTCAGCATCCAGATCCCCCTCGCCGGCATCGCGGCGATCCGGCTGCTAGCGGCCGCCGGCGCTGGGGGGGTGGCCGTCAGCGCCTGGGCGCTCAGCCGCGCCGGGATGCCCAGCCGGACGATCGTGTGCCGGATGGTGGCCAGCTACGTCGTCCAGTACTCGGTCTACCTCGGAGCCCTGATCGTGTGCGGCTTCGGCCTGCGCGAGGGCTGGTTCTCCGGGGAGGCCCCGTTTCTGCTCACCGTGGTGCCGGCGCTGCTGTGCTGCGGCGTGCTCGCGGTGGTGGCGGCGATGGCACTGGTGCCCGGTGACTGGGAGCGCGGCCTGCAGGGGCTGGCCCGCCAGCAGGGGCGGGCGGCCCGGCTGGCGGCGCGCCTGGTGCAGGCGCCGGCCACGGTGGGAGCGGGGGTTCGCACCGCCGCCGCGCTCATCCGCGAGCGGCGCTTCGGTCTGCTGGGTGCGGTCGCCTACTGGGGCTTTGACATCGCCGTGCTCGGCGTCTGCTGCCGGGCGTTCGGCAGCGTGGTGCCGGTGGCGGTGCTGGTGATGGCGTACTTCCTGGGCACGCTGGGCAGCCTGCTGCCGCTGCCCGGCGGAGTCGGCGGGGTGGAGGGCGGCATGATCGGGGCGCTGGCGGCTTTTGGGGTCCCTGGCGGACAGGCCGTCGTGGGCGTTCTGGCCTACCGTGCGATCTCGTTCTGGCTGCCCACCCTTCCAGGGGTGGTCGGTTACTTCAGGTTGCGGGGCACGGTGCGGCGCTGGCGAGAAGAGGATCGCAGCCAGGCCCGCGCGGTCTCCTGAGTGCCCCGCCCGGGGCGCTCAGGGCAGAATGGCGTTCCCACGACCCCGAGAGGACGCATGGACTTCGAGCTCTCAGATCGCGCCCAGGACCTCCAGCAGCGCCTGCTGGCCTTCATGGACGAGTGCGTCATACCCGCCGAGTCCGTATGGGTGGAGCAGGTGCGCCGGGCGTCGACCCCGCACGTGCACGCGGCGGTGATCGAGGAGCTCAAGGAGCAGGCCAGATCGCGAGCGCTGTGGAACCTGTTCCTGCCCGATGAGGACCACGGCGCCGGTCTGTCCAACTGCGACTACGCCCCGCTGGCGGAGATCATGGGCCGTACGAAGATCGCCTCGGAGGCGTGCAACTGCTCGGCTCCGGACACGGGCAACATGGAGGTCCTGCACCAATTCGGCACGGAGGCGCAGAAGGAGCGCTGGCTGATGCCGCTGCTGGAGGGGGAGATCCGGTCGGCCTTTGCCATGACCGAGCCCGACGTCGCTTCCTCGGATGCCACCAACATCGAGATGCGGATCGAGCGCGACGGCGAGGACTACGTCCTCAACGGCCGTAAGTGGTGGACGACCAACGCGATGCACCCCAACCTGCGGATCCTGATCGTGATGGGTAAGACCGACCCGCAGGCCCCGACCTACGGGCAGCAGTCGATGGTGCTGGTGCCGATCGACACCCCGGGGGTCGAGGTCACGCGCAGCCTGCCGGTGTTCGGCTACCACGACACCGAGGGCCACGGCGAGCTGGAGTTCACAGACGTGCGGGTCCCGTCGGAGAACATCCTCGCGGGCGAGGGGCAGGGCTTCATGATCGCCCAGGCGCGGCTCGGCCCCGGGCGCATCCACCACTGCATGCGCGCGATCGGCGCCGCCGAGCGGGCGCTGGAGCTGATGTGCGAACGCGCCGACGCGCGCGAGACCTTCGGCCGCCCGGTGGCTCAGAACGCCAACATCCGGGACTGGATCGCCGAGTCCCGAATCGAGTTGGAGATGGCGAGGCTGCTGGTGATGAAGACGGCGTGGCTGATGGACACCGTGGGCAACCGGCACGCGCGGATCGAGATCTCCGGGATCAAGTTCGCGGTGCCGAACATCTGCCTGCGGATCGTTGACCGGGCCATCCAGGTACACGGCGGCGGGGGCGTCTCCGACGACTTTCCCCTGGCGGCGATGTACGCAGGGCTGCGCACGCTGCGCTTGGCGGACGGGCCCGACGAGGTCCACAAGCTCTCGCTGGCCCGTCAGGAGCTCCGCCGTCAGCGCGAGCGACGGGCGGCATGAGCCTCGCGTTCGGGGTCGTGGTTCATCCGCGGCGGGACGTGCACGAGGAGCTGTCGCTCCTACAGGAGTGGGCGGAGGGGAGGTACGCGTACCTTCGAGGACCAGGAGACGTTCCTGACCGGCCTGCGCCGCCGCGGCGTGATCAGTGACAGCCCGCGCATCCTGGTCGAGGCCGAGCGTCAAGCCGCGCAGCCGTAGGATCGCGATAGACGGGCGAGCCCGGGCACGTTTTCAGCCAGCGGCGTCGAAGACCTGCTCGTAGACCCGGTAGCGCTTGACGATCCGCCCGCCCATGGCCTCCATGGCGCGATTCATCGACTTGTTGGTCTCCAGGATCCAGCCCATCTCGCCGCCCTTGCGGGGCCCCCGCTCGGCGACGTCGAAGTGCTCCATGTACAGCGCCGCCGCCACCCCGGTGTGCTGGTACTCCGGGATCACGCCGAGGAACCCGACCCGAACCTGATCCATGATCTGCCGCCGGCGCAGGAACTGCCACCAGCCCAGCGGCAGCAGCCGGCCGTTCATCTTGCGTAGCACCTGGTTGATGTCCGGGATCGTGATCGCGACCGCCACCGTCTCGCCCTCGATCTCGGCCACCATGAACCACTCGCGGTCGTAGATGAGCTGGAAGTTCAGCGCCTCGTAGTCGAGGTCCGCCTTGGAGAAGGGCACGAAATCCCAGTTCTTCGCCCAGGCGGCGTTGTAGACCTTGGCGAACTCGTCGAGCTCTCGCCGCAGATGGCGGCGGGACATCCTGCGGATGCGGACGCCGTGCTCGGTCCTGGCCCGCTCGGCGATCTCGGGCAGCACCTTCATCATCCCCGTGTAGCGGGCGCTGAAGTACAGCTCCCACATGAGCAGGTCCATCGCCTTGGTCAAACCGGCGCCTTCGAATAGCTTCTGGTAGTAGGGCGGATGCCACGCCTGACGGATCATCGGCGGGCGGTCGAAGCCCTCGATCAGGATCCCGCTCTCGTCGTTCATGCTGAAGTCCATCGGGCCCACCAGCCGCTCCATGCCCCGGGCCCGTACCCACTCGGCCGCCGTCTGGATCAGCGCCGCAAGCACCTCGGCGTCGTCCTCCAGCTCCAGGAAGCCGAAGTTGCCCCAGCGGCTCTCGTGCTGGCGGTTGAAGGCCGCGTTGATCTGGGCGCTGATCCGCCCGACGACGCGACCGCCGCGCCGGGCGAGAAACAGCTCTGCCGCGCCGTGGGTGAAGTACGGGTTCAGTCTCCGGTTCAAGAAGGCGTAGCGCTCGAGCTTCAGCGGCGGCACCCAGGGCGTGCCGGCGTGGAGCCGGTAGGGCAGGAAGATGAACTCGCGCAGGTCCATGAACCCACGCACGGGCGTGATCTCTACCGTCATCGGTAGCGGAAACCCTAGGCGATCTCGGCCGCCAGCGGGTCCGGCTGCTCCACAGGGCTACTCGCGGGTCGGATGGCCGCTCTGGCGGTGCAGACGCGTGAAGAGGGAAGGATCTCCGCTCCGGAGCTGCTCGGATCGGTGCCAAAGCTGATGTCGCGGGCCGCCAGCGGCGCCGCGAGCCGCGTGCTGGCGCGCGTCCCCGGCGTGCC